>OCTW013415758.1_pt1 | contig 12465 bp, 9 predicted proteins | sample 1539671 | NCBI WGS metagenome assembly OCTW01 (sample SAMN02144230, study PRJEB22623) | gut metagenome | biome: sheep rumen | host: Ovis aries | place: New Zealand | reverse complement strand
CCACAGAAGAAAATCTGGATCTGTGCTGCATTGGCATTGCTAGGGCTTTATAGAATAAGCATGAAGGATGCATCATTTAATATTGGAAGCGGAGATCTTTATGTCATAGTATGTGCCTTCGTTTTTAGCTTTCAGATCATTAGTATCGATCACTACAGTGCGAGAGTGAATCCAGTTCTGCTGGCAAACATACAATTTCTTTTCGCAGCGACGGTTGGATTTGTCGGAATGATTGTATTTGAAAAATGGGAATGGAATCAAATACTTAATGGTATTGTCCCGGTACTTTATGCGGGTATCCTTTCTTCAGCAGTAGGATATACACTTCAAACGTTATGTCAGAGGCATACGGATCCATCGATAGCATCATTAATTATGTCACTAGAATCGGTGTTTTCGGCATTGGGTGGGTTTCTGATATTAAAGGAAAGAATGACATTTCGAGAGCTTAGCGGGTGTGCATTTGTTTTTGCAGCTGTGCTGATTGCTCAAATTGATATTAAAAAGAAGAGTTCTGCAAGCGGATAAATTGACACGTATCCGCAGTTACACTATAATGTTTCACGTGAAACATTGAACGGAAAAAAGGGAAATATCCCGAATTGATAAAGAGGAAAATATGGGACGTATAATAGCAATTACGAATCAGAAGGGTGGAGTTGGCAAGACAACAACGGCAATCAATCTTGGAGCTGCACTCGCAGAAGCAAATCAAAAAGTATTGATTGTCGACTTTGACCCACAGGGCAATGCAACCAGTGGATTTGGAATCGAGAGAGACGAGATAGAGCATACGATTTATGGAGCGCTCACCGGAAATTGTACGATGGATGAGGCAATTCTCGAAGATGTAAATGATCATCTGGATATGGTTCCGGCAGATATGAATCTGGCTGCAACAGATCAGGAATTTGTAGATGTTGATGGCAAGAATGAAATTCTCTATAAGCTGCTCACTCCATATAGAGAAAAGTACGATTACATTCTTATCGATTGTCCACCAAGTCTTGGAACATTAACTGTCAATGCTTTAACAGCAGCAAACTCCGTTATCATTCCGATCCAATGTGAATACTATGCTCTTGAAGGTTTAAATCAGGTTTTGAATACAATCCGCATTGTTCAGGAAGGATTGAATCCGGATCTGGTTATGGAAGGAATCGTATTCACTATGTACGATGGCCGTAACAAATTATCACAGCAGGTAGTTGAAACCGTTAAAAACAATTTTAATGGAAATATTTATGAGACATTAATACCAAGAAATGTTCGTCTGGCGGAGGCACCAAGTCATGGAATGCCGATTACACAGTACGAATCATCGTCAAGTGGTGCGGAAAGTTATAGATTATTAGCAGCAGAAGTAATGAGTAAGGGGGATGCAATTTATGGCTAAGGAACGAGGTCTGGGAAAAGGTTTGGACTATATTTTTGGAAGTCCGACATCACAGAGAGCAGATGGAAGAACACATTATAAAACCGTAGCAGAAAGCATTGCCGAAAAAAAGGCTGGCAAGAAACCGGAGATAAAGACGGACAGTATTGCGGCAGAAAATGAAGGATTGAACGAAAATACGGCATCTGGAAATGCAGTAAATACAGCCAACCATCAGAATAATGAAATGTTACATCAGGACATCCCGAATGTTGAGGACATCATTTCTAAGGAAAGTGTAGATTCTGCAAAGGGAAATGAAGAAAAAACTGAAGGTGGGGAGATTATGATGAATATTGCCCGCATTCAGCCGAACAAGGATCAGCCGCGTAAAGACTTTGATGAAGAGAAATTAAAAGAGCTGGCAGAATCAATTGCAGAATATGGTGTGATTTCTCCAATCGTGGTTAAAAAGAATGGTCCTCTGTATGACATTGTAGCCGGTGAGCGAAGATGGAGAGCAGCTCGTCTGGTAGGATTGAAAGAGATCCCAGTTGTCATTAAGGATGTTGATGATAAAACAAGCCGTGAAATTTCGATTATTGAAAATATCCAAAGAGATGATCTTAATGCAGTAGAAGAAGCATTGGCATATCAATCATTAATTGATGAATATGGCATGACACAGGAAGAAGTTGCAAAACGTGTTTCAAAGAACCGTTCGACAATTACAAACAGTCTTCGTCTACTTAAATTGGATGCAGAGATTCTGGATCTGCTTAGAAATGGAAAGATCACACAGGGTCATGCAAGAGCATTATTGGCAATCGAAGATACAACATTAAGAAAGAAAATAGCTGAAAAGTGTGCAAATGAAAATCTCTCCGTTCGTGAGATTGAGACACTTGTAAAGCTTGATAAATTGTCTAAAGAGAAGAAGGAAAAGAAAAATTCTCCGGAAGCAGAAGAAATGAAGCGGCTGAAGACAATTTATAAGGACCTGGAACGTCAGATGAAATCAAAGCTTGGTACAAAGGTTTCAATTGTACCAAAGAGTAAGGATAAGGGTACATTGCAAATCGAATATTACACTCAGGACGATTTGGATCGAATCTTTATGATTCTTAATTCATCCAGCGGACAGTAAGATATGGATGAATTTGGATAAATAGAAATAAGTACTTTAGAAAAAGAGGAAGAAAGAATGGATAATCAGACCATCATGTTAGCAGCGATTGCTGTATCCATGCTGATCGGAGTCATATCATTGATCATCGCGATCAATGCAAACGCAAGATACAAAAAGCTGTACAGACAATATGATTACTTCATGCGCGGAAAGGATGCGGAAACATTGGAAGATTACTTCGTGGATCTGCAGAAGCATGTAGAAGATCTTGAAGTCGAAGATCAGAAAAACAAAGATATGATGAGAATACTTAATAAGAATATTCGTGCATCATTTCAGAAGTTTGGAATGATCAAGTACAATGCATTTGGCGGTATGGGCGGAAACATGTCCTTTACGATGGCAATGTTGGATTATACGAATACTGGATTTGTGATCAATTCAGTTCATTCGAGAGAAGGATGCTTTTTATACATTAAAGAAGTTGATGCGGGAACTACAGAGGTTGAGCTTGGAGCAGAAGAGAAGCTTGCCCTTGAGCAGGCCCTGGGCTACAGGGAGAAAGACCAGTAAAAGTGAAGAAGCATACACGAAAAAATTTAATAGGAATTCTTTTTATGGGCCTCATATTTCTTGTGGCCCTTCTGTTTTTTTTCTGGAGATCTTACAGCAGCATGGAGAAATCCAATAAGGTCTATTCTGCAATAGAAGAACCTACACTTCCGATTGTATTTGCAGAAATGAATGGCTATCAAATGAATCCTATGCATGCGTATCTGCAGGAAATGGGAAACAATGCGGCACGAGATATGCTCACAGTGCTTCCGGAAAACAGAAATCTGAATCTCAATATCATTGAGTACGATAACATGGTTATGTCGGTGAAATATGAGATTCGTTCTCTGGATCTGAGCCATCTAATTGAAAATAAGACAATAACAAACATTAAACGTGCCAATGGTGTGGCAAAGGTTACATTGCCGATTGAAAATCTGATTGATAAAGATAAAGAGTATCTTTTGAAAATCACAATGGATACCGGTGAGCAGAGACTGAAGTATTATACACGTATTGTCTGGACAGATCATGACTATACAAAGCAAATGGAAGATTTGGCCTTGAACTTTACAACAAGCACATTTGATAAACACCAGGCCAAAAATCTTTCTGTATACCTGGAAAGTAAGCAGACAGCAGACAATAGCTCCTTAAATCATGTAACATTAAATTCCAGTTTCCAGCAACTCACCTGGGGAGATACCGGAATGCAGCCGGATGGAGATTATTACATGACATTAAAGGAATTTGACGGTGTTATGGGAGAAATCCAGATTCAGTACAAGTCGAAGGCATTGGATGAAAATGGAGTAGAGAAGTCGTTCTTAAATGAAAATAATTTTATATTCCGCTATGATCCAAGCAGAATATATATTATGGCGTTTGACCGGACGACAAACGAAATCTTTGATGGAAGTACAACACGGTTTAACGGAAAGAAAGTGCAGCTTGGTATAGAAGGAGAGAAAGAAATTCGTGCAGTCAGCTCCGAAAACAAGCAGTTTGTTGGATTAGAGATTAATAAGGATCTCTGGTGTTATAACAAAAATGATAAACAGAAAATAAAGAATATATTCAGTTATCGGTCAAGCAAAGATGACGGAAGCAGATCCAATTACAATGAACACAATCTGAAGATACTGAATGTAAAAGATAATGGGGATGTAGATTTTCTGGTATATGGATATATTAATCGTGGTAAACATGAAGGATATAATGGAGTAATTTACTATACCTACGACGCAAAAGAAGATACTGTCATTGAAAACTTTTTCATCATGCTACCGGATACATATGAGAAGATTGAATATTATCTGGAGCGTTTAGCGTATCTTTCCAATGATGGAATGCTGTATATTTACTATAACGGTGGTATCTATGGAATTGATACCAACAGTTATGAGGTGGTAACGGTAGTATCCGGACTTGAGAACAGTGAATTTGCAAGCGCAAAGGATGGAAGGTATATTGCTTACCAGGATCCGGATGCAGAAACGGAATTCAAATCACGCAAAATTACATTTGTAGATTTAAGTGAAAATAAGTCGACAGACATCACAGTCGGCGGTAAGAATCTGAAGGTCTTAGGATTTATAGGAAATGATCTGATCTATGGAATGATAAATCCACAGCTTAGTGACACGTATACCGTTTCCGGTGATATTCCAACGGATGAGATTCATATTGTCGGTCCGGACCTTGCGGAAAGAACAAAGTACAGTAAGGACGGTTTGCTTCTGACCGATATTGAAGTAAGCGGAACAAGAATTTATTTTAATGAAGTCAAATACGATGCACAGAATAATCAGTATCAGAAAGTAGGAAAGGATACCATTATTTCTAATCGAACAGAAGAGAAGAATGATGAAATCCTAAGCACTGAGAATCAGAAAACCTTCAAGAAGATATGGATTATGAATATTCCGGATATTCAGGATAAGAAAGTAAAGGCTTCCGTGCCGAGACACCTTTCGGTTGAGAAAACTTCATCTATCGATTTAAACTTCAAAAAGAATAGCGATAAAAATGCAGAGTTTTCCGCTTATGCGTACGGACATTTTGTAGGATTCTCAAGAACACTTGTAGGTGCCTACAATATGATCAGTGACAAGGGCGGATATATTGTCGATCAGAATCAAAATCTGGTATTTAACCGGAATGATAAAAAACCAATTGTATCGATCAAAAATCCGGCAGATAAAATCAGTGTGATAGAAGAAAAACTTCCGGAGCTGAAGATCATCAATACATATGAGGATTTTATTATGATCAATGCAAACGGAATGGATCTTAACAGTGCGCTGTATTACCTTAACAAAGGCTATCCTTTAGTGGCATACCTGGGGAACAACTATCAGTACATTGTCTCCTATGACCAGTTCAATATTAAAGTAATGAATCCGACAGATGGGACAACGCAACTGATCGGAAAAGATGATGCAGATGCAATGTATAAACAGGATGGATATCACTTTGTAGCAGTGCTTCCAAACAATAATGGATGATATCGATTCATAAGGTTTGATAAAAACAAACCGGAGTGGATGATTTCGACTCACGAAATTTCAAGAAGCAAAAAGAGTGGCGAAAAGAATAGCATTGAAAAAGATCCGGGCATCCGGATCTTTTTTTTACAATCGTACCGGTTCGAAAGTTTCGGTACGGTTATTATAATCAATAAAATAATTGGCGGTTTCAACAATGATCAGAGAGGGTTAGTTCTTATATTCCATAAGCTGATCTGCTAATTCGGCAAACTGCGCGAGAGTCAGAGCCTCACCACGAATAGTTTCGGAAAGCTGCATATTCTGAAGAGCTTTGATGGTTGCATCTTTTGGAACACCGGCCCCGGATGATAAGGAATTTAAGAGAGTCTTCCGACGCTGACCAAAAGCGGCCTTGATCAGTTGAAACATCCAACGATCATCTGAAACAGAAACAGGACTTTCCGGATAGCGCAGGAGACGTATAACGGCAGAGCCAACGTTCGGACGCGGAATAAAGCAGTTTGGCGGAACAAGCTGAATGATTTCCGGTTTGGAATAATACTGTACGGCAAGGGAAAGAGCCCCGTAATCTTTCGTTCCGGGAAGAGATTGCATACGGTCAGCAACTTCTTTCTGAACCATTACTGTGATAGAACGAATCGGCGCATGACTTTCAAAAAGTCCCATAATAATCGGTGTGGTAATATAGTATGGAAGATTTGCCACGACCTTTACAGGTTTACCATCATTATATTTTTGAATTACATCATTGAGATCGAGTTTCAAAACATCCGAATGAATGATGGTTACATTATCATAAGCCTTTAATGTATTCTGCAGAATCGGTATCAGGTTAGAATCAATTTCAACTGTAACAACATGACGCGCGGCTTCACAAAGAGCCTGGGTCATGGTGCCGATGCCGGGACCGATTTCAAGGACACAATCATCCTTTGTAATCTCTGAACTTGTAATAATGTTTGATAATACATTTTCATCGATCAGGAAATTCTGACCGAAACGCTTTTGAAAGCGGAAGTCATTCTGCTGAATGACTTGTATGGTTTCTTGTGGATTAATTAATTTACTCATAACGAGAGTTTAACATAGAACTTCAAGGATGGCGATAGAAATAGAAGAGAAATCATGTTATCATTAAATTTAAAATAACATGTCAGATAAATACAGGAGAGGAAGAGGCAAAGGAGAGCGTATGGAAACGACATCACTCAATGAAAATACCTATGCATTATTGAAGAATGACATAATGACATTAAAGCTGGTTCCGGGAGAAGCAGTGTCGGCAGCTAAAATTGCAGATCGGTATAAAGTATCCAGAACACCGGCAAGAGAAGCCATCGTGAAACTGGATAAGGAGGGATTGTTAAAGATCATTCCGCAGTCTAAGACTATGATTTCTAAAATTGATCTGAACCGTGCTGCACAGGAATGGTTTGTCCGCTCTTCATTGGAACTGGCCATGGTTCCTGCATTTATCAGGAATTGTACAGAGGAGACGATACAGAATATGGAGGACAATCTGCAGGAGCAGAGAAGAACCCATATTCCGGTCGATGCAATAGAGCATTTTCGTTTGGATAATGCGTTCCACGGAATTATTTATGAAACGGCGGGAGAAAATCTGGCAAAGGAAATCATCGATTCCCAAATGACACATTATAATCGCATCCGGTTTCTTACCGATCTCAATATGGAAATCCGAGAGAAAACCTTGAAGGAACACGAGGATATGATTCAAGCGGCAAGAGAAAAGGATGCAGAGTGGCTGCAGGCATTGATTAAGCGTCATATCCGCCGCATCTATAAGGAACAGAACGAAATTGTTGAAAAGTACCCGGAGTATTTTTTGGAGCGGGAGGTTTAAAGAAGAACAAAATATTACTAGTCTTGAAATCATTTAGATAAATTGATTCTATTGACATTGCAGTACTGACATGTTAGCATTGAAACACAAGCTGACATGTCAGTTTTTTGATGCGTCTGATACCACAGAGGAAGTATTTGTTGATGCAAAAGAATACGATAAGCATTTAAGTAAAGGAGACTACGATCATGGAGATGACATTACGTTGGTACGGGCCGGGATATGATACCGTTACATTGGAACAGATTCGGCAGATTCCTGGTGTGCATGGTGTAATTACAACATTATATGATAAGCAGGCAGGAGAACTCTGGACGCAGGAAGAGATTCATAAGCTGAAGACTACAGTTGAAGAGGCCGGCTTAAAAATCATGGGCATAGAGTCAGTCAATGTTTCTGATGATATAAAGATCGGCACGGCAAAACGTGATGAGCATATTGCAAACTATATAAAGACTCTGGAAAATCTCGGTAAAGAAGATATTCATATGGTTTGCTATAACTTTATGCCGGTATTTGACTGGACCCGTACAGAGCTTGCCCGTGTTCGGGCAGACGGTTCTACAGTATTGGCATATAACCAGGATACTGTAGATAAACTGGATCCGGATCACATGAAAGAGTCGGTAGAGGCTATGTCCAATGGCTTTATTATGCCGGGATGGGAACCGGAGCGTCTGGACAAGCTTAAGGAACTTTTCGATAAGTATAAGGATGTCGATGAAAAGAAGCTTTTCGAAAACCTGGTATATTTTCTTGAGGCCATTGGACCGGTTTGCGAGAAATATGATATCAAAATGGGAATTCATCCGGATGATCCGGCATGGCCGATTTTTGGATTGCCTCGTATCATCACCGGTAAAGAATCCATTATGAAGATGCTGAAGGCAGTAGATAAGCCATACAATGGCATCACATTGTGCACCGGTTCTTTAGGTTCAAACCAGCATAACGAAATTCTGGAAATTATTGAAGCGGCTAAGGGAAGAATTCCATTTGCGCATGTTCGTAATTTAAAATACAACAATCCGCGTGATTTTGAGGAAGCAGCACATCTTTCCAGCGACGGTTCTATGGATATGTACAAGATCATGAAGAAACTTTATGACACAGGCTTTGATGGCGTAATCCGTCCGGATCATGGAAGAATGATCTGGGGCGAGAAGGCAATGCCGGGTTATGGTCTTTATGATCGTGCATTGGGTGCATACTATCTGGAAGGACTTTGGGAAGCCATTGATAAGAATGCCAAGGCAGAATAAAAAACGCTAAAGCGAAAACAGGGAAGAAATGCAGGAAAAGAGAATCGACAGGATTCTATAATGAAGAAAGAAACAGGAAGGTTCAGCCATGAAATTAACACTTGAAGGATTAAAAGAAACATCATCATGGGAAAAGGCAGGAGTAGAACTGCCAAAGTACGATCCGGCAGTTGTAGCGGAGAATACAAAGAAATGTCCGACATGGGTACATTTTGGTATCGGAAATATTTTCAGAATGTTTATTGGCGGTCTTGCAGATTCACTTTTGAATCAGGGAATAACAGACAAGGGAATCACTTGTGTCGAAACCTTTGACTTCGATGTTGTAGATAAAATCTATAAGCCATATGACAATCTGGTACTTGGAGTAACGCTGAAGGCGGATGGAAGTACAGAGAAAAAAGTCATTGGATCTCTGACAGAAGCAATTAAGGCGCAATCACAGGTTGCAGAGGACTGGGACCGACTGAAGGCAATCTTCACTGCCAAAGAATTCCAAATGGCAACTTTTACCATTACCGAAAAGGGCTATGCATTGGCCGGTGCAGATGGCAAGTATTTCCCATTTGTACAGGCAGATATTGATCAGGGTCCGGAAAAACCGGGCGCTGCCATGGCCATCGTGACGTCACTTCTTTTTGAGCGTTTCAAGGCAGGACAGTATCCGGTGGCTATCGTATCCTGCGATAACTGTTCTCACAATGGTGAGAAGCTTATGAATTCTATCGTAACGATGGCAACAGAGTGGAATAAAAAGGGCTTTGTGCCGGATGAATTCCTGAATTATCTGAAGGATGAATCAAAGGTTGCTTTCCCTTGGTCCATGATTGATAAGATTACACCGAGACCGGCAGAAAGTGTTGAGAAGGAACTGGAAAAGCTTGGCATTGAAGATATGGCTCCGGTTGTCACATCAAAGCATACGTTCATCGCACCTTTCGTCAATGCGGAGGGCCCGCAGTATCTGGTAATTGAAGATAAGTTCCCGAATGGACGACCGGCATTGGAAAAGGCCGGTGTATATCTGACAGACCGTGAGACTGTCAATAAGGTAGAGCGTATGAAGGTTACAACATGTCTGAATCCACTTCATACTGCATTGGCAGTCTATGGCTGTGTCTTAGGATATAACCTGATTGCAGATGAAATGAAGGATCCGGAGCTGAAGGAACTTGTACATCGCATTGGACCGGTAGAAGGTATGCCGGTTGTAACCAATCCGGGAATTTTGTCTCCGGAGAAATTCGTGGATGAAGTTATTCATGTTCGTATTCCGAATCCGTTTATGCCGGATACACCGCAGCGAATTGCAACGGATACATCGCAGAAGGTTGGAATCCGTTATGGTGAGACAATCAAGAGCTATGTAGCAAAGTATGGAGATGCCACTAAGCTGCAGGCAATTCCTCTGGCAATTGCAGGATGGATCCGTTATCTTTTAGGCGTTGATGATAATGGAAATGCATTTGAGCGATCTCAGGATCCGATGCTTGCAGAGCTTGATGAAAAGCTGAATGAAATCCGGTTCGGTGATCCGGAGAGTGTCGGAAACAAACTGCATCCGATTCTTTCCAATGCCAATATCTTTGGCTGTGACCTTTATGAGGCTGGTATTGGCGAGCGTATTGAAGGTTATGTTAAGGAAATGCTGACGGGAGCCGGTGCTGTACGTGCAACATTAAAGAAGTATATGGATTAAAAACAGAAAAAAGAGTACCGTCTGCCATGGAAAACGGGTTCGGAAGATAATAGCCGGACAAAACGGTCAATGGCAGGCGGATTTTTTGTATAAAAAAACCGCCGGCATAAAAACCGGCGGCAAAAGGAAAAAGATCATTTGAATTCTGCCATGTGATTGTGGTTTCGGTTCTTGACTCTGGCGGTACGAATATGTCCACCGTTCAGCAAGAACTTAAAGCGATCAAAGAACTCGGACGCATTGGCGAAGGATTCCTGTGTAGCAACGACCTTATCGCTAATGGTGAGAATATAACCAAGGCGGGATGTAGGAATGCTGGTAGCGAGTGGAAACATATGACTCCAGATCGCACATTTTTCCTTATAGGAAAGATAATATCCCTCCTTTTCAGAATTGATTACGGCATCTTCCGGATGATAGAAGCAGTACCAGCGACCGCCGTGGATATCTTTGTCGTCTTTATGGTAGTCCACGAGACAAAAATCGTGGAGAAGACCTACGCGAGCAGCACTATCCGGATCCACGCCCAGAATCTTTGCCATAGAATATGCCATACGCGCTACACGTACGGAATGGTCATATGTATTTGTACTGCCGTGTCTAGGCACGGATTTCAGCTTGGCATACGTCTGGTTAGCGGTGATGTTTTTATACTGCTCGGCAAATTGTATTGCGTTATCATCTAAAACCATTGGTGTGTCCTTTCTCCGGCCCCGGTCCGGTGCGACGAGTATAAAGCCCCCTCATAAAACAAGATAGAAGCTTTATAAAGGATAAGTTCTATCAATAGATTCGACTATACTCGCAATATCATAAGAAATCAATTCGTTTGAAAAGGATATTAAAATCTTATGGTAAAGGAAGGAATTGCCGGAAAAAGCTTAAATTTCATTTAGATTGATGCATATTTTTCGTAAAACGGATTGGAAAGAATAAAATCTTCGTTGTTCTGTACATTGATGAAAAAGATAGAAGTAACTAAACTATATAAGATTGTAGATTCGGTATACAATGCTCAAAAGCAGAAGATTATTTTTATGTAAAGCGATATAGGTATACTGAAAATAAGTAATAAGATAAGAGACATCACGAACATGAAGAAGTTTTATCAAAAGCATCATGACGTCTTTGTCGGATTCGGCACCGTCATAGCCATTGTACTTGCGTTTTTAGCCGCTCTGCTGTTTTTTAGTATCCGCTGGCTGCTTCGCACCTGGTCAGAATTGACTGTAGACGAAATCATATACCATCTGGTTGCACCTCTGCAGGGGACGAGTGCAGGCATGGTGAACGAGTACATTAAACATTGTGCGATTCCGTCAGGACTGATTGTTCTAGTAGTTACCGGATTATTTTTTGTAACGCGAAAGCGCCGTGCATACAGTCTTGTGGTATGGCTTTCTGTACTGGGCTCATTCTTTACCACAGGTTTTACGGTGGCAGATGCATGGAAGGATCTGGATTTGGGAGAATATCTTAAGTCACAGTTTGAAGTATCCACATTCATCGATGATCATTATGTCGATCCCAAGACGGTAGAGCTGAAATTTCCGGAAAAGAAACGGAATCTTCTTTACATCTTTATGGAGTCAACGGAAATCACGTTTACAGATAAGGCAAATGGAGGCGGCAAAACGGAAAATATGATTCCGGAGCTTACACAGCTTGCCCAGGCCAATGAAGACTTTTCGGGAAACGATCCGGTTCTGGAAGGCGGATATGCGATGCCGGGAGCCACATGGACGATGGGAGCCATGTTTGCACAAACATCAGGACTTCCACTGAAAATTTCCATTGAAAAAAATTCGATGGATTCGCAGAAAACCTTTTTCCCGGAAATTCAGACCATTGGAGACATTCTTCAAAAAGAAGGATATAAGCAGAAACTGATGCTTGGTTCTGTAGGCTATTTCGGTGGTCGAAAGCTCTATTTTCAGACACATGGAAATTATGATATTGAAGATTTCAGCTACTGGAAGAATAAGGGAAAGTTTCCATCCAATTATTGGGTTAACTGGGGATTTGAAGACCGAAAGCTTTATGAATATGCAAAGGAAGAGCTTACCAGTCT
>OCTW011603094.1_pt1 | contig 12469 bp, 11 predicted proteins | sample 1539671 | NCBI WGS metagenome assembly OCTW01 (sample SAMN02144230, study PRJEB22623) | gut metagenome | biome: sheep rumen | host: Ovis aries | place: New Zealand | reverse complement strand
GAAATGGTCATACGCACCTGTTACTGTTAAGTTTGTATCATACGCCCCCGCCCTTTCAGGGCACCCCCTCTATCTTAGAGGGGGAGCCGTCTCCTTGCCATCAAAAGCAGAACGACTTGCGGTAGAACGGCTTGCAAGCTCCCCCTCTAAGATAGAGGGGGTGGCAGCTTGCTGCCGGGGGCGTATGAAAGTAACTATAACCGACAGGGGCGTATGAAATAACAGTTATTGCCATATTAATGCCAACTGCTATATCATTGCCAAAAGAAATAACGTCATGAAAAAACTAACCACCGCCATTGTGTTGCTGCTGACAATATGCAGCTGCTCCTCCAAGCAGGGAGAGAACAACGAGAATGACAAGGCCGACTCCCTGAGGGCTGTAAGGCAAGACTCCATCAGGATGGCGCAAGAAAAGCAAGAACAGGCCCGAGCCGACTCCCTAAAAGCAGAGGAGGAGGCTGAGCAGTTTTGCAGGCAGCTGTCGCTCAATGACCTACTGGTATTGCTAGGTGCCGAAGGCACCAACAGCATAGAGAAAAAGACGGGGCTCTCGCTTGTCTATGAAACAGAGGAAGGAGGCAATGACGGAGACGCCTCGTGCGAGGTAATCGTTTATGGCAAATACATCGAAAAGGACAAGAACTATAAACTCACAAGCACAACCGGGCACTCTTGTTTCTTCAAGATTCAGCTGGACACATCCAAGCAGGCATGGCTTAACTTCTCCAACAAGGACGATGCCGACCACTTCTACGAGCAAGCGCTGAAAGACGGAAAAGCCAGCAAGAAATATATCGTCACAACAAATCCAGACGGCAACTCCTTCAACATCGGCTCTCCCTACCCCGACGGATCGTCCAACCCGATGTTTGACATCAACTGCCCCAAACTGGAGGACGGCTTCTATCAGATAAGCATAGATTTCTATTATTAGACTTAACCGAAGAAGGCGGGACCGTGGCCGTGGCCAAAAGTAAGACTTTGTCCACCGGTAAGGGCATGATGAACAAAGCTTGATGCTTTGCGGGCAGCATCGCTAAGGGTGAAGCCCTGTGCCAGATAACAGGCCAGGGAGGAAGAAAGGGCGCAACCGGTGCCGTGGGTATTGGGAGTGTCCACACGCGTATGCGTAATATTAATAAGGTGGTCCTCGGGGGCATCATAGAAAGTATCGGTGAGGGTATTACCATCGCCATGGCCACCGGTAATCATAACGCTGACCCCATCACAGAGGTCACTGAGGCGACGGGCCATATCGGCAGCCCCATGACCACTGACGCCAAGCAGAGCCTCGGCCTCAGGAATGTTAGGGGTGACAATGGTGGCACAGCGCATAATCTTAAGCAGTATGTCCTTGTGGTCAACATCAAACAACGCTACTCCTGACGAAGACAGGAGGATGGTGTCAACGACCACATTGAGTAGTTCATATCGTTGCAGTGTATCAAGCACTCCTCTGGCAACATCAGCACTGCCAAGCATGCCCACCTTTACTGCGTCAGGCACGACATCGTCAAGCAGAGTAGCCAACTGAACAGTAACCTCTTCGCGACTCAACGGCCACACACGACTGACGCCCTGGGTGCTCTGAGCAGTGATGGCTGTAACAACGCCCATGCCATAACCGCCCAGGGCATTAATAACTCTGAGGTCGGCCTGTATCCCTGCGCCACCCGAAGGGTCGCTACCTGCAATAGTAAGGACGTTGAACATGGGGCTTTTACAGTTCTATAGCTAGAAGACTCTATAGTTCGTTCTCTAATGACAAATGCCCATAGATTGATATGGGCATTGATTGTTGTCCCAGGCGGATTCGAACCACCACTGAGAGAACCAAAAACTCTAGTGCTACCATTACACCATAGGACAAACGCGGCTGCGAAATTAAGCATTTTTCTTGATTTGGAAGAGAAAAGTGCGCAAAAACAACCTCTTATCCTAGCAAAACAGAAAAAAAAGCCTCAAAATTTGGTCAGATGAAAAATAAAGCCGTACTTTTGCAGTGTAAAAATAGAGAATGTGCGATTAAGCAGGATTCTGGTGCGACAAGCATTGGGATTCTTTGTTTTTTTCGCGCCACAAAAACGAAGACAACCTTATTTCTAAACATTAAACACTAAATCCAACTATGGCATACATGACTAAAGAAGGCTACGAGCAGATGGTAGCCCAGCTCAAGCATATGGAGCAAGTAGAACGTCCGGCAGCCTCCGCAGCCATTGCAGAGGCTCGCGACAAAGGTGACCTCTCGGAGAACGCAGAATATGAGTCCGCCAAGGAAGCACAGGCTATGCTTGAAGGACGAATCAACAAACTGAAGGCTGCGCTGATGGAGGCCAAGATTATCGACACGTCGAAGCTGAGCAACGACACTGTACAGATTCTCTCCACCGTAGAGATGAAAAACACCAAGCTTGGCACCAAGATGAAATACACCATCGTGAGCGAGAGCGAAGCCAACCTCAAGGAAGGCAAGATATCCTCTACCACCCCCATCGCCCAGGGACTGCTGGGCAAAAAGGTGGGTGACGTAGTAAAGATACAAATTCCTCGCGGCGAGATTGAGTTGGAAGTCCTCAGTATCAGCATATAGTGAGACGAGGAATCCACCAAATTAAAGTGTTAAAACATTAAAGGTTAAAAGGTTATGGCTACACTTTTCACACGCATCATTAAGGGCGAGATCCCAAGTTATAAGTGCGCTGAGAATGACCAGTTCTACGCATTTCTCGACATCAACCCCATCCGTCAGGGACATACACTGGTAGTGCCCAAGAGGGAGGTGGATTACTTCTTTGACCTCACCGACGAGGAGATTGGCGCCATGCAAGTGTTTGCCAAGCGTGTGGCCAAAGCCATCAAGGAAGCATTTCCCTGTAAGAAGGTGTCACAAGCCGTCATCGGACTTGACGTTGACCACGCTCACATACACCTTGTGCCCATCAACAGCGAGCAGGACCTGCGGCAGCGCACCACCCTGTCCCCTGAACAGATGCAGGCAACGGCAGAGGCCATACTCCAGAACTTTGAGAACGGCAAATAAAACAGTCATCACTATGAAGCGCACCACATCAATCATCATAGCAACCCTGGCACTAATGCTGGTTGGCAGCATCGACTGCGCAGCGCAGAAACTAACCTTCGGCTACATCAACTATACCAAAACTCTGCACAGCATGGCCGACTATGCCACCGCGCAGACAACCATGCAGGGCCTCCGCGAGCAATATGACAAGGAAGCAGCCTACAATGAAGACAAATTCTTCAAGATGTACTCCGACTATATCCAGGGACAGAAGAGTTTCCCCGAGGACATCATGCTAAAGCGTCAGAAGGAGCTGCAGGTAGCAATGGACCAAGGCATCAAATTCCGCGAGGAGAGCGAGAAACTGCTGCGCACTGCCGAGGCAGAGCTCACCAAGCCTATCGAGCAGAAACTGGACAGCGCCATAGCCGTGGTAGCCAAAGACCGTGGTCTGGCCTTTGTGCTCAACACTGAGGGTCACTCTTATCCCTTCATCAATCCTGCCGACGGTATAGACATTACCCCACTGGTAAGCCATGTGCTTGCCGGACAGCCACTGCCCAAAAACGACACCCCAGCCATTGCGCCAAAGGAATCAGAGCTCAGTGCCGACGATGCCAAGCAGTAACCACAATCCTATCATCTTGCCGCAGGTCTCAGGTCCAATAGGGGTATTCGACTCCGGCTATGGAGGACTCACCATCCTGCGTGAGCTGCGAGCCCTTATGCCGCAGTACGACTATCTGTACCTCGGCGACAATGCCCGCGCGCCCTACGGTACACGCTCTTTTGATATCGTCTATCGCTACACCCTGCAGGCCGTGACCACGCTCTTTGAGCGCGGCTGCCACCTTGTAATATTGGCTTGCAATACAGCCTCTGCCAAAGCTCTGCGCACCATACAGCAGAACGACCTTCCTCAGCTTGACCCGACACGCAGGGTTCTTGGCGTGATACGCCCCACCGCTGAGGTTGTGGGCAACATCACTAAAAGCCGCCATGTGGGCATCCTTGCCACCACAGGCACAATCCTCTCCCACTCATACGACCTTGAGATACAGAAACTTTATCCAGACATTGCCGTAACAGGGCAGGACTGTCCGATGTGGGTACCGCTGGTGGAGAACTTTGAATTTGACTCACCGGGGGCCGACTACTTTGTAGAACTGCGCATCAATCAGCTCCTTAAGCGCGATCCCGACATTGACACCATTATATTAGCCTGCACCCACTACCCTCTGCTGCTACCTAAGATTCGTCACTATTCGCCAACAGACGTAACCATCATATCCCAAGGCGTATATGTGGCACAGAGCCTCAACGCATACTTAGCCAATCATGCCGACATGGCTCAACGCATAACCAAGAATGGCACCCTGCGCTGTCTGACGACAGAAAACCCAAATAAATTTTGCGCCACAGCCAACCGATTTCTCGGTCACGAGGTCAAGGCAGAAAACATAGTGCTGAGCTAAGGCTCAGCTTTTTTTGCAACTTTGACAGCTCGCCATTCCGTTTTTTTTGCTAACTTCGCGGCCTACCCAACCATATTGATGAGTATAGCAGGCTCGTTGCTCGTAGGCATCGGTTCCGGCATCGGAATACCCGTAGTATTTGCCGGAGCAGGCCACGCTGCAGGCAAAGATGCCGCTACCATAGCCATGCCGCTCATGTCAGCCACCCTCTATTTGGCGCAATTTACTATGCCACTCATAGTCAGCGGTGCGTCAGTCCTCATTCCAGACGGCCTACGCAAGCCCTATGTCGTTGCCTTCATGATGAGCATACTAATGCTTGTCCACGCCCTCTGCAAAAGGCATGACTCAAACAGGGAAGACTTCAAATAAAAGAAAGGGGGGTACAATCCGCTTAGTCTTTAAACTGCTGTAAGGGGATATAGAAATCAAATTTTGCTCCGCCGGTATATGTCTTGTCGAAACTTACAGAGCCGCCAAGTTTCTTGGCAATGGTGCTGCATATATTAAGTCCCAGGCCAGCCCCTTCTACCGTTGTCAGCTTCGTAAAGCGCTGGAAGATGTCATCAGCCATAGAGGGGTCAACGCCTTCGCCTGTATCTATCACAGAGAAATGAATGAAGTCTTCACTTTCGTGGACATGGCAGTCAAGACGTATCTCTCCCTCTGAAGTATGCTTACAAGCGTTAGTCAAGAAGTTGATAAGAACCTGTTGCACGCGACGTCCATCAGTGTAGATGGTCTCCTCGTCAGTTACATCGGAAGTGTAATATAGTTTCACTCCGGCAGGCACACGATACTCTACGCTCTTGAGTGTGTTGGCACAAAGTTCGTTGCACTTTACATCGCGGCGTGTAATCTTATAGTTTCCATTCTCCACATCTGAAATGTTGAGGATATCATCCACAAGCATCATGAGCATATTGGAGTTGTTCGCAATATGGTCGGAATACTCCTCTTTCTCCTCGGGAGTAAGTGAGCCGTCAGGCAAACCCAGCAACTGCGAGAAGCCCACGATGGCATTTAGCGGAGTGCGAATATCATGACTCATATTCTGAATGAATCGCGACTTCATTTCATTCTTCTCCTCAGCCTTTTTACGCTGCACCTTCAGTTTCTCCTCGTAAACCTTATTGCTGGTAACATCAGTAAGATAGTATATGTAACCGCGAAGCGTGCCGTTTGGCTTGATAAGTTTTTGTACCTTCAATCGTAAGAAGAGCTCATCCTTGGTCATCTCCTTATACATATTGCGGTCTATCCTAAACACTTCGTCCGACTCGATTTCGTTGCCGTCATTCTCCCCGAAATGAATACTGCGGGCTTTTTCACCGCGCGGGAAAATGCGACCGACGATTTCCATCTTATTCTGTATGCCGGTTAAACGCAAGAAACTGGGATTAACGTCTTCTATGTGCTTAAACTTATCAGTCAGCACAATGGCCACAGGAGAATGGTCAAACACATTACGAAACAGCGACTCGCTGAAGCTGACGCTCGGATTGTTCATAATATGCTCCGTAATATCCACCAGCCGCGAAGTAAACTGTCCTGCCCCCTTCCACATAAATGTCCAGCGCAGATAGCGGCGCGACTCTAGGGCAAAATAGTAGAATATGAACATCGTGTTCTCACTCGAAAGGGCGGCTATCTCCGTGCGATACGGCATATGAATTCCGCATCTGAACAGATTCTCTCCTTCCAGCTGTACCTTCGTTCTACCAAGCAGGGCCGCAGCCTGCGGCTCCACATTGTAGGCCAGAAGTTCCACTATCTCGTGATCCTCACCATATACTGCACGGAAGTCCATTGAACCGCTGCTCTCACCCGGTTCGGAAAGAACACTATTATTCTTATCGGCGTATATGGCCTTATCTTCCATGTTGAGCAGCACATAGCCTTCAATGTTGCCACGCTCGTCGCGGATTGTCTTAAAGTGAGTAAATACTCTCAGGCGGCCACTCCGTCTTGTACCAATTGTCTTGGCAGCAACGGCAAAATCATAATAATGCCAAAGAAAAAACTCATCTTCAGCGCTGAAACGCTCCTGAATCTCCGGCAAGAACACAGAATCATAGAAAAGATTCATACCCAGAAGGGATGCCTTACTCCTGACGCCAAGCATCTCGATCTCGTATTTATTAACCGCTACCAAGACACCCTTCTTGTTATATAGGCTTATGCCAATAGGCAACATGTCAAAGAGCTGTCTGGTCATGCCGTCAGCACCATTCTTGACAATCGCCATGAAAATCTTATCGAAATCTTGCATAATGGGCGCAAAGATAGTAAAAAATAATCTATCACGCCGTCATTACCAAACCAAATGTATACATTTTTACAACTTATGTGCAAATTTGCAAAAGAAACTTTGCATTTCAACAGCAAAATAAAGAAGCAAAATCGCCATCTCCAGAAACAGGAAAAACCGCCATATCACCTTCTACTGCGGGTCAACATCAAAATATATCAATGCAGAACGCAGACGCGGCACAGCCAGCACACTCTCCACCGCAACATGGAGATGGGCACGCACCTCTGCCGCAGGCGTGGCCGGTGACACCTTAAGCGCCACCTTGCGAATATGCTTCATCTGCACTCGTGCCACAGCCGGTTTGTCGGGCCCAAGCACACCTCCGCCAAAAACACGCAGCATCTGCTGCGCCAGCAGGTGTGCGGCCTCTACGGCCACAGGTTCATCGCGATGCTTTACCCAGACATAGATTAGTCGATAGTATGGAGGGTAGAAAAATTGCTTACGCTCCTTGAGCTGGGCCTGATACATGCCGTCGTAGTCTCCCTTCACCACCTGGGCAATCAGCCCGCTGTCAGCCCTGCGTGTCTGCAGAATAACATGGCCCTGCTTATCGCGCCGGCCAGCGCGACCCGCCACCTGCGACATCATCTGAAAGGCTCTCTCACTACAGCGAAAGTCGGGGCGGCTGAGCATGGTGTCGGCGTCCAGAATGCCCACCACGCGGACATTACCAAAGTCCAAACCCTTACTCACCATCTGAGTACCAATCAACACATCCGTCCTACCCTCCGAAAAAGCTTCAATAATCCTGCGATAGGAATTACGCGACCGCGTTGTGTCGAGGTCAAGACGTGCTGTGCGTGCCTCGGGAAAAAGCCTATGCACCTCCTCTTCCACCTTCTCGGTACCAAATCCAAAGGAGCGCAAGTTAAAACCGCCGCAGTTGGGACATTTCTCCGGAATGGGGAATGTGTTGCCGCAATAATGGCAATGCAGCTTGCGGTCGTCATTGTGGTAGGTTAGGCTTACGTCACAATATTCACACGTAGGCACCCACCCGCAAGTGTCGCACTCCACCACAGGCGCATAGCCACGCCTGTTCTGGAAAAGTATCACCTGTTCGCCATACTGCAGAGCCTGCCTCATTTCCTCCTCAAGCTGAGGAGAAAACGGCAGCTTCATCATCTTGCGCCGCAGCAGGTCTTGCACGTCCACCACCTCTATCCTGGGCAGTGTTATGTTACCAAAACGCTTATCTATGCGTACATAGCCATACTTGCGGCTTGTGGCATTATAATAACTCTCTATACTGGGAGTAGCAGTGCCGAGCAGCACCTTGGCACCATGCAGCTGCGCCAGCACCACAGCAGCATCACGCGCATTATATCGCGGAGCCGGATCCTGTTGCTTATAACTGGTTTCATGCTCCTCATCCACTATTACGAGCCCCAGCCTCTGCATCGGCAGGAAAATAGCGGAGCGTACCCCCACCACCAAGCCAAAAGGCTTCGCGCTCATCTGCTTCTGCCATACCTCCACGCGCTCCGCGTCAGGGAACTTAGAGTGATAAACGCCCATTTCATCGCCAAAAATGCGCTGCAATCGCTGGGTAATCTGGGTGGTGAGGGCAATCTCCGGCAGCAGATAGAGCACCTGCCTACCCTCATCTATCATCTTGCGGATAAGGCGTATGTATATCTCGGTCTTGCCGCTCGATGTTACGCCGTGCAGCAGACACACGTTACGCATCTGCCATACCTTATTTATATTATCAAAGGCCGTCTGCTGCGCTTCTGACAACGGCAACTGCTCCACTATGCTGCCGGCCTTGCCGCCAAGGCGCCCAACCTCGTAATCATAGGTCTCTATTATTCCCTTGGTCTTCAGTCCCGCCAGCACTGCCGCCGACACATTTGCCTCCTTCAGCAGCTGGTTGCGGCTAACCTCCTCAACGAGCTGCGGATTATGCAATCTGATGGCCGTTTCCACAGAGGCCATCTCTACCAATTTGAGCACCAGACTATAGCGGCGCGGCGTCTTCTGCAAACTGTCAAACAGATTATTTAGCGCGGTTTCATCGAGTAATTTGGAGGATAGACGCACATGCACTTCCTTCTTTGCCCTGAAGGTCTCCACCATCGTCTCGCTAATCTCCAGTGCGCCCTTCTGCATCAGCGAACGCACCACACGCATCACGTTTATATCTTTGGCAGCCTTACGCAGCTCCTCCAGCGTTTTATGCCGGCCTACTGCCAGCTTGTCCATCACGGCCAGTTCCGTCTTAGTCAGACTGTCAAAACTGTCGAAATCCTCCTTCAGGCGAATGGATGTCTCGCTGGCCAATTTCATGCCGCTGGGCAGGGCAGCCTTCATCACATCGCCAAGCGTACACATGTAGTAGTCGGCCATCCATCCCCACATCCGCAGTTCGAGCTCGCCAACCACAGGCTCCGTGTCAACAAGCTCCAGTATCTCCTTTATTTCATAGTTGCCGGTGCCAGAGCCGTCGCTTTCAGCAAGCACAATGCCCGTGTGCAGCTTGTTATTACCAAACGGCACTACAACCCTGCACCCCACCTTTATGCACTCCGCCATCTGTGGCGGCACGGCATAGGTAAAGCTCCTGCCAACAGGCACAGGCAATATCACTTCGGCAAACCTCACTTTACAACTTTCGAACTTTACAACTTTACTCCTCCCTCGGATTGATGAGGGTTTCGGGGTTCTCGTCGGTAAACCACTTAGAGTACATCAAGTAATGACCCGCAATGCCCACGTTGAGTTCCTTGGCCTGCTCGGGGTCAACCTTCTTGATAAACTTGGCTGGCACACCGCCCCACAGCTCACCGGGACCAATCTGGGTGTTCTTAAGCACCAGGGCGCCGGCAGCGATAATAGCGCCATCGCCCACATGGCAATCGTCAAGCAGTGTGGCTCCCATGCCGATAAGCGCGCCGTTGCCTATCTTGGCACCGTGCACCGTCACATTATGGCCTATCGTCACATCGTCGCCTATCTCTATAGCAGCTTTCTTATATAACGTATGCAGGCAGGAACCGTCCTGTATGTTCACGCGGTTGCCAATCTTTATATAGTTGACATCGCCGCGCACCACAGCATTAAACCACACGCTGCAGTCGTCACCCATCTCCACCTCGCCAATCACACAGGCGTTTTCCGATAGATAGCAGTTTTTGCCAAACTTAGGACTCTTGCCCTGAATAGTCTTAATCAATGCCATTATTTATGGGGTTAAAAAGTTAAAAGGTTAAGAAGTTAAAAGATTAAGAAGTTAAAAGGTTAAAGGGAATACTTCTCTGTAGCCTTTCTCAGCCACTGGCGGTCAGCCTCATCAGTCAGCAGGGGCATCAGTTTCTCCGCCACCCTACGGTGGTAGTCGTTCAGCCAATCCACCTCCTCACCAGTCATCATTGTCCAGTCCACGGGGCGCAGGTCAATAGGACATAGCGTAAGGGGCTCAAAGCCCACAAAGGCGCCAAACTCAGTCTCTTTGTATGGCACACACAGCAGCACGTTCTCTGTCCTCACGCCAAAGCGGCCGGCCAGGTATATACCCGGCTCGTCTGTCACCGTCATGCCCTCGCTTATCGGCGCAGCCACATAGTTCATCCTTATCTGGTGGGGCCCCTCATGCACACATAGGTGCGAGCCCACACCATGACCGGTGCCGTGACCATAGTTGTAACCCTCGCGCCACATAGCCGCGCGAGCTGCCAGGTCAAGCTGCGTGCCGCTGGCATTACGCGGAAATTTCAGGCGGCTCAGAGCTATATGCCCCTTCAACACCAGTGTATAGACTCTCCTTTCCTCCTCAGTAGCCTCCCCGCCCATCAGCAGGGTGCGCGTGATATCGGTGGTGCCGCAGGTATATTGTGCCCCAGTGTCCACCAGCAGCAGGCCCTCCGGCTTGATAGGCACATCGGTCTCCGGCGTGGCCTCGTAATGCACGATGGCGCCATGCTCCTTGTATGCCGCAATGGTGTCGAAGCTAAGGCCTTCAAAGTCGGCAAACTCCATACGCAGCTCGGTCAGCTTGGCATCTATCGACATCTCTGTCTCGCCACCACGGGGCACTGCCTCCTCCAGCCATCGCAACCACTTCACCAGCGCTACGCCGTCCTGCAGCATAGCTTGCTGCATTCCGCGAACTTCACAGTCATTTTTCCGCGATTTCATCGAAGAAATTGGGCTGGCAGCCACCAGGCTCTCGCCCCGCTCCTTGTCGTTGCATACGGAGGCGACGGTAGCATTAGTAAGCGGCGAGAGCATTATCTTGCCCGTAGTTTGGCGCAGAGTATTCTCTACATCCGCATAGTCTGCCACCATTACATTCATCTCATCCAGATAGGCAGCAACATCAGCCGTTATCTTGCGGCTGTCGCAGAAGAGAGTGGTCGTCTCGCGACTGACGAGGCAATAGCTCACAAACACCGGATTGCAGTGTACGTCGCTGCCACGCAAATTGAGCAGCCACGCCACCTCGTCCAGCTGACTGACAAGTATCTTGGAGCAGCCCATACTCTCCACCTCGTCCATCAGGCGACTGGTCTTGCTCCTCGCATCTTCGCCGGCCCACATCAGAGGCTGAATCCTGATAGGCTCGGCAGGCAATGAAGGCCTGTCTTCCCACAGCTCATCGGGGGCACTAAGGCTGGTCTCAAGCTGTATACCATATTTATATAAGGCGCTCCGCAGTTCCTCAGCCTCGCAGAGGGCACACACATTTCCATCCACACCCACGCGGTCGCCGGGTCGCAGACCGCTACGCAGCCACTCGGCAATGGTGGGAGTCCCCTCCACGCGCTCCTTCATCAGCACAAAGGGCGTGCCCTCCAAGGCCGCACCGGCAGCAAGGAAATAGCGGGAATCTGTCCACAGGGCCGCACCGACATCCTCTGCTGCAACCACTGCAGTGCCCGCACTGCCGTCAAATCCACTTATCCACTGGCGGCACTGCCAGTGCTCAGGCGTATATTCGCTACCGTGAGGGTCGCCGCTGCCTATAATATAGGCCTGCAGTCGGTGTTCCTTCATCCATTGGCGTAGCCGCTCCACGCGACAACAAACTACATGCTTATCCATAATAAACTCTACTTTGAGGAGCGAAGTTAGCGAAAACTATGCGTAACACCAAATTTATTTGAATTTATTGGCGCCTGATTAAAGTTACCGCCTTGCCCCGCCTCCAGAAAAGGATGAAGATTATTCCCTGATGCCAAGATTCTGCCCTTTAGGGGAGTCTGAGGGGTCTCGGATAAGTGTATTGCACCATTTCATCGTGATTTTCCTGGTTTTCATTTAAGATTTTGCGGATTAGTGACAACAGACATATTACTCTCAAAATCTTATTCCGAGGAAAGGCGTTTTATTCTTGTAAAAACATAAAAGAATCGCGAGCGCACGAAGACTTATTGCGTAGAAACGAAAAATAACTGCGTAGAAACGAAAAATAACTACGTAGAGCCGGGATTTTTTCACGTCAAGACAAAATCTAAACGCGAGCTCCCAAAATAATTTAAGTTGATTTTTTAATAATTTAAGTTGATTTTTTAATAACTTAAGTTGATTTTTTTAAAATTCAAGTTGAATTATTCTATGAGCACGCGATTAAATCGTGGGAGCACGGAGATAAATCATGGGAGCACGCGATTAAATTGCATTTGCTCGGAGTTAGATTTTGGGAGTTCG
>OCTW013426983.1_pt1 | contig 12470 bp, 11 predicted proteins | sample 1539671 | NCBI WGS metagenome assembly OCTW01 (sample SAMN02144230, study PRJEB22623) | gut metagenome | biome: sheep rumen | host: Ovis aries | place: New Zealand | reverse complement strand
GGTCCTTTCATTATTGATACTAATACTTCATCTATTATGTTGTCATTATCTATTATATATCCATAATGGATTGTATGTGATAATTGTTTTGTTAGATCTTTACCTTTAAATATTTTATTTGCTATTTCTATTGATTCAGGACCACTTAATCTAATTATTGATATTGCTCCTACACCTAGTGCGGTTGATATTGAGACTATTGTATCAGTCACATGCCTCACCTTCTTTTGGTCTTACTCCTATTCCAACATATTTTGGCAAATTTTTTACATCTTTAAATATTTCCATTGAGACATATTTATCAACCATTGTAATTACCCATCCTTCTTTATATTTAGGTGGTACTATGTTTAGTGGAAACATATGTCTTAGAATTATATTTTCTATTCTGTCTGTCATTAGATTTGGAAAATATTTTTTTGAATTAATTCTTGCTTCTGCAGCATGTGTAAAACCATGTCTTTTAAAAAAAGGTTTTTTTTCAGGATCATTTTGCCATGGTTTATTATAAAAGTCATGTAATAGCCCTCCTATTGCTGCTGCTTTATAGTCTAGCTTTAGACGTTTTGCTATTTTATATGATAATATAGATACTTCTAAGCTATGATCATATACTGTTTTTTCGCCATGATGTGGGAATTGCTTTCTTCTTTGAAATTCCTCGTTTTCTAATATTTCTTTTACTATCTCATAATACTCTTTTGATTCTATAATATTATTCTTTTTTTTCATTTTTTCACCTTTTCTTTAAAAAAAAGAAAATTTTTAATTTTCTTTATATTTTATTACAACATATCTATTTGGTTCTTCTCCATAACTTTGTGTTGTTAATTCTTCGAATTTTGCAATAGCATTATGTACAATCATTCTTTCATATGAATTCATTGGATCTAATTTTGCTTCAACTTTTGTATTTTTTACTTCTTTTGCAATTCTCTTTACTTGTCTTTCAAGATTATCTATTTTTTTCTTTTTATAATTTGATACATCTAAGTTTACTTTTAAATTATTGTTTGTTTTTTCGTTTACTATACTTCTTAAATAATTTTGTATTGATTCAAGATTTTTTCCATTTTTTCCTATAAGTAATGAATTGTTTTCTGCTATTAAATTAATATTTATTATGTTTTCTGACTCTTTTACTTCAATATTTATTTCTGTATTAAAATATTTTGAAATTGTTTTTAATATTTCCTTTATATATTTTATAACTTCTTGTTTGGTTATTATTTCAATTATATATTTTTTCCCTTTAAATAATGCACTCTTTACTTCTTCGTTCATTATTATTATATCTTCTTTTGAGGCATTGCATTGAATTTGTGCATTTTCTATTGCTTCTTCTTTTGTTTTTCCTTCAAATATCATTTTATTTAGCATCTTTTTTTACCTTCTTTACTAATAAATTTTGTATTATTGTAAATCCACTATTTGCTATCCAATATAGTTCTATTCCTGCTGACATTGAAATGGATGCTATTACTATAAATATTACTGACATATTACTTATCATTTTCATTTGTCCTTCTTGTTCTGGTGCCATTGCTGCAGTCTTGTTTAATCTAAATGAGAAGAATGTTACTAATCCAACTAATACTACTAGTATTATATAATAATATTTACCGTTTTGCATTGCTACAATTGGACTTGTTCCTAATTGTAATCCTAAAAAATTTTCCTCAAATATGGCTGGTAATCTGTTCATAGCTTCATAAAATGCGAAGAATAAAGGTATTTGTATTATTGAAAATATACATCCTGATGCTGGATTTATATTATATTTTTTGTATATTCCCATCATTTCTTGACTTTTTTGCATCATGCTTTGTTGGTCATTTTTTCCTTCATATTTCTTTTCTAATTTTTTTAGTTCTGGTTGTGCTTTTTGCATATTTTCACTTTGCATTGCTGTCTTTTTTGTTATTGGATATAGTAATGCTCTTATTAACAATGTAATTATTAATATTGCTAGACCATAATTATTAACTATTCCTCCAACTTTTATTATTATAATAGCAAGTGTTTTTACGAATATTGTTGTCCATAAATCTTCATATTTTGTATTTGTAATACTCATATTTTTACATTTTGGTAAATCTTCTATATTTATTTCATATTTTTTATATGTTTCTATTGTTTTTTCGTCTTCTGGTTGACATAAAATATTTTTTGCTAAATTTTGTCCTGTTTCTTCATTTTTTACTATTTGTTTTCCATCTTTTAAATATTTTGTACATCCTGTAAGACTAAATACAACTATGCATAGTGCAAATATTTTTAAAAATTTATTTTTCATTTATATCTCCTTTATTATTTTTAGTTTTTCAAATGCAAAAAATAGATTTTTTTCCATTTCTTGAAAATTTGAATTTAAAATTTCTTTCCTTATTATTATAATACAATTAAGATTTTTTTCATAGTCTTTTTTATCTATTATATTCTTTATTTGTCTTTTTATTTTATTTCTTGTTACGGCATTTCCTATTTTTTTACTAATTGATATACCAAAGTGATAATTATCCATTTCTTTTTTTTCTACAAAAATTAAAAATTCTTTTGTTTTAAATGGTTTTGTGTTTTTTATTATTCTTTCAAAGTCTATATTTTTCTTTACTATATTTATTTTTTTCATATTTCCCTCTTACTTATATACAAAAACCACTAAATTCTTAGTGGCTTTTTTTTAATGTGATAAAACTTTGCGACCTTTTCTTCTACGATTGTTAATAATATTAGTTTTCATTCTAGCAAAAAAACCTTGTTTTTTACTTCTTCTTCTATTATTAGGTTGATATGTTCTTTTCATTTCTACACCTCCTGATAACATCCCTTTGCTTTTTCAATTATATAGATTTATTTTGTATTTGTCAAACAAATTTTATATTTTTTATTAATTTTATTTTATTTCTGTTTTTAATATTTTAATTTTTTTCTGACTTAGTTAAAAAAATCTATATTAAAATTAACAATGTAAAATTTTTTATTTTTGTTATTACTTTTTGATGATTTAAACTCTAAGTTATTTTTTTGCACACCACATGTTCAAAACTTTTGATATTGTTTTGTTTTTTTTTATTTCTAGTAAATTATGCACAGCATGTGTTCAAAACTATTTAATGTTACTAACATGTATGTTTATAATTTTTTAAACAATTTCTATTATGTGTTTAAATTTTTTCAACATATTTGTTTAAAAATTCATAATTATTTATATTTACTTATAAAATGTATGTTCAAAAAAATCTGCAAAAATTTTTTTTTGTGCATAAAACTATTTCCTTTTTGTTCAAAATAAGTTAAAATATGTTAATAAGTTGCTGATAGAGGTGTGGAAAAATGAATTTAAAAAATATATGGAGTAGCGCTTTAGAAAAATTTCGAGAAAATTTATCATCTATTGTATATGAAACATGGTTTTCTGAAGCTGAACTTATAGATTTAAAGGATGATACTTTTAAAATTAAGGTTCCAACTCATGTTCATAAAAAATATTTAAGTGAAAATTATAATGATTTGATTACTGATGTATTTAATGAAATAACAGGTTCTAATTTTAAGTTTGATTTCTTAACTGAGGAAGAAGTAGAAGAAAATATAACAATTGATACTGATGAAGTAGGGGTTCCGGCTCAAAATTTTGAGTCAAATTTAAATCCTCAATATACATTTGACACCTTTATTGTTGGTAAATCTAATAAATTTGCAAGGTTATCTGCTTTTGCTGTTGCTGAAAAACCTGGCATTATGTATAATCCCTTATTTTTATATGGTAATAGTGGGTTAGGGAAGACACATTTAATGCATGCGATTGGAAATTATATTGTTCAAAACTCTAAAAAACGTGTTTTATATATAACAAGTGATGATTTTATTAATGATTTTGTTGATACTCGTAGAAAACCTGAAGAAGAAAATTTTGATGTTGTTCAAAACTTTAAACATAAATATAGAGATATAGATGTATTAATGATTGATGATATTCAGTATTTACAAGTTGCAGATAAATCTCAAGAAGCATTTTTCCACACATTTAATGATTTATATTCAAATAATAAACAAATTATTATTTCTTCTGATAGATCTCCAGATGATTTAAAAAGGCTAGAAGAACGTTTAAAAACAAGGTTTAACTGGGGACTTACTGCTGATATTCTTCCTCCAGATTTTGATCTTAGAATGCAGATTATTAATAAAAAAATTGAGGGTAATTTTATGCAAAATGAATTTCCCGAAGATGTAAGAGATTATATTGCAAGCAATTGTTCATCTGACATAAGAAAATTAGAAGGTGCGATTACTCGTGTTACTGCTTATGCTGCTACTATGAATGAAAAGTATATTACGCTTGATTTAGCTATTGAAGCATTAAAAGATTTCTTTTCTAAAAGTATTATTTCTAAAAATAAAATGGATCAGGTTCAACAAATTGTTGCTCAAAACTATAATATATCTGTTGAAGATTTAAAAAGTAAAAAAAGAATGGCTAATATTGCTCTTGCTAGGCAGGTTGCTATGTATATTTGCAGAGTTGTGTTAGAAGAGTCATTGCCAAAAATTGGAGTTGAATTTGGTGGAAAGAACCATACGACAGTTATGCACTCTGTTGATAAAATAAAAAAAGAAATGATGAAGAAAAAAGATTTTGAACAAGAAGTAAAAAAATTAATCAGTCAAATAAAATAGTTATAAACATATTTTAATTATTTAAATTTGTGATAAAATAAGGTGTAGTTGAGTTATAAACATTTTCAACACTAATAATAATAATATTTTATAAAAAAAAATAAATAAAAGGAGAAGAACTTATGAAACTAAAAATTAAAAAAAATATATTAATGGAACATTTAAATCATGTTATTAAAGGAATATCTAATAAAAATTTAATACCTATTTTAAATTGTATAAAATTTGATTTAACAGATGATGGTCTTTATATGTTAAGTACAGATAATGAAATTGCTATTAAAACATTTATTGACAAACAAGATATTGAAGAAATTATTGAAACTGGAAGTATAGTTGTATCTGGCAAATATATTTTTGAGATTATTAAAAAACTTCCTAATACTATTGTTAATATTGAAGAATTAGTTGATTCAAAGTTATATATATATACAGATAATACATCTTGTAATCTAAATTGTAATAATGTTAATGATTTTCCTAATATAGAATTGGAGAATAGTTTAAGTCCTATTATTATAGGTAAAAGAATATTTAAAAATATTGTTAATCAAACTGTTTTTGCTACTTCTAATCAGGAATCTAGACCAATTTTGACAGGTATTAATTTAAAAATTAATGATGATGTATTAGAGTGTACTGCAACTGATTCTTATAGATTGTCTAAGAAAATTGTTAAATTAAATAGTAAGATTGATGATGTTGTTAATATTTTAATTCCGACTCGAAATTTAAATGAGTTAGTTAAATTATTTAATGATGATGAAAATGATATAGAGTTACATATTTTTAATAATAAAATTATTTTTAAGTTTGATGGAATAATATTCATGTCTCGTTTGATAAATGGTACTTATCCAGATACTTCTAAATTAATTCCAACAGATTTTGAATTAAAAGTAGAGGTTAATTTAGAAGAATTTTATAATTCTTTGGATAGAGCTTCATTACTTACTAATGAGGATGATAAAAATACTATTAAATTGGAAAGTTTTGATGATAAAATTAAGATTTTTTCTAATATTCCTGAAATAGGAAATGTAGAGGAAACTATTTTAGCTAAAAAGGATTGTGAAAAAAATATTAAAATAGCATTTAGTTCTAAATATATGATGGATGCTTTGAGAGCGTTATCATGTGAAAATATTGTTTTGAAATTTAATAATGAAGTAAAACCAATTATTATTACTAATGTAGATGATGATAATTTAATTGAGTTAATTCTTCCTATTAGAACTTATTAAAGAAATTTTTTAGATTTTAAAAAAATTTTTTTTTTTTTATTAATTTGACAAAATTTGATAATATTCGATATTTTTTTGTGTTATAAATAAAGTAATTTTACATCTTTTGATTTTATTATATTATAGGGAGGTGGTTTTATATGTTAGATACATATGAAATTTCAAAAAGTACTTTGGCTATTATTCCAATAGGTTGTGAAAAATGTCGAATAGTAGAGGAGGATAAAAATTATATAATAAATAGAGGTTCTACTAAGATTGTTGATGATAGTTGTAAATTTTTTGGTAGTTCCTTACAAGGAAGACATGATGGAACTAAAAATTTATTAGGTATAAATTATAAAGCTCCAATTATTGTTGAAGAGTCATCTGAAATTATATTTTTTCCTACTAATTCACCACGTATTACTGATTGTACATGGATATCTCTTAATAATTTGGAAAATTATAGAAAAAATAATGGAAAAACCAAAGTAATTTTTAAAAATGGAGTAGAAATTGATGTTGATGTTTCATATAATACAATTGATAATCAAGTATTGAGATCTACACGTTTGGAATCAATTTTAAGAAAAAGAAAAAATTTTAAGTAAAAATTCTTTCTTTTTTTTTATAATTTTTAAATTTTCTTTTTTTATGGCTTATTTTGTGATATAATATAAGGGTATGTATAGGAGTATTATTTTGATATAATTTTTTTTGTACGTCGTTAAAATTCAAAATAGAGGTAAAAAATGATTTTAAAACAGCTGAATATTAAAAATTTTCGAAATTATGATGATACATCTATATCTTTGTCTGATGGTATTAATATTTTTTATGGTAATAATGCTCAAGGAAAGACTAATTTATTAGAGAGTATTTATTTTTTAAGTTTTACTAAATCTCATCGTTCTTTTATAGATAGTAATTTAATAAAGAATGGTGAAAAATTTTTAAGAATAAGTGGAATTTTAAAAAAAAATGAATTATTTGATACTAAATTGGAAATTACTTTGGAAAAAGATAAAAAAAATATTTTTGTTGATGGAGATAACTATAAAAAGGTTAGTGATTATATTACTAAGATGAATATTGTAATTTTTTATCCTGAGGATTTAGAAATTATAAAAGGTGCTCCAAGTGTTAGAAGAAGATATTTAAATTCGGAAATTAGTCAATATGATAGTAGTTATTTAGTAAATCTAAATAATTTTAGAAAAATTCAAAAGATGCGTAATGATTATTTGAAGAGAGGTTCTTTATATATTGATGAACAATATTTGAAAATTTTAAATGATTATTTTATTGATTGTTCTTTGGAAATTTATAAAGCTAGGAGTAATTTTATTTTTGAATTGAATCAATTAATTGAAAATATTTTTTTTGATTTAACTGGAATGCATGGTTTTAGATTAGAATATGAAAATAATTTTAATGTTCAAAACTTTTTAGAATATGATGGTGATTTTAAAAATGATTTTTCTGTTAAACTTGATCATTCTTTTGATTCAGAAATTAGACAGGGGTGTTCTTTGATAGGCCCTCATAAAGATGATTTTACATTTTTTTTGGATGAGATGAATTTAAAAAATTATGGTTCTCAGGGGCAACAAAGACTTTCTATTTTGTCTTTAAAACTAGCTGAAGTAATTTTACTTAATAAATATAATAATGATACACCAATATTATTATTAGATGATGTATTTAGTGAATTAGATGATGAGAAAAAAAATAAATTATTAAAATATATTAATCAAGATATACAAACAATTATAACAACAACTGATTTGAAAAATATTGATGATAGTATTATTAAAAATTCTAAGTTGTTTAAAATTAATAATGGAATTGTTGAAATAGAGGAGGTAGATGAAGATGGAAAATAATCAACATTATGATGCTTCTGATATACAGGTTCTAGAAGGTTTAGAAGCTGTTAGAAAAAGACCTGGTATGTATATTGGTACTACAGATGTTAAAGGATTACATCATTTAGTTTGGGAAATTGTTGATAACGCAATAGATGAGGCATTAGCAGGTTATTGTAATCAAATTGAAATAATTATTAATAAAGGAAATTCTATTACTGTTAAAGATAATGGACGTGGAATTCCTGTAGATGTTCATCCTAAAACTAAATTGTCAACTGTTGAAACTGTTTATACAGTTTTACATGCTGGAGGAAAATTTGGTGGAGGCGGATATAAAGTCTCAGGAGGATTACATGGTGTAGGTGCATCTGTAGTTAATGCTTTATCAAAATGGGTAGAAGTTACTGTTTATAAAAATGGTAAAATTCATTTTATACGATTTGAAAATGGAGGACATACTGTTGAACCTTTAAAAGTTATTGGTGATTGTGAAGAAAATAGAACTGGTACATGGGTAACTTTTAAACCTGATTCTGAAATATTTGATACTGATATTTATGATTATGAAACTTTGAAAGTTAGGGTTCGTGAGTTAGCTTTTTTAAATAAAGGTTTAAAAATTAATCTTCGTGATGATAGAGATGCAGAAGATACAACTGGAGATACTTTTTGTTATGAAGGTGGAATTTCTGAATATGTTAGGTTTATTAATAAAGGAAAGACTCCGATTCATGAAAATATTATTCATTTAGAAGGTAGCGAGGATGGCGTTGCATTTGAAGTAGCTATGCAATATAATACAAGCTATAATGAGAATATTTATTCTTTTGTTAATAATATTAATACACATGATGGAGGAACTCATGAGGAAGGTGTAAAACGTGCACTTACTCGTGTTATAAATAGTTATGCTAGAAAAGCTGGTATATTAAAAGATAAGGATGAGGCTTTAACTGGTGATGATGTTAAAGAAGGACTAACTATGATTATTTCTTGTAAACATCCAAATCCACAATTTGAGGGTCAAACTAAAGGACGTTTAGGAAATAGTGAAGTAAGAAAGCTAGCTGATAATGTTTTTGCTTCTGGTTTTGAACAATTTTTGTTAGAAAATCCAGATGAGGCAAGAGCTATTGTTAATAAATCTATTTTAGCTTGTCGTGCACGTAATGCTGCTAAGAAAGCTCGTGAAATTACACGTAAGAGCGAAATTGGTCAGACTTCTTTTTTTGGAAAATTATCTGATTGTAAAAGTAAAGATCCTAGTGTATCTGAAATATTTATTGTCGAGGGAGATAGTGCCGGTGGTTCTGCTAAAAAGGGTCGTGATTCAATGACTCAAGCAATTCTTCCTTTACGTGGTAAAATTTTAAATGTTGAAAAAGCAAGACTTGATAGAGCTTTAGGCAATGAAGAAATTAGAACTATAATAACTGCTTTTGGTACAGGTATAGGTGATGAATTTGATTTATCTAAATTAAGATACGATAAGATAATAATAATGACCGATGCCGATGTTGATGGTTCTCATATTCGTGTTTTGTTATTAACATTATTTTATAGATTTTTTAAGCCAATAGTTGAAGCAGGCCATGTTTATGCTGCTCAACCACCATTATTTAGAATAATGCATGGAAAAACTCGTAAATATGTTTTAAATGAAGAACAAAGAGATGATTATATTAATAATCTTGATCCTAAAATTAAATATGAAGTTGCTCGTATGAAAGGTCTTGGAGAAATGGATGATGATGAATTATATGAGACAACTATGGATATAGAAAAAAGAGTTTTAAGAAAAATTACTGTTGATGATTGTGTTGCAGCTGATGCGATTTTTGAAAAATTAATGGGTGATGAAGTAGAACCTAGACGTGATTTTATAGTTGAGAACGCAGGGTATGCTGTTAATATAGATATTTAGGAGGTGAAATTATGGATGAAAAAAACAATTTAGATGAACTTTTAAATAGAGCAAGTGATGATTCAAATAATGTAGAATTGAATGAAGAGAAAGTTGAAGATAAAAACATTAATGTTAATGTTTCAAATACTGAATTTAGTGGGTATTTTCATGAGAGAGATAGCTTAACTGAGAATAATATTGTAAATGAAGTAAGTACTTCTTTTCTTGAATATTCGATGTCAGTAATTACAGCTCGTGCTTTACCGGATTTAAGAGATGGTTTAAAACCTGTTAATCGTCGTATTTTATGGGCAATGTTTGAATCGGGTTATACTCCTGATAAACCTCATAGAAAATCAGCAACTACTGTTGGAGACGTTATGGGTAATTATCATCCACATGGCGATTCTTCAATTTATGAAGCAATGGTAAGAATGGCTCAAGATTTTAACCAAAGATATATGTTAATTGATGGACATGGTAACTTTGGTAATATCGAAGGTGATGGGGCAGCGGCTATGCGTTATACAGAGTCGCGTTTAGCTAAAATTTCTTTAGAATTATTAAGAGATATTCGTAAAGAAACTGTTGATATGGATGATAACTATGATTTTACTAAAAAGGAACCAAAAGTTTTACCTTCTAGATTTCCAAATATTTTAGTAAATGGTACTATGGGTATTGCTGTTGGTATGGCAACAAATATTCCTCCACATAATTTAGGTGAGGTAATAGATGGATGTGTTGCTTTTATCGATAATCCTGATATTGATACTGTTGGATTAATGCAATATATAAAAGGTCCTGATTTTCCAACAGGTGGTATAATTTTGGGAAATAAAGGAATAAGACAGGCATATGAAACTGGTCGTGGAAGTATTACTATAAGAAGTAGAGCTTTTATTGAAGAACAGGGAAATCATAATTGTATTGTTATTACTGAAGTACCATATGGAACAAATACTTTAGACTTAAAAAATAGGGTAGCAGAATTAGTTCATAATAAAGTGATAGATGGAATTTCTGATTATCATACTGATTTAAAAAATGGCGTTAAGATAACTATTACTTTGAAAAAGGATGCTAATCCTCAAGTTGTTTTAAATAATTTATATAAACATACTAATTTTCAAACAAATTATGGAATTATATTTTTAATGCTTGATAATGGTATTCCTAGAACTTTAGGTTTGAAACAGATTATTTCTAAATATATTGATCATCAAAAAGAGGTTATTATTAGACGTACTAAGTTTGAGTTGAAGACTGATGAAGCAAAAGTACATATTTTAGAAGGTTTAAAGATTGCTTTAGATAATATTGATGAAGTTGTTAGTATTATTCGAGGAGCTGCTGATGATGAAGAAGCTAAAAATAAATTAATGAATAGATTTGGTTTAACTGAAATTCAAAGTAATAATATTTTGGAAATGAGATTGAGAAGGTTAACAGGTTTAGAAAGGGATAAAATTTTAGCTGAATTAGACGAATTATTGAAAGAAATTGAACATTTGAAAGCTATTTTAGCATCTGAACAATTAGTTTTGAACATAATTAAAGAAGAAATGTTAGAAATTAAGAAAAAATATGCAGATGAAAGAAGAACAAGTATAGATATGACAGCTATTGATTTTATAGAAGATGAATCATTAATTCCTGTTGAAAATATTGTTGTTTCCTTCACTAAAAAAGGTTATATTAAACGTGTTTCTAGTGATACTTATAAATCTCAAAATAGAGGTGGAGTTGGTATTAAAGGAATGTCTACTACTGAAGATGATTATGTTTGCGATATGTTATCTATGACTACACATGATTATATAATGTTCTTTACTAACAGAGGAAAAGTTTATAGAATGAAAGGTTATGAAGTACCTTTATTTAGTAGACAATCTAAAGGATTACCTATAATTAATCTATTGCCTCTTGAGAAAGATGAGATTGTTAAATCAATGATTTGTGTTTCATCAGAGACTGATATGAAATATATTGTACTTTGTACACAAAATGGTTTGATTAAGAAAACTTCTTTAGCAGAATTTGAAAATATTCGTCAATCTGGTAAGATTGCAATTTCTTTAAAAGATAATGACGAATTGTGTTCATCTAAATTAACGAGTGGTTCTAATGAAATTTTTATGGCTTGTTCTAATGGTAGAATGATAAGATTTAATGAAGCAGAAATTAGAACTATGGGTAGAAATGCAAGTGGTGTTAAAGGTATTGATATTGGTGATGGTAAAGTAGTTGATATGGATATAAGTTCTTTAGATAAAAATATTTTAATTGTAACTGAAAATGGTTATGGTAAAATGTCTAATGTTGAACAATATAGAATGACTCATAGGGGTAGCAAAGGTGTTAGAGCTATGAATATGACAGATAAAACTGGAAAAATTGTTGCATTTAAATCTGTTGTAGGAGATGAAGATTTATTTATTGTTACTAATGAGGGTATAATTATAAGACTTTCATTAAATCAAATTAATACTACTGGAAGAGTTTCTCAAGGAGTTAAACTTATAAATTTAAAAGATGAACAATATGTTAGTTCTGTAACTATTTTAAATAATCAAGAAGAATTGGAAAAAGATTTAGTGGAAAATAATTAATAATTATTTTCCTTTTTTTTATTTATAAAAATTAAAAACAAAAGATTAATAATGAAATATAAATAAAGTGAAAGTAGTTGGGAAATGTTTCACGTGAAACATAAGATAAATAATAAAATATAAATAAAGTAAAAAGTAAATAGGAAATGTTTCACGTGAAACATAAGATAAA
>OCTW013367689.1_pt1 | contig 12470 bp, 10 predicted proteins | sample 1539671 | NCBI WGS metagenome assembly OCTW01 (sample SAMN02144230, study PRJEB22623) | gut metagenome | biome: sheep rumen | host: Ovis aries | place: New Zealand | reverse complement strand
CCTCAAACTCACTTCTCGTCTTCTGCAACTGCAGCATCTTCTCCGTGGCGTCCATGCCATAGAGCGCCTTCACGGCCTCGCCTGCTGCCTTGCTAATCAATGCCTCAATATTCATATTCTTCGATTTTTGGCTGCAAAGTTAGTAAAAATCTGCGTAATCTGCACTATCCGAATCGAAAAAATGATGCTTAGGTCCTAAATCACTGGAACTTATACTCCACGAAAGCCTCCATGGCCTCGTAACAAGCCATACCGAGATCGTCATAGACCTTAGCCGTGGCACGGTTGCGGTCCTCGGCGCGCTGCCAGAACAGCCGTTCGTCGTTGCCCAGGAACGGTGCGCTCTCCATCTGGCTCTGGTGGCGCAGGATGGCATTACGCTTCTCGCGCAGTTCCTCCGGACTCATCGGCACGCACATCTCAATGTCAGCCACGTCCCACTCCGCCCAGGCACCACGATACATCCATACGCGACAGTCCTTCAGCCATGATTCGCCCTCTTCCTGCTGGTCCGGGCGGAGCGCCTCAACCCGTCTTTTCTCCTCGTCGATAGCCGCCAGCACGGCATCGGTACACTTCTTATGGGTGCCATGAGGATCGGCAAGGTCGGCAGCCACATAGATCTGATGGGGCCTGATCTCAGACAGCAACTGCTGGATGGGAATGACGTCGCGCTCCGACATCGGCAGTTTCTCTATCCTCCCCGACTCATAGAACGGCAGGTCGAGGAAATGGATATGGTCGCTGTTGATACCGTTGTAGGCACAGGCCAGACGGGCCTCGCCACGACGGATCAGTCCTTTCAGCCGCAGCACCGTGGCATTGTCGAGGCCACCCTGCTGCTTGCTTTTCAGGAAAGCCTTCACACTCTGGTAACTATGCTTGATGACCTCATCTGAGCCATTGGCGAAGATCTTATTGAAGCCATTGATGAAATGCATGAAGCGCGACACCTCCTCGTCACCGACGGCGATATCGCCACTGGTCTCGTAGGCAATATGGACATCGTGTCCCTGTTGCATCAGCCGCCGGATGGTACCGCCCATGGAGATCACGTCATCATCCGGATGCGGGGAGAACACGACGACACGCTTAGGATAAGGCAGAGCGCGCTCCGGACGATAGGTGTCGTCGGCACCGGGCTTACCCCCAGGCCATCCCGTGATGGTGTGCTGCAGTTCATTGAACACCTCTATATTGACCAGTCCGGCAGAGCCGAACTCCTCTACCCAATGTCCCATGTCATGTTCCAGATAGTCCTTGGTAGATAGTTTCAGAATAGGCTTACCTGTGGCACGACACAGGCTCACCACTTCCCGGCGCAGGCGATGGTCGGGCATTTGGATCGTAGCAGTCAGATTCAAGTTCATAGCGTTATCGTTTTAGTGTTTAGAATACGGATCTCTCCTTATTATATTTCTCCGGCCAACTGTGCAGGGCGTATGTCAGCCCATACTTAGAGTACAGTTGTGCCAACTTGTCGAGCCGCTGGTGGAACTGCTGATAGTCTTTCTTCTCGGGCTTCAGCCACTGCACCTCTGCCAAGGCTGCCATACGTGGCAGTACCTGATACTCTGCCAGTTGCCTTACAGGGATATACTCCGTCCAGAGGTTGGCCTGCACCCCCAGAATATGGCGGGCAGCCTCCTCACTGGCACCCTTCTCCACTGGTTCAAGGCCATAGACCTTCTCCATCGGTACGTAGCCACCAATCAGTTTGGGTTCAAAATAGGTGTTCTCTGTCTGATGATAGTCAAAGTAGCAATGGGTGGTAGGCACCATGATCACGTCGTGCCCAGCCTTGGCAGCCTGGATGCCAGGCTCCGTTCCTCGCCATGACATCACCGTGGCCGTCGTGTCGATACCACATTCGGCAATCTCATCCCAGCCGATCAGGGTCCTGCCATGCTGCCTGAGGTAAGCATTGATGCGACGGGTGAAATAGCCTTGCAGCAGGTTTTCCGCCGACTGGCTGTCCGTGGCTTTGATACCCTCCTCCCGGATACGCTTCTGACAGCGTTCACACTTTTCCCATTTGCTCTTGGGAGCCTCGTCGCCACCGATATGGATATACTTAGAGGGGAAGACAGCCATCACCTCGTCGAGAATACCCTCCAGGAACGTAAAGGTCTCTTCCTTGCCTGCACAGAGGATGTCGGAATAGATGCCCCACTTGTGCCCCACCTCGTAGGGACCACCCGTACAGCCGTACTCTGGATAGGCGGCCAAGGCGGCCAGCATGTGTCCGGGCATCTCAATCTCCGGAATCACGGTGACATGGCGCTCGGCAGCATAGCCGACGATCTCGCGCAACTGCTCCTGGGTGAAATAGCCACCGTATGGCAGGTGGTCATCGACATCAGAGTTGCAGCCCATGACGGTCCCGGAGCGCCAGGCTCCCACCTCCGTCAGTTTCGGGTATTTCCTAATCTCCATGCGCCAGCCTTGGTCGTCGGTCAGATGGAAGTGCAGGATATTCATGTTGTGCAGCGCCAACAAGTCGATATACTCTTTCACGAAGTCGATACCGAAGAAATGGCGGCACACGTCGAGATGCATCCCCCGGTAGCCAAAACGCGGACTGTCGGCAATCTCTACGGCAGGCAGGCTCACGCTCTCATAGACCGTGTCACAAGGCAGGGCCTTCCTCAGCAACTGGACACCATAAAAAATGCCAGCCGCCGTGGCACCGCTGATGGTGACACCCCTTTGGTTGACGGTCACACGATAGCCCTCTGCCGAGGGGATAGACTTGTCAAGCCTCAGGGTCATCGTATTCTGCTTGCTACCAGCCCCCAACTGTGGACGGATGCCCGTGTCCTCCTCCACATAGTCCTGCAAGAAACGGGCTTCCCTACTAAGAGAAGCATCAGCAGAAATGACGGTTGACTTGTCCAGCACGAAAGGCTTGCCCTTCTGCAAGCAGACTTGATCGGGAAGGGGGACTACCTGATAATCGGCTACGCCTTGTGAGAAGACGGACGTCAGACTGGTGCCCAGCATCCAGACTGAAAGGAATAATCTAATTGTTTTCATATCCTATAGCGTTTTTTATATTCTAACGGTGTCATACCTTTATATGCCTTAAACTGGCGGGAGAGGTTCTTCGAGTCGGTAAGCCCGATCCGCATGGCCAGTGCCTCAATGGGCTCATCGACAGTGAGCAGCAACTGGGCAAGTTTGTTCATGCGCAGCCTGGAGATATATTCATAGATAGAGGTACTGGTCTCCTCACGGAACTCCTGTTCCAACAAGCGTCGCGACACAGGTACTTGCTCCACCACGTCACTCACACTCATCGGATGCGAGATATTCATGTGAATATACGATAGGGCTTTCAGCACATTCGGGTTGCGTGTGGCAAAGAAATCGGTTGAAGTCCGTTCCACAATACCCGTGTCGTGTACGATGATATCGTATGGCTTCTGTCTCTTATCCTCCCTCATCCGCATGATCAGTTCCGCAGTCTCGTAACCAGCCTTTTCCACGTCAAGCGACATGCTCGACAATTCTGGGCAGGACAACTGACAGATGATGTCATCATTATCGACACCAATGACTGCCACATCAATGGGAACCCGCAGAGACATGGTGCTGCAGAGTTCGATAATCTTATTGGCCCTTGTGTCGTCGCAGGCAAAGACGGCCACCGGCTTGGGCAGAGCGGCCAGCCACTCCTTCAGGGGTTGACTCTCATAATACCACAGGTCGTCAAGACTCTGTTTCCTGAACTCATGGATATGAATGGCATCAACACCATTCTCCATCAATCCCTCCCTGAACCCCTGTCCACGCTCATCGCTCCACACCACATTCTCGTAGCCGTAATACGCGAAGTCGGAATAGCCCTTGATATAGAAGAACTCCGCCACTTTCCGTCCTGCCGCGATATAGTCGCCAGTGATATTGGGTATGTCACTGAACCGCTGCTTGTAGTCTTGGGCGATGGCAATGATACCTTTCTTCCTGAAGAGCGACACCTCATCCTGCGGTTCAAACTGGGCTATAATCGCATCAGCCTGCCACTGTATGGCCCACTCGACGACACCTTCGATGCCGTTCGTCTTACGGAACGATGGCGGCATCCGGCAGACAACCCACGGCTCTGTCTGGTGGGAATACGCCAGAATTCCCTTCAGCAGACTGTTGGCGTACTTCTCCGTGAAATCTGTCATCAAGATGAGTTTGACCATACGCGACTATTTAATAGGCAAGGATATCCGTGGTGAATCTCGTCTCACGTGGCAACCGGCAGCGGATAGTCTTCGTACCGCCAGGAGCAATGGTGATGTAGTTATCACTGAACGTCACCCCATCGATCACCTGACCTTTCCTGTCCCTGAGAACGACACGCAGCAGGTAGGCCACACGCTCGGAGGGATTGCTGATGTTCAGTTCTGCCTCCATATTGCCCACCATCTTCACGGCGACCTTGCACCTTACAGGAGACTGGCTGCCAATGGCGGTCAAGTCGGCATGCTTCTTCATGGGCGTACCTGTCCAGTCAGACTTCTCCCACTCGAAGATATCCTCTGAAGCCGCAAGGGCATATTCGTTCTCGGCAATCACCTGACCGTCATCTATACCAGACAGGAAGAGATAGCCATTGTCCTCTGTCAGTGATACCGGCGGGAACGCTGCCACACTGCCCATGGCAGGTATCTCAACCACTGTCTCCTGTCTATCCAGCAACTGCCCACTGACACCATAGACAGCCATCGTGGCCTTTATCCTCACAGGAACGAGTGTGCCGTTGACGGCCTTCACCTCATGGGTCAGGTAGTTATAAATCAACTGGACTGGCTGACAGGCTTTCCTGACACTATAGAAGGCGGCATTAGGACGCAGGTAATGGTCGTAGAGTTGCCAATAGAGACTGGGGCGGGCGCTGTTCAGCATCCACTGGACAAGTCCCGTGGCCCTCGGATTGTTATACCGGAAAGCCTCGAACATGGCACGCGTACCATCATAGTTCACCATATTGGCTTTCCTCAGGAAATCATCGATGTTCGCAGCCTCACCATAGCGCTGGGTAACCGTCTCCTTCAGGATGTCAAGTTTATTAAATGCCTCAGCGGCAAAGGTGCAATGATAGTCCCACACCTCGTCCAACGGCCACAGTCTGTCACCGAGCATCTGACGTAAGGACTCCTTCACGGGCAACTGGGCACCAATGCCTGTCTCCGTATTGAAGCCAAAGGCACCGCCAGGCGCTTCCTTGGAATACCAATAGACAGGGGCGACATACTCGTATGGCCCGGCCATCTTCGTACCCGACGTACCAGAGAGGTCACTCTCCATCTGCTTGGCAGAGGTGATATAGGGACGGTCGTCGATCGTCTTCTGTGCCCACTGGTAATGCGCCTCCAACTGCGGGATAGGAAGTTTGTCGCTGCCAACAAACCACGCGATGATCGACGGATGGTTGCGAAGGTAGCGCAACTGGTCGTCGTACTCCTGTGCTATCAGCGCAGCATCCTCATCCGTGAGGACACCACCATAACGATTGTCACAGGGCTTGCCCAGATAACTGTCCCATTCCCAGAAACAACTCCATCCGGCAAGCAACAAGATACCCTTCTCATCACACAGGTCGTAAAGCGCCTGAGAAGTTCCCCAGAATCCCTCTAAGCGCACCATGTTCAGGTTCATCTGCTTCACCAGTTCCAACTGACGGTCGTATGAGACCGAATCATCGCGCAAGAAGATATCATCCGTCCACCCTGCCCCTAACAGTTGGATACGCCTGCCGTTAAGGGTAAAGGCACGATAACCGTCGTTCGTGATGAAACTACCCACTTCGCGGATACCGAACCTGACATCTCTGGCATCTGACACCTCCCCCCCACTCTCGAAGGAGAGCGACAAAGCATAGAGTTCAGGGCTGCCCATCGTATAGCACCACCAAAGACGAGGGTTCACGACATACAGTGCCCTCAGATCCTGATCATCCAAACGGAGGGTTCTGGCCTGACCTGCCGGCAACGTCACAGGAATCGCCACACGCTCACCCTCAAACATACATACCAGACGGCCTTCCACTTCATGACTGCTCAGATTGCGCAACTGTGCCTCAACCTTCACCCACGCCTCCTTCAGCGTATGGAGGTTCACCTGCGTACAGACTCTTGGCGACTCGATGACCACAGCACCACTGCGCTGTACCTTGACAGGCCTGACGATGCCCATGCTCTCGTCAAGCGGTCTGGGATTCCAATCGACGAATCCGATATTATAGCCACCGGGCTCACACTTGAATGTCTCTACCACCAATACATTCTCCTCACGAGCGACACCCGTCACATCGACGGCAAAGGTCCTGAACGGACCCTTCACCGTATCGCGCGATGCTACCAACTGATCATTCAGATAGATATTGGCACTATAGCCGAGTCCTTCGAAGATCAGCCTGACATGCTCGTCGGCACCCAGGCTTTCCAGCCTGAACTCCTTCTTAAAGAGCCAGGGTACGAGGAAGCGGCTATTATCCAACCTCTTATAATTGTCGCCTACCAGCAAGTCAGGATACTCCCCATTGCTGACAAGGACGCCCATCACTGTGGCCGGCACCTTTGTCTCATACCATTTATCCTCTGCCGACGACTTGCACTGCCATCCATCACCGAGTTCGACGGTCTGGGCAAGCGCCACCGACATACACATACATAACAATGTCGAAAAGACGGTTCTCTTTGCTATCTGTCTCATAACAATCATTTTATCCGTTTAACATGGCAGCGCCAAGGAGGGCTGCATCCTGAAGTGTTGAGGGTACGATATGAAGGTGCCTCACCGATTCCTGCCAAGGGAATTGTGATAGCCGTTGGCGCATGGCCTCCTCAAAGAAAGGGAAGGCCGCCGTGATCCCCCCGCCAAGCACGACGAGTTCAGGATCGTAGGCATAAAGGACTGCCTGCATCAGACAACCTAAGTTGTCGCCAAACTCCTGCCATATCCGCAGGGCCTGTCCGTCTCCCTGCCGGGCACTTACTTCCAGTTCATGGGCCGTGACCTGATAGTGGGCAGTAAAGAACTGGCTGGCACAATAGTGCTCATAGTCAGTATCACGGAAGGGAAGGGCGCCAATCTCGCCAGCCCCCGTATTACGCCCGTTATAGAGCCGGCCATCAAGTACCAGTCCTGCACCAATGCCTGTGCCGATGGTCAGGCCAACCATACTGTCATGGTTACGCCCCTCACCGAAGAGATACTCCCCAAGGGCAAAGCAGTTGGCATCGTTATTAAGAAACACCTGCCTGTGGAATGCATCCTCCAGTATCCGCCTCAGATGCACCTCTTTCCATGAGGGAATATTGGCTACGTTATAGACGATGCCCTTGTCGCGATCCACGACGGAGGGTACACCCACTCCTATCGTAGTCACCTCGCCGGCCATCAGTTCTCCAATCAGCGAAAGCAGTACATCCACCACCTCCTGCTCTTCACCCTTGGGACAAGGCGCAACCAACTTCCTGACCAAGCAGTCCCAGTCAACAAGTCCCACTCGAACGTTTGTCCCACCTAAATCTACGCCAATCTTCATACTATCAAATGTATTTCGATGGCAAAGATACAAAACAAAATCGTACGGAGCAAGGTTTTCCGCGTTTACTTTTCTTCAATTTGCGCAAACGGTATTTTTAGGGCATGAAGAGACTCTTTTTACGGGATTATTTTGCTGCTTTCAGATATTTAGCCTACCTTTGCAGCACATTTATGAAACATCTCATGAACCAACGTGACCGTCAGATCCTGCAGATAGCCCTGCCCTCCATCGTGTCGAACATCACCGTGCCGCTACTCGGGATGATCGACGTAGCCATCGTGGGGCACATGGGCAGTGCCGTCTATATCGGTGCAGTGGCAGTTGGCTCAATGATCTTCAACCTGGTCTATTGGCTCTTCGGTTTCCTGAGGATGGGTGCCAGCGGACTGACCTCACAGGCCTTAGGGCGGCGCGACCTGACGGAAGTCACCCGCCATCTGGTGCGCTCAGTGGGGATAGCCTTAGGTATTGCATCGCTACTGATCATCTGCCAGGAGCCGTTATGCAGGCTGATGTTCTGGCTGATCAGTCCCACACCTGACGTTCGGCTTGTCGCCCTGACCTATTACTATATCGTCATCTGGGGAGCCCCGGCTTCCCTCGGCCTGTTCTGTCTCACGGGTTGGTATATCGGGATGCAGAACACCCGTATCCCGATGTTCGTCAGCATCATGCAGAACGTGGTGAACATCCTGGCCTCGCTGACCCTTGTCTATGGCTTCGGCATGAAGATCGAGGGTGTAGCGACGGGGACTGTCATCGCCCAGTATGCCGGACTCATCATGGCACTCGGCGGACTGAGACTCTATCGGCGGTTATATAAGTACCTGGCACTGACAGGCACCTTCGTGCGTGAGGCCATGGGACAGTTCTTCAACGTGAACCGCGACATCTTCTTGCGCACGCTGTGCCTGGTGGCAGTCAACCTCTACTTCACCTCGGCGGGCGCCCGTCATGGAGCCGTCGTCCTATCCGTCAACACCGTGCTGATGCAACTCTACCTGTTCTTCTCATACTTCATGGACGGTTTTGCATACGCCGGTGAGGCCCTGGGGGGACGGTGCTACGGGGCCGGCAACGGCACAGCCTTCCGCGAGATTCTCCGACGGCTATTCGCCTGGGCAACAGGCGTGGCTCTGGTATTCACGCTCATCTATAGTATCGGCGGCCAGTGGATTGCCAGTATCCTGACAGACGAGTCGCAGGTACTGGAGACAACCAGCCACTATGTCTGGTGGATATGGCTCATTCCCGCAGCAAGCACGTTGGCATTCATCTGGGACGGTGTGTTCATCGGCATCACTGCCACTCGGGGGATGCTGGTCGCGTCACTATTATCAGCCCTGGTGTTCTTCGGAGTCTATGAGGCGACAAGAAGCCTTTGGGGGAACCATGCACTATGGCTGGCCATGATCGTCTATCTGGCCATGCGTGGCATGATACAGACCTGGTGGTATAAGACAAGACTGGCGAGCAAGATATACAACAGTTAGATTATAAGATAAGATGGAGAAAATCAATGTTTGGGGCTACCTGAAGGAGTACGAAGCGACCAAAGAGGAACTCCTGAAAGCCGTTACGGAGGTGTTTGAGTCGGGAACGCTGATCCTCGGCCAGAAAGGCAGGGATTTTGAACAAGCCTACAGTGACTATATCGGTGTGAAATACGGTGTGGGCTGTGACAATGGCACGAATGCCATCACCCTGGCCCTGCGTGCCTTGGGCATCAGCGACGGTGATGAGGTCATCACCGTGTCGAATACGGCCATCCCCACGGTGTCGGCCATCGTCACGGCAGGAGCGACACCCGTGTTCGTTGATATCGACCCCAACACCTACCTGATGGACGTGACGAAGGTAGAGGCTGCCATCACCCCCCGTACCAAAGCCATCCTGCCCGTCCATCTCTATGGCCAGTGCGTCGATATGGATCCTCTGCTTGACATCGCCCGGAAGCATCGCCTGTCTGTCGTGGAAGACTGTGCCCAAGCACATGGTGCCGAATACAAGGGCAGGAAGGCCGGTAGCATGGGCGACATCTCCACCACCTCTTTCTACCCCACGAAGATCCTCGGTGCCTACGGCGACGGCGGTATGATCAACACCAACGACGAAGAGATAGCCAGACGGCTTCGCCGGCTGCGCTTCTACGGGGCAGAGAAGACCTACTATGCCATGGAACATGGCTACAACTCACGGCTTGATGAGATCCAGGCAGCCATCCTGCTGACCAAACTACCTAAGATAGAACGGTACATCAGTCGTCGGCGGGAGATTGCCGCCATGTACCAGGAAAGACTGGCTGGCAGCGGACTGATCCTTCCCGAAGAGGCATCCTACGGCCGCCATGCCTATTACCTCTACGTGGTGCGCCATCCCAACCGCGATGAAATCATCAGAAGACTGCATGAGAACAATATCCATGTGAACATCAGTTACCCGTGGCCCATCCATACGATGAAAGCCTACGAGTACTTAGGTTGGAAAGCCGGCGACCTGCCAGAGACAGAGGCTGCCGCCAAGGAGATCTTCTCCCTGCCGATGTACCCGTCGCTGACAGATCAGGAGGTGCATCGCTTCATCAAGGCCCTCATCGCTTGTCTCTAACTACTTGAGCGCGTCCAGTTCAAGAAAGTTTCCTTATAATTACATTTTCACAACTTTTTAAAGGTGTTTTCTGGTTTTAAAACACCTTTAGTTTCATTTGTATTTTCTATATTTGCACCAAATTGATCATTTCATAAAGTAATAACAAGATGAAAAAAGAAGTTTTTAAAGTAATGAAGAAGGTCATGATTGCAGTGTCACTTCTGATTGTAGGGAGCGTTTCTTCTCTTAGCGCTTCAGTGCAGATTCCTATGCATGTTGTTAATGATGGATCAGCAAGTTCTAGACCAACCTATGCTCCTCCTCGCCCGTGGTACATCACTCAGGATGACTATGTCCTCACATTGCCTGCCTTCGAGGATGACCTAACCCTTGAATTGCGTGATGAAGACTGCACGGTGGTCTATTCCACCTATGTCTCCGCAGGAACAACTACGGTTGTTCTTCCCTCTACGCTCTCAGGCGAATATGAACTCCGCCTCATACCCTTCTCCGCCACCTATTATTATAGGGGATACATTAATTTATAAAACGTTTATCTAAAAAAGTATCCTTTATTTTCTTAATTCATTTATTTTTTCTATATTTGCAAAATATAATTCAAATAATTATGATAGTAACTAATATTATTACTCGCACAGATACATATGATATCTGCTAATGGGTTTGCCCTTTCAGGAATCAATCCTTCTGTATCAGAATATAACGCTAATCCTATTATAAATTCTTTTGATACTGTAAAAGTTCACTCTGGATTAATTGACATAACAATTGGAAATATGTACTTTAGGGGATAACATTAATTCGGTAGTAAAGGAGAATAATACAATCAGTAATTGTACGGGGTATTCTCAGTACTGGTTATAGTAGATATTAGAAAGAATGAAAAAACGGCTGTTGATACTCATGGCCTTATTGCCCATAATGGCTGGGGCGACACGACTGTTAGTAAGGACAAATTCAAACCTTACTGGTGCAAGAGACATGGAAACTGGCGTAGAGTTCTTGCTAGAGGGGAACGAGGCTACGGTAGATCATCTTCTAGATGGAGACGGTGGTGATGATATATATCATAACCTGGAGAGTTATGTGATTACAGATACTATCTATAATGCTGATGGCAGGGAATGGATCGTGACACGATTAGGTTCTAGCGCTTTTCACCACTGCCCCAAACTGAAGTCAGTGTCACTCCCCCAGACGTTGCGCCAGATTGATGCTTGCGCTTTTGGTTTTTGTATCTCCCTTGAAGAATTGCACATACCAGCCAGGGTTAATAAGATTACGGCTCCGATATTTGCTTCAAATAGTGGATACAGGAATTATTATGAGGGGAAAACTCAGAAAATAAAAAAACTGACTGTTGACCAAGATAATGAGGTCTATTATAGCGAGGGTAATTGCATCCTTGAGACATCCAGCCGTAAACTCATCCAGGGATGTTCATCATCCGTCATTCCAGACTATGTGACAACCATAGGACAAGGTGCTTTCGGTTATACTTGGATGGGTGATGAGCATCTATATATACCTGAGTCCGTAGTATGTATAGAAGATTGGGCGTTCAAGGACTTTCATACAACTACTGGTTTTGAATTCCCTAGTAACATACAACAACTGGGTATTGGCATTTTTGCCTATGCTCAGTTCTTAGCGGTCTCTGGAATACAGGACTTCGTAGTACCAGAAGGCATAACAAGTCTTTTGGGTACTTTCTTATTTGGGCCAGATACACACTCCATCACACTTCCATCCACATTATCGGAAATAGATGCCTTCTCCTTTTTTGAAAATGGGGATGGTTGGAGATATCTTATTTGTCATGCAAAGACTCCCCCCAAAGTAGTTCCAAACGACGAGATATTTTCGGATGGTTTTAATAGATATGAAGAGAAAGACATATTAAAAGATGATTATTATCCAGGGCTTTTTCTTTTAGTCCCGCGTGAGAGCATTGAACAGTACAAAGCGGCACCATACTGGCGGCAATTCCCACTGATTCTTGCAATAGAGGATGGTGTGGAGGCGGCAGAAACCCTAAATGTAAGCGCAGTAAGGAAGGAAACGACTGATGACAGTATCTACGACCTCCAAGGTCGCAGGTTGAAACAAGCACCTGCCAAGGGAGTTTATATCAAGAACGGCAAGAAGGTAATGGTGAAATAGTAGACGAATGGAGAGTGCCGCCCCGTGACGGGGTGGTGCCTTTTTCGTCGTGCTTAAAGATACTGCCCTCAGTGTGCTCCTTCGCGTGCGCAGGCGTAGTAGTTGTCTTAAGCCAAAAACAAGTGTCCCACGTGTCCCATCTGTCCAAGAA
>OCTW011569638.1_pt1 | contig 12470 bp, 12 predicted proteins | sample 1539671 | NCBI WGS metagenome assembly OCTW01 (sample SAMN02144230, study PRJEB22623) | gut metagenome | biome: sheep rumen | host: Ovis aries | place: New Zealand | reverse complement strand
CCCGCTGGATGCGCCGCACCCGGCCATCCTCAACGCCATCTACAACGCCACCGGCGCCCGCATCACCCGTATCCCGGCCCGCCCGGACAAGGTGCTTGCGGCTCTCAAGGCGCTGGAGAAGTAAGCTTTCCAAATCCGATACGCAATGCTATAATGGGGATGTGGGACGATCGTCCCACATCCCCGGTTTACATTCACACAGGAGGTGTGCGCTTTGGCCCAGATCCAAGAGCGAGGCTCGACCCATGTCTATAAGGTCAACAAGATCTCCAAGGAGGAGATCGAGGGGATGGTATCCCTCTGCGTCCACGAGCAGCCGCCCTTTTGCAGCGCCGCCTGCCCGCTGAAGCTGGACACGCGCGCCTTCCTCAAGGCCGCCGCCGCGGGGGATTTCAAAAAAGCCATGGCGCTGTATGAAAAAACCGCGCCCTTCCCGCTGATCCTCTCGGCGGGCTGTGAGGCGCCCTGCGAGAGCAAATGCCGCCTGGGCGAGATCGGCGAGAGCGTTGCGATCCGCGCCGTGGAGGCCGCCGTTGCCCGCTACGGCGAGGCGCCGCGGGGCAGCGGCGTCTTCCGCATGAAGAAGAAAAAGACCGTTGCGATCTTCGGCGCCGGCCTCTTCGCGCTGCTCTTGGCGGGCGAGCTGGAGAAAAAGGCCTATCCGCTGACGGTGTTCTGCGAGCAGGAGGATCTGGAAAGCTTCCTGCGCTGCGAAACGGATTTTCTGGATGATACCGCCTTTGCGCTTGAACGGGAAAGGCTGCGCGGCAAAGACATTGACTTTGTCTTTTCCTGCACGATCGACCGCGCCTTTTTCGAGGAAAAGCGCGGCGTGTTCGACGTGGTCTGCACCTCGGAGGAGATCCGCAGACGCCTGTTCCCGGACGCGGCCTTCCTGCCGGAACTGATGCTGTGCGAAAGCGAAGGGGTCGTCTGCGGCGAGGGGAGCGGCGTCATGGCCGCCGCCTTCGGGGCAAAGAAAGCCGCGCTGAGCGTTGACCGTCTGGCCCAAAAGCTGGACCCCCGCAACACCCGAGGCCAGGAGGGGCCGTGCGAGACCGCGCTCTACACCGACCTTTCGGAGGCAAAAGCCCTCCGCCGTGTCGAGGTCCCCGCCGGAGGCTATACGCCGGAGCAGGCGATCGAGGAGGCAAAGCGCTGCATCCAGTGCCGCTGTGAGGAGTGCCTGAAGAGCTGCGCCTATCTCAAGCATTACAAAAAACATCCCGGCCTGCTGGCCCGGGAGATCTACAACAATACGCAGATCATCATGGGCGACCATCAGCTCAACCGACCCATGAACAGCTGCTCGCTCTGCGGGCAGTGCAGCGTCGTCTGTCCCAACGGCTTCGACATGGCGCACGTCTGCCATGTCGCACGGCAGAACATGGTTTCGACGGACAAAATGCCGCTTGCGCCGCATGAGTTTGCGCTGATGGATATGCTCTTTTCCAATAACGAAGGCTTCCTGTGCCGCCCGCAGCCGGGCTTTGAGACCTGCCGCTATGTGTTCTTCCCCGGCTGCCAGGCCACGGCCATCGCGCCCGAGACCGTGAGGGCCGCCTACGAGGATCTCTGTGCGCGCCTTGACGGCGGCGTGGCGCTGATGCTGGGCTGCTGCGGCGCGATCGGCGACTGGGCCGGCCGGGAGGAGATGGAGGCGCAGACGCGGGAGTTTCTCGACCGTGAGTTCTCCAGGCTCGGCGACCCGGTCGTGATCGCCGGCTGCCCGACCTGCAAAAAGGAGCTTTCGACCCACAGGGACCTGCGCGTGAAGGGCATCTGGGACGTGCTGCTGGAGATCGGCCTGCCCCGGGGCGCCCGCGGCCTCGACCGTCCGGCGGCGCTGCACGATTCCTGCGGCGCACGCGGAGACAGGCAGACGCAGGATGCGATCCGCAGCCTTGCGGAAAAGCTGGGCTGCGAGCTTGTGGAAACGCCCTATTCCGGCGACCGTTCGCCCTGCTGCGGCTATGGCGGTCTGGCCGCCTATGCCAACCGCGAGGTGGCGGCCGAGATGACGGAGAAATGTCTCGAGCGTGCGGACGCGCCCTACATCACTTACTGCATGGCCTGCCGGGACCGCTTCGCCCGCGGGGGGCGTCTGTCGCGGCACATTCTCGAGCTCTGCTACGGCACGGACGCGGGAGCGCCGCCGGACATCAGCGAAAAGCGCCGGAACAGACTGGCGCTGAAAAAGGAACTGCTGCACGAGCTGTGGCAGGAGGAGACCGCAGAGATGAAGCTGGATTTTGAACTGAACTATACCGATGAGGCGCGCCGGATGATGGATGAGCGCATGATCCTCACCGACGACGTGATCGCCGTGCTGCAGGACTTCCGACAGACCGGCGAGGCGATCCTCGACGCGGAGGACTCTCTGCTTGTGGCCCGCAGACGCGTGGGCAACGCCACCTTCTGGGTGAAATTCACCCGGGACGGCGAGGATTCCTATACCGTCCGCCGTGCGTACAGTCATCGCATGAACGTGGTCAAACGGGAGGGCTGAAAATGGCCGGAGAGAAGAATTACTATTCCATTGATCCGCAGGGCAAGCTCAGCTGCCTCAAGTGCGGCGTGCCGCTGGTAAAGGGAAAAGCCAAGTTCATGTATCTCGACAACGGTTTTCCCGTGGAGCTCCCCGTCTGCCCGGTCTGCGGCTTCGTCTACGTGCCGGAGGAGCTGGCGCTGGGCAAGGTGGCGTCCGTCGAGCGGGCGCTGGAGGACAAATGAATTCCCACCCCGGAGGCGCAGCACACACGCGCCGCTTGCTGGAATTGGCCGCGCTGCCGCCCGGCGCAAGGGTGCTGGATATGGGCGCCGGGGCGGGAGAGACGCTTGCGCTTCTGCGCGGGCGGGGCTTTGACGCCCTTGGGATCGACCTTTCGCCCCGCTCGCCGCAGGTGCTGCGGGGCGATCTTCATGCCGCGCCGTTCCCGGACGGGAGCTTTGACGCCGTGATCAGCCAGTGCGCCTTTTTTGTCTCCGGCGATGTGCCGGGCGCGCTGCGCCAGGCGCACCGGCTGCTGCGCGATGGCGGTACGCTGCTGCTCTCCGACGTGTTCTTTGCCCCGCCCGAAGCGCTCGTCTCGGCGGCGGGCTTCACGATCCTGTGCTGTGAGGACATGACGGCGCAGTGGCGGGACTATTATCTCGAAGCGCTGTGGCGAGGGGATACGATCTGCGGCAGCGTGCCGAAGGGAAGATGCGGCTATTATGCCGTGATCGGAAGAAAGGACGGATAGAATGGACCTGTTTGACAGAATCCTGGAGCTCAGCCGCTGCGGCTATTTCTGCGGCCAGATCCTGGCGATCCTGATGCTCGACACGCTGGGAGAGGAAAACCCCGGCCTGGTCAAGGCCATGGGCGGGCTCAACGGCGGCGTCGGCTTTTCGCAGAACTGCTGCGGCTGCATGACCGGCGGCGCCTGCGTGATCTCCTACTTCACCGGCAAGGGCGAGGACACCGGCATGGACCACCCCGAGCACAAAAGCGCCCTGGGCGAGTTCACCCAATGGTTTTCCGACGAGATGACGGCGGACTACGGCGGCATCGAATGCCGGGACATCACGCGCGGCAACCCCGCCAGGCGCGTGGAATACTGCCCGCAGATCATCGCCGCGACCTATGAGAAATGCATGGAGATCCTGTCGGAGCGGGGGCTGCTATGATATTCGGAAAAACCAAAAGCGTCTGTCCGGTCTGCCTGCGCGTGATCGACGCGCAAAAGCGTTCGGAAAAAGACGGCATCTATCTGGATAAAAGCTGCCCCGACCACGGGGCCTTTTCCACGCTGATCTGGGAGGGCAATCTGGCCTCCTATCTGCGCTGGAACAGCGAGAATACGGCCGTGGAGCCGCCGCGGGAGGGAAAGGAGCCGGAAAAGGGCTGCCCCTATGACTGCGGCCTTTGCACCGAGCATCTGCGCAAGGGCTGCTGTATGCTGCTGGAGCTGACACACCGCTGCAATCTGCGCTGCCCGGTCTGCTTTGCCGCAGCGGGCGAGGATGGCGCTCCGGACCTGAGCCTTGCGGAGATCGAAAGGCAATACGAGGATCTGATGGACCGCGGAGGGCCCTTCAACATCCAGCTCTCCGGCGGCGAGCCCACCGTGCGGGACGATCTGCCCACGATCATCCGCATGGGCAGGGAGAAGGGCTTTTCCTTTTTTCAGCTCAACACCAACGGCCTGCGGCTTGCGGCGGAGGACGGCTACGCCAAAGAGCTGAAGGAAGCCGGGCTCGACACCGTGTTTCTCCAGTTTGACGCCCTTGACGACGGGGTGTATCAGATCCTGCGCGGCCGGGCGCTGCTGGCGGAAAAGCTCCGGTGCATCGAAAACTGCGCAGAGGCTTCCCTTGGCGTCGTGCTGGTCCCGGTGATCGCCCGCGGCGTCAACGAGGACCAGGTCGGCCCCGTCCTGCGCTTTGCGCTGGAAAAGATGCCGGCGGTGCGGGGGGTCCATTTTCAGCCCATCAGCTATTTCGGCCGCTGCGGCCTTTCCCGGCCGGACAGACCGATCACGATCCCCAGGATGCTCTCTCTGATCGAGGAGCAGACGGGGGGAAAACTGCGCGCCTGCGATTTTGCCGGCGGCGGAGCGGAGAACCCCTATTGCTCGTTCCATGCCAGCTACCGCGTGAGGAAGGACGGCACGCTCACCTGCCTGCCCCGGCGCTCAACGGGCGGGTGCTGCTGCACCACCTCGGATGACTCCCGCATCGCGGTGGCCGATCAGTGGCGCGGCGCGCCGCCGGCCTTTGCCGCGGACGGGGCTCTGAGCGAGACCTCTGCCCTGGACGCTTTCCTCGAACAGGTGCGCCAGAGCACCTTCGCCGTCTCCGGCATGGTGTTTCAGGATGCGTGGAGCCTCGATCTCGACCGGCTGCGGCGCTGCCACATCTGCGAGGTGGACAGCCGCTTTGGACTGGTGCCCTTCTGCGCCTATAATCTGACAAATGAAAACGGGGAGGCGCTGTATCGATGACCCTTTCGCGCATCGATGCGCTGCTGGCGGCGCAGGATGGCCTTGAGAAAGTGACGCGCCGGACGATCGAGGCGCTGCAGCTGCGAAAGCTCAACGCCCTGCTTGCGCGGGAAAAGGCGCGCGGCGGTTTTTACCGCGGCCTGCCCGAAAAGCTCGAGAGCCTGGAGCAGCTCTCTTCGCTCCCCTTTACCACGGACGAGGACCTGGCGCACAACGCCCCCGGACTGCTGCTTCGCTCCCAGGCGGAGGTGCAGCGCGTCCTGTCCGACGCGACCTCCGGCACCACCGGCGCGGCCAAGCGCGTGTTCTATACCGAGGGGGACTGCGCGCGCACGGTGGAGCTCTTCGAGGCCGGCCTGGGGGAGCTGATCTTCCCCGGCAGCGTGACGATGATCCTCTTTCCCTTCTCCGGGCCGCACGGGCTCGGCGAGCTGATCGCCGAGGCGGTGGAGCGCCTGGGCGCCAGACCGCTCAAGCTGGGAGCGGGGCTGACATACGGAGAGTATGCCGCCTTGCTGGAAAAAGAAAAACCGGATACCTTTGTCGGTATGCCGGCCCAGCTGCTGGGGCTGCTGCGCGTGTGCGGACGGGGCAGCCTGCGGCGCGCTCTCGTCAGCGGCGACGCCTGTCCCGACGCGGTGCTCAAAGGCTGTGAGGAGGTCCTGCAAAGCCGCCTTTTCCCGCACTACGGCTCGCGGGAGATGGCGCTCGGCGGCGCGATCTGCTGCTCTGCCCACGCGGGGATGCACCTGCGGGAAAACCACGTGATCGCCGAGATCGTGGACGAGAATGGCCGCCAGCTCCCCCCCGGAGAGACGGGCGAGCTTGTCATCACGACGATCGGCATGGAGGCCATGCCCCTGATCCGCTACCGTACCGGCGACTATACCCGTGTGATCCCGGGCCGGTGCCCCTGCGGCAGCGAGGTGCTGCGCCTCGATTCCGTACACAGGAAAGACGCGGCGGAGCTTGACGCGCTGGACGAGACGCTGTTTTCTCTGCCCTTTGTGGCCGACTTCCGGGCGGAGCGGCACAGCGGCAGGCTGCATCTGCTGATCCTGACCTGCGGGGAGGGAATCCTCCCGGCTCTTGACGCCGTCGTGGAAATGCGCCCGGTAAGGGCGGCGGATGCGGCCCTGTACGCCGGGAAAAGAAAGGTTGTGGAATCATGACGGAAATCGGAAGAAAAGACAAAGAGACGTGCTGCGGCACACCACAGACGCCGAAAGAGACAGAGCATTTTGCGGACTGCATGATCTGCGGCAGGCCGCTGGTCTATTCTGAACGGGCAAAGCCGATGCGCTGTGCGATCTGCGGCAGGGAAGCGGAGAGCAACTGTGCCTGCGCCGACGGCCACTTTGTCTGCGACAGCTGCCACGAGAGTGCGTCCATCGCCTTTTTCGTACCGCTCCTGCTTGCCAGCGCGGAAAAGGACCCGCTCGTCCTCTTCGAACAGGTCGTCGCGCTGCATCCTGTGCACATGCATGGGCCGGAGCATCATGTGATCGTGCCCTGCGTGCTGCTGGCGGCCTACCGCAACAACGGCGGAGAGATCGATCTTCCCGCCGCGCTTAAAGAAGCGGTGCGCCGTGCCAAACAGGTGCCGGGCGGCGCCTGCGGCTACTGGGGCGTCTGCGGCGCCGCGGCCGGCGCGGGGATCTACATGAGCATCCTTCTCGGCTCGAATCCCGTGCATAAGGAAGCCTGGCCGATCCCGCAGAAGCTGGTGGCCGACTGCCTGAACGCCATCGCGGAGCTGGGCGGCCCCCGCTGCTGCAAGCGCACGGGCCGGCTTGCCATCACGCGCGCCGCGGCTTTCACGGCGGATCTGCTCGGCGTGGAGATGCCGACAGGGGAGATCCGCTGCCGCTATTTCCGCCAAAATCACGAGTGCCTGTTTCTCTCGTGCCCCTATTTCCCGAAGGAATGAAAAAAGGCTGCTGCATGCTGCAGCAGCCTTTTTCTTATTCACGCTCCAGCTTGTCAAACATCGCTTTGACGGAGGGGGCGTTTTTTGTCAGCTTTTTGATCGACAGCTCCTCGGCCTTGTTGTTGGCAAGCCTCAGATTGTTCTCCGACGAGAGCAGCGCCTCCTTCGTCTTCTGCAGGTGGGCGATCGTCTTGTCGATCTCGTCGATGGCGGCGGAAAACTTCTCGCTGGCCAGACGGTAGTTGCGCCCAAAGCCGTCCTTGAAGGCCTGCATATTCTCCTCGAAATGCAGAAGATCCAGCTGCTGGTTTTTCACGATCTGCAGTTCCCGCTGATACTGCAGGGAGTTTTGCGCCGCGTTGCGCAGCAGCGTGATGATCGGGATAAAAAACTGCGGGCGCACCACGTACATTTTCTCATAGCGGTAGGACACGTCGGTGATACCATTGTAGAGCTCGCTGTCCATCTCCAGCAGCGAGACCAGCACCGCGTACTCGCAGCCCTTTTCCCGCCGGTCCTTGTCCAGCTCCCTGAAAAAGTCCTCGTTTTTATGCTTCGTGGCGGTCTCGTCCATCTCATTTTTCATCTCAAACATGATCGAGAGGAACTCCGTACCGTCGCTGTCATAGTCGCGGAAGATAAAGTCGCCCTTGCTGCCGGTGCGCGCGTCATTGTCTTTTTCAAAATACGCATGTGGAAAGGCCGTCGTGCGGATGGCGTTGAACTGGGTCTGGCAGTGCTGCTCCAGGCTCTCGCCCACCATCTTCGTGGACTGGCGCGCCTTGAAGTCCTTGTAATACTCGATCTGATCGTCCTTGAGCCGCAGCTGCTCCTCATAGCGCTGGCGCAGCGAGGCTTCCTTATACTTGTTCTCGCTGTCCTTGCCGGCAAGCTGACCCTCCAGCTCCGCGATGCGCGTGGCGCGGTCGGAAAGCTCCTTTTCCTTTTCCTGCACAGCCTGCACCACAGCCAGCTGCCTGGCCGTCTCTGCACCGTTGAGCCTGGCGCGCAGGGCCTCAAGCTCACGATCCTTCTCAGCCAGCGCCCGCTCCTTTTCCGCCGCCAGCTCGCTCTGCTGCTTCTCGCGCTCCATGCGCTCAAGGCTGCGGTCGTGCTCGCGGGTGCGCTCCATTTCCTGCTCGCGGCGGGCAAGCTCCTTTTCAAATTCCCGGTCCCGGACCTGGCGGACGATCTGGTCATAGCCGGACTCGTCTACCTGAAATACCTTTCCGCAGTGCGGACATTTGATCTCCTGCATAGTGAACGCTCCTTTTTTATCCTTACTACTGCCATTTTAGCGGCTTGCTGTCCGAAAAGCAAGACAAAGCCAACTGTCAACCAACAAGACAGGCAAGGTTGACAATAAGCGGCTTTTGTGCTACGCTTGGAAAAAAACGGAGGTATCCGACTATGAGTACGCCGGAAGAAGAAAAAACAACACGCCGCTTTGACACCTGGGACCTGGCGATCATGGGCCTGGGCATCGCGCTGATCGCGGTCTGCTCGTGGATCTCGATCCCGATGACAGTACCCTTTACGCTGCAGACCTTTGCCGTATGCCTGATCGCGGCGCTGCTGGGCCCGAGACGCGGACTGTGGACCGTGCTCTGTTATATCCTGCTCGGCGCGGTGGGCGCGCCCATTTTCGCGGGCTTCAAGGGCGGCTTTGGGGCCCTGCTCGGCGTCACAGGCGGCTATATCGTGGGCTTTCTTTTCACGGCGCTCGTCGTCGGTCTTGCCGCGGAGCGCTGGGGCAGAAAGCTGGGGGTGCTGATCCCGGCGATGATCGTCGGCATTTTGCTGTGCTATGCCTTCGGAACGGCCTGGTTCGTGCTGGTCTACACCAAAAACAGCGGCCCCATCGGCGTCGGCACGGCGCTGGGCTGGTGCGTGCTGCCCTATATCCCGGCAGACGCGGCCAAGCTGCTGCTGGCAAGCCTGCTTTCGGTGCGGCTCTATCCCCTCGTCGGAAGGAGGCCCACCACATGACAAAGGATCTGGTATTGGACAGCCTGCGGCGCAGCGAGGGGAGCTATGTCTCGGGCGGCGCGCTTTCGGCGGAGCTGAGCCTCAGCCGCACGGCGGTGTGGAAGGCCGTGGAGCAGCTGCGCGCAGAGGGCTTCGTGATCGAATCCGCGCCGAAGAAGGGCTACCGGCTCCTCTCAGGCGGCGACGCGCTTACGGAAAGCGGCATCAGACTCTATCTGCGCCATCGAGAGCTGGAGCTGAAGGTCTATAAGAGCATCAGTTCGACCAACACGGTGCTCAAGCAGCTTGCCGAGAGCGGCGCGGCAGAGGGCACGGTCCTGCTGGCCGAGGAGCAGACCGCCGGCCGCGGCCGGATGAGCCGCAGCTTTTTCTCGCCGCCGCGCTCGGGGCTGTATATGAGCCTGCTGCTGCGCCCGCACTTGAGCGCACAGCTCTCCACGCGCATCACGGCCTGCGCCGCCGTGGCGGTGGCCGAGGCGATCGAAGAGCTGACCGGCTGCAGGGCGGAAATCAAATGGGTCAACGACGTGCTTGTGGACGGCAAAAAGGTCTGCGGCATTCTGACCGAGGGCTCGATCGACTGTGAGAGCGGCCTCATGCACTACGCCGTTGTCGGCATCGGCATCAACATCTGCCCGCCGGAGGGTGATTTTCCCGCAGAGCTGAGGCAGATCGCGGGAGCGCTCCCCACGGCACCGGACGGGGAGGACCTGCGCTGCCGTCTGGCCGCGGCGGTGCTCGACCGGCTGATGGACTTTTACGCCGGGTTGCCCGATGAGGACTGCTATACGGGCTATAAAAGCCGCTCGTGCCTGATAGGGCGGGAGATCAATATCCTGCCGCTGGAAGGCGAACCGATCCCGGCGACGGCGATCGACGTCGAGCCGGACTTTTCCCTGCGCGTCCGTCTGGCGGACGGGACGGAAACGTGTCTCAGTTCCGGCGAGGTAAGCGTCCGGGCAAAATAAAAAAGAACGATAAAGCACAAAGCGCCGTCCGCTCGCAGAGCGCCGCGGCGCTTTTTCTCACTAAAACGAAAAAATATTGAAAAAACTATCCCCCCGGGGGGCTTGTGCGGGGAAAAAGGCTGCTTTATACTACAATCGATGCATCAAAAAGAATAAGAGAGGTGTATCTCATGCATATGGCAGACGCTCTGCTGGCTCCTGCAGTCGCCGCAACGATGTATGTGGCCTCCGGCGCCACGGCCGGCCTTTCCATCCACAAGCTCAAGCGCGACGACGAGCCCCAGAAGCTCCCGACGATGGCCGTCACCGCCGCGCTGGTCTTTGCGGGCCAGATGATCAACTATACCATTCCCGGCACGGGCTCTTCGGGCCACATGTGCGGCGGCATGCTGCTCTCCGCACTGCTCGGGCCGCAGGCCGGCTTCCTGTCCATGATCGTGATTTTGGCGATTCAATGTCTCTTCTTCGCCGACGGCGGGCTGATGGCGCTGGGCGCGAACATCTGGAACATGGCCTTTTACGGCTGCTTTGTCGGCTATTATCTGATCTGGCGCCCCATCATCCGCAGCCATTGGTTCGGCGCGGGCAAGGGCGCGCTGCGCGCCCGCATCATCGCCGCCTCGATCATCGGCTGCGTGGTCACACTGCAGCTCGGCGCTTTCTCCGTCGTGCTGGAAACCAGTCTTTCCGGCATCACCGAGCTGCCCTTCGGCGCCTTTGTGGCGCTGATGCAGCCGATCCATCTGGCGATCGGTCTGATCGAGGGCCTGATCACCGCCGCGGTGCTGAGCTTCGTGTTCGAATCCCGCCCCGAGCTGCTGCGCGACGTTGAGGCGGCGGGCGAGGGGCTGGATGCCAAACGATCGCTCAAGGCGACGATCGCGATCCTTGCTGTCGTGGCGCTGGTAGTCGGCGGCGGCCTGAGCTTGCTTGCCAGCTCCAACCCCGACGGCCTGGAGTGGGCGCTCTTCGGCAACGCCGAGGCGGGCTATGCCGAGAATATGGGTCTCGATGAGGAAAACTTCGGCGTCTCCAGCAAGGCGGCCGACACGGCCGCAGACATTCAGGAGGCCACATCCTTCCTGCCGGACTATGCTTTTGCCGACAGCGACACACCGGTGGGCACCACGGTGTCCGGCATCGTTGGCTCGGCGATGGTCGCGGGCGTGGCCGTGCTGATCTGTCTGGCCGGCGGCTTCTTCCGCAGGAAAAAGAATACCTGAACCCTCTTCTTCATTACCCCCCCAGGCAATAAGAGGCGTCTGAGAAGACGCCTCTTATTGTGTTCTCCGCAAACAGTGGACAAAGCGGGACGTTTGTGAGAAAATAGCATCGCCCGCATTTCTCTTATCAAGGAAAAGGACTGCCCGTATGAACAAAATGGACAAGGCGCTGCGCGAGATCGGCGAAATGGACGAGCTCGCGGCGCGCTCTTCGCCGGTCCACGATCTGTCCGCGCTGGCGAAGCTGCTCTCGACAATTGCATATATCGTCACGGTCGTGTCCTTTGACAAGTACGATCTCAGCGGTCTGGTGCCGCTGCTGCTCTGGCCGGTGCTGCTCTTTCAGATCAGCGGCGTCAGCGTGCACACCTGCTTTTACAAGCTGCGCATCGTGCTGCCGCTGGTGATGGCCGTGGGACTGTTCAATCCGCTCTTTGATCGGCATATCATTCTGCGGCTCGGCACACTCGCCGTCTCGGGCGGCGTCGTGAGCATGCTGACCCTGATGCTCAAGGGCGTGCTGTGCCTGATGGCGTCATTCCTGCTCGTCGCGACCACGCCCTTTGACAGCATCTGCGCCGCGCTGCGCAAGCTCCGTGTGCCGAAGACGCTTGTCACGCTCCTGCTGCTGACCTATCGCTATGTGGGCGTCATGACCGAGGAGCTTGCCGTCATGACCGACGCCTACCACCTGCGCGCGCCGGGACAGAAGGGGATCCATATCTCAGCCTGGGGCTCGTTCCTGGGGCAGCTGCTGCTGCGCAGCATGGACCGGGCGCAGGAGCTGTATGCCAGCATGCTGCTGCGGGGCTATCACCAGCATTTTCATTACGCGCCGCAAAAGCCCTTCAGGAAAAAGGACGCGGTGTTCCTGGGCGGCAGCCTGCTGCTGTTCGCACTGCTGCGTTTTGTCGGCGTAGCGCAGCTTTTGGGCGGCCTTTTTGTGAGGTGAGAGAGAAATGATCGAATTTCAGAATGTCAATTTTTCCTATGAAAAGGGAACAAGCGTGATCGAAAACCTGTCCTTCCGGATCGCAGACGGCGAGGCGGTCGGCCTCATCGGCGCAAACGGGGCGGGCAAGTCCACCGTGATGAAGCTGCTCCTCGGTCTCCTCTCCGGGGAGGGAAAGATCCTGGTCGACGGCGTGCAGGTCGGGCGCGACACGCTCGCCGCTGTGCGCAAAAAGCTGGGCTTCGTGCTGCAGAATTCCGACAATCAGATGTTCATGCCCACCGTGTACGAGGACATGATCTTCGCGCCGCTCAACTACATGGTCAGCCGCGAGGAGGCCGAGGAGCGGGTGGACAAGGTGCTCGCCGAGCTGGGGCTTGCCTATCTCAAGCATCGCTACAATCACAAGATCTCCGGCGG
>OCTW013426720.1_pt1 | contig 12472 bp, 10 predicted proteins | sample 1539671 | NCBI WGS metagenome assembly OCTW01 (sample SAMN02144230, study PRJEB22623) | gut metagenome | biome: sheep rumen | host: Ovis aries | place: New Zealand | reverse complement strand
AATTATGGATCACATAGGCTATTACAACAACTCAAAGAATATGACCACGTATGTTAGACCATTGTTGGAGATGGGATATTTAGAGATGACAGAACCCGACAAGCCCAAAAGTAAGAATCAGAAGTATCGGAAACTTAGAAAGTAATAAATGGAAGCGTATGATATTCGGTAAGAAAATAAAAGAACTCAGAGAAGAGCACGGGATGGTGCAGCGGAAACTTGCGGCTGCACTGGATATCGACACGCCAATGTATAGCAAGATAGAGCGTGGAGAAAGGAAAGCCAAGCGAAGCCATATCCCGATTATGGCCAGACTCCTTGAAATCGAGGAGAAAGAACTGCTAACCATCTGGTTGGCAGACAAGGTGCTTGATACCGTTGAAGGTGAAGACGAGGTAAAACGTGACGCTGTGATCTATGCTCAGAGAGAGATAGAAGCTGGAGTTGGATGAATCGGTTATAAGAACAGCAGGTAATCTATGGATTCTTGCCTGAAATTCAGACGATAGAATTTGTAAATAGCATTTGGCTATTTCAAAATAAAGTTCTTGCTTGGGCAAGCGGCAAAGCCGAGCGGTACCTTTGCACCCGACAACGAACCACGAAACAGGCGGTGGCTCAGAGTCGGGTGCTCTTTTAGGCAATTTTTAGCAGAACATTGAATTGAGAACGGTCTCCAAATCGTAACCTTGAAATTTCTCAATCCTCTGCATCGCCTTTATATAAAGAAATCCTGCAAATTCTTCCAAAGTTACGAAAAAACGAGCGAACTGAAAAAGGAAAAAACTGTTTTTCTTTTCATCATAGACCGCTAATACCTTTTCGAAGAACGAGAATACTAATGCAAAACGCATGCTGAAAGTATTTGGACACAAAATCTGACAAAATCTAAATAAAAATACACGGGGGATAAAAGACTTATCGATGTTGAAAAGCCGAGAGTGCGGAAAGACGCTTGTCGGGCACACACGGGAAGTTTTGGGAACGATGAGTCGTTAAGGGCACATTTTTATTTGATTTTCATCAGATTTTGTGTCCTAGAGACCTTTTGCGACGACTATTCACAAGTGTGCGATGGCGGGAAAAGGCTAGAATGACTCAGGAGTGTTGGCGAAGTCGTTTTCGCATTCTTGAGAGCGGGAGAAGGGCGGTTGGTGGTGTTGGAGGGCGGTTTTATCGTGTTTCTTGACTTAACATGGTGTTTTTCATCAACAAAAGTGGCAGTTTTGCTCATTAAAAACTGCCACTTTTGCGAAATGAATCCATTGATTTTGTTCAACAATTCCATTGATTTCGTTCAACAAATCCATTGATTTCGTTCGACGATTCCATTGGTTTTGTTTCGCCGAACTGCCGCTTTTGCTCCACCCATCCATCGCTTTCACCGCTCGTTTTCAGCAGTTTTGTCTCGAAGTCCTGCCGTCAAGAAGAAACAGGCGTTTCAGTTTCCTTTGAAAAAAAAAGTCTCTGCGGCATGCAGTCTTCTGTGGGGTTTTCGTATCTATATATAAAGGGGCACGTCGTCGCCCCCGAAACTGAGGGTGAATCGTCGTGCCCCTGTATGATGCAGGTTCTTGGTGAATGGAAACAATGTGTCCTTATGTCTACATGCGCTTTCGGATGTGCTTCTCGCCGTTCTCGTCTGTGTATTGCTCAATGACGATTCCCTGATGCTGGGTGTTGTCGGGCAGGCGTCGCCCGGAGAGGTCGTAACACTGGCGTTCCACGGGCTGGCTGGTCTCCATTTCCCGGATGCCGTCGGTCTGTGTTTCCGTGGCCTTCCACGCATCCAGATAGACATTGGTGCCCTCGGACACGACAATGTAGATGGTTCTGGCACCACTGAACTTGGTGGCATCCACATCGACGGTGTAGTCGTTCATGTCGCTCGACGAGACGTTGAAGGTGGCTGCAGCCTTGGCTCCCTTTCTGCCAATGCGAAACTCCACCGTGCCCTCGCCCTTGGCACGCAAGTGCAGCTTCGAGGCGCCGTTGGTGCCGAAGTCCACATAGCGCATCATCGTCCATGAGCCTGCCGACATCCTGACCTGCATGTTGGCAGATGCGTCGTTGCCCAAAGTGCTTACCGAGGTGTTCTTGGTGATGTTTGAGAAGTCCTCATAGCTGATGCCGCCACAGGTGGCCATGGTCTCTGCCTCCTGTTGCTGGTAGGGGTTCAACGTGCCGTTGGCCGATACGCCGACTCTGGTGAGCGTCATCTTGTTGATGGTCTGCGTGCTCTCGTTGACCGTTGCCTCGTCCACGCCGATGGAACGATAGCCCGAGGCGTTGCTGTCCATGGCACCTGCCCCCTTCATGCTCTGCTCGAGCAGCACCGAATGGTACAGAAGATAGTATTTGCCTTTGAACTTATGCAGGTGTGTATGGTTGTTTCCCCACCCCATGCCGAAGTTGCCTTCGTTGGGCACGTATTCCCCGCGATAGGTCCAAGAGTCGGGAACAAGGGGAGTGTCGCTGACCATGTAGCACATGCTGCACGTTGACGGGGCAGGCTGTCCGTTGCTCTTGGCATAGCTGCTCCAGTCGTCGCGGTCGGACCAAGAGGTGTTATAGGTGTATACGAACCGCCCGCCGATGATGTTCAGTTCGCTGGCCTCAAACAGATAGGGAGCGGGCATGTTGACCGCAGAACCGTCGAGTCCGGTCATCGAGGCGTTCAGCTTGGCGATGCGCGAATTGCCGGGCATGAGCTTGGAGCCCGACGCCTGTGGGTCGCCACCGCCGAAAGCTATCCAGGCCTCTCCGTTCTCGTTGACGACTGCTCCCGGGTCGAAAATCCAGTTGCAGGGCCTCACGCCGGGCGTGTCGCCATCGATCATCGGTTTCTTGAGCGGCGATGTCCAAGGGCCAATAGGCGACGAAGCCTTCAGCACACCGACACTGCCGCCGCTGTTGGCGAAGTATAGGAAGAACTCATCCTCGCCATTGGCATTGGTGCGACGTACAACCGAGGGTGCCCACGATGCCGCGAAGCGCCAGCCCCACGAAGAGCACAGCTTGCCCACGTCGATGGTGCCGTGGAAGGTCCAGTTCACCATGTCGGCGGTAGAGAAGACCACCAACGACTTGATGTCGCCATAGCCGTTGCCGCCGGTCTTACCGTTCTTGATGTACTGCTGGTTGTCGTTGCTGCCATAGACATAGAGCCGTCCGTTGTAGTCAACGGCTGTGGGGTCGGCACAAAAGACACATGGACTGATGGGGTTGGCCTCGCTCGATGGTTTGAATTCCTTGGCCAGAGTCTGTGCTCCTGCCTGCAGGCAAGTGGCCACGAGGGCAGCCGTAATGAATAGTTTCTTGTTCATGTCATTATTCTGTTTATCGTTTTCACGGCGCAAAGGTACAAAAAAAACGATGAAGCGAGAAGAAAACAAACAATTGTTTTGTCGAGCGTGAGTTTTTTGTGCGGTATGGAGGGAAAAGCAAAGGGAAAGTGTGGTTTTCTTTTAACTGTCGGAAGGTGATTTAGGAGTTTGGGAGTTTGGGAGTCTGGGAGTTTGGACAATAGTTCTTTCGGCTGAATGTAGCAGACAAAGTATCGTCCAAACTCCTAAACTCCCAAACTCCCAGACTCCTTAGATATGCGACAAGGTTCCTTTAGCTGTTCTTTTTATAGCTTTGCACGGCCCAGACAGCCATGAAGAGACCAATGGCAAGGAGGGCGAACACCTGATGGGCGACATTGCGGAACGAGCCGCCACGGATAAACACGGTGCGGATGGCGTCGATGAAGTAGTGCATAGGGTTGACGTAGGTCGTGGTGTAGGCCCAGTCGGGCATGGAACGCGTCGGGGTGAAGAGACCGCTGAGCAACAAGATGCAAACGATGAAGAACCACATGACGAAGATGGCTTGCTGCATGGTGTCGGAATAGTTGGAGATGATGAGTCCCAAGGAAGAAAAAAACAGCGCCAGCAGCAAGGCCAGCAGATAGACAATCCACAAGGGGCCGGCAGGGGTGACGCCATAGACCAGCCAGGCGAGCAAGAGGCAGACGGTGACCACGAACAAAGCGATGAGCCAATAGGGTATCAGTTTGGAGAGGATGAAGGCCCACTTCGACACCGGCGTTACATTGATCTGCTCGATGGTGCCCGTTTCCTTTTCGCCCACGATGTTGAGCGTTGGCAGGAAGCCCGTCATCAGCATCATGACAATGGCCAGCAAAGCGGGAATCATGTAGAGCTTGTAGTTCTGGCCTTTATTGTAGAGGAGGAGAGTTGAAAGCAGGGAAGCGCCACCTACGGCCCCCGAAGAAGCCCCCCCTACGGCCCCCGAGGGGGCTTCGTTTGTTCTGACGACAGCGGTCACGATTTGCGAAAGGTAGGCACTGCCCATGGAGCCCTTTGTGCCGTTGACGGCGTTGGCGGCAATCAGGACCTTCGGCTGCAGGCCCTTAGCCAGGTCCTTGCCGAAGTCCTGCGGAATGACCAGCACCACGTCGGCCTTGCCATGTTCAATCTCCGCAATCGCCGCCTTGTAGGTAGGCTTCTGACCACCAAAGATGAAATAGCGGCTGGCCTCAATGCTGTGGACCATCTTCTGCGACGTGGTGGATCGGTCGTTGTCAACCACATCGACGCGGATGTTCTTCACCTCCATGCTCATCACCCAAGGCATGACGCACATGATGACGACAGGGAACACGAGGATGAGCTTAGGCAGAAACGAGTTGCGCCGAATCTGAATGAACTCCTTTTGAATGAGATATCTGAGTGTCATAGACTTTTCACTTATCACTTTTCACTTGTCACTTATCACTTGTCACTTTTCCAACCGTGTATTGAATTTCTTGAGTGCAATGGTGAGGAAGAAGATGGTGAAGGCGATGAGTATGGCCACCTCCCTGGCCACCTCGCTGATGCCGACACCCATAATCATCAGCTTGCGCATGGCCTCGATATAGTAGCGCGGCGGCACCACAGCAGCTATCCACTGCAGGATGGTAGGCATCGACTCCACAGGGAACATCATGCCCGAAAGCATCACCACAGGCATGAGAAGCACCATGGCGGAGAGCAGAAGGGCCACCAGCTGCGTCTGAGCGATGTTCGAGATGAGCAAGCCGAGCGAAAGGGCGAGAAGAATGTAGATCACACTGACGAACAGTATCCAGAACAGCGAGCCCTGAAGTGGGACACCGAGCACAAAACGGGCCATCAGAAGGATGGTGACAAGGATGACAAAGGCCAGCACAAGATAGGGCACGGCCTTGGCAATGATGACCATCAGCGGACGCACCGGCGACACCAGCAGCACTTCCATGGTGCCGCGCTCCTTCTCCTTGACGATTGAGATGGAGGTCATCATGGCGCAGATTAGCATCAGGAGCATGCCCATGATGGCGGGTACGAAATTATAAGCCGACTTCATCTGGGGGTTGTAGAGCATCTTGGTATTCACCAGACTGCCCTGCATGTTCGTCAGCACCCCCTGGGCATAGTTGGTCCAGAGCTGCGCCATGTTGGGGTCGCTGCCGTCTACAATCAACTGAATGCCTCCCTTTTTGCTGGCAAAGCCACGGCCAAAGACCACGGCCATGTCTGCTTTCTGACTGCGGATGAGCCGTTCGGCCTCCTGAGGTGTGGCTACGGTTGTCGTAATGGTGAAGTATTCCGACTGCGACAAGCGGTTGACGGCCGCCTGAGTCTGATGGTCGCTATTGGCCGTCACCACCACCGTGCGCACATTCTTCACATCGGTGCTGATGGCGAAGCCGAAAAGCAGCATCATCACCACAGGCATGCCGAAAAGAATGAGCATCGTACGCTTGTCGCGAAGGATGTGCTTGCCTTCTTTTATGACGAATGAAAGGAACTGTTTCATCGATACGTGTGATTCGTATATTTCGTTGTCTTAATCGCTGGAACGGACAGCCTGCCTTGCCAGATAGGTGAACACATGGTCCATGTCTGGCTGATGGAAACGCTGTTTCAACTGGTCGGGCGTGCCGAGCGCGCTGATCTTGCCGTCCACCATGATGCTGATGCGGTCGCAATACTCGGCCTCGTCCATGTAGTGGGTGGTTACGAAGACGGTGATGCCACGGGCTGCTGCGTCATAGATGAGTTCCCAGAACTGGCGGCGCGTTGCTGGGTCGACGCCGCCTGTGGGCTCGTCGAGGAACACCACGCCAGGCTCATGGAAGATGGAAACGGAAAAGGCGAGTTTCTGCTTCCAGCCGAGGGGAAGCGACGAAACGAGGTCGTTCTTGTGTTCCGTGAACTTCAGGCGGCGTAGCAGTTTTTCGCTTTTCGCCTTTATCTCGTCACTCTTCATGCCATAGATACCAGCAAAGAGCCGGATGTTCTCGGCCACTGTCAGGTCCTCGTAGAGCGAGAACCTCTGACTCATATAGCCGATGTGCTTCTTGATTTGCTCGTGCTGCGTGCGGATGTCATAGCCCACCACAGTGCCTGTGCCGCTGGTCGGCTGGCTCAGTCCTGTCAGCATGTGCATGGCGGTTGTCTTGCCCGCACCATTGGCACCGAGAAAGCCGAATATCTCTCCTTTCATCACGTTGAACGAGATGTCGTCGACGGCATGGAACGAACCGAAGGCTTTCACAAGATGGGATACTTCGATGACGGGGGAAGACACAGAAGCCCCCAAAGCCCCAGAAACCCTCGAAGCCCCCCCTACGGCCCCCGAGGGGGCTTCGTTAGTTTTCTCGGCTGAGACTATTGTGTCCCCCTCGGGGGACGAAAGGGGGGCTTTCACTTCGGGGGACGAAAGGGGGGCTTTCACTTCGACGTTTTTCTTGATCGGTTCCGGATTGAATATTTCCTTAAACTCGGTAAGGATGCGGTCGGGCGTATCCACGCCACGCAACGTTCCCTGATCGAGAAAGGCCACGCGTTCACAGCAGCGCACCTCGTCGAGATAGGGCGTAGAGGCAACGATGGTGATGCCGCGCTCCTTCAGCATGCCGAGCATTTCCCATAGTTCCTTGCGGCTGACTGGGTCGACGCCTGTGGTAGGCTCGTCGAGGAAGAGCACGCTGGGCTGGTGCACCAATGCGCACGAAAGCGCCAGCTTCTGCTTCATGCCACCCGACAATGCGCCTGCCCTACGGTTCTTGAACCGCTCTATCTGCGAGTAGATGGCCTTGATGGAGTCGTAGCCCTCCGCCACGGTGGTGCCGAAGAGCGTGGCAAAGAACTTCAGGTTCTCTTCGACGGTCAGGTCCTGATAAAGCGAGAACTTGCCAGGCATATAGCCCACACGGCAACGCACGTCGCGCATCTGCCTGACAACATCGAAGCCGTCCACCGTGGCCGTGCCTGTCTCTGGCAGCAACAACGAACAGAGAATGCGAAACATCGACGTCTTGCCGGCTCCGTCAGGACCTATCAGGCCGAACACCTCGCCCATGCCAACACTGAACGAGACGTCGTCGAGCGCCTTCACCCGTCCGTAGCTCTTGCTGATGTTTTTAACTTCAATAGCATTCATGCGACAGCCGTTTTTTCCATTTTGCACCCCCTTAGATACTTGTGGTGCCTCTCAGTTTTCAATTCTCAGTTTTCAGTTCTCCATACATGCCTATCTTGATGTAGCCATCGTTCTTGATGGCCACCTTCACCGCATACACCAGATCGGCACGCTCGTCGTCGGTGAGGATGGTCTTTGGAGTGAACTCCGACCGCGTCGATATCCACGAGACGGTGCCGTCGTAGGCTTTCTTCTGCCCGTTGCCATAGTCGGCAAACACCTTGACCTTCTGTCCGACCTTGACGTTCTGAAGCTGGGCGGAGGTAATATAGGCACGAAGGAACATGTTTTGCGTGTCGGCAACTTTGAAGAGTGGCTTGCCTGTGGTAACAAACTCACCCTGCTCCACATACTTCTCCAGCACGCTACCGGTCAAGGGCGCCTTAATCTCTGTATTGGCTATCTGGTCAGCTATCTGGCGTTTTTGTGCTTCAATGCCGTCAATCTGCGCACCAATACCCTTACTCTGCTCCGCCAGGCTGGCATTGTTACTTCGAATCTGTTCACGGGTAGCATCGCGCTGACGCTCCAGCACCTTTATCTGATAGTTGATGTCGTCGAGTTGTTTGCGTGGCACGGCACCGTCGTTCACCAGTTCCGTAAAGCGCTGGCGCTCACGCTGAGCGTTGACAATCTGCTGGTTGATGGTAGATAGCTGTTTCTCAAGGTCCAGTTGTCGGCTATTGGTTGCGTTTCTTGTTGACGACAGTTGTCTTTTCTGTGCCTCCAGCTGTTCGTGCGCCATCTGAAGCTGATAGGCATCGATGCGACCAACTACCGCTCCATTCTCAACGACCTGTCCTTCAGCGACATTGAAAACTTTCAGTTCACCTGTCGACTTGGCCGAAACAATAACTTCAGTGGCCTCGAATGTTCCCGTAGCATCATATTCCTTTTCGCTGTTTCCGCATGCCACAAGCAGAGGAGAAAGAGCAAAAAGGAATAGAGCTGACATGCCTTTGGCCATACCGATTACGGGTTGAATATTATTCTTTTTCATATACATATTGTTTTTCTGTTTTACTCAACTTTCGGGAGTTCAGGAGTTCTCCACTTCCGAAACCTGGACTGTTTTACTTTTCACCTGTTGTGAATCTTTGATCATAGATCTGTTTCAGCATCTCAATCTCATGCATCGACTGCTGCACACGGGCGGCGTTCTCCTGATTGATTTCACGCACCAGGTCGTTCACGTCGATGATGCCATGTGCGAGTTTCGACTCAGCAGCCTTGCATACGTCAGATCGCAGCGCGATGATTTCCTCGTCGTCGGCCATCAGTTTCCGGTATCGGGCAATCTCTTCATTCTGCTGGATCTGCTCCAGATGGTTGTTGAAGAGGAACACAGCACGGTTCGATTCCGTCAGGTCGCGCTGCAACTGTATCTTCCTCTTGTCGTTCTTGCGGGTGTAGAGGGCACCGATGTTCCACGTCAGCCGCGCACCAATCATTCCGTTCAGGCTCCAGTCATGCGACATCATATCCTCAAACATGTTGTAGCCTGGATAGCCATAATAGCCTTGCGCAAAAACGCCCAGTTTAGGTTTCAGTGCTGCGTCAAGGGCTTTCTCCTGTGCATCGGCCAGATGGAGTTGTGCATCAAAGAGCTGCATCTCGGGCCGAAGCCCTGTGGTCTGCGACAATGCCTCCGACACGGCCGGTTTCTCCACCCTCGTCACCTCCATGCCGCAAAACGTGCTCAGCATGGCCTGCAGCATCCGCTTCTGCGACTCAAGACTGGTTGCCTGCTGGACGACGTTCAGCCGCTCTGCCTTCACGTTCTGCCAATCGCTTCTTGAGGCAGTGCCGCCCTTCACCATCGACTCCAGTTTCCGCTCGTTGCTGGCCAGCAGTTCCTGCAAGTCGCGGTTCAGCTGTATCTGCTCGCCAAGCAGCAACAGCGAGAAATACATCTCGTTCACCCGCTTGCGAACCTGATACAGCGTGACTTCCGTTTGTGCCGCCTGCACCTTTCCCTGCTCAAGGGCGATGGCCTTCTGACTGCTGATGGCGCTGCCGTCATACACCGTCTGGCTGATGTCAACCCCTATGCGGTACTGGTCCTTGGCGAGACCTTTCAGGCCGATGCCCATCCCCGCCATCATGGCCTTCATCTGGTCGGGCCATGACATCACGTCGCTCTGATAGGTGGCCTGTGCCGAGGCCGACACCTGGGGCATCCATCCTTTCCCGATGTTGGCAACAGTCAGCTCCGTCGTCTTCTCAATAAGGCCGTACTGATGTATCAGCGGATAGTTCTGCTCAGCGGCCTGCTGGCATTCCTCCAGCGTCTGCGCCACGCAAAACGACAAATGGAAGACGATCAATGACAAACTCAATATTGTCCGACTCATATCTGCATTCACTTAATAAATGTTCAACTCATTTTTCACGTTGCAAAGATACACCTGTTTTTTCATGTTTCAGTTACATATTTGTATGAAATAATTATGGATTTGTACGATTTCGTTCTCTTTTCTCCTTCTTTCTCTGAAAAAAGCACTAATTTTGCAATCAAATCATACAAAACCGTAATCCTTCTGCGTATGTCGAATGCAAAAAGCCTCAACTATTTCTCTGTCACCAACGTGGACCTTCGGGAGGTGGCGGGCACAGAAAGCCATGTGTTCAGCAACGATGAGATAAGCATCATACTGAACGGCAGGCCTTTTGACAGCCCTTTTTTGCGCGTAGGACAGGTCTATCAGATTCCTGAGCCGCGCGTGCTGCTGGTGGTAAGCGGAGAGGCCGACGTCCATCTGGACCTTGAACAGTATCACTTCGAGAAAGGCACGGTCGTCGTGACGGCACCCGACATGATCATGGAGTTTGAACGATGTAGCGAAGACGCCATGCTCTGCGGCATTGTCGTCAAGGAATACCTTCACGTCGCCGAGAGCATGGTGGTGAACACGAAGCCCAAAGAGAGCGAACGGCTGCTCCGCATGATGTATCTTCTTTGGGACATCGCGAGCGAGACGCCCTTCCGCAGTGACACGGTAAGACAGATGGCGATGGCCATGATAAGCGACGTGAAGTATATCAAGCAGGAGTCGGAGCGAATGGAGGCGGCTGCCACGCCCTCACGCAGCCAGCTGCTGTTCCAGCAGTTCAAGACGCTGGTCAGTCAGCATTGCGACCGCCAGCGCAACATTCCCTTTTATGCGGGACAGCTGCATGTATCCCCTCATCATCTGTCGACAGTCATCAGCCGGGCCAGCGGCCACAGCGTCATGTACTGGATCAACCGGGCCGTCGCGCTCCGTGCGAAAGTCCTGCTGAAGACCACCGACCTGATGACCTACGAGATTGCCGAGCGCCTCAACTTCCCCAATTCGCCCGCCTTCAACAACTTCTTCAAGCGAGAGACCGGCGTCACGCCCAGGATGTACAGGATAAGTGATAAGTGATAAGTGAGAAGTGAGAAGTCAGAAGCGGCTCGCGGGATAGGCCCCCCAAGCCCCCGAGGGGGATGTAAAGCGATAAGTGATAGACAGAAGCGGCTCGAGGAATAGGCCCCCCAAGCCCCCGAGGGGGATGTAAAGTGATAAGTGAGAAGTCAGAAGCGGCTCGCGGGATAGGCCCCCCAAGCCCCTGAGGGGGATGTAAAGTGACAAGTGATAAGACAGAAGCGGATTGTGGAATAAGCCCCCCAAGCCCCCGAGGGGGATGTAAAGTGACAAGTGATAAGTCAGAAGTGGCTCGAGGGATAGGCCCCCCAAGCCCCCGAGGGGGATGTAAAGTGATAAGTGAGAAGTCAGAAGCGGCTCGCGGGATAGGCCCCCCAAGCCCCCGAGGGGGATGTAAAGTGACAAGTGATAAGACAGAAGCGGCTCGTGGAATAAGCCCCCCAAGCCCCCGAGGGGGATGTAAAGTGATAAGTGAAAAGTCCGAAGCGGATTGTGGGATAGGCCCCCCAAGCCCCCGAGGGGGATGTAAAGTGAGAAGTGAAAAGTCAGAAGCGGCTCGAGGAATAAGCCCCCCAAGCCCCCGAGGGGGATGTAAAGTGAGAAGTGAGAAGTCAGAAGCGGCTCGTGGAATTGTAACCGTATCGTAACATCGTTTTCTTGGTGGACTCAGGGATTGCCCATACCTTTGCAGCAAAAAACTACACAACATGGAATCAAGTCCGAACTATCTGATGGTAGCGTTGCAGCTACTGGGCTCGCTGGGCCTGCTGATTTATGGCATGAGAATGATGAGCGAGGCCTTGCAGAAGATTGCCGGTCCACAGCTGAGACACATTCTCGGAAAGATGACTACGAACCGGCTGACGGGAATGCTTACGGGAACGCTCGTGACGTGTGCCGTGCAGTCTTCCTCAGCAACAACGGTGATGACCGTCTCGTTTGTGTCGGCCGGGCTGCTGACCCTGGCGCAGGCCATCTCCGTCATCATGGGAGCCAACATAGGCACCACGCTCACGGCATGGATCATGTCGCTGGGCTACAACGTCGATCTCACCAACTTCGTCTTCCCCTCGTTCATGCTCGGCATCGTGCTCATCTACATGAAACGCCACCGCTACGTGGGCGATTTCCTCTTTGGCACGGCCTTCATGTTCCTTTCTTTGGTGACGCTGAGCAGCACCGGCAAGGCGATGGACCTGGAGCACAACGCGGCCGTGGTGGCCTTCTTCGCCTCATTCGACACGCAGAGCCACCTCACCATCCTGGCCTTCCTCGCCATCGGCACCCTCATCACCTGCGTCGTACAGTCGTCGGCTGCGGTCATGGCCATCACCATTCTGCTTTGTTCCACGGGTGTTCTCCCCATCTACTTAGGCATTGCGCTGGTCATGGGTGAGAACATCGGCACCACGGCTACGGCCAACCTCGTGGCTCTCGGTGCCAACACACAGGCACGCCGTGCGGCATTGGCCCACCTGCTGTTCAATGTCTTCGGCGTCGTCTGGGTACTCATCGTGTTCTATCCGTTTGTCGACATGGTGTGCGGC
>OCTW011586794.1_pt1 | contig 12472 bp, 17 predicted proteins | sample 1539671 | NCBI WGS metagenome assembly OCTW01 (sample SAMN02144230, study PRJEB22623) | gut metagenome | biome: sheep rumen | host: Ovis aries | place: New Zealand | reverse complement strand
GGGAAGACAAGCCCCGCCATAGACATACACGTAACGACGGAAGAAGCGGCGCGGGGACTGCTGCACGCCATTGAAACGGGCGCACAGCCACGCGCTCCGAAAGACGAAGACACAGACGAATAGAGCAGACACCATGACAACGACAGACACCAACACAGCGAAGCAAAACCGCATGCGGCTGCTTAACATGGCAGCGGGCGGCAGCGGACATACGGCAGAGTGGTTAGAACGCGTAACATTGGACGACGCGCCCGAAGACAAGCGCATAGCGTACGTGTACCACCGCCCCGCAGTAGTGTACGACAACGGCAAGCGCTCAGGCGCAGCAGAGTTTTTGGGCTGCGAAGAACACGCCCGCAAATTCTGCGCATTGGGACACGACGACATAACAGACATATACGCCATACCCGTTGAGGACTTCGGCAGACACATACCCGCCGAAGTATGGCAGCACCGCTACGAAGCAATGATAGCGGAAGACTAAAAAACCATATTGCCATATTACCATATAACCATAAAACCATATAAGTACAGATATGCAGAACGCAGTTTTATTTGACAACATGCCCGCGTCGTTGGCGGAAAAGGTGCAGGAATATGCCCAACAGACGGCGACGAAAGCCCGCAACATTTGCAGCCGCAACAGCGTGCCGCAGGACGTTGCCGACGTCTTCATAGCGGACGCCACAGACATACTGCGGGCGCAGTACGACGGACTACGCGCCACTACTGAGCAAATGCGGGTGCTTACTGAGCGCGTGCCGCAGCGCAGTTGGGACAGAACAGAAAACGCGGCGCTGTGCTTCATAGCCCGTTACTATGCCGACATTATAGCCCACGTGGACGGCAGCCCGTCTTTGGGCGGGGGCTTCATAGAAGCCGTAGTAACATGCGAACAAATAAAGCGCATGCCCGCCGACTACATTATAGACGTGGACGAAGACACCATGCAGCAAATACGGGACGACGCGCAGCGGCTCTATTACACGTATGCTATGCTGATTATTGGGGAGTGGTGCAACGCCACGCCTGACGAACTGCGCGGCATACGTCCCCGCGTGGGACTGACTGAGCAGAAGCGCGACAAATTGATAGTGTTTGCGCTTGACGCTCAGCAGCAGCGGAAGCGAATAGAAGAAGCCCACGCCAATAAGCCGCCACGGGACGCCCCGCTACGACAGACGGGCGACATGTTCCGCCCTGCAACGAACAAGAAAGCCCCCGCCACACATGCGTACAACAAAACCATAATGCAATACCAAAATATGGCGTACGCTGAGGGTAACGGAATACAGACGGCAGACAACATGACGCGCAGCGGCATGGAAATACACGGCAAATTTCGCCCTATATTTCAGGGTATCATAGAACAACGGCAGGCAGCAAAAGCGCTACTGACGGACGGCACCGCAACAGACGAACAGCGGGCGCAGGCGGCAGAACGCGTGGCAGACACCTACGCCGTACAGCAGGCAATAGACGCAATACAACTGCTGCCGCAAATTATAAAGCCCATAAGCGGCAGCACCGAATACAGCGGCTATATTGCGACGCCCCGCGAATTATACCGCATTGCCACGGGCATAGAAAGCCCGAACAACGAACAACTGCTGCGCTTCCTGCGTGGTTTGGCGTGGCTTGATACGCAGCGCATAACCATAACCGAAACGACAGAAAAATATGTAACTGAGCGCGACAGCAGCGGCGTTATAATTCGGGACGACAAAGGAAAGCCGAAGCGCCGAAGCGTAAAGCGGGACATTGTTACAAACTTCCGCCCGCTAAACGTAACGTTTCGCACCGAATACGAAGACAATGCGCCCGTAGAGAAAGCAACGCAGTTGGGCTTAATGATACACAACTACATGCGCGACGGACGCACACGCCCATACGTAGAAAACGGCGGTAAAAAGGAATATATAACACAGCCCAAACAGCGCTACATGCAATTAGAGCAATACTACCAATTTACCACCGAAGAAGAACGCATATTTAGAAGCATACTTCTAAGCAAAGGCAAGCAGGCAGAAGACACGCTGCTGTCGGCTGTCTTCAACTACCCGAAACGTAAAGCCGAAGCAGAACAGAGGGCGGCAGACGCATGCGCCATTGCGGAAGAAATGCAGCGCAACCCGACGGCGACGCCCGAACAGAAGAAGCAGGCGCACGACGAAGCAGAAGCGGCACAAACCAACGCCCGCTATTCTGTTGTTAAGAACATGGGCAGGGATTATGACAAATTGGCGGGTATGTTTGAAAAGGCGCAGGACTGCGGGCTAATAACTTACTACGTTAGGCGCTCAGCGGCGGGCGCATATAAGCCCGACAAGTACGGGCGGGGCTTCGTATGGGAGTGGCGGCGCCCTGACGCGGAAGAAGTAAAACAGCGGAAACAGAAGTAAAGCGAAGACGATATGAAGACGACAGAAGAAAAGCGGCAGGACTTATTAGCCCGCATAAAGACGGGACGCCCCGCGGGTAGAACATGCGAAGCGTACACAGATGCAGACGGCGTACAGCGTTGGCGTATTCCCTGCATTGGCGGCGGGTATATCAACTGCAAAGACAAAGAAGACGCAGAAGCCATGCTGCAAATGCTCAGCAGCATAGAGCAGCGCAAAGCGGGCGCCCCTCAGGAATAACCGCGGCAGCCATGAAGACAATAGGCGAAGACGGCAAAGCGCACAGCATAAGTACGGCAGAATTTGAAGCGTACCTGAAAGACATACGGCGGCAACAAATGGCGGCTGCAATGGAAGCCGCAGCCCTGCTGCCCGTCCCTATTACCGCCGACGACATGGGCGGGCTGTTGGCACGCTACGGCGACAACGGCACCCGCGTTTTGCTGTTTGACTGCATAGTAGCCAAATATCCCACGACGCCCGAAGCATACGCAGACGGGCTGCGCTTCGCATACACAACGGCAAACAGCCCATTTGGACGCGACGGCACGCTACGCATGTTTGCAGCCGTAAAGGATAGGCGGCTATTCATGGACGAAGACGAACTGCGGGACTACGACGCCATGCCCGACGCTGTGCGCGTCTTCCGTGGGTGCAACCGCAGCGAACTGCGGCGCCGCGTCTTCGGGTGCAGTTGGACGACACGGCAGGATATTGCAGAGTTTTTCGCATGGCGCCTGAACGCTCAGGACAGCAGCCGCATTGTGGTAGCCACGGACATACCGAAAGCCGCTGTATTGGCATACTTCAACGGGCGCACCGAATACGAAGTAATAGCCGACATACACGGCGGCAGCGCTCAGGACTACGCCACCATAGAGCAGCCGACGCAGTTATATTGGGACTACATGGGTACGCCCCGCTATTAGCAGCAGCGCCACGTCTTCGGCGCTCAGGACGGCACCACCTACACAGACTTAATACGGGAAGAAAGGTATAACGTTGTTATACCTTTTTTCCCCTATTAAACACCGACAGACACATACGAAAAAGGGCTGCGCCAACCATAAGCACAGCCCCGTACCATACAGCCATACTGCAACCATATAAGCAGCACAGCGGGACGGCACAAAGGTACGAAAATTTGCCCGTATCCCCTAAATTTATATGACAGGTAGGTAATAGGGAAGCAAAAACACAAATACAGACGCATAGAACGATATGGCAATATGGTAATATGGCGAAGCCATGCACGACATTTTTGGGGAAAATTTGCCGTAACTAACTGAGCCACAGCAAAATATAAAAAATTCGGTTTAACGGACGTATAAAATTTATGTCAAATTTGGCTGTTTTTTACTATTTTCTGCGGCTGTTTCCCGTCCCGAAATAGACACAAAAACCGCATTACACGCATGTACGTTTATATGGTTTTATGGTTTTATGGCTTTATGGCTTTATGGTAAACCATACACGATATTTTGAGGAAAAGGCACGATATTTTGAGGAAAAAGCGCGATATTTTGAGGAAACGCCCCCGCGGGTATAATTGCGTAACGTGTTGAGGCATAGAGCGTTACGGCTACCACGTAAAGCGCGGCTACATGCCTATATATATTATATATTGCTATAAAGCATATATATAAGCGCTTTTGTGCTGCGCGAAGCGCTTATAACTGCTTTGCTACGCATGCAGGAAGACTACAACGACGGGGTACAATTATACTACCGAAACGGCGCCCAATAGTCCCCCTCAGTACGTCGGGGCTGCACCTCAACAATATGACTACCCCCGCACCGAAAGAAGCGGCAGCAGACGGGACGCAACACCCGCAGGCACAGCCACATGCGCAGCACGTCTTCCGCAACTAATACCCCCGCTTTACCTACTACAAACCGACGCCACAGCCCGCGTATTATAGCCCACCAACAGACGGACGCATAAAATTTTCGGGTAGTATTGACTTTTTCAAAGTTTAACTATACTTATTATATGGGCTGTATGTTCTACGCCTGCCATGCCTACCATGACGGCGACAGCCCGCAATAATAACCATACACAAATACAAACCATTATGCGCAGAATTTACCGCAACGACATGCAGCAGGCACAGAAAGACAAAATAGCCGCTGCCAACATTGGCAAGACACTAAGCCAACAGACAAAAGACAAGATTAGCCGCAGTATGCAGAAGTATTGGCAACGCCTGCCGTACAAACCCGACACGGACGCAGACGACATGCAGCCGCCGACACCGACAGACACATACGGCGACGCATAGCGGGACATGGCGGGGGCTGTTTCTATAATAGAACGTTTTGGAAACGACACGGCACAGAAGCAGCCCCGACGCCGTTTTATATGTATCTACATACAAACAAACAAATAAATAATTAAAAGTTTTTCACAAAGTATTTGCAAGTTACCAATAAATTACTAATTTTGCAGTACAATAACGTACGCAACCATGACGACAGACAACAACACAGCAGTAGCAGCGGCAGAGCAGCGGGGCTTAGTAGCCCCCGACGTGAACATAACGGCAGCCGTTGAAATGTTCTTAGCGCAGCATGACGCAGCCGACAGCAGCATAGCGTTATACCGCCGTGCGCTTCGGCAGTTTTTCGCATGGGTGGAACGCTCAGGGCGCCACACGCAAACCATGACGCAGGCGGACATAATAGCATACAAAAAAGGGCTGCTGCATGGCGAAGCAAGCGCCGACGGACAGCCGAAAAGCCCGCTTACTACTGCGTCGTACCTGAACGCCGTTAAAATGTTCTACGCATGGCTGCACGACAACAACGTAACCATACAGAACATAGCCGCGGGGGTGGATATGCCGAAGCGTACGAAGAAGTACGAAAGGCAGGCACTAACAGCGAAGCAGGCGGGCGACGTCCTGAGCGAAACCGCCGCCACGGGCAGCACCCGCGACAACGCTATAATAATGCTGCTGCTTACTTCGGGGCTTCGTACCATTGAAGTAATACGGGCAGACATTAAAGACATGCGGCGCGTGGGCGAAGACATGGTGCTGTACGTGCAGGGCAAAGGACGCAGCAGTAAAGACAACTTCGTAACGCTGCACCCCGACACGTACGCAGCCATTTGCGCGTACCTGAGCGCAGAACGCCCGACGGCTTCCCCCGACAGCCCGCTGTTTGCCTGCTCAGGAAACCGCAACAAAGACGGCAGACTGACTACGCGCAGCATTACCCGCATAGCCCGCAGGCATTTGGACGCCGTAGGGCTGCGCCACAACTTCGGGGAACGTAACAGCGAATATACGGCGCATAGTTTCCGCCACACGTACGCATGCGCCCTGCTTGACGCTTCCGACGACTTCAATTTAGTGCAGAACGCGTTACGCCATGCAAGCGGCGAAACCACACGGCAGTACACATGGCACCGCGACGCAGCCCGCAAAATAGCGGCTGCACACACGTACGACATAATGAAAATTTACCGAACAGCCAAATAATAGAAGACATGGGACAATATGACAAAGACGCCCTATTAGCGGCAATATGGGAAAACCCCGAAAAAGTAACGGGGCTGCATTGGGAACGAAAGGGCGCAGCGTGGCAGAGCCGCCAACGCTTAGACGGCAGCGACAGCAACCGCCCCGACAAAACCATACTGCGCCGCGGCAGTAGCGGGCAAATCTTCGTGAACTACAACGGCGGCAGTTTCCCTGCGGGGCAGGATATTTGGCAGTTGCTACAATGGCAGAACGGCACCAACGAATTTATAGACGTGCTTAACATTGTAGGCGAAGCGTACGGCATACAGCCCGACATGTCCGCGTACACGCCTGAGCAGATAAAACGCGCTCAGCAGCGGCAGAGCGAAAAAGCCGTGCTGCGGGACATAGCCGCATGCGTCTGCAAAGCCCTGAGCAGCGAAGAATACGGCGCCACGGCGCGGGCATACCTCAACGCCCGCAATTTGCAGACGTCCCCCCGTATGGGCGCGTGGAACAGCAAAGTACGGGACGCAATCAAAAAGCGCATGCAGGAAAAATTCGGCATGACAACGACAGCCGCCACAGAGTTTTTGCAGCGTTACTTCCTGAAATGGAAGCCCGACGACTACCAATTAGCGCTGCCGTACTATAATGGTACGGGCAACGTTGTGGGCTTCTGCCTGCGTCGTACCACGGACGCCGCCACCTACACCGACAAAGACGGCGTGCAGCAGGAAAAGCCGAAATACTTATATAGCAGCGGCATGCCAAAGGGCGGCTACTGCGAAACGCTACGCGGCGGCGACAGCGACGTGTATTTAGTTGAGGGCTTATTAGACGCGGAAGCCATGAAGCAGCACGGCTTCGGCAACGTCTTAGCATTGGGCGGGCAGACACCCACCGACAACGACGAAGACGCGGCAAAAAGCATGGTAAAAACGCTGCTGCGCTACAACGTGCAGAAGTTAGTATATATTCCCGACTGCGAATATAACGACGACGGCACCATGAAGACAGAAGCGACGCTGCGCACCATAACAGCGCTGCTGCCGCACCTCAACGCCCCGCAGAACGGCGGCGGCTTCGCTTCCCTGCGTATAGCGTCGTTGGAAACAGAAGACAGCCGACGCAACCATACGAAAGTGGACGCCGACACCTTTTTACAGAGCATGCCCGAATACGAAATGCGCAACGTATTGGAAGACGCGGCGCCGTGGTACGAATACCGACTGAAAGACATAGTACGACGCCACCCCGCAGACATGGACGCCATAGAACGGGAAGCCGTAGCCGTCTATATGCAAATGACACACGGGCAGCGGGGCAGACTGAAAGCCGCCATAACGTCGGCGACGGGCGGGTATTTGGCTACGCTGAAAGCCGCAGGACTGACAGCAGCCGAACTTACGCAGATAGAACGCGACGGCGACAACAGCACATTTGCCGCCCGCATGTCGGAAATTAAAGACAGACTGCAAAAGGCGGAAACCCGCGAAAGCGTGGCGGCTTTACTGACGGAAGCAGGGCGCGTGCAGCATGCCGACGCGTACGCCGAATTTGCCGAACAGACGAACATAACACGGGAAGACATGCACGCTTTGGTAGCAGAGAAGCCCGACTATTTGCAGACGTCGTGGGCGCTGTATAAGGACACCTACAACCCCGCCACGAAGCAGTACGCACCCCGCGAAAATAGGCACATATCCTTTGCGCCTGCGGCTGTTACAATCTTCGCTGCACCTACCAACCACGGCAAAACGTTGGTGCTATTGCAGACGGCTATAAACGTGGCGAAGCAGACGGGCAAAAAGTTTCTGTACATATCATTTGAAAATGACGCAGAGCAGTTATATATACGCGCCATAGCCGCATACATGGGCGCAGCATGGGACGGCGCCACCTATACGGGCGAAGACGGGAAGCAGCACCCCGTAGCCATGCCACGCGCCGAAATACGCAACTACATAAAGCGCTACGGCGGCGACATGCCAACGTCGCTATTTAGCGGGCAGCACAGCATAGACATAGGCGCATACATACGCGACTATTGGCAGAAGATAGCCCCGCGGCTTGCATTGGTACGCACCACGTCCGACATAGACGCCGTGGCTAACAACGTGGCTGCTCAGGTGGAAGCATGGCGCAGCGCAGGCGTGGACGTCGGCGGTATCTTCGTGGACTACTTACAACTGCTGCACTATCCCGCCATGCACGCCCGCAGCCGCACCGACGAAGTAAAGGGCATTTGCGACAGACTGAACGACTTAGCGAAAGCAACCAAATTGCCCGTAGTCTTAGCGGCTCAGTTTAACCGCGACGCCACCAAAGCGGGCGGCGACACCATAGACGGCGTAGAACTTGCCAACATAGGCGAAAGCAGCGGCATAGAAAACATAGCGGAAGACGTTTATTTGCTGTGGCAGGTGGATAAGATAAAACCCGACAGCAGGCAATACACGACGGGAAACGGGGACGCGGCAAAATTCCATTTGCAGCCGTACCAATACCGCAGCCGCCGTTGCTTCACAAACCCCGACGACGGCGCCACGCTCAGGGCGGGGCATATCTACGTGGAAAACCTGAAAGCCCGCGACTACGCGACGGGCGGCTACTGCCTACTGCCATACAGCGGCGCAGCAGGCGCCATTACTTCCGACGACAGCGAACAATAACAATATAACCATATACAGACATGAAAGAAATTAACGGCACGCAGTATTACAGCAAAACCGAAATGGCGGACATTATCGGGTGCAGTATGGGTACAATCAACGCCCGCATATTGGCGCTTAACATAGAGGGCGCCTATTTGGGCAGAAAGAAGTGGTACACCGCAGACGAAATGCAGGCAATAGCCACCTACCGCAAACAGCAGAACGCGTAACGATATGGCACAGACTATTGCAATAGCCAACCACAAAGGCGGCGTAGGCAAAACCACGACAGCCCTAAACATAGCCGCAGGCGTTGCGGCGCGTGGTTATTCCGTCCTGCTTATTGACATGGACGCGCAGGCGAACTTAACAGACACGCTGCACCTGACTGAGCAGCGCCCGAACATTTACGACGTACTGCGCGGCGAAGCCATGAAGCCCATAGCAGTAGCAGAACGGCTGCACGCCGTCCCGTCGTCTTTGGACTTAGCGGCAGCCGAAGCAGAACTAACGGCAGCCATTGGGCGGGAACGCCTACTAACAGCAGCGCTGCAACCCATAGCGGGCGCGTATGACTACGTTATAATAGACACCGCCCCGTCGTTGGGACTGCTGACTATTAACGCATTGGTAGCCGCCGACGCTGTGGTAATCCCATTGCAGGCGGAATACTACGCCATAAAGGGCATAGCGGGGCTTACTGACATAATAGCGGACGTACAGCGGCTTATAAACAAAGGGCTGCACATTGGCGGCGTTATCGTATCGCAGTACGACACCCGCACGACGCTGCACAGACAGATGCGCGACGGCATACAGCAGCGCTTCGGGGCTGCCGTCTTCCACACGCCCGTACGTAAAGGCATAGCCGTAGCAGAAGCGCAGGCGGCAGGCATGGACGTTTTTACATACGCCCCCGACAGCGCAGGCGCTCAGGACTACGGCGCCATAGTAGAAGAATTTTTGCAGCGTTTCCCCGTGAAACCTGCACAGAAGTAAGTAAATTTGTATGGAAAACCATATAACCATATTACCATATTCCCATAAAACCATATAAACGCATTGAAGTATGACACAGAAAAAAAAGGACTTCACAGCAAGCACCGCGGCGGCATTGGGCGAACAGCGCAGCGTCGTTGCGAAGATTGTAACACCGACAGCAGCGCCCACCACGGCGCCAACCTCAACACCCGTGGCACAGAAGACGCCCGAAGACATTATAGCGGGGCTACCCAAACGGCAACTGCTCTATACGAACTTCGGCGGCACGGAAGTACGCGTAACATTTATGCTGACGCAGCGGCAGTACGAACAGATACGCCGTATTTGCTTCGCGCAGAACACTAAGCAAAAATACGTCTTCCAAACCGCCGTGCAGGACTTCATAGACGACTACGAAGCGAAAAACGGCAAACTGCTGTAATACCATGTTCAACAAAGACGTAATAGCAGCCAATAACAGCATAGCCGACATAAACCGCATGGCGCGGGAAGCGCGGCTGCTGTGCAACGACATTATACGGCAGACTTCATTAAAGCCGTACTACGGGAAGCGTGGCGGGGCAGCCATGTATGCAGCCGACGACAGAAGCGACGCGCAAAAGTGCCGCATTGCTCAGGCAGTCCGCTACATGCAGCGCGTAACAACCATGCTGCACGACATAGCAGTAGAGGGCGGCACCACCGAAGCCAAAGTGCGGGAAGATATGCGCGGCGACTATTGGCGCACCAAAGTAACCATAATAGAAGACGACAGCGAATTATGACAACAGAGCAACTTATTGAAATATTACAGAGCGTAGCCCCCGAAACCGAAATACGGGTACGAACAGAAAACGGCAGCCGCCCCATAAAGCAAGTGTGGACGTTGGGCTACGACGGCGGCGCGGCTATAATAGTCGCCGAAGACTAAAAACACGGCTCTATGTCCGAAAACATACCATTACAGACATAGAAAAATAGGGACATACAAAACAACCATAAAACAACAAACACCATGCAGACAAACAACCACAAAGCAGCACCCGCAGACGGGTACAAAATTACCGACGCAACAGCAATGCTGTTGGACTGCCTGAAAGAAAGCAGCCACATGTACGACATGATAGCCGCAGCCATGCAGGAAAAGTACGGCGACATTATGACGCCCGAAGAAGCAGAAGACAAAGCGCAGCCGTATTTGGACGTCCTCAACGAAATAAACGACATGCTGCACGCCGAAATAACGGGCAGCGTAGTGGACGCCCTGAGCGACACGAAGAACAGCACGGCACCCGTTACGCTTGTTTGACGGCAGCGGGGCTTTTGATATTTCAACGTAGAACGACAAACACATACAGACATGCCACGCAGTAAAGGAACACCGAAGACGGGCGGACGCCAAAAGGGGACACAGAACAAAACCACGTCCGCAGTAAAGAACTATATAACGCAGGTGCTTAGCGACTACATGCAGCCCGCACCAAAGGGCAGCAAGCAGCCCACGTTGTCGGCGGACTTAGCAGCCATGCTGCCCGAAGACAGAGTGCGTGCCATGACGCAATTAGCGGGCTACGTTATCCCGAAGCAGCAGGCGTTAAGCGTCGCTGAGCAAACGCAGGTAGAAGCCGAAGCCCTGACGCAATGGCTTGAAACCGCGCCCGACGACGCTATAAACGCCATAGCCGCAAAGGTATTGGAATTGCAGGCGCGAAACGCCCCGCAGACGGGCATAAAATCATAGCACCATGAAGACAACGACAGACAACAACGCCCGCCGCATGCTGTTAGACATGGCGAAAGGGCAGCGCAGCGGCTATTGGGTAGAAGTGCTGCACAGAGAGAGCGACGGCGCACCCGCATACGCTCTACACGGCACCCCCCTGCGGGCGGGCTGCACATGGCGGGACGTCCCCATATTTCCGCACACGTACGAAGCCATGCGCATACAATACGCGGCATACACCAACGGCGGGGACATAGAAGCCGACGGCATACCTACATACGACGAACACCGCACATTTGCAGGCGACATATTGGGCGCCGACAACATGCGGGCTTTAATGAAATGGGCGAAGACAGCATGAAGACGAACACGAACACAGAACAGCAGCGGGCGCAACTGCTCAGCATGATACACGGCACCGACGGCGCACCCCGTCTGTACTTCTACATGGCGGGCTACACGCTTATATGTACGGACGCAGAAAACACCACGAAACCCGCGCAATTTTCTATGCCGACAGACGAAGACGGAAAACGCCTATTTTGGGGCGCTTTTGGCACGACTTCTAAGGACGGCGGGGCAACACCCCAAAAAGACGCCACACAGCCCGCCACGGCTTCGCTACGGGGCAACGCGGCGAACTTCCGCGCAGCGTGGGAATACTTCGGCGACGAAGCAGCCGACGAAGACATAGCCGTAGCCATGAAGCAGCGCCCGTGCTTAGCGAACTACGGCGGGACGCTCAGGGCGCACAACCCCGAAGCGGACGGCGAATTATGTATTATCATAAAGGACATGGCAGCATGAACACCACGACAGCAGAAGACAACCGCGCACGGCTGCTGAACATAGCGGCAGGCGGCGACGGACACACAGCCCCGTACATAGAGCAGGACGCGCAGGGCGGCTACATAGTACACCTGCCCGCGCAGCGGCATGCAGGCGGGAAGACAAGCCCCGCCATAGACATACACGTAACGACGGAAGAAGCGGCGCGGGGACTGCTGCACGCCATTGAAACGGGCGCACAGCCACGCGCTCCGAAAGACGAAGACACAGACGAATAGAGCAGACACCATGACAACGACAGACACCAACACAGCGAAGCAAAACCGCATGCGGCTGCTTAACATGGCAGCGGGCGGCAGCGGACATACGGCAGAGTGGTTAGAACGCGTAACATTGGACGACGCGCCCGAAGACAAGCGCATAGCGTACGTGTACCACCGCCCCGCAGTAGTG
>OCTW011612921.1_pt1 | contig 12479 bp, 7 predicted proteins | sample 1539671 | NCBI WGS metagenome assembly OCTW01 (sample SAMN02144230, study PRJEB22623) | gut metagenome | biome: sheep rumen | host: Ovis aries | place: New Zealand | reverse complement strand
TATTTCTACCGCTATGACAAGCCGATGGGCTTTGGCGCAGGCTGGGGCAGCGGCGAGCTGTATGAAACCCACCACAACGGTCTGTCTCTGATTACTTCCAAGATGCACTCTCAGGTTACCGCACCGGGTTACTCCTGCTGCTACGCCTGGGGTATCCGCCATCTGCCGGGCGATCCGTGGGACAAGACCCGCATCGACGACGAGGAGCATCTGTGGATGCTGGCTGACGACGCCAACGATCACATCTGGAAGTGCCCGACCGGCTATTAATCTTCAATCCGCTTATTTTTGAAACAATAAGGATACATTTCGCACAAGTGACCATTGTGCAAAAAATGCAAGAGGAGGAATTTTCCAAATGAAACACATGGAAACCGTTCGTCTGACGACCAGCCAGGCTTGCATCCGCTTCCTGGAAAATCAGTATGTCAACTATATTGATATGGACGGCAACGAGGTTGAGCACAAGTTTATCCGCGGCATCTTCATGATCCCGGGCCACGGCAACTGTGTCGGCTACTGCAACGGCATCGAGCAGGAGATCAAGGACCTGGAGGTTTACCAGGGCAAGAACGAGCAGGGCATGGCTCTGGCCGCTGTTGCATTCTCCCGCCAGCTGCGCCGCAAGCAGGCATTCGTCGCTACTTCTTCCGTAGGCCCCGGCGCCTGCAACATGATCACTGCCGCTGCTACCGCTACGGCAAACAACATTCCGGTTCTTCTGATGCCGGGCGATGTTTACGCATCCCGTCAGCCGGATCCGGTACTGCAGCAGATGGAGCAGCCGCAGAACCTGACCATTTCCGCACACGACTCCTTCCAGGCTGTTGTTAAGTACTGGGGCCGTGTCAACCGTCCGGAGCAGATCATGACCGACATGATCTCCGCGTTCCGCGTAATGACCGATCCGGGCAACTGCGGCGCCGTTGCGGTTTCCATCCCGCAGGACGTTCAGGGCGAAGCATACGACTATCCGGTTGACTTCTTCAAGAAGCGCGTCTGGACCATCGAGCGCCGTCCGGCAACCAAGAAGGCTGCCAAGAAGGCTGCTGAAATCATCAAGGGCGCAAAGAAGCCGCTCCTGATCTGCGGCGGCGGCGTACGCTACGCAGAGGCACACAAGGTATTCCGTGCATTTGCTGAAAAGTACGGCATTGCATTCGGCGAGACCCAGGCGGGTAAATCCGCAATCGAGTGGACCCATCCGCTCAGCCTCGGCGGCCTCGGCATCACCGGTACCGAGTGCGCAAACAAGTTCGCACATGACGCTGACGTTGTCATCGGTGTCGGCACCCGTTACACCGACTTCACCACCTCTTCCAAGTGGCTGTATGACACCAGCGCAAAGTTTGTCAACATCAACCCGTCTGAGTTCCAGTGCCTGAAGATGGACGCTTATCCGGTTGTTGCAGATGCCAACGAGGCTCTGACCGCAATCGAAGCGGAGCTGGATGCACTGGGCGGCTACCACACCTCCGAGGCATATGCAACCGAGCTGGCTGCACTCCAGAAGGCATGGTGGGCTGACGTAGACCGCATGGATCACACCGAGTACATCGACGCTGAGTCCTACGTTCCGGAAATCCAGGACGCAAACCGCAGAGCGGTTGAGCATTACATCGAGTCCATCGGCTCCAAGCTGACACAGACCGCTGCTCTGGGCTACATCAACCTGCACATTGCTCCGGACTCCATCGTTGTCGGTGCTGCCGGCTCCCTGCCGGGCGACCTGCAGGCGCTGTGGAGAGCTTCTGTTCCGAACACCTATCATTGTGAGTACGGTTACTCCTGCATGGGTTACGAGGTTGCCGGCGCTTACGGCTGTAAGATCGCCTGCCCGGATCAGGAAGTTTACGCAATGTGCGGCGACGGTTCCTTCGATATGCTGCATTCCGAGCTGATCGCTTCCGTTCAGTACGGCTACAAGATCAACGTCTGCCTGTTCGATAACGCTTCCTATGGCTGCATCAACAACCTGCAGGTTGGTCAGGGCAACAAGTCCCGTACCACCGAGAAGAACATGCACATCCCGGGCACTCCGTTCGATGGCTGCGATCTCGGTCCGGCAATGAAGATCGACTACGCTGCTGTTGCTGCTGCTTACGGCTGCAAGACTTACACCGTAACCACGATGGAAGAGCTGGCTGCTGCACTGGAGGATTCCAAGAAGCAGACCGTTTCCACCCTGATCGACATGAAGGTTCTGCCGAAGTCCATGTCCAAGGAGTGGGAAGCTTGGTGGCGTGTTGGCGTTGCTTCTGTTTCCGACAAGCCGGAGGTCCAGGAAGCTTACAAGAAGCTGCAGGATCACCTGTACGAAGCTCGTCATTATTAATTCCAATCATCCCCGCAATGATTCGGGAGCCTGCCGCATGTCGGCAGGCTCCTTTTTTGTTTCCCCAAACGCATTGGCTTTGCAGCAGGCCCGCATTTCCCCCCTGCCGAAATGGAAAATTCTTTCATTTTGTTTACAATCTTATTACAATGCGGCACAATGCTGTTTTCCCCTGTTTTTTGTGCTATAATACTTTTGGGTCGAAATTCGACGAAAGAAATACCAGAGAAGGGGATTTTATGAAACTCAGAAAAATGCTCGCTGTTTTGTTGTGCGGTGCATTGCTGTGCAGCGCCGCGGGCTGTGCGCTCAAGCCGGCATCCGGCTCCGATGCACAGATGAAAGCGTCCGCCGGCAGCGGCGAGAGCGGAAGCGGTGCGAAAAGAGACGGAAGTGCCGCGGATCCCGGCAGTGCCTCCGGCTCGGCAGAGCAGCCGGAAGAGAAAAATCCGGTTCCTGTGGGCGAAAAGTATATGGCAATCACCTTTGATGACGGTCCGACGGGCAACACCGGCGGCCGCACCGAGCGCCTGCTCGACGGGCTCAAGGAGCGGGGCGTACACGCCACCTTCTTCCTCTGCGGCTACCGCGTCAAGGACTTCAATTCCATGATGAACCGTTACCTCGCGGAAGGGCATGAGGTCGGCAACCACACCATGGATCATCTGCGGCTGGACACAGAGGTCAGCGACGGCGGTCTCAAGCAGGTCGGAGACAACAACGATCTGATTGCCTCCTACACCGGCCAGAAGCCGACGGTCATGCGTCCGACAGGCGGCGCTTACAATGATACCGTCATCGCATCCATGAAGCAGCTCGGCATGCCGATCATTCTTTGGAATCTGGACACGGTCGACTGGAAGTACCGCGATGCCTCCAGCGTCAAGCAGCACATTCTTGACGGCGCACAGGACGGCGCAATCGTACTGGAACATGATCTGTATGAAACGACGGTCGAAGGCGTTCTCGCGGCAATTGACGAGCTGCAGGCGCAGGGCTATGCGTTTGTGACCGTATCTGAGCTGGCAAAGCTCAAGGGTGTCACGCTCGAGCCCGGTGTGGTATATACCGACTTTACCGAGGAAACTCTGCACCCCGCGTCTGCACAGCAGACGGAAGCAGGCTCCGGCACCGCATCCGCAGCGGAATAAAATAATGTGTCATCAGGGCGGTTTTCCATTGGGAAAACCGCCCCTTTTGTATCTCCGGCCGCAAAAAAAGCGGCTTCCCTTTCGGGAAACCGCTTGGTATGGATGCCTGTCCGGAAATATTCAGGTATCTGAATTACAGCTTACATTACCGTGTAGGTGACATAACCGCTTGCTGCAACGCCGAGCGGCGAGAAGAGGATGTAAGCAATGACCATGACGATCAGGGAAATTGCGGCAACAACCTTGCCTGCCTTCCACGGGGTCAGGTCAACCGCGCTGTGATCCTCGAGAACGAAGTCGGTGGTACGCGGATGCGTCTTGATCATGATTGCAACAATAATCATATCAAAGACAAACAGAACTGCGGTGAAGTACAGGTAATGTACATTCTCCAGCGCCGCAATGTGATTGCGTGCCCAGAACTGCAGGAAGCAGTACAGGACAACATGAATCGGAATAACAACCTTCGGCAGCATTGCGTCCGCCTTCTTGGACAGGAAGCCGACAGCAAGGCAAACGAAAATCGGTGTGTTAAACGCCGCAAATGCAGAGTTGACGAAGGATGTAATGCCGCCCATGTACAGCATGAACGGGGAAAGAACGATCGAGAATACGGTCAGGACTGTGCCGAAGTTCTGTCCGACCTTTACGCAGTGTGCATCCGAGCAGGTCGGATTGAAGATCGGGCGATGGATGTCCAGCGCGTAAATCGTGGATGCCGAGTTCAGAACCGAGTTGAAGGACGACAGGATTGCGCCGAACATAACAGCGGCAAAGAAGCCCAGCAGCCAGGTCGGCATAACATCATTGACAATCATCGGATATGCAACATCGCCGTTGTTGGTCCAGACTTCCTCGCCGTACAGGAAGTACGCAATGATGCCCGGGAATACGATAATCAGCGGTGTGCAGATCTTCATGAAGGATGCGAAAATTGCGCCCTTCTGTGCTTCCTTCAGGTTCTGTGCACCGAAGGTACGCTGAATAATGGACTGGTTGGTGGACCAATAGTACAGGTTGTTGATAACCATACCGGTCAGCAGCAGCGGCCACGGCAGATACGGCTCATTCAGGTTTGCCGGATTCCATACGTTCAGACGAACCGGGTCGAGTGCGAGGAACTGATGCCAGCCCTCTGCAAGGCCGCCGCCGTACATCTGGCCGAGCTTCATCAGACCGAAGACCGGAACCATCAGACCGCCGACGATCAGGCCGATGCCGTTGATGGAGTCGGACAGTGCAACAGCGTGCAGACCGCCGAACAGTGCGTAGCAGGCGCCGACAACCGCGATGACCGCACCCAGAATTGCCAGGCACCAGAACTTGCTGAGGCCGGTCAGATCCTGAACGTGGAAGATCTCAACGAATACCTGTGCTCCGGCGTACAGGATGTTCGGCAGCATGATAACAACGTAAGAAAACAGTACGATGAGCGAAACCAGACGGCGTGCGAACTTGTCGTAACGGGTCTCAAAGAACTCCGGTACGGTGGTCAGACCGGTCTTGAGGTAACGCGGCATCAGTACAAAGGCGAGGAAGGTCAGTGCGATTGCAGAGGTAACTTCCCAGCCCATCGTGGACATACCAACGCGGGCAGACTGACCGTTGTTGCCAACGAGCTGTTCCGCAGACAGATTTGTCATCAGCAGCGAGCCGGCAATGACAATGCCGATCAGGCTGTGACCTGCCAGATAATAACCGTCCTGCGTGTCCAGTTTGTCATCCTTGGTTCTCCACCAGGAGATGACGGCAACAAGGACAGTAAACGCAAGGAATTCCACGGCAGTGATAATTAAATCCATGCTCAACTTCTCCTTTTTTTCACTTGTGTGCTCTCTCCAAGACATCTCCCCGCTGTGTTCCGGATGCACAACAGGAAGATAAGTCAGCTGCGCACGTTCGACGCTAACCGACTTCTATTCATATTATAGCAGACATCTTTACCTTTCTCAAGAAGCACACCCTTTGATTTTCTCAAAAAAAGCTGACAGCATTTAAGCAGCTTTTACAAAAAGTTGACTGACACGATCCCTTTTGTTACACATAGAAACTTCAGGAGATACAAAAAACCGCTGTATCTCCTGAAATACAGCGGTTTTTCGTCATACAACAACAAACGGGAAAAATAAGATTTTATACAAGGATGACATCTCTCCGGCGGCTCCTGAATTCCGCCGGGCATTAGACAAGGTTCCAGGCAATTTCATACCTGTGCAGTCTTGTCGTCCGTACATCTTGTTATCTCAGAATAACATATCCGTGCGAAAAAAGCAAGAGGGCAATCCCGCACAATCCGGCGCTGTCTTTGAAACGGCGTCCGAATCCGGCATGTGTGCCGCTTTGCGGAATTGCCCAGCCAAATGAATCGCAATGCTTACAGCTTCTGTCTCAGCTGAATCTCCATCCAGTCATCCTTTGTAATCAGTACCTGCCGGGGCTTTGAGCCTTCAAACGGGCCGACAATCCCGCGCTGCTCCATCTGATCGACAAGGCGCGCCGCACGGGCATAGCCCAGCTTCAGCCGGCGCTGCAGCATGGAAACGGATGCCTGTCCGGATTCCACGACAATCGTGATCGCCTGCGGGAGCAGTTCATCCTCATCCTCCGCGCCGTTGTAGCCGGCGGCACTGTTTTCCGCCTCGCTTTGGCGCTCAATCTGCTGCATGACCTCCTCGGAATACTCCGCAGTGGAAGTGGATTTGACAAATTCAATGACGCGCTCGATTTCCTCCGAGCTGACAAAGCAGCCCTGAATGCGCACCGGCTTGCTCATGCCGATGGGCGAATACAGCATATCGCCCTTGCCAATCAGCTTATCGGCGCCCGGTGTGTCCAGAATGATGCGCGACTCTACCTGTGACGCAACCGCAAAGGCAATGCGCGACGGGATGTTGGACTTCATGATGCCGGTGATGACATCGGCTGACGGACGCTGTGTGGCGACGACAAGATGCATGCCCGCGGCGCGCGCTTTCTGGGCGATGCGGCAGATGGAGGTCTCCACTTCCTTCGCCGCGACCATCATCAAATCCGCCAGCTCGTCGATGACAATGACAATCTGCGGCAGCGGCTCGGGGCGGCGTCCGAGCGGGGTCTCTTCGCCCTGCTCCCACTGCGCAGCCAGCAGACGCGCATGGGCGTTATAATCCTTCAAATCGCGCACGCCTGCCGCGGCGAACAGGCTGTACCGCCGTTCCATTTCGCCGACCGCCCAGCTGAGCGCGCCGGATGCCTTTTTCGGGTTTGTGACAACCGGAATGAGCAGATGCGGAATGCCGTTGTAATTGCCCAGCTCGACCATTTTCGGGTCGATCATAATCAGCCGCACATCCTCCGGCGAGGATTTGTACAGCAGGGAAATCAGAATCGAGTTGATGCAGACCGATTTGCCCGAGCCGGTCGTGCCGGCGATGAGCAGATGCGGCATTTTTGCGAGGTCGATAATCTGTGCGCTGCCCGTGATATCCTTGCCGAGCGCAACCGCCAGGCGGGCGGCAGACTGTTCAAAGCCGCGCGAGGAAATGACATCGCGCAGGGCGACCGTCTGAACATTGCGGTTCGGCACCTCAATGCCGATGGCAAGCTTGTCCGGAATCGGTGCAATGCGCACCGAATACGCGCCGAGCGCAAGCGCAATGTCGTCCGACAGCGCCGTGATGCGCGAAAATTTCACGCCGCGCTCCATCTGAATTTCAAACCGCGTGACCGAGGGGCCGCGCACAATGCTGATGATCCTCACGTCGATGCCAAACGAGGCGAGCGTGTCCACCAGCCGTTCCGAGCTGTCCTTGAGCTCGGCCCGCACACCCGCGTTCGAGGTGCGCGGCGCACTTTGAAGCAGGTCGATGGGCGGATAGCGATATTCGGGCGCGGGCGTTTCCATCGCATCGGAAATTTCCCGATGTGTCTGCTGCACCTCGGCTGCCGAGGGCTTGGTGTCCTCAGGCATCGTCTCCGGCTTTGTCTCCGCCTGCTCAGGCTGCGGCCCGCTTTCCGTCGGCACGCGCGGTTGTTCATCCGCCGTATGCCACGGCGCCGCACCGGTCTCCCACGGCGGCGTATCCGCTGCCTCGTCCGGCTCCTCCGGCAGGACATCGGCCAGTCGGCGGCGCTGCTCCGCGCGGCGAGCGTAACGCTCCTTTGCGGCCTTCACCGCGTCGCTCTCGGGTGGGTCTGCCTCCGGCTCCTGTATTGGTATTTCCTCCTCTGTCCGGTTCATTTCCGCCTTTGCCTGTCCGGCACGCAGCTTCTCCGCGCGCCGCTTTGCGCGCTGACTGCGGAGGAACGCGAACAGACTGCCGCGTTTTTTCGTGTTTTTCACTTTTTTCGGTGTTTCCGGTTCGTCCGCCGGCGTCACCGACATGTCATCCTCGCGCAGCTGCTCGGTGTCCTCCGCGATGATATGAACGAGACCGCGATACAGCCGCACCGGCGTCGTATTGAAAATGATGAACACATACACGCTCATCAGCAGCACGAGCAGGATTTTCGCGCCCGTCGTGCTCAGCAGAACCGTGAGAAGGGTCGCGAGCACACCGCCGAGCACACCGCCCGCACGCAGCGCCATTCCTTCCTCCCACAGCTGAATGACCGTGGGAAAGGAAAGGGACATCGGCTGCATCAGGATGCTCTGCGCCAGTGCCGACCACAGCACCGGGAACGTCAGGATGCACAGCACGCGCAGCCGGATTGCAGGCAGCTCACACAGGACAAAAATGCCCGCCAGACACAGCGCGACCCAGAAAAGCTGTGTGCCCCAGCCGATCAGTCCGCCGACCAGATGCAGCACGCCGTCAAGCAGCACGCCGTCCATACGGCAGAGCGCGAGCACTAGCACGGTTGCCATGAGCAGCAGTCCCAGCCCGATCGTCAGATTGTTCCAGATCGAGCCGGTTTTCTTGGGCGCCGTGCGCTGCGCCGTTCTGCCGCGCGTCTGACCCGCAGAGCCGCTGCGCGCCGTGGTGCCGGTGCGCTTTCTCGCCGACGAGCGGGATGACGCTGTCTTTTTCCTTGTCGATGATTTTTTTGCAGTTGCCAAAAAGATTGCACCTCATTTTAGATATGATAACGCGGGCAGCCGCCTTCGTACGGCGCATGTTTCCGCGCGGGATGGAACATCGTATGAAGAACCGGTCATCCTGCCGGTTCCGATAACAAATCAATGATATCGTACCATAAAAACAGAAAAATTGCCACATTGCCCGTTGCATTTTTCTGCCGAGGTCTGTATTCTATAATAGACAGGAAAAGAACTCCAGAAAATTTTGACTTTTTTTGCTGTTTCGGCAAAATAATTTTAACTGCGTTCACAATTGTTCACACTTTTGTAATAGCCGCCTGTTATACTTTTCAGGAAAGGAAACTCAGTCCTTTGAATATCGCCATCATTCTCAGCTATGACGGCACGGCCTACCACGGATGGCAGACACAGAAAAACGCGGTCACGGTTCAGCAGACGGTCACGGATGCACTCCGGACGGTCCTCGGACAAGACGTATCGGTTTCCGGTGCCGGCCGCACGGATGCGGGTGTACACGCCCGCCGCTATGTCGCCAATTTCCACGCCGACTGCTCGATTCCGATGGAGCGGCTTCCGCTCGCCGTCAATTCCCGTCTTCCGATGGATATTGCGGTGTCCGGCGCCGCCGTTGTTCCCGATTCGTTCGACGCGCGCTTTTCCTGCACGCGCAAGGAATACACCTATCTGATCTATCCGGGCAGGCTGCGCGACCCGTTTGCTGTCGGACGCAGCTATTTTTACCCGTATCCGCTGGATGTGGATGCCATGCAGCGCGCCGCTCAGCATTTTATCGGCCGGCAGGATTTTGCCGCTGTCCGCTCGATGGGCACGCCCGTCAAGTCGACGGTGCGCGAAATTTTTACCTGTGAGGCGGACACCGCCGGGCCGTTCGTCCGCATCCGCGTTTCCGCGGACGGCTTCCTGTACAATATGGTGCGCGCCATCTCCGGCACCCTGCTGTACGCCGGTCAGGGGCGCTTTCCGCCGGATGAAATCCGGCGCATTCTCGACAGCGGCGACCGCGAGCAGGCCGGACCGACCCTGCCCCCGCAGGGGCTGTATATGAGCCGGCTGTGGTATGACGGCACACCCGCGCTCGACCCGTTTCATCTGACGGACGAATGGAGCGCACCGGGAGGACTGTTATGACAAAAAAACTTCTTTTTTCGCGCCGGAAATCACGGCGCGATTATCTGCTGGAAAACAGCAGCGATTCACGGCTGCGTATCATTTACCGCATCCGCCGCGCTGTCGGCTGGCTGCTCGCCGCCGTCTCCGCGCTGTTTTTCCTGCTCAACCTGCAGCTGTTTACCCCCGCGAGTCTGCACAACATCCGCTCCTCGCTCAAAGCGGCATCCCAGGTTTCCGCAGGCGACACCTCGCTCATCTCCTATCCGTCCGGCACAAACCGCTGTATTCTGCCGTTCGGCAACGGACTGGCAATCTGCGGCGACAAAACGCTCAATTTTGAGCTGCCGAGCAACTATTCTCAGATGGAGATGGGATTGTCCTACGCCAATCCGGTGATGCGCGCCTCCAACCAGTACCTGCTGGTATTTGACCGCGGCGCATACCGCTTCACCGTCACCAATACGCTCTCCGAGCTGTATTCACAGACGATGAAATCGCCCGTGACCAACGCAGATATCGCCGCCAACGGCAGTGTCGCCATTGTCACCGACGAAGCGGGCTTCAAAAGCGCTGTCACCGTCTACAATATCGACAACGAACAGCTGTATAAATGGTCGTCGCCCGACTATTATATTATGTCGGCGGTGCTCTCGCCGGACGGAAAGCGGCTTGCGCTGTTCTGCTTCCGGCAGGAGGGTCTGTCTCTCACCACGCGGCTGTTTTTCACCGACATCGCCTCGACCGAAACGCCGGGAGAAAGCGAATCCGTCATCGGCATTGATATGAACGGCAGTCTGGTTCTCGGCATGAAATATCTCGGAAGCAACACCGTCTGTGCCGTGTGCGACAACGCCACCTATGTTCTCTCGCGCAGCGGACAGATGCGCTACCGCATGGAATACAGCTCCGATTCTCTGATTGCGTTTGATCTTTCGGGCGACTGTGCCGCGCTGGCAACCCAATCATATTCCCAGTCCAGCCGGGCGGACATTGTGCTCATCAACGCGCGCGGCACCGCCTCGCGCAAGCCGCTCAGCCTGCCCGCTGAGCCGGACTCCATCAGCTATTCCGACGGCCGTCTCGCCGTTTTGTCGGGTGATACCGTCACCTTTTATTCCAAAAGCCTGCGGGAAATCGACCGCCAGGATAACCTCATGGGTGTTTCCCGCGTATACATGCGCTCCGGCGGCACAGCCATTGCACTGTTCAGCAGTCAGGCTCGTGTACTTACCATCGGCAATCCCCTGAAAGATATCACTGCCGGCGACAGCTGATCGGCAGGGCCGCTGTTTTTTTTAGAAAGGACGAATTTGTTATGACCACAGTTGACTGGATTATTCTGACCATCATCGCACTGTATGCGCTGCTGGGACTGCGCAGAGGATTTGTGGTCACCGCTGCCTACACCTGCGGCTCTCTGATCTCCCTGATCGCCGCGCTCATCGCCGCGTCGCACTTCAAGCAGCCGGTTGGCCGGCTGCTCGCGCCTCACATGACCGACTCCATCAGCGAGACCATGCCGCAGCTGACGCAGACGGTCGATTCCGTGGAGGAAGCGTGGGGCGGCGTGTCCAGCTATCTGCAAAGCATTCTCGCCGCTCACGGCGTGTCGCTCAGCGCGCTGCAGACGAGTGAAAACCCGCAGCAGGTGCTGACCGATGCGATTTCCCTCTCCGTCGGCGAGGCCGTCGCGTATATTCTGGTCTTTTTCGTCGCCTACTGCATCGTCAAGCTGGTGATTCATCTGATTGCCTCGGCGCTCGGACTGCTGACCCATCTGCCGGTGCTGCACTCGTTCAATGCCCTGCTGGGCTGTCTGCTCGGCGCACTGAGCGGACTTGTCCTGTGCACCTGTGTGCTGTGGGCGATGAAGCTGTTTGTCCCCGCGGTCTATTCCGACGCGGGATTCCTTTCGCCGTCCGTCATGGAGCATTCCTCCATTGCCCGCCAGCTCGTCGGCTGGAATGACGGCGTATCTCTGTTTGAAGCCACTCCGGCTGACGCCTGACGTCACTGCCGGTTCATGCGGGCAGGCGGTTTGTCCGCCGCGCCCCGGAAAGGATATTACCCTTATGCATATGCCACTTTGTTCCCGCTGCCACAAAAATGTGGCAGTCGTCTTTATTTCCAAGCTGGAGGAGGGTTCCGCCTCCAACGAGGGCTATTGCCTCAAATGTGCCCGTGAGCTGGGGCTCAAGCCGATTGACGGACTGATGCGCCAGATGGGCATCACGGACGATGACCTCGAACAGCTGACAGATGAAATGACCAATATGCACGCCCTCGCAGAAATGGACGGCGAGGACGAGGATGACGATGCGCTGCCGGCTGACGGCAGTGCACAGCAGGAGGCGGATGACGCGTTTGAATTCGGGCGCACGCACACCTTCCCGTTCCTGGAAAAAATGTTTTCGCAGCAGGGCGACCCGTCTACGCCGCGTCCGGATGTAGGCGAAGGCAGCAGCCGTGACGAACAGCGCCGCCGCAAGCAGGAGGCGAAAAAGCGCAAAAACCTCTCGGCCTACTGCACCGATTTGACCGCGCGCGCGCGCCGGGGTGAGCTGGATGCCATTGTCGGCAGGGAAAGCGAAACCGAGCGCGTGATTCAGATTCTCAACCGCCGCCAGAAAAACAACCCGTGCCTCATCGGTGAGCCGGGTGTCGGCAAAACCGCCGTCGCCGAAGGTCTCGCCATGCGCATTGCAAACGGCGATGTGCCGTATAAGCTGAAAAACAAGGAAATTCATCTGCTCGACCTGACCGCACTCGTCGCAGGCACCCAGTTCCGCGGACAGTTTGAAGGCCGCATGAAGGGGCTCATCAACGAGGTCAAGTCGCTCGG
>OCTW011517941.1_pt1 | contig 12484 bp, 12 predicted proteins | sample 1539671 | NCBI WGS metagenome assembly OCTW01 (sample SAMN02144230, study PRJEB22623) | gut metagenome | biome: sheep rumen | host: Ovis aries | place: New Zealand | reverse complement strand
AATGATATTATCTTTTCTCAGTAGTGAATGGATCCTTCTATAACCGTATCTTTCCTTATTTTCTTTGAATAATTTAATAATTTTTACCTTTATTGCCTCATATTTTTTAGGTGATTGTTGTATCTGCTGCAAATATGCAACAGCCTTTTATAATATCACGCAGTCTTGCGATTTTCTTTTTCAATAAAAAGTTGATCTATTTTACCATATATCTTATTTTTCAGCACATCCGAATCAATCATGTCGATAAGATATGTTCCACCCAAAATGCTCATGTATTTCTGCAGGTCTCGCATCATGTTTGTTTCAACATTCTTTCCATCATGGTCTTTTGCATATTGTTCACATGCATCAATACATGCAAATATCACCTTCTTGCTGTTTCCTGTATTTCTCTCTAAAACATCTACTATAAATCGCTGATATGTACAAGCAAACTTGGTATAATGCCACGGATCAGAACCTTTACTATCATAAGTTAAAAATCCAATCCACCACAGTCTTGCTAAACCATTTCTCGTTAGTGAACGTCGACCACCCTGTTGAAAGTAGAAGTGTTCCTTAATCGTACTGTCTGTCCAGCCTTTTTTATTCCAGCGTGTATTTACATATTTCCAACGATTATCTGCCATCGCTAACCCAGCCCATAATCGTTCATCTGAAGCCATGGCCGGACTAATTATGTCTTTTAATGTTCCGTACATCTTTTTAACATTTTCCAAATCATCCTCCTGATTTGGAGATACCTTTAATGTTAATTTTGAGCATGTTATGCCAGTATCAACGAATGGATCTGTATCCAAAGAATTCATTAAACTTTCAGCCGTATCTTCAGTATACAATTGAGAGTCTTCACTTATATTTTTCTTTAAGGTTTCAAGTGCTTGATATGTTAGAATTTTAATTTTCATGCTTCACCCTCCCCTCTTGCCACTAAGAAGTCAGATGCTTTAGGTATCGGTGAATCCAACAGTTGCTGAGCAAGAACATATAGATCTTGATCATCCATATTTCTTATGTCATCGATTTTTTTCTTAAAGGTCGTTCTGAGCAAATCTTCGATCGATTGAACCCATAAAAGATCTTCCATTGACGCCAACTCCACATCGTCAGATTTTTTCAGTTTTAATAGTCCCTGATATAGCGCAGGTATAATAAACATGCCAAATAAAACAGGCCTGATCTTATAAGTCTGCTGTGCTACAGCATAATTTATTGATACCTTTTCTGGTACTAGCACCATAATCTTTTGTTTGTTCAGGTCTACTTTAATAGTTTGAACTTCTTTGTCTTTAATAGGAACAATAGTCACAAATGGATTATTCTTCTCCTTTAGATCCGTATATTTTCGCGGAATATCCAAATCAAATTCTTCGCCTTCGGCTAAGATAAACCCTTTTTCAAATTTAATTGAATAGCCTTGGTAATCTTCATTTAAATTGTCATTCTGATAGTTCTTTATTTCACAATTCGCTATAACAAATGAGTTTACTTCTACATTTCCACGTAGTTTTCTCAATGGTATCTTGTGTTCTACATCAAATGAAGGAGCATGAAATACTTCTCTGTAGCCAGTCTGTGAACACTCAATATGATAAATCAAAACAGCTTGACCGCTTTCAATCATCTGATTAATGACATCATCTGTGAGTGAAGTCTTGAGTCGAAGAACACATTTATATCCAATAATACTTCCACTCACATCATTACTGTATGTACTGTTAACATAGTCATCCGTATATGGACTTAGTACTGGATATGGAAACTCTTTATTCTGCCTTAACTTCATAAACCCTCACCTCAAATGATGTATAGTCTGTGCTATCTTCAATTTTCAGATTAATAAAAACTTTATCAGTATCCGTCAATTTCACCCCATTGAGCTTGTTCCCAGAAACGGTAACATTTGGTTGGCCATCAACCTTAATCTCTAAAATAGATGGTGCATATACTGCATCCTCTGCAGAAATCCCAATCTCAACAGTTGCATTTTCACAAGTTTCTTTTGCCTTGAGGATGAACCGGTACTCACCATTTTCCGGATTTAACGCCTGAAGTCGTCTTGTAGACAAAGTTACGGCTTTCACCTTGTCTGACCTTCCTACTTCATGTCCCTTTTCAGAATCACCACTTCCATTGGTTCCAGATCCGCCTTCACCGGTTCCACCAGTACCACCACCATAGCCGGTTCCGCTGCCTCCTTCACCATCTGTGCCATGATCCTTGCCGCCTTCTGATCCGTTCTCTCCCTGTCCTTCTCCAGCATCGTCAGAATATTTTGTTTCTTCATCCTGACTACTCATATCACGTTTCCGAGTTTTAATTTCTGTAGTCTCATCAGTAAGTACATCTTGTTTTTCCTTGTCCCCCGGATCTTTGTCCGTACTCTGAAGCATATTATCCATCTGAAGAGAAATCTCACCACCAAAATTTTGATCGATAAGTTTCTCTAATTCTTTACGAATAACACGATTTATATGAGCCAGATAATTTGTTGCATGTTTTTCATTAGGATCTCTCGCTACAAGCCACGCAATATGTGCCGGATTTTCGAGCGATGTCAGGTACTTGTTTGCATTTTCTCCATCAATATATAAGAAACCAGCAAATGAAATTTGGCCATTAATATGGTCTCTATCAAAAATTTTCATTCCAGTTTGACGTACCATTGCAACTCGTTTATGTAACCCTGGAACAACAAGTAGCTTCAAATGCATACAGTTCTTGTTACCATCATAGTCATCAAAATCTATCCATTTTGCATCAGATCTCAGAACTTGATAATAATCAACCGTGACGTCTTTGCAATAACGCTGATACTTTTCCATTACTTGATCTAATGTCTTCTGAGAAATTTGTACATCATCAACTGTAACGATCATCATATTCTGATCAATAGCATACATAAATCCGTCTAACACAGCTGCAATCATCTGGGTTTTCCAATCAGCATTATCTAAAAAACCGAGAATATAGATATCTGTGCCATAGTCATCACCATCTCTTATATAAGTCTCATCAAAGGATATTTGCTTAAATATCGGAGATGATTCATCACCATTAAGTGCGCCACAATATCCCTCGCCGAAAGTTTTTTGACCACTCTTATCAAAAAAGGATGCAAGAATAGACAGTCCTTGGCTTGCTTCCTTTTTTGTGCTATCCAATGTGCTATAGAACACAGTTCTTAATTTTGAATTTGCAAATGCTGCAAATTTTCCAATACCAAAAGATCCTCCACCGGTACCATCTTTAGAAGATGCTCCTTCAGACATTACAAGTGCTGTCCATGGCACCTTGGTGTTATCTGGCTGATCTGCACCAGATAATCCTATTGTATTATGGTCACTTACTCTCAATACAGTTATGTATTCGGAAGCCAAAGTTTCCTTTGCCCGTGCGTAGAAATTATCCGCTTTAGGATTATTTTGTGACTTCCAAAATAGCTCTCCTTGATCAACTGCATATTTCAACTCGTCAACATCTGGCAACTCACTTGTCTTGAATTTTATGGTCTTAAATTCAACCTCCACAGGTTTTGATTTATCACGTCGTGCGTCACCTGAGTTCTGACAGATTTCTCTGCCCAATGAAACAATCGGTGTATCTAAGAACATTTCAATATTTCCATTATTAATTCCAATATTTTTACGGCAACCATTTGGGAAATACCATTTATATTCCTTAAATTCCATCACTTCACTCCTTTATTAATCTAGTTTAAATGTATTGTGCTTGCTATTTTCTTGCTTGTTAAAACGTCGTTTCGTTTCATCTACCCGAGTTTGAATAGCCTTAAAAATCTTATCCACATCTTTTTGAGTGTATTCATAGGCGCTGGTATTAGAACAATTCCCGAGCAACTGTAGTGTATCTAAAATCCTATTTGTTCTGTTCTCTGCTAATCGTACAAATTTTTCTCTTTTTGATTCAGTATTCTCTGTTCCCATATTTATCCTCCGATAAAATAACCGAAATATTAGAAATATCCTGAATTCATAATACCACTATAATTATTATATGTTAATAACATATTCCATATATTACCAACATTTTCATTATATTATTATCTACATCTGTTTTTAGCACTAAAAAAGAGAGGTATTTCAGCCTCTCTTTTCTCATATCTTCATAATTATATCTCTTGAATTCCACAGGACTTCAAATAATTATAGATATTATTGTAATATTCCGCGTCTCTAGTCGAATCTATTTCAGGATCCACTCCTTTAGGCACAAAAATCACCATGCCTTGTCTAGCTCTGGTTAACAAAACCCTGTATGAGTTTACTAAATAGCGCTTTTGTTCTTCCTTATGCCTTTTATTCCATTTCGTTCCTCTGAAATTATAGTAGTCCCAACCCTTGCCCGACGAATTCCTGCGCAGATCTGCATCCCAACAAACAAGAGCCCAATCAATTTCAAGACCCTGAACTTTGAATTCACTTGCTACAATTTCCAACATATTAGACGATCTCAAATCATCACTCGGGGCTAGAAACCAATTCTTCACGTCAATTTCGGTCGAAACATATATGCCTTCTGGTTTAAGACGTTGAGCACTACTGCAGGCCAAAACACCACATCTTTGTGATCCTCTAACTTGATTTCGAACCCATTTCTTCGCTATATCATAATCTCGTGTAACATACACAGGATATTTTTCAGAAATCAAATCATAGATTTCTTTCGCCTTCCGAGGATTGTTATCCAACAGATTATCAACAAACTGGCACTGCTTATCTGCTCTGAATGATCGAATTGATGTCTTGAGATGGAGATCCTCGACCGCATGGCATCTTTCACAGGACTCAATCATTGAACGATCAATATTTTTGTCTTCAACCTGAGCAAAAATATCTGGAGAATAGAACATTTCCCAGCCGGAAAAGTCTTCTACGCCACAACGGAACCATTCATTTATTCCTACTTCACCATCATAAATATCCTGTCCAAGTCCGACCAAACATATCATCACTGCCCAATCGTGATGTCTATCCATTATGCTAAAAAGTAAATGTGGTTCACTTACCGCCATTGCCGGATCATCATTATGTTTTCTACTCATTTTCTGCTGATCCCATACACGTTGAGCTTCATCGAATATAAGGATATTTTCAGCTGTATGTCTGCTATGCGAAGCATTATCTTTTTTGAATGCATAACTACTCTGTATAAGTGCATCAATAGCTGCTGCAGTTTCTCTATTGTACTCTTTCTTTTCCTTTACACTTCTTTTTAATGCTTCCCTGAGTACATCAACCAAGGGGCCATTTCCGGACAAGTATACACTTAGGTTCGATTCACCCTTTTTTAGATTCTTTGCTACTGTATCTAGCCCGACAAGAGTTTTACCGGCTCCTGGGACACCTGTTACAAAGCAAACGCATTTCTTCTTATTTTCAGATGCATAATTAATTATCTCATTAATTTTATTTTCACATCTGTCGATATCGTCTTGCCCTGCTTCAGAATTTGCTATTTCACTAATATCATGAGAAGTATACGCTTCAACTGCAGCTTCAACGATTGTAGGTGTTGGGTGATATGGGGAATTAAACCATGTTTCAAAATCAATTGGTTCATCTTGTCCATATAGTCCTGTGATTTTGGCAATTTTGGGAATAACAGTCTCGATATTCTCTCTCTGTAAATGCACTTGCTTATCAGGATATGATTCAAGCGATTGTTCCTTTTGATATTCTGGTGCATCCGTTGCAATCAGAATCGGGCATACATAGAGATCCTCTGATTCTTTATGGAAATTTTTAATGTCTATTGCATAATCTTCTGCTTGTCTAGCATCTTGTGCAGTAAAGACATTTTTCCCATTCTTAAATTCTAGAGAGAACACCATATGGCGAATGAGAAGAATAACATCAATTCTTTTTCCTAATCGAACGATATCATACTCAAAAATGATATCACCCTCCATCTCACACTCTTCAAGTCTTTTTTGTAATTCATTTATCTGGTTTTTCCATGCCTCAGACTGCTCTTTATTTATCTCGAACGAATGTCTGACTAATTGTCCTATAATCGAAGTCGAGTTATCAATAATAAACCCAGGTATCGAATTACAGTAATATGCCTTTCCGTTCTGAGTTGAAAAAGTATATTTACTCATCGTCGTATGTTTCCTCCATATATTCTGAAAGCACTCTGTCCTGTATGGCTTCTTTGACAGCTGTAACACATGCCTCTACATCGTGCTTAATATCATTTTCCCAAAATCTCAGCACAATCCAATCCTCAAATCGAATCGCCTTTTCTACTTGTTAATCCCGCTCAATATTCCTACTTATCTTTTTAATTCAGTACCCAGAATTATAGCTGTTTTTCAGCTTTAATTGTAGTCTATTCCAATCTTTGCCATGAAAGAATTCTCCATCGCAAAAGATTGCTATTCGATATTTTGTAATGGCAGTATCTGGCTTACCCGGCAAACCTTCATAATGCTTTCTATAACGTATGCCATTCTCCCATAATGCTTTTCTAAGGATTAATTCTATGCTTGTATCCTTTGACCGAATATGCTGCTTGTTTTTCCGACGCTGTTCTTTAGTTAAATCATCCATATTTTCTATGCATCTTCAGATACATCGTAATACACAACACCTTCAGGCAGTTTAATGTTAGGCACCCAAATTTGTTTTCCGGACCACCCCTTATTACCAGTGACCTGATACATTGTTAATACCACTTTATCCGGGAATTTTTTCCCTAAATTCCAGTCATTCGGAGACAATAATGCACCAGTACCCTGTGCAACGTCTCTGTTCCTTCTGACAATCAAAACGCCCTGGCCTGCCGGCTTTTCAGCTAGTATAGCCTCTATAACAGCAACAAATGCACTTTGATTAAAATCATCGCTTGGAATAATATGCTCAAACAAGGTCAGTACAAGGCGAAGACTCACCTGATAAAACGGCTCCTCATCGCTAAAAGTATTCAAGAGAGTCGTAATTTCATCTATAGATTTATTGTCTGGACTTGACGGATAATAATTTGATCCACCAGTAATACAATCCACGTGTTTGTTATCAAGTACGTTCTTTCTTGTTGGATTAATATTAGATGGATAATAGATTTTAATATTCTTACTTCCTTTTTCCACCTGCGCAATTATCGAATTGTTGGTCGCATTGATATCTGCAAAAAGTTTATAAAGTCGATTGTCTATATAAACTCTCATCATCCCTGGATCTCGATCATATCCAAACATTCGGCTATGTTGCCACATTGTATCCGCTTGTGGCTTTTTACTTGAACGAGAATAAAAAATTGTATGCAGGCCTGCGAACGTTACACCTCTTCCCAATGTGTTTCCACCGATGATAATGTTACTTCCAGATGAATAATCATTACTATCGACTTCATTCCTGCCATTCATGATGAGAATCCTAATTTCATCATTTATAAGTAAGTTCTTCGCACGAATAACGTATTCCTTCTGGCCAACCTTGATCATTTTTTGTGGATTCAAGTCCTGATAGATCTGAATTATTTTCTTTTCAAAATCGCCATCAAGGTTTTCCTTACACCAGCTCAATTTTTCTATGATATCTTTCGCATACTTTTCGTGAACGGCCTGACGCACACTAGGATGTACAAGAGCATTAGATACTTTTCCGCCAGCCTCCAAAATCTGTGCAGACACCGCGATATGCCTTATTACCATCTCCAAAATCGGATCCGATAACTTATCAATAAACTCAATGCTATCAGAATGTTCATTTGTGGATGGAAAGAAAAAGTCGCCACCCAAATATCCTTTGCCAGGTTTGAAATAATATGTAAAATATGGACGCCATCCTGAAGCAATTGTTTGCAATAACAATGCCTGTGGTGTTCCTGTCACCTGTAAATAAATGCTACTAGCTGTTGCTGTTTTAATTGAATCCAAATACTTGTTAATTGATGATTTGGCGTTGCGATTAATCTGCGTGTTCAATGATGCCGCATCTGCCTCGTCATCAACAATAAATAATGGGTTTCCTTTCATGAAGCCGGTGGAATTTATTATGTTTGCCCAAAGTTTCAGTACTTTGGCATTCTTTTTCAGGACAATAATCGTCGGTAGCATTAAGCTATTTTCTGTAAATAGGGCTGCATCATTTTCGCCACAGATACAAAATCCTTCAAGATCTGCCTTAACGCGATCAAGCGTCTGTTGTTGAAGAACAACGTTATCCGTTGTGAGAAGTATGAAAACAGGAAAACCTAAGTCCGTTGCCTTGCACATTATGCCAAACATCTGTCCAGTTTTACCTGACTGCACATTTCCAAGCAATAGCCCGATTTCATGACTTGTAAATGAAAATTTTTGGATATATTTCTCCCCAACTTCGCTTGCAGTCTTTTTGATTGACTCAGCCAAATCGGTATTCCCTCGTTCAATAATTTTATCAAGGTAAGTTTGAAGATATTGCATTACGCTTCATCCCCTTCCTTATCTATTGGCTTAAACGAAAGCATCCAAATATCCAACTCCGTACCGTCCTCATCCAGAGCAGTCTGATCAGTTTTTTTCATAAGGAGTGCATCGCATCCATATTCCTGAAGCATCTCCTTAGTAATCATACCTAAGCGATCTGTATCTAGCTGTGTATTGTTTACTGGATGTACTAATCCAGCCGCTGCAAGACGCCCTTTAAGCCATCGCCCCATAATAAGCTCATCTCCAACTGCGCTGAACTGTTTATTACCGTCGCTTGTTGTGTGCGCTTTAAACCAGTAACCATCATCCGTTACTACATAAAATGGTTTATTTTTTTCAGGATATCCTTCCTTACGTGTAATTTCTTTTGCAACGGTCAGCTGAGTTTCATACCAGTCTCTCGGTTTTCTTTTACTTCGTGGTGCGGCATAGCAAACATTAACATTGGACTTTGTATAGTGTTTGTTATCATCCATGTGTCGTTCACTTTTTGCAGGCACCTTTAATGGAAGTAAAAAAGAAGCATATGTTGCACATCTTCGATAAAAATCCACATTTGATTGTGGAACTTGTGTAACTAATTCTATTCCACTTAATGCGGTGTTCTCCTCATGTATCAAGTGCAAATTATTAATATCCGAAATCACGCTAGAAATAGTTTCTGCATTTAACTGTTTTACATGCTCCCTCAATTCTTTACATTCGTTAGTATCATGCGTAATTGCAGATAACTCATACTGTCTTATATTAGAAGCTTCTAGTTTAATAACTCCCAAATTTGCAGATCCAACAATTGCAGCTACCGGCCTACCATTCTTCGAAAAAATGTACGTCTTTCCATGATATTTGAATGCTTTCACAAGACGGACTTCGCCTCGTTTTTCTTCCTGCCATTTACTGTTTAATTTTAATGCGGTGTGGTATGAACCTTCTGGCATTCCCTCAATGTAATACATGCCAATCGTTAGAATGATCTTTTTAATATTGTTCTCTGTGACAAGCCTGTCTAATTCTTCAAGGGATGCTCGTGAAACGTATCCTACTGCAATTTCAACTTCGTCTGATTCGGCAAAGCATTTAGTAATCTCTTCTAGAATACTCACTTGATTGTCTTTTAATGCCATTGGCAGAATATTTGAATATAGTAATTGCATAAGAAACACCTCACTCTGTCAGATTAGCCTCAACCCAAGGGTAATCTATACCAGCAAAACTATTAAGCACCGCTGTCGTAATAATCTCTGAAAGTCGACTTGGAACAGCCATTCCAATCTGCTTTCTTACACTGCTGTATTTTCCAACAAACTCATAATTGTCAGGGAACGTCTGTATTCTTGCACGCTCCCGATTTGTCAGTTCTCGATTCGTCCAATGATACATATATGTTCCACCGCCACCTGCCGCAGTTACAGTATATGCAGGTTTTTCTGGATCTAACTTTCTATAGATCTGGCTAATTTTCATCTTGGTTTTAATTCTAAGTTCATCCGGGAAGTCTTCACCCAAACGATCCTCCGCCTGCCATACATTTTCACCAGGCCTAATATATGACAGTCTATCAATTACTCGCTGCTGTAACTTTCTAACTTCATTATTCGGTGCATCATCTGGTATGTTAGCCAGTGCTGTCCGTGAACTAATATCACAGTCTTTATACTGAGCAGGATCAGGAACATGATATTCAACGTCCAAGTCTTCCCGAATACCAACAATTACAACTCTATGTCTTGTTTGAGGAATGCCATACTGCTCAGCTTTATATAAATTAACATTTAATTTATAACCAGATTCTCTCATGTCTTTCAGGATAATTTGAAAATCTCCGGAGCCTGCACTACGTATTCCTGAAACATTCTCCGCTACAAACCACTGCGGTTTATAATGACGCAATACCTCTATCCCATACCAATATAACTGACCAAATTTTTCGTTTGCAATTCCCTGATGCTCTCCAACATTAGAAAAGCTATTGCATGGAAATCCATATGCAAAAGCATCTATTTCTCCTAAGTCAGCAATCGGAAGTTCCCTTACATCACCCCAGTACACAGACTCCGGCATATCTGGACAGATATTCTTACGATATGTATTGCATGTGTCTTCATCATAATCATTTGACCATGCATGTTTCACTGCAAATCTGCCATCCTCACTCGTCGATCGAAGGGCACCGCAAGCAAGGCCACCCGGCCCACAAAAAAGTTCACCTAACTTAAAGACAGTCTTATCTGCCATTATTCATCCTCCAATTCCTTAAGAAGTTTTTGTTTCTTCTCATAATTATCTAAATACTGAGCTAACGCACGTTCAACTGCAATCGTTTTTGTCTGTCCTGCATCATCACAAAAGTCAGTTAAACGATTGTAAATCGAAGTTGCGATGCGAACATTAAGATAAGTACCATCTTTCTTTTGTCTGGCCATTTTCATCTCCTCGCATGATTCTTATATTTTATCCATTTTATTATACTCAAAACAGCTACTTGATTCAACAATAAACAACCTTTTTCCACTTGTCTTATATTGCTATATGACATCATAATGTTAACAAATAATATGTCCCATTTTTCAAACTTAATCTAGAGCAAGTTTCGCCTTGTTAAACAGTTATCTGATTCCGGATCTCTGTTTACTGGCAACTTGTTGGGGATTCCGCTCCCCAAACCCTCGTGAAAAACGCCTGTTTTTTTCAGCACTCTCCTTATTATCCGTCCACACCTAATTTACGAGAGTGTATTTACTTTCTGTCGCACAGGTGCTCCGGTTTCTGCCTACAGCAGTCACAGTTTTGACCACTTCCGTGGTTCAAAAGGAGGGATTCCATGAGCAAAAAGAAAAAGGATATTACGCCGGCAAAAGAACATTTTGTCAGTGTTCGTATGACAGATGAAATGTGGTCCGTGCTGGAGAAAAATGCCGAGCTAGCTGGTATCTCCCCTTCAGAATATATCAAACGACTGATTTTGAATCAGAAGATCGTATTGAAGCCAGAACTGGTATTTGAAAGTGCAGAATTACTGGATGTCTTCCGTAACCTTGGCAAGGTCAGCAGCAACCTCAACCAGATTGCCAGACATCTGAACGAGGGTGGAACATTTACCGAAGGAATGGCCAAAGAGGTTACAGTATGCATCGCTGCTCTACATGAGATGCGTGATGAAGAAAAAGAAATGGTGGGTGAATATCGTGGCGATTGTTAAGCATATTTCCATCAAGAATTCCAACTATGATGCTACCACAGATTATCCGACCATGCATCATGATGAGTTCACCAATAAGCCCATTCTGGATAACGCCGGCAACGAGATTCCACGTGACTTCTATCTGCTTGACGGTATCAACTGCGATCCATTCAGTTTCAATGTCGAGTGTCACGCAATCAACGCAAAATACAACAAGAATCGCAACCGGTCTGAGATCAAGGCTCATCATTACATCATCAGTTTTGATCCGAGGGATCGTAATAAAAACAGAATAACTCCGGAGTATGCTCAGTAGATCGGCATGGAGTTTGCCAGCAGTAATTTCCCCGGTCATCAAACCATTGTCTGCACCCACAGTGACGGCCACAACAGTGTCGGTAATATTCATATTCACATCGTAATCAACAGCGTCCGCAAGCTGGATATTGAGATGCAGGATTTCATGAAACGTCCCGGTGATGTTCATGCCTGACACAAACACCATGTCACAAAATCCCACACGAACTTCCTCAAACAGTCTGTTATGGATCTGTGCCAGCGTGAGGTATTCTATCAGGTCGATCTACTCTCTCCCGCCAAAGTGAGAATCACTGACCGGGAGTACTGAGCAAAACGGCGTGGGCAGGCTGCCCTTGACCATGTAACCAAGGAAAAGGAAGCTGCTGGTATCAAGCCTCAGCGAACCACTTATGCAACTGAAAAAGAAGAACTTCACACAAAGATTGCAACCGTTATGCAAAAGTCAATATAAAAATGCAGGTTTTGGACAAAATAAGAATGTAGGTTTTCCTACATTTTTATTTTGTCTTTTTAATCATCATCAGTCATTAGCTGAAGCTGAT
>OCTW011497565.1_pt1 | contig 12484 bp, 10 predicted proteins | sample 1539671 | NCBI WGS metagenome assembly OCTW01 (sample SAMN02144230, study PRJEB22623) | gut metagenome | biome: sheep rumen | host: Ovis aries | place: New Zealand | reverse complement strand
TCGCCCGCCACGAGTAGTTACTGTTTCCGGAATTTCTCCAGGACGTTCTCGATATAGGTCTTCGTGACCGGGATCGGTGCGATGGCTTCGTTGTCCAGGGTGATTTCGTACACGGCCCCCACCTTCTGGAGTACTTTGACCTTCTGCATGTTCACGATGAACTTGCGGTGGCAGCGGATGAGGTCCGAGCCGGCGAAACTCTCTTCCACTGTCTTGAGCCGGCAGCGCAGCATGTAGGTCTGGAGCGCCCCCTGCTGGTCCGCGTACCAGACTTTGATGTAGTTGTCGTCGGCTTCCACGTAATAGAGGTTCGCGCTGGAAACGGACAGTTTGAGGACGCCGTTGTTGTCGAACAGGGTGAATTTCTGGACGGGGGCCGCGGTTTCTGCGGGCGTTTCATCCGTGACCACGTCCTGCATGTTCATCAGCCGGATGGTCCGGTTCTGGTCGATGATGGTGAAGAACATCCCGGCGATGATGTAGGGCACTCCCAGGCAGACGAAGGTATAGACCAGGGCGTGGAAGAAAATGGCGATGCCGTTCTGGTCTTCGGGCTGGGCGATGGTGACCGTGAAGATGGTGTACAGGACGGTAATAAGGACGATTTCCGACAGGCACCAGGCCGCGTAGCCCCAGTAGGTCATGGGCAGGATGTTCCGCGTTTTGTACATCGTGACCTTGCTCACGATGAGGATGGCGAGCGAGATGGAGGCGAACAGGGCCGTGAATCCGAAGAAGGTGCTGTTCCCCAGGCGGAACCAGGCATTGTTGGAGAAGGGGATGCTGACCAGCAGGAACAGGACCGAGAACAGCGCGGCGAATGTCACCGTGCCCAGCAGCTGGTAGCGTTCCCGCAGGTAGGAGGGAATGTATTTCCTGGCGCCTTCTTCCATAGTCAAGGTTACAAAAATAAGCAAAAAACTTCGGAATTTCACCCCCGTATCCGTGATTTCGCCCCTAGTTGGCCCTGAAAGGGCCGTGTTCGCCACTTTTATTTCCGGATTCGCGGGGGCTTGCCTATCTTTGTGTACGAATTACTAAAACCAGACTGAGATATGAAAATCATCGGAACCGGCAGTGCCCTTCCGCGCAAGGTGGTCACCAACGACGACCTTTCCGCCTTCCTCGATACATCCGACGAGTGGATCTTTCCCCGGACGGGGATCCGCTCCCGCCACGTCATTTCCGACGAGCGCCTGGAAGACCTGGGCGCCGATGCCGCGCTGAAGGCCCTGGCCGACGCGGGGCTGCAGCCGGAGGACATCGACCTTTTCCTGTGCTCGAACGTGGTCAACGAATACCTCACCCCGGGCCTGGGTTGCATCATTGCCTCGAAGATCGGCCTCAAGTGCCCTTGCATGGACCTCAACTGCGCCTGTCCCGGATTCATCTATGCGATGGACGTCGCGGATTCCTACTTCCAGGCCGGCAAGGTGGAGAACGTGCTGGTGGTCTGTGCGGAGGAGCCTACCCGGATGACTTCCTGGCAGGACCGTTCCACCTGCGTGCTGTTCGGCGACGGGGCTGGTGCGGCTGTCTTTACCCGGGGCAACGGATTGAAAGCCGTCAAACTCAATGCCGAGCCGGCTCCGGACAAGATCTGGCAGTACCGGGCGCTGGAGCCCACGCCGTATGTCACCAAGGCGGAAACGAGCGTTCCGCTCCAGATGAACGGCCGTGACGTGTTCCGCTTTGCCGTCACGACCTCGATCCGGGACATCAACGGGATCCTCGCTTCCTGCGGCATCACGCTGGAGGAGGTGGACTATTTCATGATCCATCAGGCCAACATGCGGATCGTGGAAGGGATCCGGACCCGGCTGGGCGTCCCTGCGGAGAAGTTCCCCTGCAACATCCAGGACCACGGGAATTCCTCTTCCGCCTCCTGTCCGATCCTCCTGGACGAGTGCCACCGGAAGGGAATGTTCAAAAGAGGTGATAAGTTGGTATTCAGCGCATTCGGCGCCGGGCTCATGTCGGCGGTCGCCCTCCTCGAGTGGTAATTGAGGAATAATTCGTATATTTGCAGACTGTTGTACTGAGATTATGGAACCTAAAAGAGTAGTTATCACTGGAATGGGTGTAATTTCTTCCGTCGGCAACGACGTGGACACCTATTGGAAGAACCTGGTGGACGGGGTGTGCGGAATCGACTTCGTGGACGATTTCAAGGACATGCCCGTCACCATTGCCGGTAAAGTGAAGGATTTCGACCCCGAAAGATACGGGATGGACAAGGCTTTTGTCCGCAAGCAGGATAAATTCACCCAGTTCGCCGTCGCTGCCGCCGTCCAGGCCATGGACCAGGCCGGTTTGAAGACCGAAGGGGAGGACGCCAATATCGATCCTTTCCGCCTGGGCGTGTATGTGGGCTCCGGGATCGGCGGATTCGAGGTCCAGTTCCGCGAAACCGCGAAAATGGTGGAAGATCCCTCCGGCAAGTGGATCTCTCCGCTGTTCATCCCTACGATGATTTCCAACATCGCCGCCGGTCATGTGGCCATCCGCCATCAGGCCAAGGGCCCGTGCCTGGATATCGTCACGGCCTGCGCCACCTCTTCCCACTGCCTGGGTGAGGCCTTCCGGGCTGTCCGGCACGGATATGCCGACGCGATCATCGCCGGCGGTTCCGAGCATGCCTCCATCCCGATCGGCGTGGCTGGATTCGCCAATGCGAAGGCGCTCTCCCGTGCGACCGATCCCAAGTACGCCTCCCTTCCGTTCAACAAGAACCGCCAGGGTTTCGTGATGGGCGACGGCGCCGCCATCCTCATCCTCGAGTCGCTGGACCACGCCCTTGCCCGCGGAGCGACCATCCTGGGCGAGATGGTCGGCTACGGCAACACCTGCGACGCTTACCACGCGACGGCTCCGCGTCCGGACGGATCCACCCAGGCCCGTGCCATCACCCTTGCCCTCGAGGAGGCCGGTTTCGATCCGGAGAAGGACAACCTGTATATCAATGCCCACGGTACGGGTACGCACCTGAATGACGTGGCCGAGACCATCGCCTACAAGGTGGCGCTTGGAGATTATGCTTACAAGGCCCATATCAGTTCCATCAAGTCCATGACCGGACACATGTTCGGTGCCGCCGGTGCCGCGGAAGCCATTGCCACGATCCTCGCCCTGCGCGACCGGATCATTCCGCCCACCATCAACCTGGATTGCCCGGATCCCGAATGCGATCTGGACTACACGCCGAACGTCGCCGTCAAGAGCGACATCACCATCGGAATTTCCGACTCCCTGGGCTTCGGCGGTCATGACGCCTGCGTCGCCTTCCGCCGTTACGAAGATTAATCCCCTTGATCATATGGACAGAGAAGAGATCAAAAAGTATATTCCCCACCGCGAACCCATGCTCCTGGTGGACGAGACCACCCTGGATCCGGACGGAACCGGACACGGAAAATACAGGATCCGCGAGGATGAATTCTTCTGCCGGGGACATTTCCCGGGCAATCCCATGGTCCCGGGTGTCATCCTGTGCGAGATCATGGCCCAGAGTTGCACACGCCTGATGCTGGACGCCCTGGATGGCAACATCGCTGTATATCGCGGCATCGACCAGGTGAAGTTCAAGAACACCGTCCGTCCGGGCGACCTGTGCGAGGTCACCTGCCGGATCGACGACCGCAAGGCCGGCGTCTTCAACTGCTCCGCCAAACTGGAGGTGGACGGTAAGCTCTGCTGCCGCGGGAAACTTACTTTTGCGGTGATTCCGGATCCGATGAAGGGCGCTTGAAGCGCCCTTTTCCTTTATCAGAGACTCGCCATCCGGTCGACGGCGACTTCCGCCAGGCGGCGGATGAACGGCTTGTAGTCCGGGTTGGAGCTCTGCAGGTAGCGGTTCGCGACGACGCAGCACACGGTACCGGCATGGTGCCCCAGGTGTGCGGCGAGGCCGGCGAGCGGCGCGCTCTCCATTTCGAAGTTGGTGATGCGGTAGGGGACGTCTCCCAGCTGGAAGCGGAAGGACTCGATCCTTTCAAGCATGTCCGGCATGGCCAGCGGGATCCGGACTACGCGGCCCTGCGGCCCGTAAAAACCGGGGGCGGAGATGGTTACGCCCTGTAGCGTGACATCTTTCATCAGGTTGAGGATCTTTTCCGACTCTTTGACGAAATACGGGGACGGAAGCGTCTTCTCCCAGTTCATATGGGCCTTGAAGGCCTCCTCCACCGCAGGGATGGTGATCCTGTCCCGGTTCCCATACCAGTTCATGACACCGTCAAAGCCGATGGAGATATGCGAGAGGATGAAAGAACCCAGCGGAATATCCGCATGCAGGGCGCCGGAAGTGCCGATGCGGAGAATGTTCAGGGCCCGATGCACGGGCTTGACTTCCCGGGTGGCGAAATCCACGTTCGCCAGGGCGTCCAGTTCGGTCATCACGATGTCGATGTTGTCGGGACCGATGCCGTGCGACAGGACGGTGATGCGCTTGCCGTTGCGCCGGCCGGTGACGGAAACGAACTCGCGGGCGGCGTGGCGGAACTCCAGTTCGTCCAGCAGGTCCGCGATCATGTCCACGCGGCCGGGGTCTCCGACGAGGATTACGTTGTCAGCCAGTTCCTCCGGCTTGAGGTGGATATGGAATGCGGAGCCGTCTCCGTTGATGATCAGTTCAGATTCAGGAATTCTCATGACAATTGCATTATGTGATAGAAGGCAAATATAGGTTTTTCCGCGTACAATTCCTATCTTTGCATAAACAATCGACCTATGTGGCAGAGAATTCAAACCCTATATCTGGCGATCTCCGTCGTCCTTCTCTTCATCCTGTGCTTCAGTGACCTGTACACCGTCCTGGATGCGGACGGAATGCAGTATGTGACTTACTGGCAGTTCCGGAAGCCCTATTTCGGCATTCTTCTGGGCATCCTCATCGCAATGACGGTCCTTGCCCTCGTGACCTTCAAGGTCCGTATCCTCCAGATGCGCCTCGCGACCCTTTCCGGTCTCGTCGCCCTGGGCATGACCGGCTGGCTTGCCTACTACTATTTCACGATGCCCAAGGACGTGGTCACCTTCAAGTGGACCATCATCTTCCCGCTCATCGTCGCCATCTGCAATTTCCTCGCCGCCCGCGGCTGCTTCCAGGACCAGCTCATGGTCGAGAGCGCCTACCGGGTCCGGGAATCCCGCAAGCGCGACCGGAAGAAAAAGTGATCTTTTTTTGCTTGTGCTATAGTATGGCACAATAAGGCCGTACCTTTGCATCAGAAAACAAAAGGTACGGCCATGAAAAACACAGATTACAACAGCATCAGCACCCTCGGTTCCTTCCTCTCTTCCGACACTTCCTTCCAGGCCCTGAAGGACCTGATCGACGAGTTCGGCCTGGAGGTGGAGGAGGTTACTTCGCTTTGAGCGTAACCGCGATGGATTCCTTGTCCGCCGCGAGTCCCACCTTGAGCTCCCGGACCTCTTCCGTCCCTTTCTGGCGGGACGAGAGGACGCGGTCGGAGATGATGAACTCGGACACCGGATCCTCGATATAGCGCGTGATGGCCCGCTTGAGCGGCCGGGCCCCGTAGGCGGGATCGTACCCTGCCTCGGCGACGAAACGCTTCGCGGACGGAGTCACCGTAATCCGGTAACCCGCTTCCAGCGCCCTGGCTTTCAGGTCCTTCAGTTCGATGTCGATGATCCGCTCGATGTCCTCCCGGGACAGGGAATTGAAATAGACCTGCTCGTCCACCCGGTTGATGAATTCCGGTGGAAATGCCTTCTTGACCGCCTTGGCGACCACATTCTTCCGGTCGTCTTCCAGTTTCCTTCCGGCGGTCGCGAACCCGATTCCGTTCCCATATTCCTCCACTTCGCGGCTTCCCACGTTGGAAGTCATGATCACGATGGTGTTCTTGAAGTCCACCGTCCGGCCGTTGCTGTCGGTCAGGCGGCCTTCGTCCATCACCTGCAGGAGCAGGTTGAAGATGTCCGGATGGGCCTTCTCGATCTCGTCCAGCAGGACCACGCAGTAGGGCTTGCGGCGCACCCGTTCGGACAGCTGTCCGCCCTCTTCGTAGCCCACATAGCCGGGAGGCGCGCCGATGAGGCGCGAAACGGAGAATTTCTCCATGTACTCGCTCATGTCGATCCGGACCATGTTCTCCTCGGAATCGAACAGGTATTCCGCCAGCGACCGTGCCAGCTGCGTCTTTCCCACGCCCGTAGGGCCGAAGAACAGGAATGTACCGATGGGGCGGTGCGGGTCCTTGAGTCCGGCCCGGCCCCGCTGGATGGCCCGGACCACCGTGTCGATGGCACTGTCCTGGCCGATGATGCGGGATTTGAGGCGCTGGCTCATCTTCAGGATGCGGTTTCCTTCGGATTCGGCCACGCGGCCGGCCGGGATTCCTGTCATCTTGGAGACGACCGACGCGATGTCCTCGCCGGTGACGACGGACGGGCTGCCCTTTTTCCGGGCGAGGTTCAGCCGCACCATGGAGCCGGCCTCGTCCAGGGCGTCGATGGCCTTGTCGGGCAGGGATTTATCGGTGATGTAGCGGTCCGTCAGGCGGACGGCGGCCTCCAGGGCCTCGTCCGTATAGGTGATATGATGGAAGTCCTCGTAATGGGATTTGAGGTGCCGGAGGATTTCCAGCGTCTCATTGACATCGGTGGGTTCCACGACGATTTTCTGGAACCGCCGGTCCAGGGCGCCGTCCTTCTCCACGATCTTCGTGAATTCGTCCATGGTGGTCGCGCCCACGCACTGGAGTTCGCCACGGGCCAGGGCCGGCTTGAGCATGTTGGCCGCGTCCAGGCTGCCGGACGCCCCGCCGGCGCCCACGATGGTGTGGAATTCGTCGATGAACAGGATGAGGTCCGGATCCGTCTGGGCCTCCTTGATGATGGCTTTCAGGCGTTTCTCGAAATCGCCCCGGTACTTGGTGCCGGCCACCACCGACGCGATGTCCAGCGATATGATCCTTTTCTTGGCCAGGACAGGGGAGATGTCCCCGGAGGCGATCCTCAGGGCAATCCCTTCCACGATGGCGGACTTGCCCACGCCCGGCTCGCCGATGAGCATCGGATTGTTCTTCTTGCGCCGGCCCAGGATTTCGATGACGCGGGCGATTTCCGTATCACGGCCCACGACCGGGTCCAGTTTCCCTTCCCGGGCGGCCTTGGTCAGGTCGTAGCCGAACTCCTCCATGTCCACGCCGCCCTTCTTGCCGGTACCGGCCTCTTCCTCCTCGTTCTCGGCATCGGCCTGGGCCGGCTGCTGGTCCTGGCCCGGGACGCGGAGCATCCCCTCGCTTTCCATGTAGGAGAGCATCTTGCCGTAATCCACGCCGCGGGCGCGGAGGTAAGCCTGTCCGTAACTGTCCGTCGTCCGGCACAGGGCGAGCAGCAGGTGGTGCGGGGCGGCCTCCGGACTCTTGAGCCGGGTCGCCTCCATCACGGTGATGCTCAAGACGTTCTGCGCCTGGCGGGAGAAATTGATATGGTCGATCTCGGAGTAGGGGATCGTCTCGTTGGTGAAGATCCTTCCGTCGATGAAGGTCTTCAGCTCCGCCGGCTCGACGCCGAGGCCCCGCAGGGTTTCGAAAGCGGTGTTCTCCTCGTGCCGGATGATGCCGAGAAACAGATGGTCCGGGCCGATGCCGTAGCTGCCGGTGCGCATCGCCTCTTCGCGGGCGTATTTGATGATGCCGTTAAGCTGGTCTGAAATCTGTATTTGCATATGTGGGTATAAATATAGGCATTTTCCCCATTATCAACAATCGTGCGTGGAAGGCGCTTCGGACAATTTGTCAGTCTTTGAAAAGTCAGGAATATTGACTATATTTGCAAGTTAATAGTTACTACGGAAAAAATGGACAATAACGAAGAGAAGAATCAGCTGGAAGAGCCCCTCTCCACGGGACTGATCCAGCCTGTGGAGATCGATCACGAAATGCGTACGGCGTACATCGACTATTCGATGTCCGTCATCGTTTCCCGTGCACTTCCCGACGCCCGGGACGGCCTCAAGCCCGTCCAGCGCCGCGTGCTTTACGGCATGAACGAAATGGGTGTCAAATATAACGGACAGACCAAGAAATCCGCCCGTATCGTGGGTGACGTGATGGGTAAGTACCACCCGCACGGCGACTCCAGCGTGTACGACGCGATGGTCCGTCTGGGACAGTGGTGGAACCAGCGGTATCCGCTGGTCTGGGGCCAGGGTAACTTCGGCTCCATGGACGGAGACTCTCCGGCCGCCATGCGTTACACCGAAGCCAAGCTCGAGAAGATGTCCGAGGACGTCCTGGCCGACATGGAGAAGGACACCGTGGACATGACCTCCAATTTCGACGACACGCTCCAGGAACCGACGGTGCTCCCGACCAAGGCTCCGCTGCTCCTGCTGAACGGCGCCTCCGGCATCGCCGTGGGTATGGCCACGAACATGGCCCCGCACAACCTCGGCGAGTGCTGCGACGCGATCTGCGCCTACATCGACAATCCCGAAATCACCACGGATGAGCTGATGCAGTACATCAAGGGCCCCGATTTCCCGACCGGCGGCATCGTCATGGGCCGAAGCGGCATCAAGGAGGCCTATGAGACCGGCCGCGGCCGTGTCGTCGTGCGCTCCAAGACGGAAATCGAGGTGGACGACCGCGGCCACGAGACCATCGTCGTCACCGAGATCCCTTACATGGTGAACAAGCGCGAGATGATCGAGAAGATCGCGCAGATGGCCGAGGAAAAGAAAATCGAAGGCATTTCCTATATCAATGACGAGAGCTCCCGCGAGGGTATCCGCGTGGTCATCCGGCTCAAGCAGGGGACGAATTCCGGCGTCGTGCTGAACACCCTGTTCAAGTACACCCCGCTTCAGTCCAGCTTCTCGTTCAACAACGTCGCCCTGGTGAAGGGACGCCCGCGCACCCTGTCCCTGAAGGAAATCCTCCAGAACTTCGTGGACTTCCGCCATGAGGTCGTCGTGCGCCGCACCCGCTTCGAACTGGACAAGGCCCAGAAGCGCGCCCACATCCTGGAAGGCCTCCTCAAGGCGATGGACATCATCGACGAGATCGTCCACGTCATCCGCTACGAGGCCAAGAGCCGGGACGATGCGAAGGTCATCCTGATGGAACGCTACGAATTCACCGAGCCCCAGGCCGCCGCGATCGTCGCCCTCACCCTGGGCCAGCTCGCCGGCTTGGAACGGGAGCGCCTTCGCAACGAGTACGAAGAACTGGAGAAGTTCATCGCCCACTGCGAGGCCGTCCTCGCCAGCGTCGAGCTCCAGCTCGGCATCGTCAAGGACGAGACCCGCGAACTCAAGGAAAAGTACGGTGATGCGCGTCGCACGGAGATCACCTTCTCCGAGGACGAATTCAACCCCGAGGACTTCTATGCCGATGAGGACCAGGTCATTACCATCTCCCACCTCGGCTACATCAAGCGCACCGCCCTCACCGAGTTCCGCACCCAGAACCGCGGCGGTGTGGGCATGAAGGCCAGCGCCACCCGCGACGCGGACTTCATCGAACACATCTACATCGCCAACAACCACTCGACGCTCCTCCTGTTCACCCAGAAGGGCCGCTGCTACTGGCTCAAGGTCTATGAGATCCCGGAAGGCAACCGCACCTCCAAGGGACGCGCCATCCAGAACATCATCATGATCGAGCCGGACGACAAGGTCAAGGCCTATGTCAATGTGAAGACCCTCAAGGACGAGGATTTCATCAACAACAACTACATCATGATGGTCACCCGCCAGGGTATCGTCAAGAAGACTTCCCTGGAGGCTTACTCCCGCCCGCGCACGAACGGCGTGAACGCCATCAACGTCCGCGAGGACGACGAACTGCTCGAAGCCATCCTCACCAACGGCCGCTGCAACATCATGATTGCGGCCCATGGCGGACGCTGCGTCCGCTTCGATGAGACGGAGGCCCGTCCGCTCGGCCGAACCTCCACCGGCGTGCGTGGCATTAATCTTGATGAAGGGGATTATGTGATCGGTGTCCTTTGCCAGGATCCGGAAGCCGAAGGGGCGGCGGACCGTCAGGTCCTCGTGGTCTCCGAGAACGGATACGGCAAGCGCTCCGACCCGATGGAATACCGTCAGACCGCCCGTGGCGCGAAGGGTGTCCGCACCCTCAACATCACGGAGAAGACCGGAGCCCTGGTGGCCATCAAGAACGTCTGCGACGACGACGACCTGATGATCATCAACCGGTCGGGAATGACGATCCGGATGCCGGTCAAAACCATCCGCTTGGCGGGACGCGCCACCCAGGGGGTGAAACTGGTGAGTATCCGGGAAGGAGATTCCATCGCTGCCGTATCGGTCGTGGCCCATTCCGACGAGGAAGAGTCCCAGCCGGCGGAGAACCAGGAAGTGAAAAATGAGAATGAAAATAACAACTAACTAATTGTCAATAAAATGAAGAAATTATTTCTTGCCCTCGCGCTCGTTGCCTCGGTGCAGGTAGCAAACGCCCAGATCAAGTCCGACGCCGACATCCAGAAGGCGATCGACAAGGCCGAAGCCACTGCCAATGACGCCAAGAAGGGTGCCAAGCCCGCTCCTTGGATGAAGCTCGGCCAGGCTTATGTCACGGCCTACTCCAATCCTACGGCGAACATCTCGACGGGTATCGACAAGCAGACCTTCGCCCTGATGGCCGGTGAGAAGCCGTCCGCCACGGAAATGGTCACGCTCGACGGCCAGACCTACGAGAAGCAGGTTCTCAGCCGCGCCAATGTCTATTTCAACCAGGCCGGCCAGCTTGCCCTCGTGGAGGTCACCAAGCCGTCCGTCGCCGGAGATCCGCTCGAGAAGGCTGTCAAGGCTTATGTGAATGCCTACCAGCGTGGTGCCAAGGTGAAGGAAGTCGATGAGGCCCTCCAGAACATCACCGGTTTCTATTACAACGACGCCATCACGGCCTATACCATGGGCAATCTTCCCAAGGCTTCCGACCTGTTCGGCAAGGCCGCCGAGACCTCGATGACCGCTCCTTGCTCCAAGATCGACACGAACGCCGTTTACAATACGGCCTTCACCGCCGTCAACGCCGGCAACTTCGAGCGTGCGAAGCAGTACTACAACAAGTGCCTGGACCTCAAGTACACCGCGGAAGGCAATGTCTATTCTTCCCTGGCGAACTGCGCCCTCGCGGAGAAGGACACCACCGCTGCGAAGAACTTCCTGGCCGAAGGCATGAAGCTCTATCCGGACAATTCCTCCATCCTCACCGGTCTCATCAATCTGTACATCCAGCAGAAGGAGGATCCGAAGAAGATCGTCGAACTCCTGGACGAGGCCAAGGCCCAGATGCCCGACAATCCTTCCCTCTACTATGTGGAAGGTAACATCCTGATGGGTGTCAAGGAGTATGACGGCGCTCTCAAGGCCTACAAGAAGGCTTCCGAGATCGATCCCAACTACGAGTGGGGTTACTATGGTGAAGGTGTCCTCTGGTATCAGAAGGCCGTCGATGCGCAGACCGCTGCCAACGAGCTTCCTTACAACGCCTACAAGGAGTACGACCAGAAGATGGAAGAGCTCTCCCAGAGCCTGAAGAACGCGATCCCCGCTTTCGAGGCCTGCTATGCCAAGACTGCCGACGAGGCCGTCAAGATGGCTGCCGCCGACAACCTCAAGCGCATCTACTTCGCTCTCCGCAACGACAATCCTGAATACCAGGCTGCCTACGAGAAGTACAATGCGATCGTCGGTGCCGAGTAAGCTACCGGTCTGCATCACACTGATTTACATGTTCCTGTCCGGCACGGCTGCCCTTGCGCAGCGGCTGCCGGACAGGAATGTCACAACCGGACCGGTCCTGGAAACCCTCTGGCCGCTGGAATTCGACCTGCTTCCGCCGAAACCCGACACCGTGTCTATCTTCATCGTCGGGGACATCATGAGCCACCGGGCCGTGTCCAAGAGTGCGGAAGAGCACGGGTTCGGCACCTTCTTCAAGCATATCGAAGACCGGATCGGGGGAGCGGACCTGGCCATCGGCAATATGGAGTTCCCGCTGGCCGGGAAACCCCATACGGGATATCCGGCGTTCTCCGGGCCGGACGAGTATCCGCAGTATCTTTCCGACATCGGCTTCGACGTGTTCCTGACGGCGAACAACCATATCCTGGACAAGGGGACGGCGGGAATCAAGCGCACGATCGAGGTCCTGGAACAGAAAGGGCTCATGTACACGGGCATCGCCGCGACGGCTGCGGCCGATACGCTCCTGAACCCCCTGATGCTCCATGTCCGGGGACTTCGGATCGCCATTGTCAACTTTACCTACGGGACCAATGTCGGCCCCTGGGACAAATGGCCCAAGGTCAATTACATGCGTAAAGCCGAGATCCTGCCCATGCTCGAGCGGGCGAAGGCTTCGGAGGCGGACCTGGTGATGGTGTTCCCGCACTGGGGCATCGAATACCGGCTCCATCATGACCAGGAGCAGGAGGAACTGGCCCGCTGGCTGGTGGAGAACGGGGCCGATGTGAT
>OCTW011307378.1_pt1 | contig 12485 bp, 7 predicted proteins | sample 1539671 | NCBI WGS metagenome assembly OCTW01 (sample SAMN02144230, study PRJEB22623) | gut metagenome | biome: sheep rumen | host: Ovis aries | place: New Zealand | reverse complement strand
CCTCCCCTCGTGCATACCCCCGCCATTCTTTTTACAAAAGAAGGTCTGACTCACGTCACGGCACGAACCTTCGTACTCGATTTCATACAGCGTAAAATCATTGCAATCACTGCACATAAGGATATTGATATTGCCATTGTAAGATTCAGTCTGTGCATTGAACTGCTTATTGCCGATATGCAAATCCGCATTTTCCGGCGATGAAGTTTTCGAGGTAGAATTCAAACACCCGTACTCCCCGCAGACGTCCCCTCTGTAACATTTTTCTTGTTCATTTTCGCCAAATTGACAAAGACAGTTTTCAGAATTGCAAGTATAAACAGGCACATCATCGTAATCGATATCATGAGAGCATTCGTATTGTTCATGTTGTTCTATGGTGGCATTCTCATCTTTACCGCATATACATTTGTCTTTTATACATTCAGCGCCTTTAGTACATTTAACATCGAGGTCGCAGTCACAGCCAGAATCGCTGTTGCAAACATACAAACCATCCCTACATATATATTGTTCTTTATGGGATAATATATCCTGACTGGTTTGATAGCTATCCCCGCAAACACAATTACCATCGATACAGGATGCACCATTTATGCATGTATTTTTGCCACAGGCGCAGCCTTTGGGATCATTACATACGATCATGGGATCATGTTCAGCGCAACGATATTTCGAAATGACAGATGCCTCGATCCAATCTTGTTGAGCCGTTTTACAATACTGTTTGCCGTCGATACAGGTTGCATCCTGAACGACACGATGATCGCCGCATTTGCAACCATTTTTTGATACACATAACATTTGCGACTGCAAACCGACTTTATCGCAGAGATAATTATCTCTATCTTCGAACTGGGTAATATCGATATCACCGCAATAGCAATGTTCCTGCCTGCAAACAGTTTCGAATGGACATGTCGCATTGCCGCACGCACATCCTTTTTTGTCATTGCAGATGTAATCGTATTCTATATCTTTGCTATTTTGGATTTCATCCCGAATATAATCGCAGAATTCGGGAGCTCCATCACATCGTTGTTCTGGTTTAATTCCGGCGTCTTTGTATCCTGATTTAAATTGTTCGAAGACATCCTCGCCCGGAACCTGGTGTCTCACGCATTGATATTTGGCCCCCTCGGTGCCCTGCCAGGTATCACCGCACCAACATTTGCCATCGCGGCAAACGCCATCAATCATGCATATTTCATCCCCACAATCCCGCTGAGGTTTGGCTTTAAACGTCTCATCCGTGCATACTTCATGACCGGCATACCCATGCAGCATGCCCTTGCCGCATGCACAGTCGCGGTCCACACATTCCCATTGATATACCTCATGCCAGCTATCGTATTCGAGCTTATAGCCCTTTGGATTTTTGGGCTGTGCAGGGATTTTGGCATCCATGCTGCCCGCGCGATCTCCCAGCGCGCTCCAAATCGGATAGATGAGGTCGCCGATGGCGCATCCTGTGTTTTTGAGGCAAAGAAAATGCGTATTATCGATGCATTGCCACTGCTTTGCATCTTCGGGCGAGAGTCCCTTTGGGCCGCAAAAGCACTTACCATCTTTGAAGTTCAAGGCTGCACTACAAGGAGAAACCTCTGTTTGGGAGTGCTGTTCGGAGCAAGCCGTTAAAAGCGCAATAGAGAGGATGAGCAGGGTATTTCTATTCATGGTTCAAATCATATTTAAAATGAGTAAACGTTTAATAAGCCATTTGACACAAGTGGACTACGTCTTTAATCGTCTGCATGTACAGAATCTATTTCTGGAATCCGCATCATTGCCCCACGAAACTGCTCCCATGGAATATAAACAGAGCCATTCAAAAAAGTCTGTTCTGAGATTTCTTCATTCTCGTCAAGGAAATAGCTACTGTCGAAGTAAGCATATAAGCCAGCGTATTGCCGCATCATCGGAGCAAAATCCAGATTGCCTTTTGCCTTCTGAATGCAATCTTCATTTCTCATGCTATTATTATCCTCGTCATAAGTAAAAGTGGGGTAATCCGTCAATGCTTCATCCTTATAGATGACATTTGGAATAATACAGTTCTGTTCAATAAAGGCATTCTCAAGGATTTGGAGAGCTCTTGAATGATTGATAATCAAATCATCTGGCTCCAATTTTTTTCCGGTTCTAGGATCGTAATGAAATCGCATCGTTTCGAAATTTGAACGCGGGGCATCCAGGTTGACTTCAAAAGACATTGTAAAGTCTATGGCGTCCGGCATATTCTGATAAATATCAAACCGATTGTTAATGATACAGGCACTTGAACCAGTACAATCGTATTCAGGAGATACCATAAGCGATGAAAATTCATCAAATTTCGATTTCATCGTATTTTCAATATTGACATCGACCTCCCAAATGCCAAAGCGAGGATAAAAGAGTTCAATTTTACTTTGTTTTCCGAATGTCTGTGTTAATTTTTTGAGTTCATATTTTTCGGGATAGGCAAGAAAGTTCTGAACATCCGCCTCAGGAATATCCCATACAAAAGGATCGCTGTAACCAATTTCGTATGGATCCGGTTCCTCATAAAGTTCCGGTACACCGCCAAAATGTTTAAAAAACAATCGAATACCATCCGATGTTCGAACGCCTTCGATTTTTTCAACAAATTTAGCATCAGAGCAATATAGATCAGCATCGACAATACAGCCTTGAGACGGCTCAATGCCATATTCATCGACACAGATGGGCCCACAACCGTGTTTTTGAGCATAGTTCCGGCAAGATTCACGCAAAGTGGGCAGAACGCCCTTATAATCGTCAAACAAAGCGGATACTTCTTTCCACTCCCATCCCATCCGTTCAAAGCCACCTTTGCGAGGCGAAAAATTAATGGCACGATACCAGTGAATCGGCTTGTCATTACGCCATGAATAAGTGAATTCAAGCACAACACTTACCCACTCAGTCGTCCCAAAAGTCGTGTGATATCGAACGTTGAGTTTGTGTAAATTGCCCGATTCGCATTGAAGCAGGTTGTCAGCTGTTTTCGGTGGATTGCAGTAAACATCTTCTATTTTTTTCTTTTCTACATATACGATTTCTTCAATATCAGAATCTATGTATTTAGAATGAAACGATGGATAGATTGCATCCAGTTCTAAATAGCTATCATTCTCAAAAGATGAATACAGCTTAACAAATTGATGTATCTGTTTTTCATTAATTTCCTGGGACATGCATTCGGACACATCAATTCCATTAACAAACAATGCAAATAAACACCAGCCAAACAATTTAAATGAATGTACTTTTACACGCTTATACAGCCACCCCAATGATTTCATTTTTATCCTTTCCAACTCAATTTTCGTACATTTAAATAACACACAGAAAAGTGAGCCTCCATACAGGCTACGTATAACCAATCATACATTTGATTGTGATGTCATCGGGGCATGCCTCCATGCTCAAATCAAACTGCCATGATATTATTGCATACCTCCTTACTTTTGATCAAGCAACTTGAATCGCACTCTCCATACACCATTATTCCAATCGGAAGAAATGATTTTAAAGGGTGCGATTTCGCGCGTGTTTTGGACATGAGCCCCGATACAAGCGCAGACATCGTATGTGCCGATGCGCACGAGGCGCAGTGTCTGGCTGGCATCCTGCGGCAATTTGCTCAAATCGACATCTGCCGGGATGTGATCGCGATCGACGAATTCGACGGTCACATCGACGTGAGAATCGATAACCTCGTTCACTTTGCGCTCAATTTCGGCCATTTGTTCGGGCGTCGGTGCACAGGACAGATGGTAGTCGCATTTGCTCTTTTTTCGCTCGATATGTGCATTTTTAGACCGCTCGCAACCGAACATATTGACCATGGTACGATTTAATATGTGTTCTGTTGTGTGCATCGGCGGATATTCGGCCTTATTATGTTCGTTGAGGATGGCTTCTTGCGGCATTTGATTTTCCTTTGTCTGGAGGATTATCTAAAAAAAAACGCGCTGTATGCCGAAGGCATAGGCGCGTTCAAAGCCAGGCGTATTGGCCGCAGGCCAATAGCCGGCCTTCCCAAAAACAGTCATTACACTTTTAAGAAATTCGAAGGGATAATCAGGCAATTCTGGTTGGCATACTCGGTGATGTTTCGGGCAGTTTCGCGCAGCGCATTGTCGACATTGAGTGACGGCTGTGACGAAGGAATGACAATGAGATCGGCACCGATTTCGTCGGCGGTTGTCAGAACAGCACTCGCCTGAGCCATGACCGGTGCATGTTGTTTGAAAGAGAGCTGTGCGGCATGTTGTTCAAAAACGAAAGGAACGGAAAGTGCCTGAACAGCCTGTTTGGCTCGAAGTGTAATGCGTTCAGTCGCAGCTTTGATGTGGCGGTCGGCCAATGAGAATCCCTGATAGTCCCCATTGGGATCAGCACGCGTCAGATCGGGTACGGGCGTCACGATTTCGATATCCGAATTGGGATAATACATCGCAAATGAAACAGCCCAGGCGAGCAGCTGCGTTGACAAAGACGGATCGAGGAAAGCGACGAGAATTTTTTTGTGTGGACCGTGCTGCGTCGGATCCTTAATGAGATAGAGTGGGATGCGTGTATATGCCACGAAAGTCGCAGCCATACTGCCAATAATGCCCGTCGTATGCGGTTTTGTGCCGTATGCCCCGCAGAACATCAGATCGGCATTACATTCAGAAGCTGCGTGAAGGATCGACTTGGCCATCGAATCGCGTGCGAAATCGACCTTGAGGCGAATATGCGAGGCATTGTCGCCCATCATCTGATCGAGGTATTTGTGGCCACGTTCCTCGATGCCCAAGCGGACTTCGTTGAGTATCTCGACCTCGTCGCTGCCGAGCGCGGCATACGGGAACAAGATATCCCGCATAATCGAGGGAAATTTTTCGAGGGCATGAAAACAGGTTAAAGGGGCACACGAAGCCTGCGAGAGATCATGAGCCTGATAGAGTGCCTGGGTGGCATACTGCAGAAAATCCGATGCAACAAAGATGCTTTGCATCGAATAGAAACAACTTTTGGATACTTCGCTCATTTTAATTCGTCATTCGCAATGCGCAATGCGCAATGGGATAAAATAATGTCACAAACCTTTGACCAACCATGAAAGTATATCCACGGTGGTTAAACAGAGCCTTACTTTTTGTCTACTTTATAGGGTTCATCCTCGCCGGCATTATAATATTCGATGGTATCGATGACACCATCGTGATCGGTATCACGCCGGATTTCGGTGCGGTTCCCCTGTGCATCAAACATTTGAATGCCGTGGCGATTGGATTCGAAATCGATGGAAAACTCTTTCTTTTTAACGACTTCATTTTCATACGTGACGATGAGATCGCAGTTACCGTCGTAATCGAGATCGATTTCATCGCGGGTGTGCTTACCGTTGTCATCGTAGAACTCAATCATATCGGTCAGACCATCGAAGTTGAAATCGCGAATGATGTATTTTGGCTTACCATCTTTGGAATAGACCTGCTGATCGACCTTGCCATCATTATTAATATCAATTTTTTCCAATTCGAGGCCGGAAGTACTGAGTTCGACAGTCTGCAATTTTGAGGCATCATCGCCGGTTGCAGATTTGACATCTTTGTCTTTGTTGCATCCGAATGCCATGAACATGCAGAGCACCATCCCTAAGACCACATTTTTATTTTTCATCGTCACTACCAGTAATTTGCATCATACTCATCATTTAGCAAAAGAAGTCGTGTATCCCTCACCGCCAAACGATGCCAGAACCAACCTTCTTTTATGCCTATCCGAGTAAACGTACAAACGAATTAAAACTTCCAGAGATTGAGCATGCCGGAATTATCGCCCGAGGCAGCCCATCCTTTCTCAGAAACAGCCAGGGCGCGCACTTCGCTTTGATGTTCCTTTACCCCAAAGAGCCTCTCCTGCTTTTGGACATCATCGTCTAAATTGACATGAATCGCTTCGATCATTCCATTTTCGAGTCCAAGTAACAGGGTGTTGTCCGAATGTTCCAAAGTCGCACAGAGCACATGCGCGGAGGTTTCATATAAAATCCCGAGCGGTGTTTCAATATCAACATTCCATGCCAGAACCTGACCGAGCGCGTCGACGGTTACAAAATTTGTATCATCGATAAACTCCATGCCCATAATTTCGCCAAGATGCCCGGAATACTTATGAATGAGTGCGCCGTTGGTATCACTCCATGATCGCACCGTCTTATCTTTGGAAGCAGAAAAAAGAACATGCGTTTCTGGCTGGAACCGCACACATGTAATTGGCCCGGAATGCCAGTCATAGGTGCGCACAGGCTCTCCATTTTTCCAGAGTTTGACGAGTTTATCCTGACTTCCGGTAGCCATCAGTCCGCCTTTTTCGAGTGCGACGGTAAGAATTGTCTTGCTATGGCTGCGTGTCGTCGGTTTCAGGTTCTGAGCATGGAGCGTTCTGGCACTTGCAGGTATAAAAATCCCTGCATAATCCTTAACGAAATTGCCAGTCTCAATATCCCATTCCCGAATGCTCCTGTCCTTTCCGACTGACACGAGGCATCCATTATCGGGATTCATCGCAAGTGCATAAACGAATTCGACATGCTGCTTAAGTTTGCGCAGAATCGTCCCCGATTCGGTTTCGATAATATGGATAAATCCATCGCGATCCCCAACCGCACAACGCGAAGCATCGGCATTAAAAGTTACGGCAAGCGCCTTTGCACTGGGAATTTTAATCTGTTTAAAAAGTTGCATGTCTCTCATATCCTCTCCTCTGGTCATTGCATTTTCTCAGATAAGTCTGGGGGTCTTGTCATTTGGAATGCGGAATGATTGAGCCAAGTCCAAATCTCTAAAATAACTCAAATCTCAGGATTTCATCGATATCCTTAATATGGGCGAGTGCTTCTGCACGCCGTATTTTTTCGGAATCGATCAATGCACTATCGGCAAAACGCTGATACCAATCTTTGGCATCGATATATTTCTCGCGCGCTTTGATAAAATCTTTTTTATCCGCCATATTCTTTGCGATTGCTTCGTTCGAACGCGCCACTCCAATCATTGCAGGCAATTCCAGGATTTTGGAATCACCTTTTTTTTCAAGCTGCTGATATGCCAGTTTAAAGTGAGCAAGTGCCTCTTCATTTCGTTCAAGTCTCAACAAAACATCGGCCAATCCGATCTCAAGATACGGTTCCCCGGGATTGTTAAAACTCGCTCCGACATAGACGACAACAGCTTCTTCCAGAAATCCGAATTTCATATATAAACGAGCCAACTCATCATAATTGGAGACCGTCCCGTCTTTTATCATAAGCATTGGATTGGCTCGTATGGATGCTTCCAGCGCAACGACCGCTTCTTTATATTCCTCAAGTGCAATGTGACACTGTCCCTGAACGAGCAATGCTTCTGCATAATAGGTATCGCGTTTTACGGCCTGCTGCATGGCATAAACACATGAAGTATAGCTGGCAAGCGCTCCATTGGCATCGCCATTGGCGACTAAAGTATCCCCATCTCCCTTATGTGCCAGGCCAAGCGTGTACCAATACAGAGGCATATCCCGCACCCCAATGGCCTGGTTAAGCCTGGGAACAGCCGCTTTATAATCGCGGTAATCCATATCAATGAGCGCCATCTGATAGTGCGCACGGTCATTGTTCGAATCGCGATCAACTGCGGTCTGCAGTGTTGCCATTGCCTTCGACAAATTTTTGGTCTCGTAATATTTGATACCTTCATCTGTCAGACTGTCACTTTCGAGTGAGGCATAATTGCAGGCATTCAGCGAGAATATTGCAGCAACCGTGTAAAAAAATTGTTTTACATTCAAGCAAAACATCCTAAACGACCTGGAACAAAAAGAACTTGAGATAATTCGTTTCGGGTACACTCAAAAGAATAGGGTGATCGGGCGACTGTTGTCTGGCTTCGATCTGGCGCAGGCTGACGCATGCATCGTGCGCAGCTTCCCGCAACATCTGCACGAACATGTCTTCTTTCATAAAGTGAGAACACGAACACGTCGCGAGATATCCGCCGCGAGGCAATAAGCGCATGGCCTTGAGGTTAATTTCCTTGTAGCCCCGGTAGGCATCGCGTGCCGTTGCATGGCTTTTGGTAAATGCCGGCGGATCGAGAATGATAAAATCATCCGTTTTTATGCCTTTCTCATAGCGTTCGGTGAGCAGTTCAAAGACATTGGCACAGACGAACTCCATATCGGTGATGTCATTTCTCTGAGCATTGGCGCGAGCCTGATCGATGGCCGTCTGCGAAATGTCGACCGCCGTCACATGAGCAGCCCCACCTCTGGCAGCATGAAGCGCAAATGCACCCGTATGCGTAAAACAATCGAGCACGCGCCGGCCTCTGGCCAACTTCATCACAGCGCGTCGGTTGTACTTCTGATCGAGGAAATACCCCGTCTTTTGACCATCGATATAATTGACATCGAAGTGAATGCCATTTTCGACGATTTCGACATGACCGTTCAAATCGGTATGCAACCCGTCCATCGCATAAAATCCGCAGGATTGATCAAGTCCTTCGAGCGTACGTGTCGCTACATCGCCGCGTTCATAAATGGCGCTGATTTTTTGCCCCATTTTGCGCAAATTCTCGACCAAAAGCCGATAAATCAAGGCTTTGCGCACTTCGATGCCCATCGACATCGACTGCACCACGAGGACATCATCGAAACGGTCCACTACGAGCCCCGGGAACTGATCCGATTCGCCAAAAATCAGACGACAAGCACAAAAATCATCACCCATTACATGCTGACGATATTCGAGTGCATAGCGAATACGGCGATCAAAAAAGGCTTCATCAAAACGATCATTGGCATTGGTCGAAATGATGCGCACCAGAATCTTACTGTGATCATTGACCCATCCCGTGCCCAAATAGGCGCCTTTCCCAGATCGCACATCGACAAGCTCCCCATTGGGCGCAGTTTCAGATTTTTTGACGACTTCTTCGCCATACACCCAAGGGTGACCATTTCTCAGGCTCTTTTCGGCTTTTGGCGTGACGGTATAAATGGGATAGCTTCGCATTTAATTCGTAATTCGTAATTCGTAATTCGTAATTAGCAACAATTCTGAAGAGACTATCTCTGGCATAAGAGCAAAGAACGCCCCCTGCACAGATCGCTCCCCTTCGCTCTATATGTACCATAAATGCATTTTATTGTGTATGGCAAAACCCAAGCACGATGACTACTCAATCGGTGCTGTACCTAACCTCGCATTTTATACACCACAAGCACGCAGCCACATACAACTCCCTTCACAATCCGCACATAACAATAGGTTCTGTATGACAAGCGTATCGATTGGGCCCGAGCATGGAACTTAGAGCCTGGAGTGAATGCCCATATTCTCAAAGCTCAAAGCTTTAGGCTCTGTTTAACGAGCGTCGATACGACTTGAGCTTGTACCTCATCGCTTATAACTTATCGTTGAGAAATCATTTCATGGGAATCATGCTTTTGCCCATAAAAGCATGATTCCTTCTAAAAGCTAAAAACTCGAACGCCATCTTCTTTGAGTCAAATTCATATCCACAGCAGTTAAACATAGCCAAGATTTAAGCTTTACTCAACACGGTGGCCATATTAGCCTAATCATAACGACACCATACACCCCACCTACATTGACGCACACCCACAACCCACACTGGCGCACACTAGTACATACGACCTCCCTTCCACAAACCTACGCTAGCGTACACAAACACACGACCTTCCTCTGCAAAACCGTACAAAAAAAAACCACACCAACACACATCAAACTACACAAAACCACATAAATCACCCAAATACATTTGGGTATCCTTCTCCCTTTCCCACCCGCCAACCTGCGCCCTGAGAACCCAATGGCGAGGTTTTGGCACACTGCCCCCTTTCCAACGCGAATGGTTGTAAAAAAAGAGCATCCCGATGTGCCTGGCATGTACGGCGCTTCAGCAAGTGCCCACCGCGTCCGATGATGACAATGCTGCAAACCGCCTCTCGGTCGTCCGTACATTATGTCGAGGCCAAAAGTCAGACAAATCCAGATGTATACATCCTAACCTCACCACAAGAAGGCCCATTCCTTCATACAAATGATGCCAACGAAAATGGCTTTGTTACATTTTTTTTTGCACTTTTTTTGATGCACCTTTTTGGTGGCGCGGCTATTTCATACGCCGCACATGTGCTCGCTATTGGTTTTACCAATACGCTCGCACTTTTTTATCAGGCATTGATTTTCATTCAGTAAAACTGCCCGATGGGTGTATGATACAGAGGGAATGCTGTGTCATTTTCCGTTATTCAGTGTGATTGTGTCTAATCAGGGAAACATAGAAATAATGAAAGTTCGGCATCTTTATTGGATTATTTTGGGATTATTGCTTTCTTCATGCAACGAAGAAACCGACATCCCGTTACCAGAGACGACGAGACAACCAATTTTGTACGGCACTTTAGCCACGGATGAACCCGAGGTCGTATCACTCTTTGTTTCGGATATCCGAGACACATTTTATAAGACATGCTCATCAGACTATATATCTTTCTGTGCTGCCATATATGGTGACAACTATACATGTGCTACGAATGACAAGGACTTTTACTGTTTTGAAAAATGTCCAAAAGCAGGAAACACCAGTTTTTGCAGGGATGTCCAAGACTACGTTATCACAAGCCATGGCACTTGTAAGGCAATCTCCGGGGCAAACATTTTTATCGAGGAAGAATCAGACACTCCGTATGAACTATGTGCAAACGGATGCAACACCTCACGTACAAGCTGCGACAGCAGCGGCACAGTCAATTATCTGCTATGCCACGAAGAAGATGCTGCCCAATGCAGCTCACCCTACCAATGTTTGATGTCAACTCAAGGCATGTATTGTCTGCCGTCCTGTTCGACACCAGGTTTAACGACAAAGCAATGCTCAAGCGGTCATACCTATGTTTTTCAATGTACCAACGTCAATGGAACACAGATGTGGGCACCGCTCGAAGATAGTAGTTACGACTGCGAGAGCAAATGCAATGATGCCGGCACAGACTGCGATGCTTCAGGGCCAGCCCTTCCTCCGGCAGCAGGAACGGTTGCCGGAGACTCCTATTGCACAGGTACGCTCATTCATCCACAGTGGGTACTGACGGCTGCCCATTGCGTCATGGATACAGAGGCTGACCCCCTAACCGAATCTGATAACAATGGAATTGCCAAAATCGGCATCGGTTATAATGAAAAAGCCTTGATTCCCTTTGAGACATCCGGTGCAGAGTATTTTATACCTCACCCGGAATTTCGTATTTCAGATGATTATCCCTTTAATGACATTGCCCTCATCAAACTTCGAGCCCCCATTCGCAGCGATGTTGTAGCACCGGTATTACCGCTGCCCAAATGGCTCGCTTTTAATTCGGACAGCCTTCCGCTCATGATGAGTACAAGTGGATTTGGCTTCGACGAATTTGGTGATTCGGGCAAAAAAATGACCATGCCTATTCCTACCACACACTACTGTGGCACTTATAATTCAGGGGATGGGGAGTTGTGCGATATTGGGTCTGTTCATATCGAAGGTTGTCATCCCAATAAGGATTATTGCGAAGAGGATGGCTATTACGATTTTACCATTTCTCTTTCGATTCCAAATCATACGATCTATTCGCCATACCACGACGGCGGCCACTGCAACGGCGACTCGGGCGGACCGACATTTTATACCATCGGTGGCAAGCGTTATGTTGCAGGTGTGACGAGCTTTGGCGATCCTCCGTGTCGAACCTATAACGTCAATACGGCTGTGCAGGATTATTACGATTGGATCATCTCGGTTGCCCCCGAAGTTGCCACTCAGTATAAAGAAATCTGCGGCAATGGTTATGATGACGATGGCAATGGCTTGATCGATGGCGACGATCCCGAATGTAATGCATGCGGGAACGGTCGTATTGACAACGAGGAGCCATGTGACGGTTCTCTTTTTTTAGATGACAAAATCCAATGTTCGCAATGGGATAGCACGTACAGTGCCGGGCATGTCTCTTGTACCAGCAATTGTGAAATCGATTACAGCAATTGCCTCATCGCTTTAGGCTGCGGTGATCACTTTCTCGATCCAGGCGAATTATGCGATGGTTCACTCTTTATCAATAATAAAACCCAATGTACTCAGTGGGACAGCAAATATAACGGTGGAAATGTCTCTTGTACAAGCACTTGTGAAATTGATTACAGTCAATGCACACTTCCTGCTTATTGCGGCGATAATATTGTCAATAACTCCGAAGTGTGCGATGGTTCGAATTTTAAAGACAATAAGACTCAATGTGCACAATGGGACAACAAGTATAGTTCAGGAAATGTAATTTGTACAAGTGATTGCCAAATCGATTACAGCAATTGTACACTTGCCCCTTACTGCGGCGATAATATCGTCAATAATGGCGAATCGTGCGACGGGACGACCTTTAAA
>OCTW011564450.1_pt1 | contig 12487 bp, 8 predicted proteins | sample 1539671 | NCBI WGS metagenome assembly OCTW01 (sample SAMN02144230, study PRJEB22623) | gut metagenome | biome: sheep rumen | host: Ovis aries | place: New Zealand | reverse complement strand
GTCGGGATTGCGCGACAGCACCTTCTCCACATTCAGGTTGCTGATGCCGCCAATGTTCTCGATGGCGGCAGCCTCGGGCGGATAGGCGCAGAATTCGGTGCGTCCCACCAGCAGGCTGTCGGCGCCCAGCGCAAACACAATCTCCGTCACCGCCGGCGACAGGCTGACGATGCGCTGCGGATGGGTCGGCACGCTCACCGTGCACCCATAGTCGTCGGTGTACTCATAGCTTTCGGCCTCGGGCGCCGCCGCATTGCGATGGCAGCCGGCAAGCGAGCCGACAAGCAGAACCACAAAAGCAAAGTATTTTATTCTCATAATCAAATATATTTCGGTTATTTGTCTCCCGCCCGCAAGCGAGCGAAATCCTGGAAATCTTGGAAATCCCGCATAGCCAGCAGTACTGGCAAATCCTGGAAATCCAAAAGAATCTTGGAAATCCTTTCCGACTGCGTCGGAAATTCTGATACTGTCCATATTGGTAAGCAAACAGCCAAAAATAACTTTTTTTCTTTAAACAGGAATTACCAGTAATTGGCCAGGAATTATCCAGAAATTATTTTTTGAACGTGAATATCCGCGAATTACCATAAATGTCAAACAATACTTAACCTATAACAATTCGCTTAATTCGCGTTTTGCTTGCAAAACATAATTTCAACACCAATGATTCAATTCGTTCAATTCGTTTAATTCGCAGTTTTAAAAAAAAGATTATTAGAGGAACTCTTACCTAAAAGGCTGAATTCACGCCATTCGCAGCTTGCAAACCAGGACAGACCAAAAGAAGAGGATGCCGGTGTGGCATCCTCTCGTGGGGTTGATTCCTGTTACGCGCTATTAGAGCAGGGTAGCCAGCTTGGCGGCGAGGTCGCCGACGCGGGTGCTGTAGCCCTTCTCGTTGTCGTACCAGCTGACGACCTTGACAAAGTTGCCGTCCATAACCTGGGTCAGCAGGCTGTCGAAGATCGAGCTGTGGGTATTGTCGATGATGTCTACGCTGACGATAGGCTCGTCAACATACTGCAGGACGCCTTTCATCTTACCTTCGGCGGCTTCCTTGATGGCGGCGTTGATTTCCTCCTTGGTGACGGTGCAGTTCAGCTCGGCGGTGAGGTCAACGACAGAACCGTCGGGAGTGGGGACGCGCATTGCGAAGCCGTCCAGCTTGCCTTTCAGTTCGGGGATCACCAGACCCACAGCCTTGGCGGCGCCGCTGCTGGTGGGGATGATGCTGACGGCGGCGGCACGGGCGCGACGCAGGTCGCTGTGCGGCTGGTCGAGGATCTTCTGGTCGTTGGTATAGCTGTGGACGGTGTTCATCAGACCGCGCTTGATGCCGAATTTGTCGTTCAGCACCTTGGCCACGGGAGCCAGGCAGTTGGTGGTGCAGCTGGCGTTGCTGACGAGCTGCATCTCCTTGGTCAGAACATTGTCGTTCACGCCCATAACCACGGTAGCGTCGACGTCGTCGGCCTTGCCTGCGGGGACGGTGAGGATAACCTTCTTGGCACCGGCGTTGATGTGCTTCATCATCTGCTCGCGTTTCTTGAAGAGGCCGGTCGATTCGACGACGATGTCGACACCCAGCTCGCCCCAAGGCAGGTTCTGCGGATCGCGCTCGGCATAGATGCGCACCTTTTTGCCGTTGACAACCAGGTATTCGCCCTCGGCGTGAACTTCACCGTCGAAGTTGTCGTGAACCGAGTCGTATTTGAACAGGTATGCCAGCGTGTCGGCGCTGGTAAGGTCGTTGATTGCCACAATCTCGAGCTCGGGATGAGCCAGCATTGCACGGAAGGACATTCTTCCGATTCGGCCGAAGCCGTTAATAGCTACTTTTGCCATAATTTATTGTTGTTTAATTGTTTATAATATTTTCGTCCGCTAAAATGCGTTTACAAATATACACATTAATTAATATCTGGCAAAATAAACCGAAAAAAAAAACGTTTTGCCTTGCGCAATGAATCTCGTACAGTCCATAACCGACCCCCGCTGGCGGCGCGCCCTCAACGCGCTGCGCACCTACCTGAAGCTCGAAAAACAGCTGTCGGACAACTCGATAGAGGCCTATCTGCGCGACGTGTCGCACCTGGCTCTCTTCGCCGCCGAGCGCGGCAAAGGGCCCGAACAGATAGGCCTCGACGACCTGCGCCAGCTGGTGGCGCAGATGAGCGACCTCGGCATTGCCCTGGCCACGCAAAGCCGCATCGTCAGCGGACTGCGCACCTTCTACCGTATGATGGTGGTCGAGGACGCCGTGGCCGAAAATCCCGCCACGCTGCTCGAAATGCCTCGCACCGCGCGCCACCTGCCCGACGTGCTGACCAACGACGAGGTCGACGCCATCATCGCCACCTTCGATCTCAGCCAGCCCGACCAGGCCCGCAACCGCGTCATCGTCGAAGTGCTCTACGGCTGCGGCCTGCGCGTCAGCGAGTTGGTGAACCTGCACCTCTCGAACATCTATCCCGACGACGAGTGCCTGCTCGTCACCGGCAAGGGCGACAAGCAGCGCTGGGTGCCCATCAACCACACGGCCCTGCACCTGACGATGCAGTACATCGCCACCATCCGCAGCCACCAGCGCCTGCGCCCCGGCGAGGAAAAATACGTCTTCATCAACCGCCTTGGCACGCATCTGTCGCGCAACTACGTCTTTATGTTCCTCAAAGAGGCCGTCAAGAAGGCCGGCATCAACAAGAAAATATCGCCCCACAGCCTGCGCCACAGCTTCGCCACCGAACTGGTGACCAACGGCGCCGACCTGCGCGCCGTGCAGGAGATGCTGGGCCACGAAAAAATCAACACCACAGAGATTTACACCCACCTTTCGCACCAGTATCTGCGCGAAACCATCAGCACCTACCATCCCCACTACCGTCGCGACTGACGCGGCCCGGCGCCCGGCGCAGCCCCCCGTCAGCAATGCAGGCGCCCCGTCTGCAAACCATTGCCCCGTACCAATATGGATATTCGCGGGCCGGCCATCCTTGTGCCCGTCCCGTTTTGCTATGCCCCTCCCCTGCCCCTTGCCCTGTCCAAAAACTGACCAAAGCCTGACCATCTTCTACCGTGGTAGAACTTGGGTAGAATTTGGGTAGAACTTGAGTAGAATTTGATAAGAAGATGGTCCTGTTTTGCAGCCTGTTACGAAGGGCGAAAAAATGCCTTTTTTGGCGATAATCGAACTTTTTTCGACAGTTTTTGCCACACGCTGGATTTCAGACTGTTACGCCAATTTTTCGCCCTTCGGGCAAAAATTCGGGCTTTGCCGTCAGGTGCGCCGCCTTGACGAGCGAGGCACAACGGCGAAAAGTGATGAAAAAAGTCTCGTCCATATCGATATTTTTTCGTATTTTTGCAATTGCATACATATATATTGAAACAAGTATGGAAGACAACGAAAAAGATATAATACAAGAAGTTACAAGCGAGGAATACAAGTGGGGATTCACCACCGATATTGCCACCGAGACCATTCGCAAGGGCCTTGACGAGGATATTGTGCGCCTGATTTCGCAAAAGAAAGGCGAGCCCGAATGGCTGCTCGACTTCCGCCTGAAGGCCTTCCGCAAGTGGCAGACGATGAAGGAACCCGACTGGGCCCATCTGGAATACGAGACTCCTAACTATCAGGACATCATCTATTTTGCCGCTCCGAAGCAGGAGAAGAAGAAGTCGCTGGACGAGGTGGACCCCGAGCTGCTGGCCACCTTCGACAAGCTGGGCATCCCGCTGCGCGAACGCGAGGCGCTGGCCGGCGTCGAGTCGTCGGTGGGCGTGGCCTACGACGCCATTATGGACTCGGTGAGCGTCAAGACCACCAGCCAGAAGATGCTGGAAGAGAAGGGCATACTCTTTATGCCCATCAGCGAGGCGGTGCAACGCTACCCCGAGCTGGTGCAGAAATATCTGGGCTCGGTGGTGCCGTCGGGCGACAACTTTTTTGCGGCCCTCAACAGCGCCGTCTTCAGCGACGGCTCGTTCTGCTACATCCCCAAGGGGGTGCGCTGCCCGATCGAGCTGAGCTCCTATTTCCGCATCAACGCCAAGGGCACGGGCCAGTTTGAGCGCACGCTGATTGTGGCCGACGAAGGGGCTTACGTCTCCTATATGGAGGGCTGCACGGCGCCGCAGCGCGACGAGAACCAGCTGCACGCCGCCATAGTGGAAATCATCGCGCTGAAGGACGCCGAGGTGAAGTACAGCACCGTACAAAACTGGTATCCAGGCGACAAGGACGGCAAGGGCGGCATCTACAACTTCGTCACCAAGCGCGGCATCTGCAAGGGCAGCCGGTCGAAGATAAGCTGGACGCAGGTCGAAACCGGGTCGGCGGTGACGTGGAAATACCCCAGCTGCATCCTGCAGGGCGACGACTCGACGGCCGAGTTCTACAGCGTGGCCGTGACCAACAACTACCAGCAGGCCGACACGGGCACCAAGATGATCCACGTGGGCAAGAACACGCACAGCACCATTATGTCGAAAGGCATCAGCGCCGGCCACAGCCAAAACAGCTATCGCGGCCTGGTGCAGATAGGCAAGGGTGCCGACGGGGCACGCAATTTCTCGCAGTGCGACAGCCTGTTGCTGGGCGACCAGTGCGGCGCCCACACCTGGCCCTACATCAAGGCCGACAACCACACGGCTATACTTGAACACGAGGCCACGACAAGCAAAATCAGCGAGGACCAGCTCTTCTACTGCCAGCAGCGCGGCATCAGCCCCGAAAGCGCCGTGGGCCTCATCGTCAACGGCTATGCCAAGGATGTGCTCAAGAAGCTGCCGATGGAGTTCGCCGTCGAGGCGCAGAAGCTGCTGTCCATATCTCTTGAAGGGAGTGTGGGGTGATTTTTTTAACCTTAACGTTAAAATAACCTTAACTTTAACCTTAACTTTAACTTCAGAATGTGTTTCAGCACTACATAATGCGGTAGCCTGTTAAGGTTAAGGTTAAAGTTAAAGTTAAGGTTAAACCAAATAACGATACTGAATTGAAAAAGCTTACTACCGAAGAGATGCACCGGCTGACGGTGGACGAGTTTCGCGCAAGCGAGAAGCTGCCGCTCACCGTCGTACTCGACAATGTGCGAAGCCTCAACAATATAGGTTCCGTTTTCCGCACCGCCGACGCTTTTCGCGTCGAGCATATAGCCCTGTGCGGCATCACCGCCACGCCGCCCCACCGCGAGATACACAAGACCGCCCTCGGCGCCGAGGAGAGCGTCGAGTGGTCGCACCAGGACGACACCGTCCAGTGCATCGAGGGCCTCAAGGCGCGCGGCTACAAGGTCTATGCCGTCGAGATAGCGCACGACAGCATCAAGCTGGGCCGCGACAGCATAGTCTGCGACGGGCCGGTGGCTGTGGTTTTCGGCAACGAGATCGACGGCGTGCAGGAGGAGGTGATGGAGCTCTGCGACGGCTTCATCGAGATACCCCAGCAGGGCACCAAGCACAGCCTCAACGTCAGTTGCGCCGCAGCCATCATCATTTGGGAAATGTTCAAAACCATCAAAGCCAACACAATATGACAAAAGAAGAACGTATCGAACGCGCCAAAGCGCTCCACAAGCAAGGCTGCAACTGCTGCCAGTCGGTGGTGATGGCCTATGCCGACCGGCTGCCCATCGACAACGAATCGGCAATGAATGTGGCCGCTCCCTTCGGTCGCGGCCTCTCGGGCTGCCGCGAGGTGTGCGGCTGCGTCAGCGGAGCGGCTATGGTCTGCGGCCTGACGGGCCACACCGGCGACACGCGCACGCTGATTGAGCGCTTCCGCACCGAAGAGGGCGACATCGTCTGCGGCCGCCTGCTGCAGATGGGCAAGCGCCCCTGCAACGAGATGGTCGGCGACGCCGCCGCAATGCTGGCCGACGTTATTGGATGATAACGAAAACGATAACGAAAACGAAGACCAAAACGAAAACGAAAACCATAACGAAAACTATGATTCAATATATATCCGCCGACGAGGCGGCAATGCTTGTCCGCAGCGGCGACCATATCCACTGGCCCTGCGTCAGCGGCGCACCCGAGCACCTGATCGAAGCACTTGTGCGGCGTGCCGACCGGGGCGACGGCCAGCCGCTTCGCGACATAACAATATCGCACTTCTATACAGAAGGTTACGCCGACTATACGCTGCCTCGCTACCGGGGTATTTTCCACCTCGACTCCTTCTTTGTCGGTGCCAACGTGCGCCAGGCCACCCAGGAGGGCAATGCCGACTACATACCCTGCTCGCTCAGCGAAACGCCGCGTATGATTGCCTCGGGCGCCGTGGGCTGCGACGTCGTCCTGCTGATGGTCAGCCCACCCGACAGCGAAGGCTATGTCTCGCTCGGCACATCGGTCGACTATATGCCCGAAGCCATCGAGCGTGCGCGTATCGTCATTGCACAGGTAAACAGCTATGTGCCATACACCTACGGCGACAGCCGCATCCACACCTCGCGCATCGGCGCCTTCGTCCGCCACGATGTGCCGCTCAGGCCCGCAGCCCCGTCGCCACTCAGCGACACCGACATAGCCATCGGCCGCCACTGCGCAGCCCTCATCCCCGACGGCGCAACGCTCCAGATCGGCATCGGCAACATACCCACCGCCGTCCTTGCCCAACTTGACGGGCACCGCGACCTCGGCATTCATTCCGAGATGTTCTCCGACAGCGTCATACCGCTGATTGAAAAAGGCATCATCAACGGCAGCCGCAAGCATACCGACCCCGGGAAACACGTGGCAATGTTCCTCAAAGGCTCGCAGCAGCTCTACGACTTCGCCGACCGCAACACCAGCGTCCTGATGCGCAGCGTGGGCTATACGAACAACCCCGCTGTCATAGCCTCCAACCCGCGCGTTGTGGCCCTCAACTCGGCCATCCAGATAGACCTCAGCGGACAGGTCTGCTCCGACTCGATCGGGCCGCGCATCTTCAGCGGCAGCGGCGGCCAGCTCGACTTCATCCTCGGCGCCACCTACAGCGACGGCGGCATACCCATCATAGCAATGCCGTCCATCACCGCTAAGGGAATCAGCAAGATAGTCCCCACCCTCACCCCCGGTGCCGGTGTCGTCACGCCCCGCACCCTCGTCCGCTGGGTCGTCACCGAGCAAGGCGCCGTGAACCTCTACGGCCTCAGCCTGGCCCAGCGTGCCAAAGCCCTTATCAGCATCGCCCACCCCAGCGTCCGCGAGCAGCTCGAAAAGGAATGCACAGCCTGAGCCTCGGCCCTCGGCACAAACCACATTCCACTGTAAACCAATCGTTCCAACCAAAAAACAAGCCAACCAACCGACAATGACTCCGAAGCACAAAATCATAAACGACCCCGTCTACGACGGATTCCTCAACATCGACGACCCCCTCATTCTCCAGCTCATCGACCACCCCTATCTGCAGCGGCTGCGTCGCATCAAGCAGCTCGGTATGGCCGACCTGGTCTATCCCGGCGCCGTCCATTCGCGTTTCAGCCACAGCCTCGGAGCCCTCAACCTGATGTGCCGCGCGCTCGACGTACTGCGCAGCAAAGGCATCGAAATCAGCGACGACGAATGCCGCGCCGCCAAAGCCGCCATCCTGCTCCACGACATCGGCCACGGACCCGGCTCGCACACGCTCGAAAACATCATCGTGCACGTGCCCCACGAAACAGTCACGCAGCTGCTGATGCAGCACATCAACCGCCAGCTCGACGGGCAGCTCGACACCGCCATCGCCATCTTCAACAACCAATACCACAAGCACTTCCTGCACCAGCTCGTGTCCAGCCAGCTCGATATGGACCGCCTCGACTACCTGAGCCGCGACAGCTATTTCACCGGCGTGCGCGAAGGTATCGTCGGCACCGACCGCATCATCTATATGCTCAACGTCAAGGACGACGAGCTCGTTGTCGACGAGAAAGGCATCTACAGCGTCGAGCAGTTCCTCATCTCGCGGCGTCTGATGTACTGGCAGGTGTATATGCACAAAACCGTCGTCGCCGCCGAGATAATGCTCCGCAACTTCTTCCAGCGCGCCATCCAGCTCGGCCACGCCTTCACGACCCACTCCGGCCTCGGTTTCTTCATCAACGCCGAAACCGTTGTAGACCAGAGGGCTATGCAAGCCGACGAGAGCCTGCTGCACCGCTTTGCGCAACTCGACGACAACGACCTCTACCAGTGCCTCAAGGAAAGCCACGACGACCCCATCCTCGACCTCATAAGGCAAGCGCTGCTCGGGCGGCGGCTCCTCTCCGTCACCTTCAGCGACCAGCCCTTCACGCCGAGCCAGGTGGAGCAGCAACGCAACCGCCTTGCAACCATTCAGGGCAGCCGGGATGCGGCACGCGGCATCGACCCGCAAACCCTGGCGCAATACCTGGTCGGCACAGGCGAGCTCCGCAACCGCTCATACGACTTCAACGACCACGAAATCAAAGTGCTCCGCAAAGACGGCACCTGCCTACCCATAGCACAGGTCAGCGACCAGCTGGACCGCCACTTCCTGCAGAAAACCGTCACCAAACACTACCTCTTCTTCCCCAAAACGATATAAAAGGCCACAGCCGACACCATCGCAGCCATTTCGCCGTTATTTCGTCGTTACTTCTTCGTTATTTCGCCGTTATTTCTTCGATTGCGCATCGAAGAAATAACGTTGAAGTGACGTTAAACGATGGTCGAAATGGCAGGGCGTGTGCTTCGCCGCCCGCGACATCATCGCCAGTAAGAAACAGAAAAGAAATACGGCAATCTGCTTGCAGTTTTGAAAAAAAGATTATTTTTGTATGTATGAAACATACAGCAAACAGACTCCTTTCTTTTTAATTTTCAATTCGATACAACGCTATTTAATATTATGTACAGAACTAAAAAGCGCAACTGCACATACATATCCGACCCAAATCTACAGGTTCGAGTTTTCGGTTCACGTATGCTTTCGGCCGCCAGGCGGCTGATGGCTGTACTGATGCTCGCCCTGGCCTGGGAGGGGTCGGCCCAAACGACCGTCGTGATGCCCCACCAGGGTCGCGACACGCTATACATCTCATCGACAGGATGCTACACCATCCTCGACCCCGGCGGCACGGGCAAATACCAGAACAACGAGGATTCCTACCTCTGCATCATCGGCTCCGAGCCGTTCTACCTTGAATGCAACTACGAGCTGGGCCACACCGACGACGGCAAGGACTGGGTGCAGATATTTCAGGACACCGTGGACTGGTATGGCTACAACCAGCTTGGCGGCATCGGGCAACAGCGCATCCACTTCTGGAGCACGCGCGCCCTGGTCCATTTCCACTCGAACGCCTACAACACCTTCGACGGCTTTGAGCTGAAAGTGCTCCACCAGTCGACGGTCTACAACCTGAGCGACAGCACCTTGCCCGCAGGCAACGCCGTCAGGCTGAACTGGGAGGACAGCCGCTACTCGGCCTCGCTGTGGACAATAGAGTACACCTGGAACGACGACACCCTGCTGACCGCCTACACGCCCTACAAGAACATCACCCTCAACGGCCTGCTGCCCAACCGCAGCTACCGCTACACGGTGAAGAACAACGTCGTGGGCTGCTCGTACAACGACTACGCCTACTTCACGAGCCGTCAGGACAGCAGCATACTGATTATGAGGCAAGGCAACTGGGGCAACGACACGCTGCCCCCCACGCGGTGCTACAGCATCAAGGGACCCACGGGCGACTCGGCCTCGATGGAGCTCGACTATAGCGCCCACCAGTACTATTTCAACCAGGGGCACGGCGTGTACCTGCGCGGCACCTACAGAATCCTTTCGGGCGAAGTGAGCACCGAACGCCTATCGCCCTGGAGTACATTCGGCGAATACAACTACCATTGGGAGCAGAGCGCCGAACGGAGCTACGAAGGCTGGTTTCCAAAAGGATACGTGAGAACCATCTCGGCCGGCCGCAGCCGCTTCAACTTCGACGTGCTGCCCGAGAACGACGCCTACATCACCCCCACAGTCACGGCGCTGACGGCCACAAGCGCCACCATCAGCTGGACCGACGCGATGGCGTCGACATCGTACACCGTGCGCTACAGCAGCACCGAGGGCCAATGGTCGCAACTGACGACAACTGCACCAACGGCGACCCTGACAGGGCTGCAGCCCGGCCGGCAGTACGTCTACACCATCGAGGGCAACGCCAAGCGCCTGGCGTGCGATGTGCCCGCGCGCTTCGCGTTCATAACCGCAGGCGGTCCGGCCGACACGATACTGATGCCCTACCGCGGCACGCGTACCGTCACCATCGAGCCGCGCCACTGCTATGTCGTCACCGACGGCGGCGGCAGCGGTTCCTATTTCAACACCGACTTTTCGACGCTGGTCATCAAGTCGGCCAACCACAAGGGTTTCCGCCTCAAGGGTCAATGCCTGCTCGACAACAACGACCGGCTGGCCATATACAACGGCGTGCAGAACTGGGAACAGGGCGGCAACAACTACGATATTGAAATGGCGACTGCTGCCGACTCGATAGTGATCCATTTCCTGTCGGACACGAAGGTCAACGGCCCTGGCTTTGTGCTCGAAGTGCTTCAGGCCGACGACTCGATAACCGGCCTGCACACCGTGGCCGTCGGCACCACGGCAGCCACCATAGCCTGGACCGACGCAAGCGGGGCAAACAGCTGGACCGTCCACTACGGCCTCAGCGAAGAGGCAATGCAGACGATGACCGTAGGCACAACCACGGCCACCATCGGCGGCCTGCAGCCCGGCACACAGTACGTGTACTATGTGACCAACGGCGCCAGCGACGGCAGCTGCCTCTTCAGCGAGCGCAAGGCTTTCGTCACGCAAGGCCTGGCATCGGGCAACATCCTTATGCCCTTCCGCTCGATCGACACGCTGGTGCTGCAGCAGGGCACGTGCTACCACATCTGGGACGCCGGCGGAACGGACCACAACTATTTCAACAACGACACGTCGTATCTGATTCTCCTCTCGAGCGACGGGTCGGACTTCACCATCGACGGCCAATGGCTGTTTGGCGGCAACGAGGCACAATACAACAACGTCGGCTACGACTCGTACGACCGGCTCGGTTTCAAATGCAACCCCGACGACACCTACTTCGCGGAAGCCGACGGATGGTACAACCGCTTTGCCAACAACGACCGTATGCGCTACAGCAGTTGCAACGGATACCTGTGCATCCGCTTCACCAGCAACAGCCGTCGCACGTCGCAGGGCTTCTGCCTGACCGTGGACTGGGGCAGCGCCACGGTCGCCGATGTCCGCCTGACGCGTGTGCTGCCCAATGCAGCCACCGTCACCTGGAGCGACAACAGCGATGCCTCGAGCTGGACCGTGGCCTACGGCCCCGTTGGCGGCACAATGGCCACGGCAACGACGACGGTGCGCAACTTTGCAATGATCAACCTGCTCCCCTCGACAGACTATGAGGTCAAAGTCTACAGCGGCACGGCGTCGCCGTGCAACGTGCCGTCGACATTTTTCACCACGCTTGAGGCCAACGCCATCGTGATGAGCTACCGCGGCGACGACACCGTACTCATCACCCCCGGCCTGTGCTACTATGTCTACGACCCCGGCGGCACGGGCAACTACCTGCCCAGCGACTCGTCGCGGCTCGTCATCCGCTCGACCACCGGCGAAGGGTTCTACTACAACATCTCGATTTCGGTCGGCCAAACCGATATGAGCGACGAGTTCTACATAACCGACAATGGACGAGGCCAATACTGGTGGGGCTGGGACACGTGGGTGCACAACGGCGAACTGACGATAGAGCTGAACACCAACGAAGCCATACAGGACAGGGGCTTCTGGATGAGCATCCGCTTCCCGTCGCGCGCAATGAATCCCGACACGCTTAATATGACCGACTCGACAGTCACCATCACCTGGCAGGACACCACCTCGGCGACGCAGTGGAACTTCAGCTACGGCACACATATCGACTCGATGACCACCGTGACGACCGGCACGCGGCAGTACACGATGACGGGTCTGGAACGCAACCGGCAGTATTTCTACAGCATATACAACACCACTGAAAACCAAGAATGTGTGCTCGAAAACATCTATGGAGTCATTATGCCCTCCGATGCCGGCACATACATCGACCCCTATCGCAACTACTACCTGAACCGGGCCGGCCGATATGCAGCCTACCAGTCTGGCGACATCACGCTGACGCCCGACCAATGCTACCGCTTCCTCGACGACGGCGCACTGGGCAGGCTGTTCTATAATTCGGACAACAACTTCTCGTTCCACACCTCAAACAATCAAGGACTTACCCTCGAAGGATACTACAATCTGGGCTCGTCGAGCATTTGGATAAGCACCAGCCTGTACGGTGCCTGGTACGGCGGTTCGGGCTACCTCAACATCTATGCCCCTGACGGCTACATCAACTTCCAGCAGCGCGTTGGCACATCGCCGACAGACTTTGCCGAAGGATTCAATTTCGACGTCACGTTCAACCACAAG
>OCTW011379672.1_pt1 | contig 12488 bp, 16 predicted proteins | sample 1539671 | NCBI WGS metagenome assembly OCTW01 (sample SAMN02144230, study PRJEB22623) | gut metagenome | biome: sheep rumen | host: Ovis aries | place: New Zealand | reverse complement strand
CATCGAATCCATCGTGACTGCCTTTATCTGCTTCTGTAAGCTTTCGTAGCGGGAGCCGGGATTGAACCGGCGACCTCATGATTATGAATCTTACGAATATTATTAGTATCACTTCTTATATATACCACATAACATATTGTTTTTAAGTACTTTACAAATAATATTTTCTTCCGAATTCTTTTCGTTTCTTATCTTTTCGTAGAAAATGTTAGTCGTTTTGTTAGTCGTTTTTAACACATTTTTCTTCCATATATCGATTACTTTTTGTAAATTTGCACCATAAATTGATATAATACAACTTTATAATAAAAGAAATGAGTAAAGCAACATGCAAAATTGTCTTAGACACCAAAAGCAAAGAGCCTGAAAAAAGGCTATTCCTATCAGTTACTTATCAAAGACAAGCCTATAAATATTCGCTTGGTCTACATTACAAATTGACAAAAGAACAATTTGAAAACAAAAATCTAAAAGTCACAAAAGAAGCACTTGCAGAAGCAGAACCTGAGAAACAACGAGCAGAAAGTATAATAAAGAAATTAGGGCCTAACTTTTCTTTTTCAAAATTCAAATCCATCTTTAAGGGTGAAGAAACCGCATTTGGAATAGTTATGTCCGATAAGATAGAAGATATCTTTTCCTTCTATTGTAAAGATCACCCCACGCTAAGCCAAGGAACAATTGATAGTTATAAGACGGTTATAAATCATCTTATTTCTTTCGACAAAAACCTGCACATTACTGATATTACTATACCGTTTATATATTCATTTCAAGAGTATTTGAAGAAAACTTGTAATGTCACGTCAGAAGCAACAATCAACATCTATTTAAGATCAATTAGAGCCATATACAACTATGCTGAAGTAAAATTAGATCTTGATCACAAAAATAATCCTTTTGGAAGGAACAAGATTAGGATTGCGAGCAACTCTAATGTCAAAAAGGCTATCAGCAAAGAAAACTTTCAAAAAATCCTCTCATATAAGCCGAAAAACATAAAAGAAGAATTTGCTCATGATATGTTTCTCATCAGTTTTGGTCTTTCAGGAATGAATATTGCCGATATCCTATCAATTAAAAACAGTGATATTGAAGGTAATGTATTGACTTATTTTAGAAAAAAAACAGAAAATCGACAAAGTACGACTACACCAATAACAATAAAGATTGGGAAGCCAACAATAGAACTAATAAATAAACATGGATATATTAATCCTAACGAACCAAGTGATTATGTTTTCCCTTTCTTTACAAAAGGAATGACAGAGAAACAAGAATTGAGGAAACGCAAAGACATTACCAAGTATATAAACAGATCCTTAAAATCAATATGCGACAATTTAAAAATAGAGAAAATAACTACATACACTGCCCGACATACGATTGCAACCATGCTAATGAACTCAGGCGTGAAAGTTGAGGCAATTTCGAAGAGTTTAGGACACACCAACATAAAAGTGACGCAAAACTATCTGTCTCAACTCTCCGACGCCATCATAAATGACATTTCGGAAAAGACATCATCGTTTATGACTTTAACAGCCACATCGATTGAGGATGAAAAGGGGGCTGTAGATGAAACTGTAGCCCCCACCACCATCCTTGATGATTAAGCCTAACTCTACATATCCCCAACAGCGATAAAAACAAGTGTACCCCTTAATTGGGGAACAGATGCTTATTCAAAAAAAATCCCCGAAAAAAATGCGCCATTTCCAAGAAGGTCTCCCTAATTTGTATGGGAGGGGGGACGTGGCGAGCGAGGGGGGAGGGCTTAGTTTCCCTTAGTTGAAGATTTGTGTTTAATGGAACCTGATTATCTGTTATTGGTAAAAGTTGGTATTGGATCACATTAAAGAATTAACAAGTATTGATTAATATTCAGAAAGACCCATCAACAACCCAAGTTGATGGGACTTTCATTATATTAATTCAATTCTTTAAACCTATGATTCATTATTAGTTCTATCTTATCTTTTAATTCTTCAACTCTCCAACTAATAAACTTATCTTGATGTTCTTTGATGTAATCAAATATCTTATATAGAATTGGAATAAGTTGTTTTATATCTTTAACATGTTTAAAACTACTAATCATTTCATTTAGTTGAGATTTTACCTGAATATCATCATAAGTTTGTAAATTAGAATTAATAAAATAGTTATCTAAATTATATAAAATATTATATATAGAATAATTACTTATTTCATTTTCAAATACTACATCATTAACTTTTTCTATTTCAATATCATTACTTCTATTTGTATCAATTTCTGCATCTTTCTTTATATCCTTATCAATAATTGTATTTGTATCTTCATTTGTAATTGTATCTATATCAATATTTGTATCTATATCTGTAACTGTATCTATAACTACAGTATTAATCGATGTTTCAGAAGGTTTTGTCTTCTTTGAGAAATCGAATCTCATACGTTCTTTGGGGGGATTGTTGATTGCATCAAAGTTAAGTTTGAATTGTGAAGCAATGCTTGACCTCTCTTTTCCTCTTGATTCCCCTGCAGTCCTTTCAATCATGTGGTACAACGATTCAAGATTCCTAATGGCATCATACATATTATTTTGGCTTATTTGTATGTCCTTTCTCAGCGCATCCATTGACCTAATAATGATATTATCCTTTGATTCTTTGCATATCATGTAAGAGTACATCAATGATGCAAGCACTTTCTTTTCATTCTCAGTGAGAATCTTGTTTTCAATGAGTTCATCATTGAAGCACAACTTCATTTTCTCTTTTATATCCATAATAAATCATTTTTTATAGGGGTTGGTTGATCCAACCCCAAGTTAGTATTAAAAAGGTATACATTCATCATAAATCTGTCGTTTCAATAATTCTTCCCTTTCACGAATGGTAAGTAGTGTAGTTCTTAAATCTTTCAATTTACTATTCTCTATATCATCATCAATATATTTCAAGCACAGATTAAGAACTTCTATTTCTTGTTGTAGTGGTAATTCTGACAATAAATTTTTTATGTTTATTGGTGGAACTTCATTAGGAGATTGTTTACTATCAAGTATAGACTTTTGTAATCCCTCAAGGTTTCGACCACATGAAACTAAGTCTTGTCTATACTTTATGCCTTCTTCTGTTTCTGTATAATCGCCACACATATTACATATATCAATATTTTCTATTGCAGCATCAATATTCTTAATGAGATTTGTGATTAACTCCATAGCCTCCTCTAATGGTGCAGTCTGTAAGATGACACTTACGTCCAATGCTTCTAAAGCATCATAATCAAATTTTGTTTTCATTATTTTACTAAATTTAACGTGAATGAATATATGTTTTTCAATCAATAATTCTTCTGAACAATGCGAATATACAAAAATAAATTTAGAAAAATAAATAATTTGTGTTAAATAAGGCTAATTAGGTCGCTGTAATTAAATTATACAGCGATCCTAAACTCTCTTATGCCTAATTCATTGGTGACAAGCGAACCTAAGACTTTCTGCCCCTTGTCAATGGTTATTCTCTTAGCTCCTATGGAAATTGTTTCTATATCAATAAAGGTCTTATATACCAATATATGATTGGAAACCTTCTCACCACAGCATACACCAATGTTGGTAGCCCCATATATGCAGTTCTCATATTTGGGATTATCGATGTCATAGTAATATGTAAGATAGTCTATTTCCTTGAAGTACCTTCTTACAATATCTACATTCACTTGACTATCATCTTTTAAATGCCTCTCAATATAACGCTCAAAGAAATGGTTGCAGTACATCATCACTGTTTTACTGTCCCAAGTTATCATGCAGTACCAATTTGTACCTTTATAGAACACATGGGCAAACAGACCATACGCCATACCATATTCCTTGTAATCCTTCTTTCCCTTTGAGTAGGGACATAAATAGAACTCTATCCCATCTGTTGTGAAGGGTATGGGCTGAAAGTCATACCTATTTTTCAACCCTTTGAATATTATCTTTTTATAATCCTTTTTCTTATTATCCATTATCCTCATTATTCTACATTTGGACTTTTGGGATGCTTTCAATATGGCTTCACCCACCTCTTGCAATGTCATTGAATCAACTATCATAATGTTTTTATTATTTAAAATGTTTTTACATTTTGTCGTGAACTTATCGAGATGGTTATCTCATTAGGTGACACGACTTCACCTTGCACGTATGGAATACATGCCTACTATTCTCTCAAAACTTACTCTGTTATAAGGCGTTACGCACGTGCCTTTTCCCCCACCCGTGATAACGTCATCTTGCGTTTTAGTTTTGCAAAAGTACACAAACTAAATGAAATAACCAAACATTTCAGGTTAAACAATGTTAATTGGCTCAATTTCTCAGATCTCAACTAATCTAAGAGCTACTTTTCATTCCAACATATATTTATATAATAAATATAAGTGTAACTCTATGAGAAATAAAGTAACAATAGAAGAACTAAAGGAACTTATGGGATTCAACTATCCCATAGTCGATACAAAGGCAGAACTTGAAAAGATGATAGACCCAAACAAGTATTATATTGTTCAAGGTCACATATTACCATTTATGGGGGCTACAATCCTTAAAAAGAACTTCCAACCATCACTGATCAAAGAGGATTTGGGTTATAGGATTACAGCAGCCCAATGGAAGCAATATAACGAAAAACTAAAAGAACAGCAGACATGGATTCAGCAACAACAGCAACAAACTCAGAAGGATTAACCAAACTATCAGGATTTAGTGGAAAACATCACGACTTAGCAACAAAAGCACGCATTAGCCAAACACAGAAAGCAAGGTATAACTATATGCGACAGATGATGAAACAACATCAGAATGAGCAAAGACATTTTGGGCCAATATTCGACATTGATGATCCTGAGATTACTCAAAAGATAAAAGACATCGTAAGAGAAATATTGAAAGCAGAATTAAAAAATGCGATTCCAAGCAAGCAAAGTATGCAAAATATACCAATATACTGATATAAAGGACACCGCTACTTTTACAACTTTTTGCATGATACCCTTCTGAAACACCCTATTTATGGGGATTGGAAACAGATGTGCGTGCATCGTTAAAATGAAAAACGTTTTTTCTGATATATTCGAGAATTTGCCCTTCAAGAAGCAACAATGCCCCTTGGAGGGCAATTTGTTTGTCGTTACATCAGAAATATACTACTTGATCTCAATTTTGAGTTCATGCCCACAATAAGGACACTTGAAGGATGGCTCTGTTTCACTCATTTCATCCCTAAAGAAATCTCCAACCTTACAACCTACAATATCTGCAATGGTTCTAAGTGTCTTAACAGTAGGGCTACCATTAACAATCTGACTAATACCCCCTTTTGTTATTCCCATCTTCTCAGCCACTTGAACTAAGGTAAATCCATGTTCCTTAATAACGCCTTTAATATCCATAATCCAATAGTTAAGTTAAAACTACTGCAAAGTTACTCTTAATTTTTGAAACCAACTAACAAATTCCCTAAAAGTTACGTTTATTCTGTAATTTAGTTAAAATATGTTTAGTTTCTACTTTAAACCGCCAGGAATAGTTAAAGTTTAAGCAAAAACTAAACTTTTTATTCAAAAACCTTGCGTAGTTTAGAAAAAAGTGTTATCTTTGCATCAGAAATAAGAAATAGTAATAGTTAAAAGTAAACAATATGGCAACAACAGCAAACAAAATCAAAGAGGCTCTTTCAATCCTGAACAATCACGATTGGTATTGGATGATGTGTGACAGCAATAGTGCTTATGGCTATGCTTATGGCTCTATGAGGGCGTTTGCAGAGTTGGTAGCCACAATCAATGATGCAGCCATCGTAAAGGCTATGAGAGACCTTTGGACTGCAAACTATGAGTTCGCCCACAACAAATGCAACAAAGAGACCTTCAAGGTTAAAGAAGCAGAGTTGATGGCAGCAATTGCAGCATAAGTAATTAGAAGTTTAACCCTTTAACATATAGGAGATAGTGATATGAAACAGATTGCAGCAGTTAGCACAAACGAGATTGCACGTTACGCAGCTAAGAACATCGTTATGAACCACGTGGATATGCTTACAGCCACAAGTAAGGGTATCGCCTTAGAGACGATGAAAAAGAGGATGATGCGTGGTGAGGTCGTAAGATTTGCATATATGAAGAAGGATGGATCAGTACGTGTTGCAGTTGGCACATTGCAGCCTCAGGCTGTCAAAGCCAATGTAGCAGGCACAGGAATCCCCAAGCGTTTCTATGGAATGTTCGCCTATCTTGATTTAGAGAAGATGGCTTGGAGAGGCTTTTTGGAGCAAAATTTCATCGGTACGATCGAGAACTAACAAGGGTAATGGGGAGCAATCCCCACCCTTCACTAACATATATGTATAATCAATAAAATATAAGTGACATGAATACAGAAATGGGTAAATACATAATGGTGATCCTCAAATCGAGATTAACAATAATGTGGAGTTGGGGATGCTGCAAGTTTACAGCACTGAATGAAGGTCTAATCTTTCACGTTCAAGGCTATCTCCTTAATGGTTGGGTTAAGGTACTCTACAATGAGGGCACAGATGCCTTTGATGTCTCTTTTCTCAACAATAAGAAGGAGCTGATTAAGAAGGTGGAAGAAGTGTACCTTGATAATTTGGTAGATGTTATAGATTACAATGTTGAAAAGGATGGATCGTTTAACTATGACAAGAGGGTGAAAGAGCAATATTCTATTTACCTATAAAATTGAATATGGATTGATTATCAAGTAGTTACAAAATCAAAAGTAAGAGTTACATACAAAAGCATAGTAGAACTAATAAAAACATAGGATTATGAAGGCTGAATTTCACGAATACAGAACAAGTAACGCAATGGATTGGGACGTTATGTTATCACTCATTCGCAAGTTGTATAGGGATGGCAATTATCGTATGTCGTTACTGATTGGGTGTGGTTGTTTTTTTGGTTTAAGAATTTCGGACATCCTCACGATTTCATGGTCAATGGTCTTGGACGCTGACAAGTTCACCATCTATGAAAAGAAAACCAATAAGCGTAGAGTGGTTAAGATCAACAGAGGCTTTCAGAAGCATATCAAGGATTGTCACGATGCATTGCACATTACCAATGATGATGAAAAGTGTTTCCTTAGTCGTAAGAAGATGGTGTATAGCACTCAAAGGATTAACATTCTGTTTAAGGAGATTAAGCAACGTTATAACCTAAAGATCGAGCATTTCAGCACGCACACAATGAGAAAAACATTTGGGCGTAAGGTATTTGAAGCTGCAGGAACAGATGCCCCACTCGCATTAATGCGTTTGCAGACCCTATTCAATCATGCAAGCCCTACCATTACAAAGAAGTATTTGGGCATTACTGATTCTGAGTTAGAAAGTTCTTATGATTTATTAGATTTCTAATATATATGATTGTAAATGATTGCGCCGATCTGGCGCAATCATTATCGTTTTATAATATATTTCTTTTTATTTTCTGAGCTACACATTTTGCACACTTATTCTGAATTGTGCAAAAACAGATTCTTTTTTTGTTTATAATTTGCTAATTCAAGAAAAAAAGTATATCTTTGCATTTAGTATTAATAAAAACTTAAAGCGTATGACATAGAACGATAAAGACATATAGATAAGAAGCGTCTGCTTAATTCTGTGATTCTGAAACTTCGACACTTTCAAAAATCACTCATCGGAATGAAAGCGATGCTCACGCTCAGCGTGGGCTTTGTTCCGTATTTGAGTGATAGGTAGTCGAAGACCTCAGAATCAGATATAGCGAATAGTCCACGTTTTCTATTTCTGTCTATTTTCTAAGACTTTTGGACTAATCAATTATTAACTAATCAAAAACAAATTATGAAAGTTAAAAATATAACTCCTGAAGAAAAAGAAAATGCACTCGCTCTAATCAGAAAATGCGGATTAGAAGAAACAGAAGAAAATATAAACTACTATGTTAGAATGCAAAGAGATTCAAAAAAACATAGAGGAGAGAAAGATGGACTAACCGAGAATAATTCAAGTAGTTGCACAGGAAAAATCATTGGATGGGGATTCATTATTGCCTTGTTCTTTATGATAAAAATGTGTGGAGGCTGTAATGGTTGTGGTAACTCTGAAAAATCGAGTCCGCAAGTAGAAAGCTCTTCTGAAGAGTCTTCTGAAGAGAGTTTAAGAATATTTTGTAGTCGCTGCCATAAAAGGGCGTGGCATCCTAAATATTTACGTAATAAACCCTATTGCACAGAATGCTATGATATAGCCAAATATGACAATATCTTATGGCGAAATTGATTGACTTCTGTTTTTGGGATAGTATTCCCTTACTTTATTTATGGTTATAAACGAATTGTTACAAGTTATTATTTGTACCCTAATGCAAGCAAATTAAAAGTTATAGTGTAAATGACAGAGTGGTTATTAGACATAGGGAACAGATATCTGAACAAAGAAAGGGTTTCTTTCATTTGTAGAGGGATGCTCTATATTTTATTTGTTTCTATTCTTCTATTGGCTTTTGGAATATTAGGAGCACGATATGGTGACGAGCTATCTATTATTGGTCAGATTTCAAGCTTGTTATTTGATCTATGTTTAGCGATGGTTTGTTTGTCTATAATGACCTTAGTTTATGCAGATGGAGATAAGATTCCAACAATAGGCTATTTCGTAGTAATAACAGTAATTAAGGGCGTGTATCAGTTCTTTATCACAAGTATTGGCGGTAAGGGCGAACTTTATACGCTCATTTTTGTACTTACTCTAATTCTGCATATTACTGTTGGCGTTCAATTGCTAAAAACCAAATACACGATATTTGGTAAAGCACTTCTATATTACGTTGGTGGTATTGTCATTGCTGCGGCTCTAAGAACATCAAATGCAGATTTTCTTTCCGCAATAGCAATCTTCTTAACGGGCGGTATGCTCGCATATACATTCTTCAAGTATCTTCCACTGTATTATTAAAAACAATTCACTTATAAATATTTGATTTATGAAAGCATTTAAGTCTATTCTAATGATGTTAGCCTTTATAATAGGGGCTATTTCATGTTCAGAGCCAAAAAATGTTGAAGTCGTTTCATTAAATGACATTCCACAAAAGGATTCTATTTTGAGTATCGAACTTGTAAAAGAGAAAAGTTACAAGTTAGTTGAAACAATTAATAAAATAAGGATCTTTAAAAATGGAGAGTTCTTTCAAGAACTAATGATAGTAGAATGGGGGAAGCTCGATTATAAGGGCTTTCTTACTAAAGGATTTGGCGAATATGGCTTTTATGATTTCAATTACGATGGAGAAATGGATTTTTATTATGGCGGTAGAGATAGGGTATCTCTTGTATTATGGGATAAAGAGAATAATAGTTATGAAGACGTGGCAATTATACTACATTATCCGATATGCAGCCCATCTGAAAATGCCATATATTCTTTTAGTATCAATAAAGAGGCGCCATATGTTAAATATGAAAAAGAAGTATGGGAAAACAATCGCTTAGGATCTGTAGAGACATTAATTGATTATTTGGGTACAAACGATGAAAAATCCCAAGATGTTTATTATGGAGATCATATCCTAACACATAAATTTACTCTTGAAAAAAGAGATAAGAGCATAGAGGAATATAACGATGTAAACGATTTGCCCGATGGATGGTTTTCCGTTGTAAACAAAGCAAACAACGACTATTCTATTGACAACCTTTTCACAGAAAAACCTGAGAAATACAAAAGGGAAATAGGAAAGATTGAGACAGACACAACCCTATTGGAAAAATATCGGCATGTCACAGAGGAAGCTTGGATTGATATGGGAGTTGAGGCAGATGACGGAGGTCAACTCTTTTGGGCAATAGGAGATTTAATGATAAGGAACGACTATACATTTGGAATTTGTGATCTCGGCGAATATGGAACTTTGTTTGGATGGGGATGTCTTCAATTAGCAAAATCTTCTGAAGGATTAGAGACCTTTGGTGGATCAAATCCCCCTAAATCCATTGTTGGCAATCCAAATCTCGATGTCGTGTCTGCATACCTAAATAATCCTGCACGAATGCCAAGTTTTGAGGAATGGAAAAGACTGCTTGATAACACAGAAGCAGAGTTTATATCAATACAAAAAGGATTACCCGATACAGGAAGCAATGGCTTGCCATCATGGGTACAAGGTCAGTGGATGGCACAAGCGAGAGTGGGTTCTTCCGTGTTTGCTCGCTCATACAAAATTGACGGTTTAACATCTTCTGTTATTGACACTGAGGGTGGTAGAGTCTCACCTGTATACTCAGGAGTTTATGATTACTATGAGGATGAGCACAAGTTAGTTTTAGGAAACATAGTGTTATATGTTAATGAGAATACAAAGACATTGCAAACAGATAATGGTGTTTCCCTGAAGAAAGTGTCAATGGATACAGAAAGCTCAAAAACGTTTGGTTTAAGGTTGAAAAGTAAAGTAAATGGAAATACCTTATTTTTCCCTCTTCCACAGAAAAATGTCGTTATAACAAAAGGCGATCATACTTTCGAATTTCAATCACCTCAAGTTAATGATTATTGGGGAGGAACTCTTTATGATGAAGATCCCAAAATGGCATGGCACTTCCATATTAAGGGAAGTAAGCCTGTAGAAGTTGCTTTAGGTGGCGATAATAGGAATGAACTGAAAAGTGTCAGACCTGTTTCGTCAAAACCTGTAACTGTTACAATCGGTGAATAATTCCAATTTAATTCTCTTAATGACGAAAAGAGCCTTGTCCCTTTGGGATGAGGCTCGCTTTATATTGTAGGGATCTGCTAACTTTTATATATTCAATTCTGCATCTAAATGAATATTTGAATTTACCGAAAGTGCCCTAAAATGGGGCATTTTTGTTTTTTAGATGAGGCTGATCCTATTTATTTATCACTCAGATACGTTTTTGAATGGTAATAATAGGATCTATGCACCAACCAAAGAAACGAAGCAAAACGAAAAAATGACCGATGATTATCCATCGGTCATAAAACTAAAATCTATTTTATCATCGGTAGAAAAGCGTTGATGGTTTCCTAATCAATCATCTTCCATGTCATCAATTGAAAATTCTCCCTTCAAATATGAAATCAGAATCTTATTAAACTCTTCTGCATCTACATCAATGTCTGATTCGCTGATTATTTCAACTACATCGAAGCCATAGTAAGACTTTTCTACATATATGGTAGTGTACATTACATCTTTCGTTTCATCGTCTGCTTCTGCCCCATCTTTTATATGCCATAAGAAAAGAACAACACCATCTAATTGAGAAAGTGATACTTTCAAATTACAACGTGGTTCTTCGTTATCCCACAATCCACCATCAACTGATATTGAATCAAGTTGGTACTTAATTTCATCCTTTAATCCTTCAATAACATGCTCTATTACAGCATTTAGACATTCAATAAATAAACTTTTTTTCATTTTTAGAATAATAATGTTAATACTAACCTTGCCAATTGCAAGGTCGTTGACTATCACCTACAAGAACTAAATCATTGATGCATCGTGTTTTTCGATCTTGTAGTGCAAATATACAAAAAAAGATTGAGGAAAGAAAATCAGAGAGCAACTTTTTTACAATCCAACATCATTTTCTCTCTCCTATATATAATAAGGTGAAGATTATCATGTCGATCTTCACTACATTCTAACACATTATATGAAATTCAGATGAAAAATAGAGCAATCATATACCATTATTCAAAAATCTTTTTGTATATTTGCAGAAAAAAGTAATTGTATGGAAGAAAGAGATTTATTGAAAGAAATGTTTGAATGTTATTTCAGATTTCGCAAAATGAACTCAGAGTTACCAATCGAAATACTCTCTGATGCAATCATTGGTGCATTATCAGGTGCAGACTACCCTAAAGTTGTTAGAAACGATCTACTGAATAACTTAATAACAGACTGTGATACTATTAAGGAGATTACAGAAAAAGTCAAGAGTTTAAGAGAGCAAGTTTTGAATGAAAGTACAGCAAAAGCACCTGTCACTATCTTACAAGACACTAAACCATTATCTGATTGGATGCAAATAGATGAAGTATGTACGGAGTTCAAACTCGCCAAAAACAACATCAAAAGCAAGAAATGGAGAGACGAGAACAATTTTCCATATCATAACCCTACAGGTGGAAAACTAACTTTCAATAGAAAAGAGGTTGAAAAGTGGATAAATGACCGTAATCACTAACGTTTTCCTATTCTTTCTTGTTTATTCTGAAATTAAAGCAAGAATACAAATGTTAGTCGTTTTGTTAGTCGTTTTTTAATGGAAAGAAAAAGGACTTGAAAGATTAATTTCTTCCAAGTCCCTCATTTTTAACTGCTTATCTTCTGTAGCGGGAGCCGGGATTGAACCGGCGACCTCATGATTATGAATCATGCGCTCTAACCAGCTGAGCTATCCCGCCATCATTTTTGTTAAG
>OCTW011298645.1_pt1 | contig 12489 bp, 8 predicted proteins | sample 1539671 | NCBI WGS metagenome assembly OCTW01 (sample SAMN02144230, study PRJEB22623) | gut metagenome | biome: sheep rumen | host: Ovis aries | place: New Zealand | reverse complement strand
ATATTCCGGCTATGATCGATGAGGCCATGCAGGCATGCACCTATGTAGCCGACCCTTCGGTGGAGGAAATTCTGGAGACGGAAGCGAAGACATATGAGCTTCTGCGCCGGAATCATGAGTAAATATTAAGGAAGATATATGATCATCAACATACTGCTGGCTGTAATCCTCATCAGTGTCCTGGTCATTGTCCACGAATTCGGGCATTTTCTCGCCGCACGGGCTAATGGTGTGGCGGTTCTGGAATTCGCGATCGGATTCGGACCGCATCTGTTCAGGCGCCGGCACGGCGACACGGATTACTGCATCAACGCGATTCCCTTCGGCGGCTACTGCATGATGCTCGGCGCGGATGACACAGAGGAAGATGGCCCGGGAGAACTGACTGGAGAAGAAGGAGAAGAAAATCTGAGCGACCGGGATCTTCACGCCCGGGAGCTGGTAAAAAAATACGGCAGTCACGCCAGACTGTCGGATAAATCCGTAGGCGTGCGCATCAGCATTGCACTGGCAGGACCGCTTTTTAATTTCCTTCTCGCCTTTGTCCTGGCTGTTCTGGTGATCGGAGGTGTCGGCGTAGACCGGCCTGTCATCGGCAATGTGACGGATGATTCCCCGGCCGCGGCGGCGGGCCTTCAATCCGGAGACACGATCAAAAGTGTAAATGGATATGCAGTCACATTCGCAAGGGATTATGACTTTTACGTCTCGTATCATGGTCAGCAGACACTTCTAATCCGCTATGAGAGAGATGGTGCTGCGTATGAGGCAGCTGTCACACCGCAGAAGATAGAGGAACAGGCTTACCGGATTGGAATTATGCTGCAGAGTGACGGCACGGTGAGCTCGGTCACGGAGGATGCATCAGCTGACAGGGCCGGTATCCGGTCCGGAGATATCATCCGCCAGGTGGGCGATACGAAAGTAGAGGACGGAAATTCTGCCGTGGAGGCGATTCGTGCAGCGGGCGGAAGTTCTGTCGCGGTCACGGTGGAGAGGAACGGTCAGACTCTGACGGTTTCGGTAACTCCGCAGCTTCAGACAAGTGTTGTGTATTACACCGGCATCACCGTTCCGGGAACCCGGCAGAAGGTCGGGGCGCTCCCGACGATTGGCGCCGCTGCGCAGGATGTCTGGTACTGGAGCAAGGCTGTCGTGCAGAGCGTCGGCATGATGTTCACAGGGCAGGTGACGGTCAACGATCTCTCCGGCCCCGTCGGGATTGTCCAGACTGTCAATGAGGTCGTTAATACAAGCCGCCCGGACGGCGTTTTTTATGTGGTTATGAACCTTCTGTTTTTCGCGGAGGCGATATCCGCGAACCTCGGGGTCATGAACCTGCTTCCGCTGCCAGGGCTTGACGGCGGAAAGATCCTGATTCTCATCATCGAGGCGATCCGCCGCCGGCCGATGAAAAAGGAGCACGAGGGAATGGTGCAGATGGCAGGAATGGTGTTTCTGTTTGCCCTGAGCATCTATGTGCTGTTTCACGACATAACAAGACTGTTCTGAGGAGATCTCCTTGATAGCAGGAGAGAAAGGGAGTCCATCGTTGAACCGGATCAGAAGAATATCCAGGGAAGTAGCCATAGGCAGTGTCAGGATCGGAGGAAACAACCCCATCGCCATCCAGTCCATGACCAATACAAGGACAGAGGATGTGAAGGCGACGGTCGACCAGATCATCCGACTTGAGAATGCCGGATGTCAGATCGTCCGCTGCACGGTTCCCACGCCGGAGGCGGCGCTGGCACTTAAGGAAATCAAAAAACAGATCCACATTCCACTCGTGGCAGACATTCACTTTGACTACCGGATGGCCATTGCCGCCATGGAGAACGGGGCAGACAAGATTCGCATCAACCCCGGAAATATCGGCGGCAGAGACCAGGTGAGGGCGGTCGTTTCCTGCGCAAAGGAGCGGAACATTCCGATCCGGGTGGGCGTAAACAGCGGGTCTCTTGAGAAGGATCTGGTCGAGAAGTACGGCGGAGTTACCGCCGAGGGACTGGTCGAGAGCGCGCTGGACAAAGTACACATGATCGAGGACATGGGATATGACAATCTCGTGATCTCCATCAAATCATCTGACGTGATGATGTGTGTCAGGGCGCACGAGCTGATTGCTGACAGGACCTATCACCCGCTTCATGTCGGAATAACCGAGGCGGGAACACTGTTTCGCGGCACGATAAAGTCATCTGTCGGACTCGCGCTGATTCTGGGACAGGGGATTGGCGACACGATCCGCGTCTCTCTGACAGACGATCCGGTGCGGGAAGTTGAGGCGGCGAAAGAAATCCTGCGCACGCTGGGGCTTGTGAAAAGCGGGATTGAAGTAGTGAGCTGCCCGACCTGCGGCCGGACACAGATTGATCTCATCGGACTGGCGAAGCAGGTGGAAGATCTTGTCAAGGACTATCAGGATCTGAATATCAAAGTAGCCGTCATGGGCTGTGTCGTTAATGGCCCCGGTGAAGCAAAAGAAGCGGATCTGGGAATCGCCGGCGGAAAAGGAAAGGGACTTGTAATGCGCCGCGGCAAAGTGATCGCCACACTTCCGGAAGACGAGCTGCTGCCGGCGCTCAAAAAAGAACTGGACAATTGGCAATGAGTTCTATGCTGTTTTTTGATGTTTTTCCACAGCTGAATGTCCCGCAGAATCTGCGGGAGATTCTGGCTGATGTCACTGTCACGAAAATCTCACAGACCACGACGCACACCAATGTGCTGATTTACACCATGAGCTCCCGCATCCTGCCAAAGCGCCAGCTCTTTGACATTGAAAAGCTGCTGAAAAAGCAGTATTTCCCGAAAGACGGACGCGTGAGAATCCTGGACCGCTACCACCTCTCGGATCAGTACACCCCCCGGTATATCGTGGATGAATACAAGGACAGCATTGATTTTGAGCTCCGTCAGTACTGGCCTCTTCTTTTTTCGCTCTATACAGCCTCTGACATAGATCTTTCCGGGAACGTCCTCACGATTCGTGTCCCAGGCGGCATGATCGCGGATTCCTACAAGGAATCGCTCCAACAGTACTTTGAACAGATATTCCGGGTGCGTTTCCATCGCCCGGTGCTGGTTGAGATGCGGGAAAAAACCGACAATCAGGAGGCGTTTCTTAAAGAAAAAGCCGCCAGAACCGATCGCCGGGTACGGGAGATCCAGAACCGGGCCGAGGCAGGGAACAAGAGACAGGAAGCCGCGCAGAAAAAGAATCAGGCACCTGGGAAGTCCGCTGATGCGCAGCGCGCGCCACAGCCCAAGGCTGCGCCGCCTGCTGCAAGGGGAAGTTACGGCGGGTACAGGCAGGGCGAAGAAAGCAGACAGAAGAAGTTCTACCACAGACCGGAGAACCCGGATGTGCTCTACGGGCGCGATTTTGATGATGATCCGGTTCCGATTTCTTCGATCGATACGGAGATGGGCCGCGTGACGATCGATGGCATGATCCGCAAGGTAGAAGAATTCCCGATTCGCGGGGAACGTGTGATTCTGACTTTCGACGTCACAGACTTCACGGACACGATTTCCTGCAAGATGTTTCTGCGCAATGAAGAACTGCCGGATGTGAAGGAATACATCAAAGAAGGCAGTTTCATTCTGCTGCGCGGTATCACACAGGTCGACACCTACGCGGGAGGCGACGTCACAATCACGCGTGTGGAGGGAATTCGCAAGTCGGTTGATCACCGGAAGATACGAGAGGATCTGTCCGCTGAAAAGCGGGTGGAACTTCACTGTCATACAAAGATGAGCGATATGGACGGCGTCTCCTACGCCAAGGACATCATAAAGCAGGCGATCCGATGGGGCCACAGGGCGGTTGCGATCACGGATCACGGTGTCGTGCAGGCATTTACCGATGCATATCACACGATGCAGGGGCTGTACAAGGATTACGACAAGACAAGAGAGGATCTGGACTTCAAGGTGCTCTACGGCTGCGAGGTGTATCTGGTCGATGATACGAGAAAGCTGGTCGTACGTCCGAGAGGACAGAGCCTGAACAGTACATTCGTCGTGTTTGATATCGAGACGACCGGTTTCTCCGCCGAGCACAACGAGATCATCGAAATCGGAGCCGTGAAAGTAAAGAATGGAGAAGTCACGGACCGCTTTTCGACATTCGTGCGGCCGCTTGACGGTGTGCCGCCGCGCATCACAGAGCTGACCAGCATCACCGGCGAGATGGTGCGGGAAGCGCCGCCTGTGGAAGAAGTGCTGCCGAAGTTCCTGGATTTTATCGGAGATGCAGCTGTCGTGGCGCACAACGCGGAATTCGACACAAGTTTTATAAGTGCAAAGGCTGCCGCGATGGGGATAGAGACTGACTTCACGATCGTGGACACCATGACGCTCGCTCAGTTTCTCGTGCCTTCGCTGAATAACTACAGGCTGGAGACGCTGGTCAAATATTTCAATGTGAACACAGGGTTTCATCATCACCGGGCTGTGGACGACGCAGAGGTGACGGCCGGCATCTATCTATGCCTGATCCGGATGCTCTCGGAACGGGACATCTTTGACCTTGACACGCTCAATGAGCGGGGCTGTATGAGTGATGACACCATCAAAAGGCTGCATCAGCATCATGCCATCATTCTGGCCTCCAGCGAGCAGGGACGGATCAACCTCTACCGGCTGATCACAGCCTCACACATGCAGTATTTCTATCGCTACCCGAAGGTGCCCAAGAGCCTTGTGTGCAAGTACCGGGAGGGACTCATCATCGGCAGCGCCTGTGTGGCAGGGGAACTGTATCAGGCGCTTCTTCGCGGCGTGAGTCAGGCGGAAATTGCGAGAATAGTGAATTTTTACGACTATCTGGAGATTCAGCCGCTGGCCAATAATCACTTCCTGATCGAGGATGATGAGAGCTTTATCAGCAGTGATGAGGACCTGCGGGATATGAACCGACGCATCGTGCGCCTGGGGGAGCGGTTTCACAAGCCGGTCGTCGCCACATCGGATGCACACTTCCTGAATCCGGAGGACGAGATCTACCGGTCCATCATTCTGGCCGGAAAGGGAATGGGCGGCGAGGATCCGGCTCCGCTGTATCTGCACACTACAGATGAGATGCTCCACGAGTTTGACTATCTCGGACCGAAGAAGGCGTTTGAAGTTGTAGTGAGAAATCCGGAGAGGATCCGCCGCATGTGTGAGCCGATCATCCCGGTCCGGCCGGACAAGCGGCCTCCGGTCATCGCCAACTCGGACCAGACGCTGCGCAAGATCTGCACGACAAGAGCGCATGAGATCTATGGGCCCGATCTGCCTGACATCGTAGAAAAACGGCTTGACAAGGAGCTGAATTCCATCATTTCCAACGGCTACTCGGTCATGTATATCATCGCCCAGCAGCTTGTGTGGAAGGCTAACGATGACGGCTACATGGTGGGATCGAGAGGTTCGGTCGGCAGTTCGTTCGCCGCGTACACCGCCGGTATCACGGAGGTCAATTCGCTGGCGCCTCATTATCTCTGCCCGATCTGCCACTTTGTCGATTTTGACGATCCCGAGTGCAAAAAACACGCGGGCGGCGCGGGGATTGACATGCCGGACAAGTACTGCCCGAAGTGCGGTCACAAGCTGAAGAAGATGGGGTTTGACATTCCGTTTGAGACATTCCTGGGGTTCAAGGGAAACAAGGAACCGGATATCGACCTGAACTTCTCCAATGAGTATCAGAGCAAGGCCCATGCCTACACGGAGGTCATCTTCGGAAAAGGACAGACCTTCAAGGCCGGTACAATCGGCACAGTCGCGGACAAGACGGCCTACGGGTTCGTTATGCACTATTTCGAGGACATGGGGGAAAAAGAAAATCGCGTGATCCACAAGAGACGGTGCGAGATGGAACGGCTGGCTGCCGGATGCGTGGATGTCCGCCGGACTACCGGGCAGCACCCCGGGGGAATCGTCGTGCTTCCGCTCGGTGAGGATATCAATACCTTCACACCGGTACAGCACCCGGCCAATGACATGAAGACGCCGATCACTACGACACATTTCGATTATCACAGCATCGATCACAACCTGCTCAAGCTCGATATTCTTGGGCATCTTGATCCGACAATGATTCGCATGCTTCAGGATCTGACCGGTCTGGACCCGATGGAGATCCCGATGGATTCCAAGGAGGTCATGGAGCTCTTTGAGAGCACGAAGTCACTGGGAATCACGCCGGATGCGATCGGAGGATGTGAACTGGGGGCGCTGGGGATACCGGAATTCGGCACGGACAACGCCATGCAGATGTTAAAGGAGACGAAACCGAAGCAATTCGCGGACCTGGTGCGCATATCGGGTCTCTCACACGGAACCGACGTATGGCACGGAAACGCACAGGACCTCATCCGGGAGGGAAAGGCGACGATTTCCACGGCGATCTGTACGAGAGATGACATCATGACCTATCTGATCGGAAAGGGAATGGACCACGAGAAGTCATTCACCATCATGGAGAAGGTGCGCAAGGGAAAGGGGCTGAGGCCGGAGTGGATTGAGGAGATGAAGGCACACGGCGTGCCGGACTGGTATATCGAATCCTGCCAGAAGATCAAGTATATGTTTCCGAAGGCGCACGCGGCCGCATATGTCATGATGGCATGGCGCGTCGCCTACTGCAAGGTGTTCTATCCGCTTGCCTACTATACGGCATACTTTTCGATCCGCGCGAACGCATTTGACTATGAGATGATGGCACAGGGACCGGAGGTTCTTGCCGGATACCTCACGGAGTACCGCGAAAAAAAGAAGACGGGGTCACTTACCGGTCCGGAGGAAGATGCGCTCAAAGACATGCGGATCGTTGAGGAGATGTACGCGAGAGGTTTCCGGTTTGTTCCGATTGACATCTACAAGGCAAAGGCCAGACGTTTTCAGATTATCGACGGAAAGATCATGCCTTCTTTCAAGGTGGTCAGCAAAATCGGAGAAGTTGCCGGGGAGTCAATCGAGATCGCGGCGGAAAAGGGAAAATTCCTGTCAAAGGAAGATCTGCGAAACCGTGCAAAAGTCGGACAGACCGTCATCGACAAGCTTGACTCTTTACATCTGCTGGATGGTATGTCAGAATCGAACCAGCTGTCCATCTTTGATATGATGGGCGGCCTGTGATCCGGAATTCCGGATGCGTTGTTTAAGGAAGCAGAGGATAACAATGATTAAAAATTACCTGTGGATCTTCTTGATATCCATGGTGCCGCTGGTGGAGCTGCGCTGCGCGATCCCTGTGTCGCAGGCCATGCAGCTGCCGCTTGTGCCGTCCTACATTGTCAGTGTCATCGGCAACATGGTGCCGGTTCCGTTCATCTATCTGTTCGCGAGGCGGCTGCTGGAGTGGGGAAAGAACAAGCGCTTCATTGGGAAGTTCTTTACCTTCTGTCTGGAGAAGGGTGAAAAGGGCGGCGGTAAGCTCAAGGCGACAGCGGGCAGAGGTCTGTTCGTGGCTTTAATGCTTTTCGTAGGCATCCCGCTCCCGGGGACCGGGGCGTGGACAGGAACCCTCGCGGCGTCCATTCTGGATATGGGTTTTAAGAAGAGCACTGCGGCGGTGCTGCTGGGCGTTGTCATTGCCGGTGTCATCATGGGACTGGCATCTGCCGGGATCTTCGGGGCAATATTTGCGGTCTCATAAACGCTGCTCCAAAAAAGTTTCTGGAATTCCGAAAAAAGTGCTTGCAATCATGTCTCATATTGTGTATATTAAATGAGCGCGAGCGAATGGCTTCTTGGTCAAGTGGTTAAGACGTCGCCCTCTCACGGCGAAGACAGGAGTTCGACTCTCCTAGAAGCTACTCGGATATCAGTAAAAAGAGTGGACCGCAAGGTTCACTCTTTTTATTAGGTCCGGCGCCGGAATGCGGTGAAACATGCAGATCTGGGTATAAGGAGAAACACTTGAAAGCAAAAGACAGGATTGAGAGCCAGGCTCTCGAACTGCTCACACCGGTCCTGGAGGCGCACGACGTCAGACTGTGGGACTGTGAGTACACCCGGGAGGGCAGAGACTGGTACCTGCGGCTGACGATCGACAAGGACGGAGGCGTGACCATCGATGACTGCGAAGCAGTGAGCCGGGATGCCAATGAGATTCTGGACAAGTCAGATCTGATTCAGGACGCTTATACTTTTGAAGTGAGCTCTCCCGGGCTCACAAGGGTATTAAGGCGCCCGAGGGACTTTGAAAACAGCATCGGCCGTAAGGTCGATGTCAGGCTCTACGAAGCGAAGAACGGCCTGAAAGAATTCACGGCGGTTCTGAAGCGGGCTGACACAGAATGTGTGACGCTGGGGATGGAGGACGGCTCAGAGCAGACGTTTGACAGAAAAGACCTCGCGCTCATCCGTCTGGCATTTGCCGGCTGATTACAGGAGGATTAAAGGAAAAATGGCTGGAAAGAAGAAAGATGCGGTCGTCGATTCCGGGAAGCAGCTTCTCGAGGCGCTCGATCTGATCGAGAAGGAAAAGGGAATCAGCAGGGAACTCATGTTCCAGACGATCGAAGACGCGCTCAAGGAAGAGTACAAGGCGGAATATGAGAAAAAGCAGGGAGATTCCCGCCGCCAGACTGTAAATACCGGCGCGAAGAAGGCCACCAATGTTGAGGTTGATATTGACCATGAGACCGGAAAGATCCACATTTACTCCGAGAGAACGGTGGTCTCTGATGAGGACCACAGGACGTCACCGGAGAAGTGGCTGAATATCGGAATTACCAAGGCCAGACAGCTCGATCCTTCTGCACAGATCGGTTCGATGATGCGCCTTGAGATGCGCGCCGACGAGTTCAAGAGAACGGCTGCGAAGAAGGCGAAGAGCACGATCATCCAGAAGATCCGCGAGAAGGAGAAAGAAGCGATCGTCAATGAGTTCGCGCCGATGGTCGGGCACATTGTCACGGGCAAGGTCGAGAGAGTCACAGATCACGGCGACATCCTCATCAATCTGAGAAGTGATACGATCACCCCGGGCAGAAGGGCCGGGCAGGATGAGTCGGAGGAGTACCGCACGCCGACGATGCTCAGAGAAAAAGATCAGATCCGCGGCGAGGTGTATCACCCGGGCGAGCACATCCGCGTGTACATCCAGAAAGTCGAAGACGGCGGGAAGGCCGGTGTTACCATTGAGGTCTCAAGAACCGCGAAGGAACTTGTCAAGGAACTGTTTGAGGAAGAGGTCTCTGAGATCCACGACGGGATTGTTCAGATCCGCTCCATCGCCCGTGAGGCGGGCAGCCGGACGAAGATTGCCGTCAGCAGCAATGATCCGAATGTTGATCCGATCGGCGCGTGCGTCGGACCGGGTGGCACCCGTGTCCGCACGATTGTCAATGAACTCGGCGGCGAGCAGATCGACGTCGTTGCGTGGGACGAAAACCCGGCCATCTTCATTGGAAATGCCCTGAGCCCCGCTTCTGTCAGCCAGATCTTCGGAGAGATCGGCGACGAGGATGAGGTGCCGGAAGAGCAGGAAGGGCGCAGAAGGCAGAATAACAGCGCCAATAAGGCGATTGTCATCGTTCCGGATGACCAGCTTTCCCTGGCGATCGGCAAGACCGGCCAGAATGTGCGGCTTGCGGCACAGCTGACGAATTATCATATCGACATCAAGTCTGAGAGCGAGTTCTATGAAGCCAATCCAGACGCGGCTGAAGACTTTGAGGGAGAAGAAGGGTATGGAGACGCGCAGGAAGATGACCGCATCTACCTGGATGACGGCGATCTGCCTGACGATGACAGACTGAGAGAGGAAACGCCGGAGGAAAGCAAGAACGGGGATGCCCCGGAAGATGAAGCGTCCGCGGAAGAGCCGGATGATTCCGACGGGCAGAAGGAATAAGACAGGAGTGTGATCGCTTGGCAGAAAAGAAATTGCCGATGCGCCAGTGCATCGGATGCCGTACGGTGAAACCCAAAAAGGAACTGATCCGAATTGTCAGGCTTCCGGACGGCTCATTTGCCCTGGACCCGACAGGGAGGAAAAACGGACGGGGTGCATATATCTGCCGCGATCCGCAGTGCCTGAAGAAGGCAAAGGTGACAGGCGGTCTCAGCAGGGCATTCCGGGAGAATGTCTCACCCCGGGTGTATGAGCAGCTTGAGGAGGAACTGGGAAAACTTGAACAGCAGTGAAAAGGGAACGCCAGAACAAAAGGCACTTGGCATGCTGGGCCTGGCAACCAGGGCCGGAAAGAGCTGCAGCGGAGAATTCTCCGCGGAAAGTGCCCTGAAGAAAGGAAAGGCGGCGCTTGTCATTCTTTCAAGGGATGCGTCGGACAACACGGTGAAGCACTTCATGGATATGAGCGCATACCGGGATGTCGCGTGCATCCGGCTGGGAACAAAAGAAGAACTCGGTAAGTTCTGCGGGAAGGCATACCGGTCGGTGGCTGTGGTCACGGATCCGGGGCTTGCAGGACAGATCCGGAGACTGATGTCGCCCTGAAAGGCTCATTCTTAGGAGGAGGTCGGTATGAGAATCTATGAACTGGCAAAAGAACTGGGAATTGAGAATTCAAGAGACATCGTGAATTTCTTAAGCACGGCGGATGTAGAATACAAAGCTTCCAGCGGCCTGACGGATGAAGAAGCCCAGAGGGTCCGTGAAAAGTTCGGAAAGAAGAAGGGTACAGACAGGAAAGTGGCAGATAACGAAAAAAATCCGGAAAAGAAGCCGGAACAGAGAGAAGAGAATAAGACACAGCAGGCCAAGGCCGCTGATGACAAGCAGAAGAAGACGCGGACCTTCTTCCACTTTGATTTCCGTCAGTCCGGGAATGCAGGCCATTCCGGTGCTTTTACGGGGGGCAGACAGGGCAGCGGAAGAAAGACAACATCCGACCGCTCTACAGGCCGCAGAAACACAGGCGCCAAGCCTGCGGCGCGGCGTCCGATCACGGCGAAGCAGCGCGCAGCCATGGAAGAAGAGCAGGAGCGCACGGCACCGGTTAAAGAGGCAAAAGAACTTACGCAGGAAGAAATGCTCGAGCAGATTCGCAGTCGAAACGCAAAGGCAGCTGCTCTCAATCAGGAGAGCGATCAGACGGCTAAGGAAGCTAAGACGGAAGGCATGACGGCGCCGGCTGTGGAAAAGCCAGCAGAGACATCCGCGAAGCCGGCAAAGGAGCCGGAGAAAGCGGCAGTTTCGGAGGCCCGGACAGAGACGGTCAAGGAGACGGAGCACCGAGAAGAAAACGCTGCAAAGGAGTCCTCGCCTGCTGCGGAGAAACCTTCAAAACCAGAGACGCCGGTGAAGGCCGAAAAGGCAAAGACAAAGCCGGCTCCAAAAGAAGTGAAGAGCGAGGCGGCTCCGACCGGCAAGCCGAGCGACGATCTGAAGGTAGGGCAGAATGTGTTCGCCCAGATGCGTGAGCTTCAGAAAGCAAGACAGAACTCCCGCAGCTCAGCCTCTGACCGCAGGAGCGGCGAGAGAACCGGCAGTTACCGCAGAAACGGCAATTCGGGCCAGGGAAGCTACAGCCGCGGCGGAAGTGACAGGAACGGCCAGGGAGGCCGCAGTTCCTATTCCAGCTACAGCCACAACGGCCAGGGCTCATCCCAGGGCGGTTACCGCGGCAGAAATTCTTCCGGTCAGAGTTCTTTCCGAGGCAATGACCGGCAGGAAGGCGGATACAATAAGGACCGCGCTCCACAGGGAAGAGGATTTGGAGCTGGTTCCCGGCCCGGTTCGGCAAAGAAGAATACAGAGGGTGGATTTGGCGCTTCGTCACGCCCCGAGGCGAAGAATTACTCGCGCCGCAGGGAAAACCGCAAGAGAGAAGAGATCCTGGACGATGAGAAGGAGAATCTGACCGCTCTCACAAAGCAGAGCCACAAGAAGCAGCAGAAGAAAAAGGAAGAGGATTCCATCCGCACCATCATCGTTCCGGCATCCGTGACGGTTACAGATTTTGCAGATATGCTGAAAGTTCCGGCGGCGGAGCTTGTGAAGAAGCTCTTCCTCTCCGGCAAGGCTGTCACCATCAACGACGAGATCGACTATGACACGGCCGAGCAGCTTGCGCTGGAGTACAACTGCCTGTGCGAGAAGGAAGTCGTCAAGGATCCGATTGAAGAACTCCTCAAAGAGCCGGAAGAAGATCCGAAGGATCTCAAGCCGCGGCCGCCGGTTGTCTGCGTCATGGGCCATGTTGACCACGGCAAGACGTCCCTGCTTGATTATATCCGCAAGTCACACGTCACCGAAAAGGAGTCCGGAGGCATCACGCAGGCCATCGGCGCCTATACTGTAAAGACCAAGAGCAATCGCCAGATTACGTTCCTGGATACTCCTGGACACGAGGCATTCACTGCCATGCGTATGCGCGGCGCCCAGGCGACCGATATTGCGGTTCTTGTTGTCGCGGCGGACGATGGTGTGATGCCGCAGACCATTGAGGCGATCAACCACGCGAAGGCGGCTAATGTGACGATCATTGTGGCGGTAAACAAGATCGACAAGCCGAATGCGAA
>OCTW013382033.1_pt1 | contig 12491 bp, 13 predicted proteins | sample 1539671 | NCBI WGS metagenome assembly OCTW01 (sample SAMN02144230, study PRJEB22623) | gut metagenome | biome: sheep rumen | host: Ovis aries | place: New Zealand | reverse complement strand
TTTTGTATTACAAAGAACAAGAATCAAGCATTCAGGGAACAGGTTGAGAAGAGCACCTTCCACGAAGAAAAGTCTAATCGTTTTAGTAGCTTGGTTTATCGTGCCTTGGCATCTGAACTGATAAGCTTTTCCAAGGCATCAGAGTTGCTGAATGAGTCAATCTACGTAGTCCGCGAACAGTTAGAGCTGGTATAATATAATGGAGATTGTAATCAACGATACAAATATCTTCTTGGATTTGTACGATATCGGCCTGTTAGATGATTTCTTTCAGTTGCCTATACGGGTGCATACTGTTGACTTCGTAATCAATGAAATCACCCATCCCGATCAACAGAAGGTGATACAACAACTGATTAGTAAGGGAATTCTTTTTGTGAAGGACTATCCTGCAACAAGTATTCCCAATCTATATCAGTTCAATATCGAGTGTGGTGGAAATCTGACTTTAACCGATTCTACTGTTATCTATTATGCCCAAACACTTGATAACTGCAGGATTTTGACAGGTGACAGACAGTTACGTAATAGGGCAGAAGAACGAGGCATTATTGTTTCTGGAATACTATACGTATTTGACCAACTTGTAGAACACAATCTGATTCCACCATACGAAGCCTCACAGAAGTTGGAAGCTCTATTCAAGTTTAACACTCGACTCCCGAAGCGAGAAATAGAAATACGATTGGAAAAGTGGAAATAGAAAAGAAAACAAATTAACAGGATATCACAATGAATATAGAAGAATATAAAAAAGAACTTGCGGAATGGAAGAAAAACCATATTGATTTTTACAATGAATATGTTCATGCTATAAAGAGCAGGAAAGCAACCCTTACTACTTATATGCATGTTTACGTATTTGCCATGAATCAGATTCTGGGCCTACCAAAAGATATTGAATTGGGCGATTGCGATGATCTCTTTAAAACCTATTTTGGAAAATATGGCTTCAACAAGTTATTAGGAATGCTTGCATCGGTTATAGGTAACGATATATTTTTCGGAATCAAGTCACTTGCCCAACGCAATAAGTTAAAGAAGGCAATTGTAGCTTGGCTTATATTGGGCGACCTTCATACATGTATCATTAACAAAGTGATATCCTATCCTGATAAAGGTAATTATGAAGAGAGTCTCAACAAACTTCTTTGTCGAATTGTCAGAAATAGCCTTATATCAGGATTAAAGGATGAGGATTATTGGCGTTCTGTACAGAGCAAGAAGCAATTATTCTTAAAAGATGATGAGATGGAAAATCTCTTAGGTCTTATTAAAAAGGAGATTGAGAAAAAGAAAGATTCCGGAACGTCTCAACAAAAGGATTCTGATGAAAGAAAGCTAGTCGAGAGTGTTCAGAATAAGAAAGGCAAGCCTGGAAGGAAACCAAAGTTTGGTGACCTGAAAAAAGAAACTTTGGAAGCCTTCATCGAATATAGCACAGGAAATCAAGGTAAAGCAGAAACCTATACCCAGAAGATTGTAGATCAGCTTACTAAGTGTACCACGGGTGAAGAACTGGCAGCGTTAGCAGTTGCCCTGGAACATCTTGGTATTATCAGGTGCATAGACAATGGTGGGGTGAGAATGTTCTGGGGCATGTTACGCAAAAAGTGTAATACAATAGTGGGCTATAAGGTTATGAACGAAAATTATAAAAAACTTGAGGCGTATAACAAAAAAGGCATAGTACCTCCCGAATGTGCCTCTGGTAGAAAGAAAATTTCAGATTTCATCGAGATATTTCGAGAAATAAATAAGCCTTCAGGAAATATAGTTCAAGAAACCTCTATAGAGGTTAATTAATTCAATCAATTCAATTAATTCGTGCATCCCAATTAATTGACCTTAGTTTCATTTCCTACCCCATAAAAATCCAATAATTTTGCCGTCGAATTGAGAAAGACTCAGTTCGGGGACCTTCCTTTGTCCCTTAGTTTTGGACAAATTAATTATTGGATTATGAATAACATTATTGTAATTGAAGAAGAACAGTTGGCAGAAGTCGTTTATGCCGCTGTAAACAGATGCCTCGATGAAAGAAAGATTGAGGATAGTGTGAGTAAACCTGATGATGAAGGTTACTATGATCGTGATGAGATATGTGGTTTGCTGCATATCGCATATCCTACTTTGTGGCGAATTGAGAAGTCAGGCTTGTTGAAAAGCCAAAAGGTGGGACGCAAGAATCTCTATTCTAAAGCTGAGGTAAACCTGCTGATGAAGTCTGGCAAACTGGCAAAGTACAACCGAAAGTAATGCTATCATGGAGAATTATGTACAAGGTATTACTGAAGAACAGCAACAGATGCAGTCAAAGTTTGTTTCTGCCGCTGAGTTGTCTGGTGAAATCACTGGTGAGATGCTGCTGAAAAAACAGGTTCACGAAATCCCAACACTTGTGGAGCCTATTTTCCCCAAAGTTGGATTAGGTTGTCTGGCAGGCAGCTCTGATACAGGAAAGTCAGCCCTGCTCCGTCAAATGGGCATATCTGTAGCTGCCGCATTGCCAACATTCCTAGGAATGAGACTTAATGTGAGTCGTCGGGTCGTCTATTATGTATCTACGGAAGATGACGAGACCGCAACAGCTTATCTTCTATGTAGGCAGAATACAGACCTAAATATTGATCCGGCAGAATTGAGACATTTACGATTCTTGTTCGAGAGTGAGAATGTAGTAGCGGAATTGGATAAGCGATTAGCGGTTCATCCGGCAGATCTTGTTATTATAGACTGTTTCTCAGATCTCTATACTGGAAATATGAATGAGAGTAATCAGGTACGAATGTTTCTTAATCAGTATTCCCAGTTGGCCAACAAATATCAGTGTCTCATCATTTTCCTGCATCATTGTGGTAAACGTACTGAGAACTTCATGCCGAGTAAGCATAATCTTCTTGGTAGCCAGGCATTCGAAGCAAAGATGCGATTGGTCTTGGAACTCAGGAGTGATGTGGCGGATAAGACGGTCAAGCATCTGTGCTGCGTGAAAGGAAACTATTTGTCTGCAGACTATAAGACAGAATCCATAAAGCTCAAATTCTCTGAGAACCTTACTTTTCATGAGACTGGTGAACGTGTCCCTTATGAGAATTTGGTTCCGGAATCTGGAGATGTGGATGACAAATACGAACTGGTTATGCAATTGAAGTCGGAAGGACGTACACTTGATGAGATTGCCAAGATTATTGGCTATAAGGACAAGTCTGGTGTGTCTAAATTCATTGCAAGATATGAAAAACGAAAGGGAATAGTAAATGGATAACTACGATTATAACGCATTGGCCAATGAGGTGGTCAGACGGGGTGTCAATATGTTTGAGTCATTTGACGACTGGACCAAGGGGGCTTTTGCTCTCTCCAATCTTGGGAATGATGGACTCGTCATTTTTAAGACCATCAGCAGTCTCAGTCAGAAATACAATGTAGCTGAGTGCGAACGGAAGTTCAGGAATGCACTTAGTACAAGCAACCGTATTGGGATTGCCTCTTTTATATATATGTGTCAGCAGCATGGCATTGATACCAATAAGTATTATGTGAAGAATTCCGAAGCGGCCCATCTTCAACCTGTGGCAACTCATCAAATAGAGAATCATCCACAACCACCATTGGCTTCTATCGATAGTGCCTATCTCACAAACAGCCTCGATTATTCTCTGTCATCAGATTTTGGCTTTTATCTAAGAAATCTTGCGGATAAAGTTGACCATGTGGTTGATGTTACAAGGCTTTACTATTTGGGAATGAATCGTGAACATCATACCATCTATTGGTATGTTGACAAGAACAACATCGTCCGCTATGGCAAAGTTATGGCCTATGGTGCTGATGGGCATCGTAACCGTTTCTTCAATCCGATAAGCATTCCCAGGGAATTGTCAACGAAAGGACTTCTCCCCAAAGAGTACAAAATAAAGCAAACCCTCTTTGGAGAGCATCTTATCCGACTTCCTCAATATGCTGGTAAAACAATCGGCATTGTTGAGAGTGAGAAGACGGCTATCATCTGCTCCTTATTCCTTCCATCTCTACTTTGGTTGGCAACCGGCTCGATGGGTAATGTGCAGAATGAAAGGATGGAGGTCGTAAAAAATCGACCAGCCATTCTCTATCCAGATACTGATCCGGATTCTTTGGCATTTAACAAATGGAGACAAAGAGCAGATGAGTTAAATCATCTTGGATGGCAAATTCAGGTCAGTGATTATCTGGAAAAAGTTGCTACACCTGAGCAGCGCCAGATGAAAATCGACATTGCTGATTTGCTGATAGACAATATTCAAACCCAAACAAAGGCCAGTCAGGTCTCTCTGTAAGGTATCGTGATGTTTTGTAGGGAGCAAGTTTATGTTTTGAGTTGCTCAAAACTCCGCTATTTCCCCAATGGGACGCGTTTTCATCCCGTTGGTCTAACTTAATTTAAGATTGAAACTATGACAGAAAAGAATAAAGGTGGTCGCCCCAAAGTGGCTACTATAGACAAGAAGAAATACAAGTTGCCGCCAGTCCGGTTAGGCACAAGGAACTATGTAATGGTGAAGAACCTAGCTAAGCAGGCAGGCTTGTCGCTGACTGAATATCAGCGGCAGAAACTGTTGCAGGGTTATGTCGTAGAACGCATCAGTCCAGAACAAATGGATCTTTATCGTCAGTTGGCAGGTATTGGCAACAACCAGAATCAATTGGCTCACCAAGCCAACACTTTTGGCTATAACAAAGACGCAGCACTCTATCATGAGAATGCGCTGCAAGTAAACAACCTTATCAAGAAGATTCTCTATGATGGCTAAGATAACTAAGGGACATAGCTTTGGCGGTGCTGTCTGTTATGTTATGCAGGATAAGAAGGAGGCAAAGTTGTTGGATTCGAGGGGTGTCCTGGCGAATGACAAACAGTCCATCATCAACTCTTTCGGTCTTCAGTGTCAACTTCGGCCAGATGTTAAGGTGATGGTTGGGCATATTTCCCTCGACTTCTCTGTTGAAGACGTTGACAAAATGAGTGATGACTTTATGGTTAAGGTGGCTCAGGAATATTTGCAGAGGATGAATATCTTGAATACTCAATACATCATAGCTCGTCACTATGACCGTGAGCATCCTCACTGCCATATCATTTTCAACCGCATTGGCAACAACGGGAAACTTATCTCTGATAGGAATGACCGCATTCGCAGTGCAAAGATCTGCCGAACGCTGTCAGAGAAATACCAGCTACATATTGCTAATGGCAAAGATCATGTACACCGTGAACGTCTTCGTGGTGCCGATGCCGTGAAGTATCAAATCTATGATGCTTTGGAAGCAGCAGTTCAAAGATGTCGAACTTGGGAGGAATTGCGCGCTTTATTGGCCCATCAAGGCATTACGTTGTCTTTTACTCATCGCGGTACCACTTCTGACATCCAAGGTGTAGTTTTTGAAAAAGACGGACTTCGTTTCAATGGTTCCAAGATCGATCGGAAGTATAGTTACTCCAAGATAAGCACAGCCTTGAAACAAAACGAGATGCATCAGAGAAGAGGTTCGGTAAATGGCGACTATGAATTTGAGGACTATAAGGATCATGAGACTCATTCTCAACGCAGAAGTTCAAATAGCCGTATTTCAGAGGCACTGCATGAACAGCCATATGGCTCAGATACATTTAGTGGTGTTCATATTGGAGTGTCGGCTGCTGGCAGTTTTGTTACTGATGTAGCTTCTGGTATTGTAAGCGCTACTGGTGCTATTGCTTCTGGTATGGCTAATGCTATGGCTGCAACACCTTCTTCTCCAAGTATCTCCTCCGGTGGAGGTGGCGGAAACAACAGTTCAGAAGATCTCGCTGATGATGAATATATTGATGAATATGGTGTACGTCGCAAGAAGCATCGCGGTATGCACCGATAGTATTAACAATAAATATATCTTTATATGGATCAATTAAATTCTACTGAAATGATGCTCGCAGAACTTATCGAGCAGAACAGCAAGCAACAGAAAGATGTTACTTCAATGAAAACCTCACTTGATACACTTTCAGGTGAGCTGACCAAACTAAACAACATCCTGAGTCCAACTCTAAAACCCGTAAAGTTTGAGGAGATGATTCCGAGAAAAGTTGCTGAAGAACGGATTCAAAATTTAGTCCGTATGTATGATGACATGCAAGCTAATTATGCGAATCTTAAGGCTGAGTATGGCGAACTACAAGCGAAAGCCCGCTATTGGGCTTCTAATCAATGGGCTAAGCACTTATTCCGATGGTTATTCATTAAGCGTCATCTATGGGTAGCCCTTGTGTATATGTTTTTTGTTTTGATGATGTCTCTTCTTATATGGAGATATGAAAATATGAAGCAGGAGCTTGGCCAATTAGAGACTACGGCATTGAAATATCGATATGTCAGGGCATCAGGTGTTACTCCAATGGTCACGTCCTTTGTAGATAGCTTGTTTGAAGACGGAGGCTCATATGATTTTAGCAGAATCCACGAGATAGTGGACAATTATGAAAAACGGGCCAGACAAAAATGCGACAGCATTATGAGATCTGAGCAAAGAAAGCAGAAACGATATTAACTTTCACAAAATAATAAACTAACATTTACGATTCATAACAAAATAGCAAAGTAATGAAATCTAAAAAGAACAAAATCATAGTTTTCGCCAATCAGAAGGGCGGAGTGGGCAAATCCACACTCTGCATCCTTCTGGCAGACTATCTGGCGTATTGGAAGAAAAATGTCTGCATCATTGATACCGACCTCCAACAGTCGGCTACCCTGCAACGTGAGCAGGATAAGCAAACCTTGGGGGAAGAAGAACCGTACAGCATCCAGTCGTTTGAGGTCAGCGACCCAAATACAATGCAGATGCTAATGGAAAATGCGCAGTCGCAAGATGGCTTCGTGCTGTTCGATGCTCCAGGTACAATCAAAGACGATGGTCTGGCACCGATATTCATCTATGCCGATTACATCATCTGTCCGTATGAATACGAGTCGAAGTCATTGAGCTCTACCCGCACCTTTATCCAAGTCGTTAACCGCCTTCGTCAACTCAATCCGCAGATGAAAGCTCAAATCTTCTTCGTGCCGAATAAGGTCGATGCGCGAATGGGAACGCATGAAGAGCAGGAACTTTGGAAGCATATGGATGATGAATTTAGCCAAAGCGGGTTTATTGCTCCACCTGTCGGCTATCGAGCTCAAATGAAGCGAGTCAACACCTACAATGTCCCGTTACCTTTGAAACATGCTGTTTATGAGAGTTTTCGATTCATCGTAAAATCTATTTTGCGATAATGTGAGTTTGTGATTAATAGATAAAATGACTATGGAGAAGAAGAAGCTTAGTATTGAACTACCAAAAGGTGGTATGAGCGACCTTACTAAACAGGTGAGGAACAGCCCCATCACAGAACCGTCAACCGATGCTACAGAATGGCAACACTTCACCCACTATTTGGATGAGTTCAAAAACATCCCAGAACATGGTGAATGCGTTTGGCTTTTCAAGGATGTAAAACGAGAGATTGAACGTATCAAGTTCGAGTCGGATGCAAAGCTTAATATCCGGCAGCTGGTAAACGCAATGCTCCTTGCTTTCATCAAGGAACACAATGAGGAATTGCAGCACATTCGTTCGGGATGATAAGGCAAAAAAGCTCGTTTAGGTTGGATTATATGCTTCAGACGGTTAAATTTAATTTAAATTACTCCTTAATTATACGTAGGTAAGAGAATTATTTCGTATCTTTGCAAGTGCAATCTGTGGCTTGCCGCAGAAAGCGGGAGTTCTTTTCTTATGAATAAAAATGCGTTTGCTACCGTTCTATCCACATTAGAACCTGAGAAATTCTTATAGCAAATAGAAACGAGAAGTAGTAGACAAGTTGCCAGCGCACTCGATATGAGTGGGCTTACTTGTCTATTTCTCGGGTTTTCTCAGGACCTTAATGTGGGGCAGGTAATGTTCCCACTCTTTTTGTGTCCTATAGGAAACCATCTATTTCAAGGAGAGATAGTAGAAGCGCTTGAAATAGCAAACAGATGCCAAAGAAGTATTGGACTGAAGACAAGTTTGTTAATCGTGTCATTGAGGGTGACTGCATCGAAGTAATGCGCCATCTGCCCAATGACTGTATTGACATGGTGCTGTGTGATTTGCCTTATGGCACGACACAGAATAAGTGGGATAGTATAGTTCCGCTCGATGAATTGTGGGCTGAGTACAAGCGTATCGTTAAGCCCAATGGTGCTATTGTGTTGACCTCGCAAGGTTTGTTTACTGCTGCATTGATTATGAGCCAGCCTAAACTCTTCAAGTATAAATGGGTATGGGAGAAATCAAAGCCAACGAACTTCTTGAATGCAAAGAAACAACCGTTGAGAAAACATGAGGACGTTTGTGTCTTCTATAACAAACAACCAGTTTACAATCCTCAGATGACAGAAGGTGAGCCTTACGATAAAGGTGTTCGTAAGAACCAGTTGAGTGGTAGTTATGGTGATTTCCAGCCTGTGCATGTGCATAGCGATGGTAAACGTTATCCGACTGATGTAGTTTATTTCAAGACGGCAGAAAGCGAAGGTGAGGTTTTTCATGCAACCCAAAAGCCAGTTGAGTTAGGACGTTATTTTGTGCGTACCTACTCGAATCCAGGCGACATCATTCTCGACAATACAAGCGGCAGCGGCTCTTTCGTTGTTGCAGCATTGATGGAGGGACGTAACTTTGTGGGAATAGAGAAAAATGCAGATACCGAACTTTTCAAAGGTGAGAAGATTGACTACATCAAAAAGACCCGCGAACGGTTACAAGAAGCATGGCGGGAACTTGATGAAGAAAAGACAAAGCATCTGCGAGTGTGCAATTTAATTGAGAAATTTGCAAAATAAAAAGATAAGCCTATGGCAACTACTATCCGAAAAAACGAACGAAGCTGGGCGATAGAACTTATATCGCAAATCAATCAGTTCTCAACAGATAATGACCTGATTATCAAGAGAGCCGGTGGTGAATCAACTGTAAGTGAACATCGCGGACAAAGTATGTTCCCAGATGTGATACTCTATGGCGATCATGACTTATCAAGTATTCTGCAAGGTTGGGAGTTGAAGATGCCAGATGTCCCGATTACTGATGAAGACTTTGTTCACGATGCCAAACGCAAGGCAAGGGCTTTGAATCTGAATAGTTGTGTTATTTGGAACTTTACTCATGTCAAACTATACGTTTATGACGATAACAGTCATGACTATGAGGTGAAGAAAACTTGGGACAACAATACCATCAGGACACGAAATGATGTTCAGAGGTACAAGTCAAGATGGGAGAGTACATTGCAAAGTGTGCTGACATCAGTCAACGAGTATCTTATTTCGGGTGAAGTGAAGAAAAGGTTCATTGGTGAAGTCCTCACAAAAACATCTATCTCCAATCTCGTCAATGAAAACAAGTACAATGTCGCAAATAGCCTAAGAAATGCAGCAAATAGTGATGCCATTATGTCTGCCCACATAGATACATGGTGGAAAGATATAGAGTCGGAGTATAGGGGTGATGAGGAGGATAAGTTTGCTGCCTATGCAAAAAGCATCATCATCAATTGGGCCAATCGTATCATCTTTGCCCACCTGATTAAGCGTAGGCAGCAAAGTGCTTTTGCCATTGACCAACTCGATTACGATAGTACGCCAAGGGATGGCAACAAGATATTTCAGGAGATAACCGAAAAAAGTGACTTCTATAATATTTTCAGCGTAATTCCCTACAATGAGCATATTTCCGAGAAGACATGGGCACAGTTGGTAGAGCTATCGCTTTTCCTGAAGAATTCTCCCATCAATAGTATTAGTCAAAGGATTCTTCAGCAGGTGCTCGAAGGTTCGGTCAATATTTCCAAACGACTGATGAATGGCCAATATCCCACACCTCCGACATTAGCCGCCATTCTTTCACGGATGACAATCCATGATGTGAATGGTGAATGTTTCGATGGTTGTTGTGGAACCGGTACAATACCAAGTTTTATTATCAACTTCAAGAAAGACAGGAGAATCGGAGCGGCACAAGCGATGGCAACAACCTGGGCCAGCGACAAATTCAAATTGCCTTTGCAGATTGCGAATCTGGCAATGACCAACTACGATACAATTAACATGCCCTGCCGCCTGTTCCAAAAAGATATTCTAACGTTGAATCCAGGCGACGAGGTAGAAATAGTAAATCCACAAACTGGTGAACGGGAAACCTTTAGTTTGCCCCTCTTCGATAGCTTTGTGTCTAACCTTCCATTTGTCAAGTCAAGTGGAATTCCAGATGATGACACACAATTTGTAACTGCAATTAAGCGGGCAAACAATCTTTCGGGTAGGTCTGACTTCAGTTATTATATAGCCCTCCACTTGAAAAATCTTGTAAAGGCTGGTGGTTATGTTGGAATCATCCTCTCCAATTCATTCCTCGGAACAGATGCCGGCAGCAAATTCCTTGCAGCCATTAGGGAAGATTTTGACGATATGCGCATTCATATCAGTGGCAGCGGCAAGTGGTTTACAAATGCTGATATTGTGACCGCATTGCTGATAATGAGAAGGAAAAGTGAAGAAGCAGAGGAAAACACTTCTATTTCATTCTTCACATGGAAACGGAATCTCAATGTAATTTCTGAGAGCCCTGATTACCAAGAAACGATTATAAACTCTTCATTGCTCGATAGGGAATTGGACAACGAAGTCATAGCAAGAGTGAATTACAACGCTGAAGAATTGGAATCGCTGATAAATCTGAATGTTTCGTACAACTCTCTTTTCAGCAATCTCAAATGGTTACTGGAGATAGAAGACAAGTTGGTGCCAGTCAGTAACTATCTGAAAGTATTCAGGGGTAGTCGTAGAGGTTGGGATCCAATGTTTTTCCCGCAAAGCGATGCACCTATTGAACCGCAGTTCTTGAAAGACATGCTCATGAATGCAAGGGCCACAGATAGCTATATTGCATCCCCGACAACAGACAGAAAAGCTTTCTGCTGTGGTATAGAAACTGATGAACTTGAAAGTCTTGGGTATCGAGGAGCGCTGGCATGGATTAGGAAATTCGAAGCAGAAGTAAATGAAACAGGAAGACCTCTTCCTGACGTTTTGGCACGTGCTGGAATGAAATGGTATGAACTGACAACCGATGAGGTAGCAGAGATATTCACAATGATGAATCCCGATGACCGCATGTTCTACGCTAAGTTCAACTCGCCAACGTTTATCAATCAGAGACTGATTGGATTGAAGAGAAAACGAACTACGGATAATCTTGACTTGCTTCATGCCTTGCTAAATTCGATGCTCTCTTTATTCTATATAGAGGCTGTCGGTTTTGGTAGAGGTCTTGGCGTACTTGACATCAACAAAGACTCCATTTCAAAATGTTATATGCTAAATCCTGCTTTGCTAAACGAAGAACAGAAGACGGCTATAATGACTCAATTCTCTCAATTAGTAGAGCGTGGTATCTTAGACATTAATCAGGATATAGATGATCCCATCAGACAAGAATTCGAAAGAGTGGTATTAGACGCCTTTGGAATTGGAGAATATTTTGACAATATTGTGTCAAGTCTTAAAGCAATGAGAAAGGTTCGTAAGGCAGTCAGGCAGACCATTGTCCAACTGAGGCCACTCAATGACTCGGGAAGATATGATAGTTTTGATGAACAGCAAATGTTAATTGCAGCCGAGAGTGAACATTGTAATTAAACTCCACCCTTATGCCAGAGCAGACGACATAGGGGCGGAGTTCCTTTTTAATTTAGGGGAAATTAACTGATGAGGTTCAGCTTGTTCTCGTAAAGATCATAAACGACGGGGTGGGCAAATGTGATGCTGTGACCATCGGTAATTGCAGATGCGTCGATACCTCGACGCTGGAACTCGTCGATGAGTGCCTGGTCGTGATAGGCTCGCATGGAGGACCAGCCGCAGTCCTGGACTTGGGAGTTGAAAACGGTTACTAACTCTGTGATTTGCATGTCGGCAAATCGCAATGCATAACGAATGTAATAAATGTGATTTTGCATAACTTTTTGTTTTTGAAGTGAATAATAATCTTCCGCATCGTACTGACCACCGTGGCTAAGTTAAAGCTCGGTTGGTGAGTCACCCTTTCGGGCACTGCTCTTGATGCTTCGGGTGCAAAGGTACAAAGAAATAATGAAAGAATAATAGAAATCGATGCCAATTCTTCTGAATATACAAAAAAAATGCAGAAATGTTTGGTGAATTGTAAAAAAGTGTGTAATTTTGCCGCCGTTTTTCAAAATTATGTAAATTAAGCAATGCTGCAACAAAGAATGAACATATCAATACTGTTACCACTCCAGGGCAAAGAGAGCTTTGGAGGCTTCTGCTATGTTTATACGAACGACTCGATGAGTATTGCAGCACGTGACTGGTACACGAACACTTTCCAACGAACATCATCAGATAGAGAATCTGACCGGACGG
>OCTW011536478.1_pt1 | contig 12492 bp, 9 predicted proteins | sample 1539671 | NCBI WGS metagenome assembly OCTW01 (sample SAMN02144230, study PRJEB22623) | gut metagenome | biome: sheep rumen | host: Ovis aries | place: New Zealand | reverse complement strand
GAGCTTCGCCTGCCGGAATCCGACGCCGAGCAGGTCGAGGAACTGCTCGCCCTGGAGCGCCTCCCGGGCGAGGACTGGCCGCTCGCCGCGTTCCGCCGGATGGCGCCCGCGGACCGAGCCGAGATCGAGGCGTTCCTGCGCCGGCTGCCGGCGTTCTTCGAGCCGGAGACGCTCGACGCCTTCCGGCGCGGCTACCGCGATCTCCTCGCCGCCGTCGCCGCGCGCGCGGACGCGGGAATCTTCGGATCCGGCAGCGCGGGCGGCTGGGCCGCGAAGGTGGCCGGCGCGCTCGACGCCGCCACCACGAACGCGCTCGCCGCGGGCGACGTCGAGGCGCTCCTCGCCGCGCCTCCGCTTGCGCGCGCAGGAGCCGGGGAGCCCGCGTGGTCCGGTTCCGACGACGACCTCTGGCGCGACTTCCGCCTTCACTGGACCGGCGAGGATTCGCTGCTTGCGACCCACCGCAACGAAGGATCCCGGGATGGCGACGGTCTGTCCGTCGGGATGGTGCGGACCGGCGGCGTCTGGAGAATCTCGGGCGCGATCTTCCGGGGATGGGTCGTCTGGGCGGACATTGTCGCGCAGTCCCGACCCGACAAGCAGCACCGCAGGAACCTCCGGCTCTGGGCCGAGATCTTCGCCGACTTCGCCGCCGGCGCGCGCGCGGAGGCTGAGAAGCCCTCGACGACCGCCTACGCCGACGAGCGACGGGACGAGCGCGCCGCGGAGCTCGTCGCCGGCGCGCTCCACGGCATCAGCCTCCGGCTCCGGCAGGTCCCGTGGGAGTTCTGGCTCGACTCCTCCTATCTTCTCGGCGAGTATTGGGGCTACTGGAACACAGAACGGAAGAAAGGCGACTGGAAGCACTCCGCCTACATGGAGAAGCGGCTCGAAGCGCAAAAGCCGGTCCGTCCGCAGCGCATGCCGAACGACCGCTTCGTCGATCCGCTGGAAAGCCGCGAAGCGGCGGAAGCTCGCGCGCGCGAGCGCTGGAAGCGCGAAAACCGCAGCGACGTCGACCTCGTCTTCGGAGACGAGTAGCTCGGCGCCTTCCCGCGCAATGGATCGTCGATTTAGACTCGTTTGGATGTGATTTCACGTTTTATCTTGCGAAATCATTTCAAATCTGATAGATTCCGACCTCGTTCAAGCAATTTCTACCGAAAAGGAGACTCCCATGCTGGCTCGGAAGGAAGAACAGGCGGAACTGTTGGACGCCGTGCAGTCGTCCAAGTCGGAATTCGTGGCCGTCTACGGACGGAGGCGCATCGGAAAGACGTTTCTTGTGGAGGAGACTTTCGCGGGGTCGTTCGCGTTCGAGCACACCGGCCTGGCGAAGGCTCCGCTCGCGGTCCAGCTCCGGAAGTTCCGGTCGTCGCTCCGCGCGTTCGGGCTTCGGGACTGTCCGGCGCTCGGGGACTGGTATTCCGCGTTCGAGGAGCTCCAGCGCCTGCTGGAGGGACGTCCCGCCGGCAGGAAGATCGTGTTCATCGACGAGATGCCCTGGCTCGACACGCCGCGCTCGAACTTCGTGTCCGCGCTGGAGAACTTCTGGAACGGCTGGGCCGCGCGCCGCAAGGACGTCCTCCTTGTCGTGTGCGGCTCCGCCACGTCGTGGATCGTCGGGAAGATCATCCGCGACAAGGGCGGGCTGCACAACCGCGTGACGCGCCAGATTCCGCTCAAGCCGTTCACGCTCGGGGATTGCGAGCGGTTCGCGGACGCGCAGGGGCTGGCGCTCTCGCGCCACGAGATCGTCCGGCTCTACATGGTTCTCGGCGGCGTCCCCTGGTACTGGAGCCTGCTGCGGCCGGGACGCTCCGCCGCGCAGGAGGTGGACCGCCTGTTCTTCTCCGAGAACGCGATCCTCGCGGGGGAGTTCCGATCGCTGTTCGACTCGCTCTTCCGCGCGGGCTCCCCGCACGTCCGGATCGTGGAGGCGCTCGCATCGCGGCGGTCCGGCCTCTCTCGCGCGGAGATCGCGCAGGCCGCGGGCCTGGCGGACAACGGGGCGCTCACGCGGCTTCTCGAGGAGCTGCAGGAGTGCGGGTTCGTCCGCGCCTACCGTCCGTTCGGCGCAAAGAAGAAGGGCTCCGTCCACCAGCTTGTCGACTGCTTCTCGCTGTTCCACCGGCGGTTCGTCGCCTCCGGCGCGAAGGGATCGGACGCGGAGAACTACTGGTCCGCCACGCAGGAGAGCGGAGACCGGCGAGCCTGGGAGGGACTGGCCTTCGAGCTGGTCTGCCTGCTGCACGTCCGGCAGATCCGGCGCGCGCTCGGCATCGAGGGCGTCCTGTCCTCGGTCTGCTCGTGGCGGGCCCCCGCGGCGGCGAAGCACGGCGCTCAGGTGGACCTCGTGCTGGACCGGGCAGACGGGGTGATCGACCTATGCGAAATGAAATGGAGCGAGAAGCCCCACGCAATCGACAAGGCCGAGGACGCCGACCTGCGCCGCCGCCGCGCCGTCTTCCTCGAGGAAACCGGCACAAGGAAGTCCGTCCAGACCGTCCTTGTCTCCCCGGAAGGCGTCGAGCACGGCAGATACGCGTCCGCGGTCCAGGCCGTCGTCACGCTCGCGGACCTCTTCGCCTGACCGGCGAGCGGTTCGCGGGCCGCCCCTGTCTCGTTGTCCTTGTCAGATTTCCGTGCGACGATTCGTAGGTTCTGCAGAGGACCGATCCTCTCCAGGCCATGAACGACGCCACGACGCAATCCTTCCGCGTTCCTCCGTCCGCAGCCGACATCTTCGGCGCGACGCGGGGCGCCGCGCGCTTCCAATCGCGGTCGGCGGGGCGGAACCGTGGCCGCGGTTCCGCCACGCCGACCGCATTTTCCTCCTTGAACGTCGTCCGGTCCTCTGGTATACTTCGCCCCAATCCGCCACCCTGACGCCCCTTCGGGGCCACCGGGGAGGCGGAGGGACAAACAAACCCTTTGCATTGCTTGCAACGCAATCGTCTGCCTGAATCGTAGGAACATTCAACCCGGACGATACGATGTAAGGATGACCGCCTTTCCGGCGCGCCTCCTTCTCGTGTTTCCGGAACGGCCCTCCTACGAGCCCAGGCAGAGACACGTCAAGGGGACCGCCGCTTCCGCCCGTACGGCTTCTTCCCTCCAACTAGATCAACCGAAATGAAAACCAACACCCATCTGATTCTCTGTTTCGCAGACACTATCGTAGTTATTGTTTCCGGACTCCTTCTCTTGTCGGCGGGTCTCGTGTCTGCTCACGCTGACGAGCCTGACGGGTTCGGTGGCATCTATGTTGTTCGGGAAGGAGACATTCTCTCTCGTATTGCCGAAAAAAAATCCATCTCGCTAACAGCTCTCATTAAAGCGAATCCTCAGATTCAGAATCCAAACAGGATTCTTGTCGGCCAAAAACTCAATCTGCCTCCTGACCCTTTTCAAGTTGTTAAGAAGGCAAAATCCGATTCTAAGATTGTTGAAGTTCTGTCCAAAAATGCAGCTTTCTTCGACGCAAATCAACGTCGGCACGGAAATCCGTTGCTCTGCCACGCCTTAGAGAACGGCTGCGGTCTGGCCGTCATAAAAGTTCTCGTGAACCATGGTGCAAACGTCAACGCAACGAACCGCGAAGGCCGAACCGTTTTGATGGTCGCACTTAAAGAAGGCTGTGAAAGCAACATCGTTTCGCTCCTAGTCCGTTCCGGAGCGGACTGCAACGCCCGAGAACCAAAAACTGATAAGACACCATTAATGTTTGCTATAGACAACAATGCTGATCGCAATACCATAGGAGCCCTTTGCAATTTGGGAAGGGCGAATGTCCTGGCATTAGATGCGGAAGGTAATGACTTTTACACGTATCGTTCCCGGTGGCACGAAAGTCGTCAAAAGGCAGAACTGGATTTCTTGTTCAAAAAACGGGAAGAAGCGATTGCGGCCCAAGACAGCACTATGCTGAGCATCTCCCTTCAAACTGATCCAAACAAGGTCAGTGATCGAGTTCGGCTGGAGTCCGACTGGCGGGCGACCGACTCCAAAGGAAGATCTTTGTTGATGCTGATGGCGGCAAACAACCACAATCCAGAAGTCATCGAATTGGCGCTGCAGAACGGCGGTTCCGTTCTGCAGCGCGATAAAAGAGGATGGAAAGCCGCAGACTTTGCCGTCGCCAAAAACAGCGAGCTCACAGTCGTTCAACGCCTGGTTGTCGAGGAAATGCTTCTCTTGGATACGGAGAAAGGAAGCAAAGAATATCAGAAGCGAATCGACAAACTTCGGACAAAGGTCAGCGGTGGAGATGGTTCGGTCTCCGGCCCTCGTCGCGATCGAAACAAGGCGGCCATTGCGATCTATGCATTAAGTGTTGTAACCGGCTACTGGCCCTACCTCTCTGCCGCGCTTGCAAGTGGTTCTGCCGTCTTGGCATTCACGGATGCCCACGTGGAACGAATCGACGAGTTGCTGGCCGTTGCCGCTTCAAACACGAAGAATCCCGCTGTGCTTGACTTTCTCCTTGCTCAAAATGCAAAAATCAACGTCGCCGATGATTTCGGAATCACTCCGCTCATGTGCGCCGTGGCGAACAATCCCGATTCCAAGATCGCGATCCATTTAATCGAAAAAGGTGCGGATCCAACAGCAGTCACGGTGAAAGAACTTGAAACGAAAGACCGCTCAAGTTATCTTCGGTGGACATTCTTTGAGAACACCGGAACAGCCGATGGCTTCCGGATTCCAGAAGAGAAGATTCTGAAACAAACGCCCGTGTGCCTGCTTGCCTGCATGGCCGACGCTCCACTTGCGACGTTGAATGCATTGATTGACAAAGGAGCCGACACAAAGGCCCATGACGTCGAGGGGACTACATGTCTGATGCTGGCTTGCAAACATTCACGCAACCCAGAACTCGTCCTCCGGCTCCTGAATCACGATCTCTCGTCGCCGGAACTCAAATCCAAGAATGGGAAAGGCCCGAAAGCATGGTCGTTTTGGCGAGAGAACAATTGGCTGAAAAACGACAAACGGATCGAAAAACAGTTTTCCGAGTTCCAAAACTACAAATGAAAAGGATGAATCCCATGGAATGTGCGAACCATCTTCTGCCGCTTCTGCTGGCAATCTGCATTTCCTTCGTCCCCGGGGCCGTTCCGGCCGACGAATCGTCCGGCAACGACGATGCGGCAACGGCCTTCCGGATGTTTGAATCTTGTCGGAAGAACGACCCCGACAGGGCACACCTCTTCCTTCGTCTGGCCATCTTGCGTTCCAATGGCGAATCCAGTTACGTCGAACGGTACCGGGATTCGATCATTGAACACGGTTGCCGACCGCAGGACTGCGTCGAGTTCGCGGGTGTCGTCCAACAACTGCTCACGAAGGCGCCGATGGAACGGGTTGAAACCTACTTGTCCTACGTAGAAGAATTGGAAAGCAAAATGTCCGAGAACGACGAATCGCCCAATCCCGAAAGCGAGAACACCGATCCACCGGTCTTGCCGCCCTTGGACGTCCGTAGCATATTCGATCCGGACAACGGCGAACGCATTCTGGAAGAACGGCGACAGCTGGCAATGGACTCCGACGAGACCGACGACAAGGAAATGGAGCGTTGTCGGGCTGCTCTATCCCTGCACGAGCTGTTCCTGGCATGCCGAAGCAACCTCTACCGGGCCGAATCCGCCATTCTCAAAGCTTCTTCGGACAAGTTGCCAGTTGACGAACTGTTCGACCGCCTGACATCCCAAGAAATCGTGGCGCCGCTTGCCGGCGCGCAGCAGCAGATCGGGGCAATGTTTTTGTTCCCGGAGGACCTTTTTGACAACAGCGAAAGGGTTTTCATTCTCGAATCGATTCGCAACCAAGAATCCCTTGTGTCGAAAACCGTCCAAAAAGCGGACGAAGTTCGGTTGGAAGCCATCCGGGAAGAAATCAAACGAATGGATGCGTCGGTCGAGAACTCAAGTGTTCCGTTGACAAAACAAATCGAAGTGCTGAAAACGCAAGTCGAATTCATTGCCGGGCATCTTCCTTCCATCGGGTCGCCCACGATTTCCCGGAAAGTTCTTTCGGAACAGAATGGTCGTGTCGAGCGCTTGCAGAAAAAGATGAAAGAACGCCATGTAAAGTACCAAAACTGGGCCATGAGCGAACTCAAGAAGGCCATTGCGGCGCAGGACCTCGACAAGAAGGACGGGTCGGGCAAATTCGGAAAGGCAAAGTCCGCTCTGATGGATTATCTGGCCCGAATCGATCGATCTCTTCTCGTTCCGGAAGTTCACGAAATCTACCAAGACGTTTACCGGCGCGCCATGGAGACGATTTCGAAAGAGCTGGAGAGCAAAGAGAAACGGAGCGAAAAAGCGGACTTCCTGCTTGAGTTTTACAACAAAAGAAAGAAGAGTCTGGAGGAGTTCTGATGAACGGGGGTCATTTCCGGTTCGCTTGCGCATTGCTCCTGTTTCCTTGCATCCAATCTTTCGGTGGCGAGTCGAGGCACGGCGAATTGTTCGCCATCGCCGCATCAACGTCCACGGCCGCAATCGAGTTGCATCTCTCGCGGCTGGACGTTCTCGGCGAAGCGAGCAGGCCGTGGTTTCAAAAAGCCTTCTTGGACAACACGACCTTTCGCGGCGACGTAGCAGAGGTCTGGGCGGCCAGAACGGCCATTTCCGAATACCTCGGAAGGTCGGGCGGCAATTGGGTTTCGCTGGATTCCCACGCGGCAACAAAGACGGGAGCCGCTCGCGCGCAAGGTCTCGACCATGTGTTCTTGAAACTAAGAAAAGACGGGATTCCCGAAGATATCTTCATCGGGGAAACAAAATGGAGGACCAGTCAGTTGGCGAAAGGGCGAGGTCCGGGGAAGGACATTGACCAAATGTCTCGTGACTGGACCCTCCCGAGGTTGAAAACAATCGCAGAAGAGTATTTTGAATTCGCGAAGGCGGAAACCATTCGATTCGCGAAGAAGATACCATCCGGTCGGGCTGTTCGAGACATCTATCTTCAATCGAACAAACAGATTCACTTTTGGAAAGGAACCGATGGGCTCTGGTATTGTGACGGGAATCCCGGTGACGTCAAAGCCATTCAGACACGTGCCACGACGTTTGGCCGCTTTCTGCAAGGCGTGGCCGAAAGGACCGTTAGGACAAGAAGCGGTTTATTTCATTTGTCGCCCGACGGGAACGACATTGTGTTTACCCATCAAGCCACACGATCCACGGGCAAACTGACGACAGTGGACGGAGTTGATTTCACAACCAGAATTCCCGGAGAATGGATCAAAAAAGGCATGGTCCCCTTAGATGTGATCAAGCAGCATTTAAGTAAGGTACACAAGGAATGGAACGAACAGACGATTCGTTCGGAAGCAAAGAAGCTCCAAAAGGACCTTTCCGCGCAAGAACTCATTGACACAAAACAGAATCTCAATGCCAAGGCAATCCGCGAAGGAGTGGGTTCGTCGGTCCGGGGCGGAGCGTTCGCATTCGCCCTTTCAGCAGCCTTTTCGTCATGGGGACAATATCGCACAAAAGGGAATCGGCTTTCCGATTGGGACTGGGGCCAAATTGGCCGAAATTCCGGCGAAATGGGCATTTTGACGGCTTCGGCCGTTGGAGTCGGACAAGGAATCGCATATCAACTTGCAGGAAGGCAAATCCTCGGCCGGACGATTACGACAACCGTGGCTAAGCGAGTGGGAGGAATTGCAACGGCGGCGATCTTTTCGGCCTATGCCTTCCGTGGGTATTGGAAAGGGGATATCTCGTTGCTGGACGCCTCGGTCGATGCCAGCCTCACGGCTGCTTCGTTTGGCATTTCCGCCGCCATCCTTGCGTTGGCTCCTGAAACATGGTGGGCTGGCCCTGTCTGGGTTGCGGCACTGGCAGCGGGAGCAGGAGTCGCGTATGTCGGAGAATGGGGGTACAAAGAGTATAAAGGATACCATTTGTTTTTTGCGGATTCGGCGGAATGGAACGCGTTGATCGATCAGTATCTGGATGATCCATCCCTTTTGTCCAATGTTGTCGACAAACACTTGAACGATTCGAGAATCCGAGAAGAATCAAAATAGTTTCAACAAGACAACGACCGCCATGAACACAATCGAAAAGGAGCGACAATGACGCGGAAACTTGTCGCGGTCGCGGCCACGTTGCAAATCGGAATCGGGATCCTGCTGCTGGGCGGGACCGCCGGTCTCGCAGGAACGGCCTACCGGACGGTCCGGGAGGAGTCCGGACAGCTGGCGGCGAACCTCGTCGCTGCGGCCGACGCGATCGAGTCGGCGCGCGAAACCTACGCACAGTCCGCAACCAACCTATTCGTTCTGACGGACTCGATGGAGGATGTCGGCGACAAACTCGATGCCGTTTCCGGGAAAATCTCGGGCATGGGAAAGCTGTTTTCGAACCAAGCGACGAAATGCGAAGAGTTCGCGCGCCATCTGAAGTGGACGGTTTTCAAGCAGGAGATTTCCATCGCCAAGCCGTTCCTTTCCCTCGCGGAATGGTGTCGCAATTCCGGACGCCAGTTTTCGGAAATCGGAGACGACGTCGCATCCATCGCAACGGCGCTGCGAGGCCAGGGGAAAGCCATTGAAGGCTACCGCGACGAAGGCCACGGGAAGACGCTCGTGCTGATGGCGACGACCGAGGAATCGCTCCGGCACGCGGAACGGCTCCTCGACGGCGGCCGGTCCGCGGGCAAGTGGTGCGGGTTCGTCTGCGTTCTCGGCTTCTGCGTCTCCATGCTGTTCCTCGCGAACGGCGCACTGCTGCTCCTCTTCTCCAAAAAGGATAGGAACGCCGCCCATTCCGGGATGTCAATCTGAAATCGCGCGAACCATCGATTGCGAACACGGCATGACCGCAAACCAAGCTATCATCCCCTTCCTTGCCTTCCTCGCTCTCTCGACCGCGGGATGCCGGACGGTTCCTAAACGGAGTTCGGCGGAGCCTTGTCCCGTTGCAGTCGCCGACGCGGGTGTGGCGCCTCATCCGGTTGTCATTCTTGCCGAAGCCGATGGGAATGCGAATTCTTACAGGGAATACCTGTTGGCGGACGACCTCTCGGAGATTGCCAGTGTTCCGACGCCCGTTCCGCCAACCAAAGACATCGTCCGGGAAACGGTCGCTCTGGCCAAACCGTCGCAACCCCCGGTTTCTGCGAACCATGTCAATTGTCCGTTCCCTCTGCCGGTCGGTTCCGCCAACCGCCCGTCTGTCCGGAAAGAAGTCCCGAATAAAAACGAACAATACTGGCAGCTTCCCTGTCTGGTCGGTCTAGCCATCGGTGGGGATGCGCAGTTTCCCGACCACGACAAGCCCGTTGCGGGAGTGTCCGTCGCTCTATCCGACTGTAATCGCGGAGACGTGTTCGGGCTTGCCGTATGCGGCGTAGTCGGCGAATACGACAAGCTGTTCGGGGCCTCGCTTTCCGGGTTCATTTCCAGACATGAATCGCTCTATGGCATTTCGGTCGCGGGACTCGGGGTGGACTCGGACGATTATTACGGCGTAGAAGCTTCGTTCGGCGTGAACCTGAACAACGAAACGGTCCGCGGCATCCAATTCGCCGGACTGTGGAACGAATCCAGAGACGTCGAGGGCATACAGCTTGCGGGACTCTTTAATTTCGGACGGTTGTCGGGAATTCAGATTTCCCTGATCTCAAACGACGCCACTCCGGATGGACCCATTCTATCGATAGAGCGTTCTATCCTACGAGGCATGTGCGGAATGGGGTGCACGGCCGCGACGATGGCAACGGGCGGAGCCCCCATACCACTGGCGGAATCAAGTCCACCCGCCGCCGAAGCGAACGGGGTGCAAGTGTCCTTGTGCGCGAATGTCGCCGATCATTTTTCCGGGCTCCAGTTCGCCCTTGTCGCGAACGAGTCCAACAAGATGACGGGACTGCAGCTGGCGGCGTACAATCGGACCGGCGAATTGCACGGAGCCCAAATCGGCATCGTCAACAGAGCATGCAGCGGCTCTGGTCTCCAGGTTGGCCTGATCAACGGCTTCGGGCCGGAAGGAGATGCAACGTGGAACCCTTTGATCAACATCCGGTTCTGATTCCGGTTCACCGTTTGGCGGCGCGTCAGATTTCTGGTGAGCGAACCGTATGAATGGATGGGGACATGCACGGAACATCCTTCCGAACTTTCAAACGGAGAACACCATGTACTCGACCGGAATGGACAACATCGACGGCGGCAAATGGATCCTGGCCCTGGAATGGCTGGCGGTCGTCGGCGTGTTCGTCCTGCTGGCGACGGGGCCGGCGAAGAAAGGGGCCGACGAAGATACGGAGTACGAGAAGGAGATCGTCGGGAGGACAATTCGCGGCCCCGTCGCGAAGACGGAACTGGAGCCGGGACAGCTGTCCTGGCTCGCGGATGCGATCGAGGGCGGGGACGAGGCCGGCGCCGAGTTCGTCCGGTGGGTGAACGACCTGGCCGAAGCGGAAGAAATCCAGCGGGCGATTGCGCTCGCGAGCAAACAGGGAGCCAAATGATGAACGAGACGAAACACCCGATCCCCACCATGCCGACCCCTCCCGGCACCTACTCCGCCGCCGCCGCGGAGAAGCTCCGACTCGCCCTCCTCGCCCTCGCCGCGACCGCAATGACGGGCTGCGGTTCGATGGGCGGCTCGTACTACGGGACCACCGGCGGCGTTCCGCCGATGATACCCGACTCCGATGGCGACGGAATGGATGACGATTTCGAGCTATCCCACGGCACCGATCCGCACAACTGGGATACGGATGGCGATGGATTCTCCGACGGCGACGAGGTGCAAATCCAAAAGACCGATCCGTGCGACCCGAAGTCCGTCCCGCCCGCTCCCATCCCGGAGAATCCACAATGAACTCGACAAAGACGATTCTCGCCTGCGCGGCGACGGCCGCGATCGCCGCGGGCGCGGAGACCGACGTCGATACAAATGGGTCCGAGCCGTCGGCAGAAACTTCTCGCAGTTCCGTCACGCAGGCGGATCTGGACTCCAGCCCCCTGGCCCGTCTTGCGAAGGCAATCGAGGACGGCGATGCGACGTTCGTCGCGAAGCACGTCTTTTATCCCTTGGAACGCACCGCGCCGCTGCCGTCCATCGCGAACGAAGAGGAATTCGTCGAACACTTTCCGATTCTCTTCGACGAAGCGTTCCGCGAACGGATGCGGGCCGGATCCTTCACCAACGACTGGACGGGAATGGGTTGGCGCGGCACGATGTTCGGCAATGGCGAGCTGTGGGTCGACTGCGGGGACATTTGCGGAGTAAACTACCAGTCCGACGCGGAAAGGAATCTTTGGAAAGAGGCGATCGAGGCCGAACGGAAAACGCTCCACGAGTCGATCGCCGGTATCTGCGATCCCGTAGGTTATTTCGTGACGGAGGACGGAAAGACGGCCGGAAGAATCGACGCACTTGACGCGAAGCGCGACTTCGTTCGCATCGCCCTTTTCGATACGCCCGTCCGACAAGGAGCGAAACCGAGCTCGGTCTTCCAGGCCTGGAACGGTCCCGGCATCTGGCTGGGCGCCGACTGGTGCAACGCCCTGTTGCACATCGAGATCGGCACCGACATGACTCCGACGTTCATTCTGTACGAAAAGGAGAACTGGGACGACGCGAAGTTCTCGATCTGTCGGCCCGCCGAGGGCTCCGACTGGAACGCCATCCTCCGGAACGCCAACGTCCGCCCCAGTCGATTCGACGCGTTCGGAACGCTCTGCGAATCCCCTCCGATCAACGCTGCGCTTCTCGACCATTCCGGCGCACTCGCCCTCTTTTCGGGCGAAACGGCCGAAGACGCGGCCTTCAACGAGTCCATCGGCCGCGACGCTTCCGAACCTCTACGGAAGAGGCGGTCATTGTTCTTCCGGTGGCGAGCCCAGGACGGAACGGACGAATGGCGGCTGATGCTGACGACGGGATTGAAATCGGTCGATCACTTTTTCGGATGGGATGCGACGCACGAACTCCTGGATGACGTGCGAGAACGCTTCGAAGTCGACGACGCGGCCCTTTGCCGGGACGAGCTCGCGTGGGATGTCGTGTGCAGGACCCGCGAAGGATCTCGCGTCGCGTGCCGGTTGTGCCTCTACGACGGACTTGATTTCGAGCAGCGGATACATCGGAACGGCGGCGAACTTTTAAGGAAATTCGACGAGGACAAAACAAAGTCGGCGACGGATTCGAACGATTCGGAACTGGACGGCTTTCTGGACAGTTTTATGTGAATTGCCGGAAGTCTTCGCCGAGCCCAATCCGCCGGACGCCGCCGAAGTGTGGATCCACAAGACCGATCCGTGCGATCCGAAATCCGTCCCCGCCGCCGCGACGCGAATTTGACAAACGGCGGAAAACGGACGGACTCCGCGCCGTTGCGCCCCCGAACCCGAACACGGAAGTACGACCATGAACACGATGAAAACGATTCTCTTCCGCGCGGCGGCGTGCGCCGCGCTGTTCTCCGCCGCGGCGGAACCGGAAGGCGCGGCGGCGG
>OCTW011371364.1_pt1 | contig 12493 bp, 10 predicted proteins | sample 1539671 | NCBI WGS metagenome assembly OCTW01 (sample SAMN02144230, study PRJEB22623) | gut metagenome | biome: sheep rumen | host: Ovis aries | place: New Zealand | reverse complement strand
TTCATCGATGTCTTTTTCTTCAAGTCTTCCACGACCTGTAACTCTTCTTAAAGCCATTTGTAGTCTATTTGATAGATTATCAAATGCCATAAAAATCACTCCTCAACTATTTTAATAATTATCTTCTTAATTTCATCAATATTATTAATATTTAATGCTTTATTTAATTCAGTATATTTTTCATTTAATTTAAGCTTAGATTCATAATCTAATAAAATGTTTTCACATTTTTTTATTGCGTCAAAGCATGCATTTCTTGAAACTCCATAATTAGATGCTATTTCTGCTAAAGAACAATCATATAAATAATATTCTTCAAAATAAGATTTTTGTTTTTCAGTTAATAAATTCTTATAATAACTGTAAAGTTCAATTATATATTCTCTTTCTTTAATCTCCATTTTCAAAGAAATCTGCAAATAATCCATATAAGTATTGTTCAATATCAAATACTTCTAGATCATCTACTTTCTCTCCTAAACCTATAAATTTAATTGGAATTCCAAGTTCATTTCTAATAGCTAATACAATACCACCTTTTGCAGTACCATCTAATTTAGTTAAAATAACACCAGAAACTTTTGTAATTTCAGCAAAAGCTTTAGCTTGATTCATACCATTTTGACCTGTTGTAGCATCTATTGTTAATAGTGTCTCACATGGTTGACCTGGAGCTACTTCATTAATTACTCTATTAACTTTTTCAAGTTCAGCCATCAAATTAGCTTTATTTTGAAGTCTACCAGCAGTATCACATAAAACTAAATCGTAGCCTTCTTTTTGAGCTTTTTTAATCGCATCATACATAACACTTGATGGATCACTACCTGCATTTTTCTTTACAATATCAACTTTAACTCTATCAGCCCATTCATTTAATTGTTCAATAGCTCCAGCTCTAAATGTATCACCTGCAGCTAATAAAACTTTATAGCCTTGATCTTTATACATTTTTGCAATCTTAGCAATTGAAGTTGTCTTACCAACACCATTAACTCCAACAAAAAGTACTACATTTAATTGACCTTTTTTAACATTAAGGTTAGCATTAACAACTTCACCTTTAAGATAAATATCAAACATTTTATCCATAATTATTTCAGATAATTCGCTTGGATTAGTTATCTTTTTATTATCAACTTCATCTCTTAATTCTTCGATGAAATTAACAACTGTTTCAACGCCAATATCTGCAGTAATAAATATTTCTTCTAAACTATCAAATAAATCATCATCTATTTTATCTTTACCATTTAAAACTTCTTTTAAAGTACCTAAAGCACCTTCACGAGTCTTAAATAGACCTAATTTATATTTTTCAGATTTACTTTTTTTCTTACTTTTAAATAATGAAAAAAATCCCACAATAAATACCTCCAAAAATATTCAATATATTTTATCATATTATACAATGTTTTTCAATTTAAATAAAAAGGAACGTAGTTCCATTCTACATTCCTTTCAAGTTAATTATTTTTGAAATTTATTAACTAATTCAATAATATCATTACCAAATTTTTCAATCTTAGATTCTTTATCATATTTAAAAATATCCATATTAGATAAATCATCTAAACTTTTTGGCTCTAATTTAACAATATTTTTAATTTCAGCATTTGTAAATACATTGTAAGCTTTTATATGTAATTCTTTAAACTTAGCACTTCTATAATCTGTTAAAGCATTTTCTAAAGTATTATCTTCTTTAGGTTCACTACATTTATTTGAACAATACAAATTACCATTTGCATCTTTAAGCATTAAAGAATTACATTTAGGACATCTTTGATTTGTAGGTTCATCAGCAAATGTGGTTTTACATTTTGGGTAATTGTTGCAGGCATAGAATAAATTACCTTTATTCTTACCTCTTAAAGCTTTTCTAAGAACTATATGACCTTCATTACATACAGGACAAATGATACCTGTATCAACAACAGGTTCTTTATTTTCATCTTTCTTAATATATTTACATTTAGGATAATTTATACAACCGATAAATTCTTGATTAAACTTGTTCTTTCTTACGCATAAATGCTCACCACATTCTGGGCAAATTTCATCTAAGATTTTTGGTTGAATTTTTTCCATATTCTTTAAAGCTTTTTCAAATGTTGGTTCGAATTCATTATAGAAGACATTTAATTCTTCTATTTTATTCTCTTTACCATTTGCAATGTCATCTAATTTAGATTCCATTTTAGCAGTATATTTAACATTAATTATATTTGAAAAATATTTCTCTAAAGAATCGCTAGTAATTATACCTTGTTCAGTAGGTACTAATGATTTACCTTCAAGAGTAACATATTTTCTTTCTTTTAAAGTTGTTAAAGTTTGAGCATATGTACTTGGTCTACCAATTCCTAAATCTTCCATATCTTTAATTAATGTAGCTTCAGTATATCTAGATTTTGGTTTAGTAAATAATTCATCGATTATTACATTGAATCCATCAATTGAATCATTAACATTTAAAGCTTTAATCTTCTGCTTAGTATTCTTTTTAATAAATAAATCAGCAGCTTCAAAACCATTAAAAATATTTGTTGTATATGTAACACGCCATAAAGTATCATTGTTTTTAAATGTATATGTTAAACGATTATCTTTAGCGTTTGACATTAATGATGTAATAGTTCTTGAATAAATTAAAGAATATAATTTATATTCATCATTTGATAAATATTGTTTAATTGATTCAGGTGTTCTATTAATGTCTGTTACACGAATAGCTTCATGAGCATCTTGAGCTAATTTTTGTTCCTTATTATGTACAAAACCAACATATTCTTTACCATATTTTTCGTTAATAAAGGCTTTAGCTTGCGAAACAAAAGAATCTGCTAATCTTGTTGAATCTGTACGCATATAAGTGATTAAACCAGTAGAATAATCACCTAGATTTTTACCTTCATATAAACTTTGAGCAACTCTCATTGTCTTAGATGCAATGAAATTTAATTTATTTGATGCATCTTGTTGCATAGTTGAAGTTGTATATGCAGGCTTAGATTGACGTGAAATTTCTTTATTTTCAACATTTATAACAATAAAATCTTTACTTAATGAATTCTTAATTGCTTCAGCCTTTTTTAAATCTACGATTGTTTCTTTATCTTCTTTATAAGAAACAAAAGAAAGTTCTAAATCATCTTTAACAGCCTTAAGTTCATAATATGGTGTTGAAACGAAAGCATTAATTTCTTTTTCAAGATCAACAATTAGTTTTAGAGCAACTGATTGAACTCTTCCAGCAGATTTGCTTTTAATACGAGATTGAAGTAATTTTGATAATCTAAAACCAATTATTCTATCAATCATACGACGAGTTTCTTGACTATCAACTAAATTCATATCAACTTTACGTTGATGATTAAAAGCATCTAAAACAGCATTTTTTGTAATTTCATGGAATTCAATACGAGAATAATCTTCATCTTTTAGTCCTAATACTTCTACAAGATGATAACTAATTGCTTCACCCTCACGGTCAGGGTCAGTTGCAAGATATACTTTTTTATTCTTACAAATTTTCTTTAAATCAGTAACTAACTTTTTCTTCCCTTTAATAATTTCATAGGTAGGTTTAAAATTGTTTTCTATATCAATACCTAAACCATCTTTTCCTTTTGTAGCTAAATCTCTAATATGACCAACTGATGCAACAACTTTGAAATCATTTCCAAGATATCCGCTAATAGTATGTGATTTTGAAGGAGATTCTACTATTATAACATTTTCCATATAAATCAACTCCTATCTACTCATAACTAAAATAATAAACCCCATTTCATTTTTTGTCAATTACAAATAATATAATAAAATTCTTATTTTTATATTTATAAATAAAATAATGCCATAGATTTCTCTATAGCACTATTTTTTGTTTTTTGTACTTAAATCCTAAGCCTAAATTTTTTCAAAAGAATCTTGAATAACAATCTTCTTTAAATTTTTAGGCTTACGACCTTCTTTAAGAACTCTTTCACCCGCATTAATAGCACCTACAGGACAAACTAGACCGCATAATAAGCAACCTACACATTTGTCAGTATTGCAATGAGGTTGACGAGTTTCAGGGTCCCATTCCATTGCTTGATGGGCACCATCATAACATGAAATTACACATCTACCACATTTAACACATTTATCAAGGTCAATTTGTGGATATACTTTGTAATCTCTATCAAGATTTTCAGCAGGGATAATATTTTTATTAGCTAATCCTACTAAATCTTCAAGGTGGTCAACACCTTCTTTTTCCATATAACGAGATAAACCATCGCATAAGTCATCGATTATTCTATAACCATATTGCATGATAGCTGTAGTAACTTGTAAAGTCTTGCAACCTAATAAGATAAATTCAGCTGCATCTTCCCAAGTCTCAATACCACCAATACCTGAAATTTCACAATCTTTAAGTTTTGGATTAGACTTCATTTGTTGAATAAATCTTAATGCTACTGGTTTTACTGCTTTTCCTGAATAACCAGAAATAGATGATTTACCATTTATAATAGGTAAAGCTGTCTTATATTTTAAATCAACATTTGTAATTGATTTTATAGTATTAATTGCAGCAATACCATCAGCTCCACCTTCTAAAGAGGCAATGGCTGGTACACACATATCAGTGATATTTGGAGTCATTTTTGCCATAAATGGAAGCTTTGTACTTCTTCTTACAGCTTCACAATACTTTTTACACAATTCAGGATTAGAACCTACATCTGAACCCATTGCATGTGATGTCATTTGTGGGCATGAGAAATTTAATTCAATCATGTCAGCTCCTGCTTCTGTAACAAGCTTAGCAAGAACTTCCCAGTCTTCTTCATTAGAACCCATAATAGAAGCAATTAATACTCTATCAGGGAATTCTTTCTTTAATCTCTTTAAATCAGCAAGATTCTCTTCAAGAGAATGTTCTGCAATTTGTTCCATATTCTTGAAGCCTACAAAAGGTTCACTTTCTTTTGTTAAAGCATCAAATCTAGGGGAAACTTCATCAATAAAATAATGTTTAGGACCAATAGTCTTAAAAACTACTCCACCCCATCCCTCTCTATATGCCTTAGCACACATATCATAACAGTTACCAACAGGGCTTGAAGATAGACAGAATGGATTAGGGAATTTAACTCCCATGAAGGTAATTGATAAATCTTTTTTCATTATTTGTTACCTCCTAAATAATTCATAACTTCTTTGCAAACTTCTTTACCAGTTTTTACTGCATATACAACAGTCTTATCACCTTGTGAAATATCACCTGCAAAGAATAAATTTGATTTTGCAACTTGATAATTTTTCTTTAGATCATCAGGCGTAACATTTAAACCTTCTAAATCAGCAACTTGTCCAACCGCTAAAATAGTTAAGCCAGACTTTATCTTTAATTGTGAATTAATTACTCTATGTTTAAATGTTAAAGTGCCAGATTTACTAGCTTGAACAGGAATATATCCATCAAGAATAGTTACACCTGATTTTCTAGTTAATTCAAGTTCAGCTTCACTAGCTTTAAATTCAGAGAATTGTTCATATGCTACATCTGTAACATTTTCTACTCCTAATTTCTTTAAAGTAGTAGCACAATCCATTGCAACGTCACCACCACCGATGACTACAACATTCTTTGGTAATTTAATTTTACCTTTCTTTTCTTTAACACGTGCTAAAAAATCAACTGCAAGTTCAACATGTTTATTTTCTTTAAACATATCAAGCATCTTACCTTTAGAATAACCAACAGCTAAAATAACCGCATTATATTCTTTTTTTAAGTTTTCAAGTAAAACATCAATACCTACTCTAGTGTTATATACAAATTTAACACCAAGTTTTTCAATTATAGCTACTTCTTGGTCAACTACAGAATTTGGTAATCTATATTGTGGAATACCATATCTTAAATAACCACCTGCATGTGGATATTTTTCATAAACTGTAACATCATAACCTTGCATAGCAAGATTACCTGCTGCAGTAAGACCTGCAGGTCCACTACCTACAACAGCAACTTTCTTTCCGTTTGATTTCTTTGGTTCAAGTACTTGCATATGTGTACAAGCCTCATAATCAGTTAAATATCTTTGAATTTTTGATATTTGAATTGGTTTATCTATTCCAGTTCTAGAACATGCTTTTTCGCAATATTTTTCAACTGGACATACACGTGCACATACACCTGCAAGAATATTATTTTCTCTTACAGTTGTGACTGCACCTTCAACATTCTTAAATCTAACTGAACGAATGAATTTCGCAGGATCAGTTCCTGCTGGACAATTTTTACTACAAGGTGCATCTAAACATAGTAAGCATCTAGTAGCTTCCTCCATGACTAAACGTGGAGTAAGTCCTTCTTCTTCCTCTAAATATTCCTTAGTCATTTACTCCTCCTATTAAATTTTTACTTTAGAATATATAATATTCTGATTTTCTTTTTTTCTTTTCCTTAGTATTGAAATACTTTTTGTTTTACATTAATATTATACATCATTTTGAATATGAAAAAAAGACTAAAAGTAAGCGTTTTTTTCTTTTAACTAAGGCATTTTTATTAGTCTAAACTAACAGCAATTCTATAATATAAAAAAAGAAGAATCTGCAACTAAGATTCTTCTAATCTAACTATTATTTTTCATCATCATCTGAAAATAAATCAAAAGATAATTGTTTTTGAAAAAATTTTGCAACAGGAGCAAAACTCTTTCTATGAATTGGACAAGGGCCATATTTATTAAGCGCTTCTAAATGCTCTTTTGTGCAATAACCTTTATGTTTTTTAAAACCATAATTAGGATATTTATGATCCATTTTTTCCATAAAATGATCTCTTGTAACTTTAGCAATAATACTTGCAGCACCTATTGAAGCACTTAAAGCATCTCCATGAATAATTGAAGTATGTTCAATTTTTAATTCATTTAGAGGCATTGCATCAATTAATACATGGTCAGGTTTAATATTTAATCCGTCTATTGCCTCTAACATACCTTGTTTAGTAGCTTCATAAATATTAATTTTATCTACAACATCTTCATAAACAAATGCTACATTAACTGCTAAAGCCTCTTTCATGATTATTTTATATAATTCTTCACGCTTTTTTTCAGTCAATTGTTTAGAATCATTTATTCCTTTAATTCTAAGACCTTGAGGTAAAATAACTGCTGCTACAACAACAGGACCAGCTAAAGGTCCTCTACCAACTTCATCTACACCAGCAACAAATTTATATCCTCTGTCTTCTAATGCTTCTTCATATTGATATAAGTTTTTAGTTATTTTTTTCAAATGTCATCATCCCCAATTTACAGCTTCTCATTTCATTTAATACATATACAATAGTTCTTTCGTAATCAATACGAGCGCCTTTTTGAATAAATCCTCTTTTAGACGCAATTAATTCTAATAAAGATGTACCATCTAAATCTTCTTTTAATTCATCAATTTTATATCTATCTTTTAATAATTGAGGATATTCTTTTAAAGTATACAATAAAGCCCATGTTGCAACCTTATATGTATCAATGATTTCATCCTTTATGCCTTGGCATAAAGCTAATTTAATACCGACTTCTTCACTTTCAAATTTAGGCCATAAAATACCTGGACTATCAAGTATTTGAAAATCAGGAGTAGCATTAAACCAATTTAAGTGTTTAGTTACACCAGGTTTATCTCCAACTATTGTAACCTTTTTTCCTGTTAATCTATTAATAAATGTTGATTTACCAACATTAGGGATACCAACTACAGCGGCTCTAATTGTTTTATTAGTTAAACCTTTTTCTGCTAATTTTGTTAATTTTTCCTTTAATATTTCCTTAACTGTAGGAATAATCTTATTCATATTATATCCATCAATAGAATCGATATCTAATGCATAAGTATTGTCTTTTGTTAAAGACTGTATCCATTTTCTAGTTTCTTTTTTGTCCGCAAGATTAGCCTTATTTAATAATATTAAACGAGGTTTGTTTTGCATTATTTCATCAATTTGTGGGTTCTTAGAAGCTAAAGGAATTCTAGCATCTCTTAATTCTAATACTATATCAACTAATGGAAGTATTTCTTTTAATTGACGACTAGCTTTAGCCATATGACCAGGATACCATTGAAATTGAGCCATATATATTCCTCCTAACGAATATTCATCCCTAAACCACCAATATTACCTGAATAAGAATAATATCTAAAAATAGCCTTACCTAAAATATCTTCATTTGTAATTAATCCTAGATTTCTACTATCATTAGAATTTTTTCTATTATCTCCTAATACAACAGAGTAACCACTAGGAACATTTGTTTCTACTGAACCCTCAGCCAAATAAGAGATAAAATTACCACTATCTGAATCATATTTTGAACACATTCTTTTGAATGCTTCATAATATACTTTTTCTTCAACTAGTACATCATCGACATAAAAGTCTCCAAAATAGCCATTAAATTTTTCAAGTTTTAAATTAGATCCTTCACATGCAATAATTCTTTTAATATAAAACTCTTCATTGATTGTATTGTTATAATGTTTATCATTTATATCAATAACTACTATATCATTCTTATGAGGTTTATATCCTAAGTGCCAAACTAACAATTTATCAGAATTATATAAAGTAAAGTTCATGGAACTTCCTGATACTGTTGTTGGCGTCAATATAAATGATACCACAAAGAAAAGAATATATACAATATCAATCACAAAATTTAAAATATCATGAATACTATAAATATAATATGCAACTATTGGTTTTACATAATTACTATCTATTACCAAAATAATTCCAAATACTAATGCTATAAAGCTAAATAATGTGAAAAATAAACCAATATAAAAATAAACATTAATATTAATAATTGATAACTTAGAAATTTTTTCTTTATTAAATACACAAATCAATAAAAGGGTTAATACTAACACAAAAGAAATTAAAGATTTAATTAAAATTCTTTTTGCAAGTGGAGTATTAGCATTACTATCCCCTTCAAGAGACATCTTTTTAATTACTTTTGTATTCATTTTATTCGCCTCTTTCAAATAAATCATTAATTTGATCAAGATTCATTAAAATGTCTCTTCTTGTACCTTTCTTTTCAGAAACAATACCCATATCTTCTAACGCTTGAACAATTCTTTGAGCTCTATTAAATCCTAATGAGAAATTTTGTTGAATAGAATTGATTGAGCAAGATTGAGATTCACAGCACCAAACTGCTATATTATAAATCAAATCAGTAGATTCTTCAGTTGTAGTCATTCCTGTGAATGAATCATTTTCTTCACTACTCTTTAAATCATTATGAGTTAATTGATAATCAGGTTGTGCTTCACTTGCAATGAATTCAACAACTTTTTCAATTTCATCATCAGGTATAAATGAACCTTGAACACGTTTAGCAATATCTACTTCTTTTAGTAACATATCACCTCTACCAAGTAAAGATTCAGCACCTACTTCATCTAAAATTGTTAAAGAGTCTGTTTGTGAATTAACTCTAAATGCAAGTCTAGCTTGAATATTAGCTTTAATTGTACCCTTAACAACATCTACTGTAGGACGTTGAGTTGCAGCAATTAAATGGATACCAGCTGCACGAGCTTTTTGAGTAATACGTTGTATTGAAGCTTCTACATCTTGTGAACAAGTCATCATTAAATCTGCTAATTCATCAATAATAATTACAATGTAGCACATTTTTTGAAGTGTAGGGTCATCCTTAACTTTTTCGTTATAACTTTCCATATCACGAGCACGTACGTTCGCAAACATTGAAAAACGACGTTCCATTTCATTTACAGCCCATTTTAAAGCGGCAGATGCCATCTTAGGATCACTAATTACTGGGGTAATTAAATGAGGAATATCATTATATACAGCTAATTCAACCTGTTTAGGGTCAATCATAATGAACTTAACTTCATCTGGTTTACATTTTAATAATAATGAAATAATTACTGTATTAATACATACAGATTTACCACTACCTGTAGATCCTGCAATCAAACCATGAGGCCATTTTGCAATATTTGAATAAATAACATTTCCATCAATATCTTTACCAAGAACTACATTTAAAGGTTTACCATCATTAATAAATTCTTCAGATAATGTATCACCAAATAATACAGTTTTTCTCTTATCATTAGGAACTTCTATACCAACAGTTCTTTTTCCAGGAATAGGAGCTTGAATACGAATTGAACTTACACCTAAGTCCATTTGTATATTATCTTGAAGATTTACAATCTTTTTTACATTAACTCCAGTTTCAAGTAAAATTTCAAAACGAGTAAAAGTAGGACCTACAACATATTTTTCGACTTCACCAGAAATTCCAAAAGATTGTAATAATTCATTAATTAAATTTTTCTTTTCTTCAATCCAATCAGGAGTACCTTCTTCAATATTATTATCCTTTGAGAATAAATCAAGACCAGGTAGGACATAATCTTTATAAGGATTAATAATTGTTGGCATTTCAAATGATGTTGGCTCTATATATGAAACATTATTGTCTAAATCTGGTTCATCATTATCATAATTTTTAAATTCTTCCACAGATTTAAATGCTTCAATATGTTCATTATTTTCCTTTTTAGGTTCAAATGAAGAATAAGGATTTTGCTTAATCTCTTCATTCTTATAGGCATTTAATTTGTCATTAAAATCAGAATTAAATTCAGCATTTTTATTTTCTTGAGTTGATGGATTATAAGTATAATTTTTCTCATATTCTTCATCAATTTCAATTTTATTATTATCAGTTCCAGTTACTTTATTTGTGTTAAATAATGAAGTATCATAACCTCTTTTCTTTCTTACAATTGATGTATTAGAATTTGAAAATTCTCCGTTTTTATTAAAATGTCCATTAAAATAATCTTGAGGTTGTTGATTATTATCGCTTTCAAGATTTGGATTAAAGCTTGAAAAATCAAATGGATTATTTTCTTCCTTAATTTCTTCATTAAAGTTAAATTGATTATTATCTTCAATTTTTTCTTCTTTTATTTCTTCATTCTTTACTACATCTGCTGCACTTTTAATAAAACTAAATGTAGGTGTTTGAACACTTTCTTCAACACGATCTATTTTCTTTTTATTAATAGTGATTTCTTCACCATATACTTCTTTAGCTGTTTCTAGAGTAATTTTTTGAAATTCAGGGAATTTAGAACCATATTTTCTTAAAGAATCTTCATCAGTAAATTTCTTTTCTCTTGGGTCTCTAAATGAATCATATCTTCTACCAATATCACCTAATTCCTCACTTGAATCATGATAAGTAGCTTTATCTTTAATACCAGTACCATATATAGCTGATGAGAAAACAGATTGTTCAAAACTATCTTTACTCTTTTTAATTCCTTGATAAGGACTAATAATTTGAGGGATTTCAAATTTAGTAACATTTTGAACTGTTTCTTTTTTCTTTTTCTTAAAAAACATTTTAAATTTCCTCCTTATTTTTTCTTCTAAAAAGATGGAATTTTTTCTTTTTCTTTTCAGGCAAAGCAGTTTTATTATTTTCAATCAATAAAACATCATTATTCTCTTCTTCTAAAGCTTTCATTTCTTCATCTTCATTTTCTTCTATTGTTTTATCTATATCGTCAACCAATTCTCCAACTCCACTATCGACTTCAACAGCTGAATCATAAATTGATTTAGAATAAATATTATTAGTTTCTTCACCAACAACTGAAATAATAACTAAACATAATTTATTTATTACAATATCTAGGGCTTTACTGGCAACAAATTTTTTAGTCCACCATACAGGATTAACTATATTTAAAACTTTCTTTGCAGCACCTAATGCTTGACCAATTTTATATTTTTTTGTTGATTTAACTAAGGCATTTTCATCTATAAATTCTTTAGTATCATAAATAGATAATAAGGTACTAACTTTAATTTTTCTTAAAATTTTTAAGCCTCTCTTAGATAATAATTCGTCAACTCTGTTAGAAATATATCTAGTTAGTTCTAATAATTCATCCACAGAAATTTCAGTTAATGGATGCTTCGAATTAGGGTAATATTTTTTTGCAATATCGATAATTAAATTTTTAGATAAATCATAACAATATGCAAAAGTGTTTTGTTCGCCTTTTAATTCTTTGCTTTTAAATTGAAGACGAGCACTTTCAATTAATAAGTTTATATCTTTATCGCTGACTGTGTTTTTTGGTTTTATAATATGCTTATTCTTTCTGAAAGAACTTAATGAAATAATTAAATAAACTAATACAGCAAAAACTAAGCCTACTATAATACCTACTATAAAACTGATAAATACAGTCCAATCAAATTTAATATCTAAAGTCATAAAAATTTGCCCCTTATAGTATATATTATACTATAATAATACCCTTTTAGAAAGTTTATAAATAGTTATTTTTTTATTAAAATAAGACATTAAACTATACATTAAGAGATTTATTTTAATTTTAGATAAATAAAACT
>OCTW011616884.1_pt1 | contig 12497 bp, 13 predicted proteins | sample 1539671 | NCBI WGS metagenome assembly OCTW01 (sample SAMN02144230, study PRJEB22623) | gut metagenome | biome: sheep rumen | host: Ovis aries | place: New Zealand | reverse complement strand
GCCCATTTATTAATATGGTCCGTTGGTCAAGGGGTTAAGACACCGCCTTTTCACGGCGGTAACACGGGTTCGAATCCCGTACGGACTATTTTATTTATTTTTGTTTAAAAGGTTTAAAAAGAAGGCTTTGGCCTTCTTTTTTTCAATCTAATTCATGTGGTAGTAACAGTGTTTCAGTTCCAGATTGGTCAATAAGGTAGACGATGGTTGGAAAATAGGGATCATATGGATAGTTGTAATCGAAAGAAATTACTGTCTGGTTTGTTTGATTCTGGTACCTAATAGTTAGTTTCCCGTTATTTTCAGTCAAGCGAAATCTAATGACTGAATCAAGTGGGAAGACACCTCTGAGGTAGTTATCAAGAATATCCCAGAAAGTATCAATAATTTCATGTGGAAGACTTGTTGCTACGCCAAAACTAGCGTATCTTTCTTTACTGATTTCAAATGCCATATAGTAACTCCTTCCTTTAGCGTAAAAGCACCCCTTGTGGAGTGCTCGCAACTTTAACGATTCTTAAGTTCAAGATAACGTTTGTACCAAATGTTAATATAGGCTTCTGAAAATGGTCCTTTTTCATTGTTAATCCAATCAACAAGTATTTTGACATTCTCTTTTAAAATAAAATCAATGTCTGGAGAGTAGCCCATTTCTTCTTTGTGTATTTCGTACTCGTCGACATCAAGTAGTCTTTTTTCACCATCCGCAAAGACTTTGACATCTAAATCGTAATCGATATACTTGAGGGCTTCCTCGTCCATGACGTATGGACTAGCAAGATTGCAGTAGTATGAAACACCGTTATCTCTTATCATTGCAATAATGTTAAACCAGTATTTTTTATGGAAATAAACAATGGCTGGTTCTCGCGTAACCCAACGTCTCCCATCACTTTCAGTTACTAGTGTGTGATCGTTAACTCCTATAACAGCATTGTCTGTTGTTTTTAGTACCATAGTGTCGCGCCATGTTCGGTGCAAACTACCATCATGCTTATAACTTTGAATTGTAATAAAGTCGCCTTCCTTAGGTAATTTCATGCCTTACCAACTTTCTACAATTAAACTTATCTGTTATAGTTTATCATAATTTTCTGAAAAAGGACACTTAGAAATGCAATTTATTTCACAAATAATCTCTAAGTGCACTTTTAATGTCGTCATACAAGAAGCCTTTTCGGGCAAGAGCTTGTGTTAATCGTTGGTTTAGTTCGTAACCTTCATATTTTTTACTAAATTTTCGATACTGTTTATCAAATTCTTTATTTAAAAGCTCGAATTCTTGCTCTTCATCTTTTTCAACATCAAGTGTTTCAAAGGCATTTTTTGCTTCGGAGTAAGAGAAACCTTTGTTCATCATATTTTGGATGATTTTATCTTTAAGTGTTTTTGTTGAGAGTTTGTTTTGGTACTTTCGTAAAAGTTTTTGAGCTGTTTTTTCTGCAAGGTCTGAAAAGTCTAAATTTGCTAATTGATGGTCAATAAGCTGAGCATCAACCCCTTTTTGAAGTAATTTTTGTTTTAAAACATAGCCACCTTTATCACCTGATGTAAGGTTTTGTGATAAATATGTCTCGACATATTGAGCATCATTGATCCAGTTTTCTTTTTTGAGATTTTCAATGATTGTTGGAATGTATCGGCTATCAATTTCATTCTTTTCTAGGTATGTTTTCACTTCATTTGCAGTGCGTTGTTTGAAGGAAATTTGATAAAGAGCCAGATTTTTACCATATGAAAATTGAGCATATTTTTGAATATCTTTCAATGTTTTTTCGTCAATTTCCATATTTTTACTTAACATAAAGTGAACAATAGTGTCTTCTGTTACGTAAAGTTTATCTTTCTCGTCAATTTCTAAAAGATATAGCCTTTTTTTCTTTTCGATTTTAGTGATTTTCATACATTCATTATAACAAAAATGTTAAAATAGTAGTGATTAAAGTATAGGGAGGTGATGTGGTGAGAGATAGTAAAATAATTAATTTAGAAGAGTATCGTTTTTTAAGGGCGTGTGATGATGAGTTTAGTCACGAAGAAATTGCTGGTGATGATGATTTTTGGGAAGATGAAGACGATGCATTAAATTCTGAAACTTGGAATTTATATGAGGATCTAACGGAGCTTAAAAAGCGTGTTGATTATTATCAAGAACTCTTTGAAAAGAATGAGATTTCAGAGAGAGATTACTATTTTTCAAAAGTAAATCTTGGGATGTTATACAAACAAAATGGGCTTTATCAAAGAGCTCTTGAGCAATTTGAAGAGGTCTTTGAGCTTGATTCGTCCGATCTTTTTGCCTGTTCCCATGAGATGATGGCTCTCTATATTTTGACTTCTCAGTACGATAAAGCTCTAGCTTTCTTCAAGGGAAAATCAGATGAACATGATATTTTATTAGAAGTACCTCTATTAGTTGGTGCTATTTTGAGTGGGTACGATGAAATGGCTCATCACTTGCTAGAGCTTTTGAATGTAAATGTGAAAGATTTTACTATTTTTTGCCAATCACCTGATTTTTTAATGGATGATATTATGTCTGTTGGGGCGTCTGGAATTCATCAAAAGGATAGTCTAGAAGCGGTATATGTCGGATTTTATCGCATTTTGCCCTTGTTAATGACTGCTGGAAATTATGTACAAGCTTACTTGAATGATTATTTTTCAGAGCATAAAGTTGGGCAGTCAGAAGTTGAATCCTTAGAATTTTTAACAGAATTCCAAATTGATATTTTGCTAGCACATGATATTTATCATTTGCAAGATTTTCAAGTTTGGACAGAAGCAGAAATTTTAGCCCTACCTCAGTTTGGTGAGGCGACTTTAGAAAAATTGAAAGAAGCAGGAGTTATATTTAGTCACTAATGAATTTGAAAGTAAAACAAAAAATTCCTTTGAAAATCAAGCGAATGGGAATTAATGGTGAAGGAATTGGATTTTATAAGAAGACTTTAGTCTTCGTCCCAGGTGCTTTGAAGGGGGAAGATATTTTTTGTCAAATTACCTCAGTTAAGCGTAATTTTGCGCAGGCAAGACTATTAACAATTAATAAAAAATCAAAATTCCGTGTGGAGCCTAAATGTCCGATTTATCAAAAATGCGGTGGTTGTCAAATCATGCATTTGCGTTATGATAAACAATTGGAATTTAAAGATGATTTGATTTCACAGTCATTGAAGAAATTTAAGCCTGCTGGTTATGAAAAATTCGAAATTCGTCATACACTTGGGGTGGAAGTGCCTTATCATTACCGTGCTAAGTTGCAGTTCCAGACACGTTCTTTTAAAGGTAATGTGAAGGCTGGGCTTTTTGAAGAGGGGAGTCATCGTCTTGTTGATATCAAGGATTGTTTGGTGCAGGATGAATTGACACAAGCGATTATTAATCGTGTGACAGAGCTTTTAGAAAAGCATCATATTCCAATTTATGATGAACGCAAGATTGCTGGTATTCGAACTGTAATGATTCGTAAGGCAAAGTCAAGCGACCAAGTTCAAATTATTTTTATCACTAGTCGTGATGTTTTCTTGGCACCTGTGATTAAGGCTTTAACAGCAGAATTTGAAGAGATTAAAGGAATCGCTGTGAACTATAATCGTTCAAAATCAAGCGATATTTATGGCGAAAAAACAGAGGTTATCTGGGGGAATGCAGATATTTCTGAAGAGGTATTGAACTATCAATTTAGCTTGTCGCCACGTGCCTTTTATCAATTGAACCCTGAACAAACGCAGGTTTTGTATAGTCAGGCTGTTGCAGCGCTTGATGTAACTGAAAATGACCATGTCATAGATGCTTATTGTGGTGTTGGGACAATTGGTTTTGCTTTTGCTGATAAGGTAAAAAGTGTTCGTGGTATGGATATTATTCCAGAGGCAATTGCTGATGCTAAGAAAAATGCACAGCGTATGGGATTTGATAATACTCACTATGAAGCTGGGCGTGCAGAAGAGATTATTCCAAAATGGTATAAAGAAGGCTATCGTGCGGATGCTTTAATCGTCGATCCACCACGTACAGGTCTTGATGATAAGCTTTTAGATACTATTTTGAAGTATCAACCTGCTAAAATGGTTTATGTGTCATGTAATACAGCAACGTTGGCTCGTGACTTAGTAAAATTAAGTAAAGTTTATGACGTTCATTATATTCAGTCAGTGGATATGTTTCCGCATACGGCAAGGACAGAAGCAGTTGTTAAGTTAGTCAAGAAATAAGAAAATGATGAAACGTAAGGGGCTCCTTGCGTTTTTTAATAATCGTGAATTTGACAAGTGGTGTTATGTTTATTTTGACACTGGGCTACTTTATCGTTATACTAAATTATTGATTATTTTTGGAGGACTTGTGAGAATGGCCATTACGATTCGTTTGGCAAGCTTAGATGATGCAAAAGCTCTGCTTGATATTTATCGTTATTATGTTGAAGAAACAGCTATTACATTTGAGTACGATGTGCCTAGTTTAGAGGAATTTACAGCTCGTATGCGTACAATTATGGCCTTTTATCCTTATTTGGTAGCCGAAGAGGATGGCAAGATTCTTGGTTATGCTTATGCCTCTAAATTCCATCCTAGAGCTGCTTATGCTTGGTCAGCAGAAGCGACGGTTTATCTGGATAAGGCTGCGCGTGGTAAGGGTGTAGGACGTCAAATCTATGGAAAGTTAGAAGATTATCTAACTCAAATGGGTATCCTCAATCTTAATGCTTGTATTGCTTCAACTGATGTCGAAGATGCCTATCTGACAAATGGAAGCGAGAAATTCCATCGAGCACTTGGTTATCAATTGGTTGGAAAATTTCATGATTCGGGTTATAAATTCAACCGTTGGTATGACATGATTTGGATGGAAAAAATGCTTGGAGAACATGAAAAAGATGTTCAGCCTGTTAAATCAATTCATGAGATTATTAAAAAGGGAGTGAGATAGAAATCGGTAATTTCGAAGAAATTCGATTTCTCAGCAAGTCTTAATTTCTTGTTGCTGACCTAAAACAGTTCACTGAACTGTTTTACTCTCACCCCCACAAGGTTGAGTAGGGTTGTAAAAGTTGATTTATCAACGCATTAGACCCCACTCAACGACTGCGTATTACTTATTGCAATCGTATAAGCAAAAAGGCTGAGACAAAAATGTCTCAGCCTTTTTGAGTTTTCTATTTTATAGTGATGTTAAGCTAGGTTTTCTTGAGTTAGACTTTCTTGTCCTTGGCTTTTCTTCCAGATGATAATTCCTACGAAACCTTGTGCCACCATACCCAGGTAACTGAAGGCAACGATTGGGTTTCCGATAGATAGGTAAAGGATGAAACTGAGCAAATCAACAACTAGCCAAATGTAGTAGCCATCGATGTGACCTTTTACTTGGCGCTGTTGGGCAGTAAAGGAAAGTCCATTTGTGATGGCATCAAGGACAATTTTTTGTCCTCCCATCCAGTAAGAAATAAATCCTAAGCCAAATGTCCAGAAGAAAACAGCGATAAGAACGTCTTTTAGACTGAATTTTTTATCAACAACTAATTCACCATTATCATTGCGGCGTTTTTTCCAGTTATAATGACCGATAAACTCTGTTGCAAGGTAGTAGCAACTTTTGAACATTTCACCGTAAACACCTTGAATGCCAGCCACTAAAATCCCAGCAACATTTTGAATACCATTGGCTTTAAAGGTATGTTGCCACTGAATCGCTAACGTCCATGTCCCAACAAAACCAAAGATAGACATGATAATTGAGAGGACATGTAAGATGTTAAGGTCTCCTGAAAAGAGTGTCGGAATCATCCCGTATAGGGTAAATCCGAGAGAGACTAAGAAGGCAAAGATTACGAAAATCTTTTCTTTTAAGTCAAAACGATTCCAAGCGTTGTTAAATGATTCTTTAAGTGAAAGTTCTTTTTTCAAAAAATGTTAATCTCCAATTCCAATTGATTTCATTTCTTGACGGATCATTTGGTACACTTTATCCCAGTCCTCAGCTTTGGTAACATCGAGGTTGTCGGTGTTGATTTTCATTTTGGGACTGTATTGGTAATCTTCATACCATTTAGTGTAGTGCTTGTGAAGGAGTTTGTAGTAATCTGTTAGACCATTTTCGTCATCTGGTTGTTCAAAATCACGTCCACGTTTTTTGATATTTTTCATGATGTGGTCGAAACTTCCTTCGAGGTAGATAAGCAAATCAGGAGCTTTTTTAGGAAGTCCGTCAATTTCCTCCATCATGTTGTCTAGCAATTCCAAATAGATATTGTATTCTTGATCACTGATGCTTCCTTGAAGGGTATTGATATAAGTGAATAAAGCATCTTCGTAGATTGAACGGTCTAAGACATTATTGTCTGCTTCGTAAGCTTCTTTGATTGATTTGAAGCGCTTGTTCAAGAAGTAAATTTGTAAAGCAAACCCATATTTTTCTGGGTCTTCATAGTATTTATCTAAAATTGGGTTATTATCAACTGGTTCAAAGAAAGCTGTTGTGCCAAGTTCTTTGGCCAAGAGAGAAGTGTAGGTAGTTTTTCCGACTCCTATCATTCCTGCTAGAATAATCACGATGGTAATGCACCTCCAGTATGCTTTTTTATTTTGTGAATATGTGTAAAATGTTAATGTATGTGTGATAGCTTAGCTATCTGTCTTATGAAAAGGTTAGTAAATGTATGTTTGGGTGAGTATTATGGTGTGGAAATAGGTGAAACATGTCCTCCTTTCCCAATATAATATCTATGTTTGACAAATTAAGGCCTTGCCTTGTCGAGACAAAAGTTTTAGACACAATATCTTGTGCCCGGATAAAATAGTAGCACTATATTTTGTGTTTGACAAGAGCTTAAAACTGATTTTTTTGGATTAAAAAGTCAAAGATAGCTAAAAATCAAGCATTAACAGCAATAAAAAAATTTCAAAAAAAACTCAGCTAATAAGGCTGAGTTTCTTAGACTATTATTGAAATACTTGAGTTGCAAAGCTTAAGGCAAGGTTTGCAATGCGGTCTTTGGTTTCCAAATCAGCGTCGTTAGCTAGTGTTCTAGCGTCCCAAATCTCGGCATCTAAGTTGTCAGCTGAGTAAAAGAATTGAAAATGGTTAATTTTTCTAAACTCAGCAAGTGCGGCAATGGCAGAGCATTCCATATCAACAGCAATAGCGCCTTGTGCCTTTCTGGCTAACATTTTCCCATGTGTTTCGCGGTAAATACCGTCAGTTGACCAGACTTTTCCTTCGGTATAAGAGATATTTAGCTGCTCAAGGAAAGTTTTAAAATGCTTGCGATAAGTATGATTAAGGGCGATTTCATCAGCTGCAGGAGCATAGTGATAACTAGTTCCTTCGTCGCGAATAGCTGTTGTGGGGATAATGATTGATGTTTCTTTGATACTGCTATCAAGTACTCCACAAGTCCCAAAGACAAGCAAATTTTCAGCTCCCATGGCGATAATGTCTTCTAAGATAGCCACGCAGCCACTGGCTCCAACATAAGAATTGAAAAAGGCAACTTCTTGACCGTGAAAGTCTAGTGCATAAACCGGAATTTCGAGATTAGCCACAGTTGTTTTGGTAAGTTTACGGTGCGGAAATTCAGCTAAAATTCTCGCAAAAGTGCCTCTTGCAAAGCAAGTTACAGCGGTTTTTGGAAAATCTGGCAGTGCTTGTACGATATCTTTTGGATTGATAATAGCTTCTTGTTTAGCATCAAATTGCGATAAAATCATTTTAAAACTCCCTTCCAAGAATATCTTGTCAAAATATTTTTAATATTCTATCTTATATGGTAGAAAAAGACAAGATTGTATGAGTAAAAAGTTGTTAAATTTTCAGCTATTTCAATGATTTGACCTATCTTTTCAGAAAAATATCTTGAAAAAGAAGCTGTTTCATGGAAATCATGTTACAAATCCTTTACAAGGCTCTCATTTTATCAAGGTTTGTGTTATAATATGACCTAGGAAATCAGACGAGAGGTATTTATGACTTACGAACAAGAATTTTTAAAAGAATTTGAAGCTTGGGTAGATTCACAAATTACAGTTAATGAAATGGCAATGGAAGCCAGCCGTAAAATTGTGGAAGAAGATAAGGATGAACGTGCTGCTGATGCTTACATCCGTTACGAAAGTAAGTTAGATGCTTACCGTTATATCCAAGGCAAATTTGCTAATTATAAAGCCGGTAAAGGTTTCCACGAATTACCAGATAATCTTTTAGGGGAGAGAAATTATTAAAAATGGCAAAGAAAAAGAATCGTAAAAAAGAGTATTTATTGAAATTAAAACGTGCAGGTATCATCAAAACAGCTGCTGCATCAACTGCTAAAGCTGCTGCTAACGTTGTTTCAAAAGCGACTCTTACTTTGGAAGAATTTTCAGCGATTTCTGCCGTAGAAGGCATTCGACCAAAACTTGTTGAGACACTTTACAATGAAGGACTCAAATCAGTTTCTGATTTTGCTAACTTCACTGAAAAAGAAGTTTTGGCCTTTAAAGGAATTGGTCCAGCAACAGTTAACAAACTTAAAGAAAATGGCGTAGCTTTCAAAGCTTAATCCATTTGCGTTAGCTGACCAAATCTGTTAAAATAATAACATTCAGAGGTGTCTTGAAGACCATTTGTTACAGGGAGCGGTGTTATTGAGAAATCCGCACAAATGTCGAGGCTGGTTGCTGAAGGTTGTAACTGAATAACAAAGTTGCGAGTGCTAGTCACTCGAATGTGGGTGGTACCGCGGATTTATAAAAGTTCGTCCCTGTCGAAAGACAGGGGCGATTTTTTGATTGTAGGTGTTAACAGATGAAAAAAACGTTTAATACTTCAAAATTTTATTATGCTTTTCCGATTTTTATATTAGGTTATAAAGATGAAAAATTTTCCTATAACATTACGACATGCAGTTCATCGTTTAGTCTGGGTGATATGGTAGTTATTGGGATGTTTAAGGGGAGTAATGCAGTTAAGCAAATTAGTAAATTTAAAGAATTTACGATTAATATTCCAACTAAGGAACAAGGTTTTTTAATGGAAAAAGCCGGTTTCTTAACAAAAAGAGATAAGTTGACATTATTATCAGTTCCTTATGAATTATCCTCTGTAATAGATGCTCCATTATTAGAAAAATGCCCTGTATCTATGGAGTGTCGGGTAGAGCAGATTCAAGAATTTGGTGAGTATGTCAATTTTACAGCTCGTATTATTAATCGTTGGTGTGATGAGACATTACTTGATACTAAAGGGAATTTTAAGAGTAATGTATTCTCTCCAATTGAGTATATTGGTGATGAAAAGCAACGTATTTATCGTTATTTAGATGACAAGAATAGTGATAAACTAGGAACTTTTATAAGGAGTTTAAAATATGATTAAAATTTTGGGTCAGATAAACGACAATAAACTTCCGGATGTAGAGACAGAACGTCTTTACTTGCGTCAGCGTTTGGTGTCAGATGCTAAGGATATTTTTGATTATGCGAGCTTGCCAGAAGTGACTTGGCCAGCTGGTTTTCCACCTGCAGAAAGTGTGGAAGCAGAGGCATATTATCTTGAAAACATTATGCCAAAGCGCTGGGTTGAGCAAAAGGTACCGTCTGGTTATGGTATTTGCTTAAAAGGGACAAATAAAGTCATTGGCTCGGTTGATTTTAATCACCGCCATGCTGATGATGTGCTGGAGATGGGCTATACACTCCACCCAGATTATTGGGGTCAAGGTATTATGCCAGAAGCTGCGCGTGCGCTTTTAGAAGTTGGTTTTAATCTGGTCGGCCTCCATAAAATCGAAATTGAATGTTATAGTTACAACAAAGCTAGCCAGCGTATTGCTGAAAAGCTTGGCTTTACTCTTGAATCAAAAATCCGTGATCGTAAGGATGCACAAGGAAAACGTTGTGATTTACTGCGTTACGGATTGTTAAAAAGTGAGTGGGAGGAGCTGTCAGCAGCACCTGATAAATTGAATTGATTGACTTATTGAAAAAATTGTAGAAAGGACACATTATGTCAAAAGAACTTTCACCAAAATATAACCCAGCTGAAGTTGAAGCTGGTCGTTATCAAAAATGGTTGGATGAAGATGTTTTCAAGCCTTCTGGCGATAAGAAAGCTCATCCGTATTCTATCGTTATTCCACCACCAAACGTAACTGGTAAACTTCACCTTGGTCACGCTTGGGATACAACTTTGCAAGATATTATTATCCGTCAAAAACGTATGCAAGGTTTTGATACTTTATGGCTTCCTGGTATGGACCATGCGGGGATTGCAACACAAGCAAAAGTTGAAGCACGTCTTGCTGAAGATGGTATCTCACGTTACGACCTTGGTCGTGAAAAATTCCTTGATAAAGTCTGGGAATGGAAAGATGAATACGCATCAACAATCAAACAACAATGGGGTAAAATGGGTATCTCTGTTGACTACTCACGTGAACGTTTCACCCTTGATGAAGGATTGTCAAAAGCGGTCCGTAAAGTCTTTGTTGAACTTTATAAAAAAGGTTGGATTTACCGTGGTGAATTTATCATCAACTGGGATCCAAAAGCTCGTACAGCTCTTTCTGATATCGAAGTTATCCACAAAGATGTCGAAGGTGCATTCTACCACATGAACTACATGTTGGAAGATGGTTCACGTAGCCTTGAAGTGGCAACAACTCGTCCTGAAACAATGTTTGGTGACGTTGCCGTTGCGGTTAACCCAAATGACGATCGTTACAAAGATTTGATTGGTAAAAACGTTATCCTTCCAATCGTTAACAAAGCTATTCCAATCGTTGGTGATGAACACGCTGACCCAGAATTTGGTACTGGTGTGGTTAAAATCACTCCTGCACACGACCCTAATGACTTCTTAGTTGGTCAACGCCATAACTTGCCACAAATCAACGTGATGAACGACGATGGTACAATGAACGAACTTGCTGGTGAATTTGCTGGTATGGATCGTTTTGAAGCACGTAAAGCTGTCGTTAAAAAATTGGAAGAAATCGGTGCGCTTGTTGAAATCGAAAAAATGGTTCACAGCGTTGGTCACTCAGAACGTACTGGTGTGCCAGTTGAACCACGTTTGTCAACACAATGGTTCGTTAAAATGGATCAGTTGGCTAAAAATGCCATTGCTAACCAAGATACTGACGACGAAGTAAAATTCTACCCACCACGTTTCAACGATACTTTCCTTCAATGGATGGAAAATGTTCACGACTGGGTTATCTCTCGTCAATTATGGTGGGGTCACCAAATCCCAGCATGGTACAATGCTGAAGGTGAAATGTACGTCGGTGAAGAAGCTCCAGAAGGTGACGGATGGACTCAAGACGAAGATGTGCTTGATACTTGGTTTAGTTCAGCACTATGGCCATTCTCAACAATGGGTTGGCCTGACACAGAAGCAGAAGACTTCAAACGTTACTTCCCAACTTCAACATTGGTAACTGGTTATGATATCATCTTCTTCTGGGTATCACGTATGATTTTCCAATCATTGGAATTCACAGGACGCCGTCCATTTGAAAACGTGCTTATCCACGGTCTTATCCGTGACGAACAAGGACGTAAAATGTCTAAATCGCTTGGTAACGGTATTGACCCAATGGACGTTATCGAAAAATATGGTGCTGATGCGCTTCGTTGGTTCTTATCAAACGGTTCTGCACCAGGTCAAGACGTTCGTTTCTCTTACGAAAAAATGGATGCAGCTTGGAACTTCATTAACAAAATCTGGAACATCTCTCGTTACATTTTGATGAACAATGAAGACCTTACACTTGAACAAGCTAGCGCTAATGTTGAAAAAGTTGCTGCTGGAACAGCTGGTAACGTGACTGACCGTTGGATCCTCCACAACTTGAACGAAACAATCGCTAAAGTCACTGAAAACTTTGATAAATTTGAATTCGGTGTGGCTGGTCACATTCTTTACAACTTCATCTGGGATGAATTTGCTGACTGGTATGTTGAGTTGACTAAAGAAGTGCTTTACAGCGACAATGAAGACGAAAAAGTTATCACTCGTTCAGTTCTTCTTTACACACTTGATAAAATCCTTCGTTTGCTTCACCCAATCATGCCATTCGTAACTGAAGAAATCTTTGAACAAATTTCTGAAGGTTCAATCGTAACAGCTGAATACCCAACTGTTAACCCAGCATTTGAAAATGAAGCTGCGCACAAAGGTGTTGAAAGTCTTAAAGACCTTATCCGTGCCGTTCGTAACGCACGTAGCGAAGTGAACGTTGCACCAAGCAAACCAATCACACTTCTTGTTAAGACAAGCGACAAAGAATTGGAAGATTTCTTCAACAGCAATGTGAACTATATCAAACGTTTCACAAATCCTGAAAAACTAGAAATTTCTTCTGATATTGAAGCTCCAGAATTGGCAATGTCTAGCGTTATCACTGGCGCAGAAATCTTCTTGCCACTTGCTGACCTTCTTAACGTTGAAGAAGAATTGGCACGTCTTGACAAAGAACTTGCTAAATGGCAAAAAGAATTGGATATGGTTGCACG
>OCTW013374599.1_pt1 | contig 12500 bp, 12 predicted proteins | sample 1539671 | NCBI WGS metagenome assembly OCTW01 (sample SAMN02144230, study PRJEB22623) | gut metagenome | biome: sheep rumen | host: Ovis aries | place: New Zealand | reverse complement strand
GAGCCACATGCCGGAATCGAACCGGCATCTTCTGCATGGCAAGCAGATGTAATAGCCGTTATACGAATGCGGCATTTCTTAGTGCTCCTAGATAATACCAAATCCTGTTATTTATGTCAATAGGTTTTGCAAGAATTTTAGCTGACCCTGAAATGCAAACTTAACTTACAGCCTGTAGTGAGTGATTTGGAAGTAAGTCTTTCACTTCTGAAGGGAGTAAAATGTATGGAAGTAAGTCCTTCACTTAACAATTATCTAAAAAAGTTCATTCATCATGTTTTAACGAACATACAATATAGATCTAAATGGGTTTTATTTTAACTCTTTTTATAATAAATATTCAATCTCTAAAATGTAGAAGTGTGACTTGTCAAAAAGGTGCAGGGGCGATACACTGAAAGGCATGAAGGAAGTGATCAACAGTGAATAAGATCAATCAAAATGGAGAGCGTAAAAGACTATTTATGTCAGGTGTGCTCATTTTGCTTTTGACTTTGGGTATGGTTATTGATGAAGGTGATTATGTGACGCATAAGCAGATTAGCACAACAGTGTACTTACAAGTGTACAGTGCGTTTTTAGTGCTTCTGGTGTATATCGTCCCTTTTTTCTTTTTAATCAAACGCCTCTGCAGAAAATATCGGCTCAGTGGTTTTGTACTGATGATTGCAGTGGCCTGTGGGGCTTTGATCCCGGCCGCCTTCGCAGGCGAAATCAACGACTCTTTTACAAGTTTGATGCGTCACCTGATGGGGCGGGCCTATTCGGATGCATGGCTGGGGTCCTTAGAGACCGGTGTGGTCGAAGAACTCCTCAAGTTATTGACCGTGTCGCTACTGGTATATCTTTTAAGATGGAAATCGGCATCAGAGTATTTAAGCATTGGCATGAGTGTGGGCTTAGGCTTTCAAATCGAGGAAGATATTTCGTATATTACAGAAAGTGGCTTTAAGCATGTGAGCGGGGCCTTTCCGGCAGCTTTCGATCGCCTTCTTGGCGCCCTGGGTTCTCATTGGGCTTATACAGGATTAGCGGCGATCGGTCTCTATCTGATTTTCCAAACGCATCGCGATCACCACATGAGAAGAGGCATGTTCTGGATTGTCTATGTGATGGTGAATCATTTTCTCTATGATTCACCAATCGGTGATGTCAATCTCTTCTTTGCTTTGCTTAACGTAGCGCTCATCTTGCCGCTGATTGCCTTTTTAAGAGATGACGATAAAAAAGACCCAATGAGACTTCTGAGAAAGGATGAGTGAAATGATGATCGAAGATGAAGTTTTTCAGAGAAAAAGATTTGTGCCGTTTAAGATGACGGCTTTTGGCTTTACAAAAAAAGAGGATCAGTATATTTATGAAACAGATCTGATGGATGGTGCTTTTCACGCCATCTTAACTGTTAGCGATAAAGGAGCTGTAAGTGGTCAAGTCATTGATGTGATGAATGATGAAGAATATCATCAGCTTCGTTCACATCAATTTCATGGAGCATATGTCACTAGGGTACGTGACGCATATGAGCAATGGCTGCGCCATATTGCCGAGAATGTCTGTGATGAGGTCCTGTTTGCCTCAGATCAAACCAATCGCATTACGCAATTGATTTTAAACCAGTACGATGTTAAGCCGGACTTCCCTTGGGATGAAAAGCAGTACCAGACCTATGGGACTTTCCGTCATGCAGATACCCGTAAATGGTTCGCTTTGATCATGAATATCCCCATGGATAAACTGTTAAAAAACAAGGATCAGACATTAGTGGATATCATTAATCTGAAATCGGATACCCTCGCAGAGGAGGTCAGCGCCCATCCTGGAGTCATCTTTCCTGGTTATCATATGAATCATAAAACCTGGCTTTCGATTGTGTTGAATGATGCACTGAAAGATGAAGACATTATGGCTTTGGTTCAAAGAAGCTATGACTTAACATAACGGCAAGCATGGTCTGCTTGTGATCTTCATAACAGGTGATAAAATCTTATTGATATGATAAGATGATAGGCAAGGAGGAAAAACATGAAGAAAATTGCAATTGTGGCAACGGGGGGAACGATTGCAGGCAGCGGTCGCGCGGGAATGACGACTAATTATCAGGCTGGCACGATTCCTGTCAAAGACATTTTAAGTTCGATTCCTGTTGTTTCTCATGAATTTGAGATTTCCCTTTTTCAGTTAATGTCTGTTGATTCGAATGAAATGGATATTGAAAAATGGTGTCTGTTAAAAAAAACGGTGGAAGAATTAGCAGCGAGTGATGTCGATGGTATTGTCATTACCCATGGGACCGATACGATCGAAGAAACAGGGTATTTTCTCACATTAACGCTTAATACCGAGAAACCGGTGGTCTTAACGGGAGCGATGCGCCCGGCGACGGCAACGAGTGCCGATGGTCCGTTTAATTTATATCAGGCGATCCATCTCGCTGGTTCGCCCAAAGCTTATGGACAGGGCGTCTTGGCTTTATTTTCTAGTACGATTTATTCGGGACGTGATATTCAGAAGATTTCTAACTATAAAATCGATGCCTTTGAAAAAGCCAATACCGCTTTAGGCTTTATGAAAGATGGCGATATTTATTTCAATTCTAAGCAGACCAAGAAACATACGACGCAAAGTGTATTTGCGCAGATGGATCTGCATCATCTCCCAGAAGTGGATATTGTGCCTTATTTTGCGGGAGCGAGTGAAAAGCTTTTAGAGACGGGCAGTGAAGGCTTGGTCATTATGGGCTCAGGCGGCGGGAACTTCTCGAAGAAATGGCAGGAGAAGCTTTCAAAGTTAGCAGCGCAGGGGACCGTGATTGTACGCAGCTCACGCGTTTTGGATGGTATTGTTTTTGGCGATGATGTGTTTGATCCACAACATGCCATGATTGCCTCTTATACCTTAACACCATTTAAATCACGGATCTTATTAATGCTAGGCTTAGCGTATACGCATAATCATGACGAGCTTCAACAAATATTTACCGAATACTAAGGAACAGTTTTGTTCCTTTTTTTTAATATGAAAATATCATAAATAGGAAGATTACCCTGCCTATTATAAAAATAGAACAATTTGAAAAAAATATGATAAACAAAGGAAAATATAAATAATGATGGCGATAATATAGGAAAATCATAAAAGAGGATAAGAGAAAAATAGATATATTGAATTATTACAATGATAATAAATTATTGACAATACATGGAGACGGGCGTATATTGTATACATACATACGAAAGGGGGATTCATATGTTAGACTTTTTGGTCAATGTACAGAATTACGTGCCACAGTTCTGGGCGGCATTTCTGGTGACCATCAGATTAGCTGTATTATCGCTAATCTTTGCGACAATCGTTGGTATTGTTGTTGGCTTAATTAATACATCAAAATCTAAAAATGTCATTATGGTCGTCTTACGGGCAATCGCCAAGATTTATATCGAAATTATTCGTGGGACACCAATGCTGGTGCAGATCCTGATTATTTATTTTGGGATTTCCCAGGCTTTAAGACCGATGGGATTCAGCTGGAATCTGATTGGCGGGACGTTTAGTGCTGGGGTGGTTGTTTTAACGATCAATGCCGGTGCCTATATGTCAGAAATTATTCGTGCCGGGATTGAGGCGGTTGATCGCGGTCAGGTGGAAGCAGCGCGTTCCTTAGGGCTGAGGTATGGTCAGACGATGACGAAGATTGTTTTGCCACAGGCCATTCGCACAATGCTGCCAAGTATTGTCAATCAGTTCATTATTTCTATTAAGGATACCTCTTTGATGTCAACGGTTGGTTTAGCAGAGTTAACCAATACCGGTCGTACGATCGCTTCAGTGTGGACGAGTCAGACTTTAGCTTTGTATTGTTACATGGCGGTTTGGTATTTAGTCATCTGTCTTGTGTTATCGAGACTCTCTAAGTTATTAGAAAGGAAGTTATCCTATGCAAGATAAGACAATTATTTCCGTGAAGAATTTAAAAAAGAATTATGGCAAGAATGAAGTCCTGAAAGATATCAATATCGACATCCATGAAGGTGAAGTGGTCTGTGTCATTGGCCCTTCTGGTTCGGGAAAATCAACCTTCCTGCGCTGTCTCAATAAACTTGAAGTGTCCACTTCAGGATCAATTGTTGTCAATGAGACCGATATTAATGATCCCAAAACCGATATTGATCGCTTCCGTGAGAATATTGGAATGGTGTTCCAGCATTTTAATTTATTTCCTCATAAAACGGTGGAAGAAAATATTATGCTCGCACCGGTCACACTCAAAAAGATGAATAAAGATGAGGCGAAAGAGAAAGCTCATACCTTACTGCAACGGGTGGGGTTAGAAGATAAAGCGGATCAGTATCCTAATCAGTTATCGGGCGGACAAAAGCAGCGTGTCGCGATTGCACGAGCGCTCGCCATGAATCCTGATATTATGCTTTTTGATGAACCAACCAGTGCCTTAGATCCGGAAATGGTTGGTGAGGTACTTAAAGTTATGAAAGAATTGGCGCAAGAAGGGATGACGATGGTGGTTGTCACACATGAAATGGGTTTTGCAAGAGAAGTGTCAGATCGTGTGATCTTTATGGATGGCGGCTATATTGTAGAAGAGGGGACACCTGATGAAGTCATCAATCATCCTCAACAGCCAAGAACAATTAATTTCTTAAATCAAGTTTTATAAGGGGGAAACAGTTATGAACAAATTTATGAAAGCAGCTTTAGCAAGTGTTATGGGTTTAAGTTTAGTAGGATGTGGATCTTCTTCATCCTCATCTACGTCTTCAAAGACGTATATTATCGCTACCGATAAAACATACGCACCATTTGAAATGACCGATAAAAAAGGAAAACTGATTGGGATCGATATGGATCTGATGCGCGCTATTGCGAAAAATCAGAATTTCAAGATTAAGATCAACTCTTTAGGTTTCGATGCTGCCTGTACGGCTTTGGAATCAGGGGAAGCGGATGGTGTTATTGCCGGGATGACAATCACTGATGCCCGTAAGAAGAAATATGATTTCTCTGATCAGTATTATAAGACAGGCGTGTCCATGGCTGTCGCGAAGAAATCAAGTATCAAAGGCTATGCGGATTTAAAAGGAAAGACGGTTGTGGCAAAGACATCGACAGCCGGTTTAGCATTTGCCCAGTCGATCAAGTCTAAATATGGCTTTAAATTAAATGTCGTTGAAGAATCTTCGATGATGTATGAAACAGTGAAATCTGGTGAAGCGGTGGCTTGCTTCGAAGATACACCTGTCTTAAAATACATGATTGGTCAGGGCCAGTTAAACTTCAAACTGCCTACTAAGAGTGAAAACCCAAGTTATTATGGCTTTGCCGTATTAAAAGGTGAAAATGCAACTTTATTAAAGAAATTTAATAAAGGGTTAGCCAACTTAAAGAAGAACGGTCAGTATGACAAGATTCTTGCCAAATATGAATAATCATATATAAAAAGGATTGCCTATCTAGACAATCCTTTTTTACGCTGATTATTTTCTGATAAAAGACTGATCGTATTCAGGAATCTCATCATCAGAAATAAAACGTTCAACATCCATGGTCAGATCATACTTTTCTCTTAAGGTCATGATTTTTGCCATCCATGGCGATTGATGGTGGTGATCAATCGCTTCCTGGGATGTCCAGCTGTCAATTAAAAGAATCGTATCAGGATCATCAAAGGGAATGAAGTAATCGTAACGCAAGTTGCCTTTTTCTTTGCGGATCCCTTCAACGATGCCACTTTCGACCATTTCCTTGGCAAATGCCTGGGCCTGACCTGATTGTCCATGATAATAGATATTTACTGTAATAGCCATAAAAAAAATCCTCCTGTTTATATTCTATCAAAAAATAAAAAAACGAACCATAGGTTCGTCATCTTTTTTATGGAGCCACATGCCGGAATCGAACCGGCATCTTCTGCTTGGGAAGCAGAAGTAATAACCATTATACGAATGCGGCACTTCTTTGAAGTACATACTTAGATTAAACCTATTTCAAAAAAGTGTCAATAGAGAAAATTAAGAAAATGTACCGTAAAAAGAAGTTTTACCGAATAAAAGCAAGAAAATTCATTTCTAAAAAATTAGTTATGAATGAGTCTTTTGATTTTAGCGTTTAGTAAAATGCCATATAAACCATAGAATAAGACAATCCCCACTAAGCCTTCAATACTTAAGCCCGGAATCTGGGCTACGCCAGCTGGGATTGACTGCTCTAAGATTGCGCCGGCAATGGTATAACCGGCAATCATTTCGACGATACCAACGATACTCGCCAAGAAGACATATTTTGACCTCAGGGATTTATTGGTATCTTGCGAGGCAATTTTACCAATCAAATAACCCATTAAGGATTTGATAATGAGAGTAGGAATGACCCAAAGGGTATAACCGGTTAATAAATCAGCTAAAGCGGAGCCGATACCAGCGGTAATGAGTCCGGTACTTGGACCAAAGAAAATGGCAAAAAGTAAGATAAAACAGTTACCTAAGTGGGCATAGCCTAAAGGAATCGGAAACTGTAGGAACATAGTCGCAATGGCAACCATGGCGATGCCTAAGGCATTGATCGTGAGTTTATAAGTGAGATGATTTTTCATAATGACCCTCCTCGTATACTTGCATTATAGTCTTATCTGATTATATGGAAATGGTCAAAATGATATAAAATAATATGGTCAGTAAATGAGAATGAAATAGTGTACAATAAGAGAAGAAAGGGTTGGGTAATATGAACATAGTTATTTTAAACGGAAGTCCTCGGGTGAAGGGGAATACAGAAATTTTAGCCTCGGCTTTTAAGAAGGGGGCGGAAGAAGCGGGACATGATGTCACGCTCATCAATTTAAGAGGCATGAATATTAAGGGTTGTTTAGGTTGTCAGTACTGTTTTACGCATCAGGGAACCTGTGTGCAGAAAGATGATATGGCAGATATCTTAGAAGCTTTAGATCAGACAGATATGGTGGTATTTGCATCACCGATTTACTGGTTTGATATCACTGCGCAGTTAAAGACGGTTATTGACCGGATGTATGCCCGCGGCAAGATCGGTTTCCATTTCCATAAGACGGCTTTATTATTAGACTCCGGTACTGATCATGTCTATGAGGCCGCTTTAGCGCAATACAACATGATGACAAATTATCTCAAATGGGAAAATCAAGGGACGATTCTGGCACCGAACATGGAAGAAAAAGGCAGTATGCAAAAGAGTCCCGCTATGCAGGAAGCTTATGATTTAGGCTTGTCTCTTAAAGATTAAAACCTGATTTCAGGTTTTTTTCTTCACTCTTTCATGAAAGCGCTTGTTTTGATATAATATCATTTAGGAGGTCACATTACATGAGTCAATATATTATGGCATTAGATGCTGGTACAACGAGTAATCGCTGTATTCTTTTTAATAGGCAGGGCGAAGTGGTATCTAGTGCCCAAAAAGAATTTACCCAATATTTCCCTGAGCCAGGCTGGGTTGAGCATGATGCGATGGAAATCTGGAATACTCAGTTATCGGTCGCCCGTGAAGCGATGGCAAATATTCATGCGCATGCCGAGGATATCGCGGCGATTGGGATTACCAATCAGCGTGAAACGACAATCATTTGGGATAAAGCTACAGGGGAACCGATTTATCATGCGATTGTCTGGCAGTGTCGACGCACATCGGATGATGCGAAAGCTTTGAAAGAAGCGGGTTTAGTAGAAAAGATTAAAGAGAAAACAGGATTAGTGATCGATCCTTATTTTTCCGCTACGAAGATTCGCTGGATCTTAGATCATGTACCTGGGGCAAGAGAAAAAGCCAATAAGGGAGAATTGTTATTTGGCACAGTTGATACCTGGCTAATTTATAATCTGACAGGTGGACGTATCCACGTGACGGATTATTCCAATGCCTCACGCACAATGCTCTTTAATATCAATACCTTAGAGTGGGATCAGGAAATCTTAGATCTTTTAGATATTCCAAGAAGTCTATTACCAGAAGTGAAACCATCTAGTTATCTTTATGGCAAAACGGATCCTTCTTTATTTGAAGGACCGATCCGCATTGCTGGAGCAGCCGGTGATCAGCAGGCCGCTTTATTTGGGCAAATGTGTTTTCACTCCGGTGAAGCGAAAAATACATATGGGACCGGCTGCTTTATGTTAATGAATACCGGTGAGAAACCGATCTTCTCACAAAATGGTTTATTAACAACGATTGCCTGGGGCATTGATGGCAAAGTCTATTATGCTTTAGAAGGTTCGGTTTACATGGCAGGAGCCGCCATTCAGTGGTTAAGAGATGAATTAAAGTTAATTGATACTTCGGCTGATTCAGAATACTTTGCGACGAAAGTGGATAGCACGGGCGGTATTTATGTGGTGCCATCATTTACTGGTTTAGGAGCCCCTTACTGGAATCCCTATGCCCGAGGAATTATTACCGGGTTAACGAGAGGAACGAACAAATCGCATATTATCAGAGCTACGTTGGAATCCATTGCTTATCAGGTGAATGATGTTTTCCAGGCAATGGAAAAAGATTCTGGCATTCAGTTAAGCAGTTTAAAGGTTGATGGCGGAGCGTCAAAAAATAACTTTTTAATGCAGTTCCAGGCGGATATTGCGGGGGCGCCGGTAGAGCGACCTTGTTTAGTAGAAACAACCGCAATGGGGGCTTCTTACTTAGCAGGATTAGCTGTTGGCTTCTATCAGGATTTAGAAGATATCTGTGCGATTAAACAGATTGACCGCACCTTTATCCCGCAAAAAGATGAAAGCTATCGCATAAAGCATATTAAAGGCTGGAAGAAGGCTGTCTCAGCAGCGTTATTGCTTGCTGGAAATGACAGTGATCTGTGATATAATACTATTTCATGAAAGGAAGAATCTTCGTTTTTAAGCGTCACGTGAAAAAAATGATAAAAAGGCATTGAGAGCGCTTAATATTTGATATAGAATATATTTGTATCTTTGTGAAACGAAGGGAACGAGTATGAGAAAATCTAACGAAATAAACACATTTAGAGATCAGTTTGCGAAAGTAGAAGAAAGTACTGATGAAAAGACAGGGTTACCTCTTGTCACTGTTTTATACGGGGCGAGAGATGACAAAAATATGCCTATTGCCCCTGATGAAAATGATGCGACCCATGGGACATGGATGGCCATTCAAGAAGGCAAGACATATAATGTCGTTTACTGGAAACGCGCTGCTTACGAAGGTGCTGATCTGGAAATTAATGATTTAGAACGTATTCAAAAGACGTATGTAGAAAAGAAAGCAATCGTTGATGAAGCGGTTGCCCATCAGGATGAAACGGACTGGAACAAGTATGTTGGTTTCTATAAAGAACTGATGGAACAGTGGCGTAAACTGCCACATTGGCATTTAGCATTTGAAGATGAATTCTGGGATCAGTTCCATGCAGCCCAGAGTCATTTCTATGATGCCTACCGTGAAGAACAGAATAAACGTAAAGTCGCGAAGGAAGACATCGTTCGCCGCGCTCAGGAAATTGCGGAAAGCGAAGACTATCATACCGGCTTCAAGAGATTCCAGGAATTAATGAAAGAATGGAAAGCTGTTGGTCCTGCTTATCATCGTGATGATGAAGCATTATGGAAACAGTTCAGAGCTTATAATGATCAGTATCATGATAAGGTTGTGAAACATCAGGAAGATATGCAGCCAGTATATGAAGCTTCCGCTGCTAAGAAACGTGAACTTATTGAAAAGACCAAAGAAATCGTGGCGAAAGTGCCTGATTTGGAATGGAAAGCCACTTCTGATGAAATGAACGCAATAATGGATGAATGGCGCGCAGCGGGGAATTCAGGAAAAGTCAATGATGACTTATGGAAAGAATTCCAGGATGTTCGTAAAGTCTTCTATGATGCCCGTAAAGAATTCTATGCTTCGATGAATGAAAAACATGCTGCTAATGCGAAAGCTAAGAAAGCCTTAATTCAGGAAGCCAAACAGATTGCCTCAACAACAATCGACTTTACGAAAGAAACCACAGATCGTATGAAAGAACTTCAGCAGGAATGGAAAGCTATTGGTTCATGTGGTCATAAAAAAGAAAACGAATTGTGGAAACAATTCCGTGAAGCGATGGATGCTTATTTTGAAAACCGTCGTCAGTTTAAAGGTTATTAAAGGATACTTCGCGTATCCTTTTTTCGTAAGGATTATTAGTAAAATCATGAATCCTTTAAAAAGAGATTAATGATGTTTGCTAATATTCAAAATATTGAACATCCATTATGTTAAAATATAGATATCAAGGATAAAAGATAGCTTTAAGAATCTAAATATTTTAAGTGTTGATGATACGAAGGTTAAATAAAGATATCTTTCATTCCTCATGATTGGTATTTTATCAATAATTGTGGTTTACGATAAAGGATTAGAAGATGTATCTTTTATTAGCTTAAGAGACAATAAAAGATTGGTTTGAATAAAAAGTAGATGGGAGTAGAAGTAGATGGCAGATAAAACAAAAGCTAATATTGGCTTTGAAAAACAAATTTGGGATGCTGCATGTGTTCTTTGGGGGCATATTCCAGCAGCTGAATATAGAAAGGTAATCATAGGACTTATTTTTTTAAGATACATTTCAGCTGCTTTTCAGGCAAGATATGATGCGTTAGTTGAAGAGGGCGATGGCTTTGAAGACGATCCAGATGCATATTTAGAAGAGAATGTATTCTTTGTACCTGAGGATGCGAGATGGCAAGTTATTTCTGAGGCAGCGCATACACCCGAAATAGGGACAGTTATTGACAAAGCAATGCGCTCAGTGGAAGAGAACAATAAAACATTAAAAGGCGTTTTACCAAAAAATTATGCATCACCAGATTTGGACAAAAAGGTTTTAGGTGATGTTGTAGATATCTTTACAAACGATATTGATATGTCTGATACAGAAGCAAGTGAAGATTTATTAGGTAGAACTTATGAATACTGTATTGCTCAATTCGCAGAAAAAGAAGGTGTTGGCGGTGGTGAATTCTATACACCATCTAGTATTGTAAAAATATTAGTTGCAATTCTTAAACCGTTTGAGAATTCACGAATTTATGACCCTTGCTGCGGTAGTGGTGGTATGTTTGTTCAATCAGAAAAGTTTATTGAAGCTCATAGCCATAAAAGAGGTGCTATTTCCGTATATGGTCAGGAAGCAAATCCTGATACCTGGAAGATGGCTAAGATGAATTTGGCTATTAGAGGTATTGATGCGGATTTAGGACAATATAACGCTGATACATTTACAAATGATTTACATAAACGTTTAAAAGCTGATTTTATTTTAGCTAATCCACCTTTTAACTATCATCCATGGGGACATGATGAACTTGTTGAAGATCAAAGATGGGCTTATGGTACTCCACCGGCAAATAATGCCAACTATGCCTGGATTCAGCATATGATTTATCATCTAGCAAATCATGGAAAGATCGGTTTGGTTTTAGCAAACGGTGCCCTTTCATCGCAAACAGGTGGTGAAGGTAAGATTAGACAGAAAATCATTGAAGATGATCTTATTGAAGGTATTATCGCTTTACCTACACAGCTTTTCTATAGTGTAACTATTCCTGTCACTTTATGGTTTATTACAAAAGGAAAGAAACAAACAGGTAAAACACTATTCATTGATGCTCGTGATATGGGACATATGGTGGATCGAAAGCATCGTGATTTCACCGATGAAGATATTCAAAAGTTAGCTGATACGTTTACAGCTTTCCAAGAGGGTAAATTAAAAGATGAAAAAGGTTTTTGTGCAGTTTTGACAACTGAGGATATAGCTAAACAAGATTATATTCTTACTCCAGGTCGTTATGTTGGTATTCCAGAACAAGAAGATGATGGTGAACCGTTTGAAGAAAAGATGACTCGTCTTACTTTAGAACTTTCAGAAATGTTTAAGAAATCGCATGAACTTGAAGATGAGATCAGAAAGAAGCTGGGAGCGATTGGATATGAAATATAAGCTCTCCGAAATAATGGATATTATCGGTGGAGGAACTCCGAAAACAAACTACAGCGAGTATTGGAATGGCGATATTCCATGGCTTTCTGTGAAGGACTTCAATAATGATCGAAGATATGTTTATGAAACAGAAAAAAGCATCACAGAGGCAGGATTAAATAATAGCTCAACTAAACTTTTACATAAGGATGACACTATCATTTCTGCAAGAGGGACTGTTGGAGAAGTGGCGATGATTCCTTTTCCTATGGCATTCAATCAATCATGCTATGGACTTCGCGCAAAAGAAGGAATTGTCATACCAGCATTTTTGTATTATTTGGTGAAGCATAATGTTGATGTTCTGCGAAAGAATACGCATGGTTCTGTTTTTAACACCATAACGCGGGATACTTTTGATGGCATTGAAGTTGAGGTGCCGAGTCTTAAGCAGCAGGAAACGATAGCCGGAATTTTGGAAGACCTTGATGACAAGATTCAACTGAATATTGAGATAAACAAGAATTTA
>OCTW011543666.1_pt1 | contig 12501 bp, 9 predicted proteins | sample 1539671 | NCBI WGS metagenome assembly OCTW01 (sample SAMN02144230, study PRJEB22623) | gut metagenome | biome: sheep rumen | host: Ovis aries | place: New Zealand | reverse complement strand
AATTACCGGTAAGCTTTATATAACCCCTTGCAAATATTGCAGCACCCATTGGTGCTGTGTTTGATGTGAAGTTACAATCAGAAACCACAGCAAAAATTTGTGAGTTATGACGTATTGCTCCTCCATATGTTGTTGCTTTGTTGTTTGTGAGTGTGGATTGTGTAATAGTTAAATTTCCAGCATAGTTGAGTATTGCTCCTCCACCGAATTTTCCTGTGTTTCCTGTTAATGCGGATTGTGTAATAGTTAAATTTCCATCATCGTTGTAGATTGCTCCTCCTTCTGTTGCGGTGTTGTTTGTGAGTGTGGATTGCGTGATGGTTAATGTTCCACTGTTGTAGATTGCTCCTCCCTTGTCTGATTTAGCATTTTTGATTGTTATGTTTTTAAGAACTAAAGAAGAACCACTAGTAATATTGAATACTTGTTGTTGGTTTCCATCTATGATCTGTCCGTTACCGTCAATAGTGATGGTTATTCCATTATTAAATGTTATTGTATTTGTGGTTGTATATGTTCCTTCGCCAAGTTTTATGGTTGTATTACCTGTTGCACTACTTACTGCACTTGCTAGTGTATCCCATGAGTTTACTGTTGAATCAGTCTTCAAGTTATTCTTAGTGTCTTTTTGTATGTTTTTCGTATTTACTTTGTTATCTTGTATTGTGTCTGTTTCTATATTTTCACTTATAGTTTCTTTATTAATATCTACTTGTGATACTTGTGTTGTATCACTTACGGATTGGGGTGTTGCTTCACTTGTATATGATGTATCATTGGATACATCAGCTGCACTTGTCACTCCGACTAGGAGTAATAGTAGTGTAGCAAACACCAGTACATATTTTAATTTTTTCATATTATAATCACTTACCTTTCTTTATTTATTTCTTATATTATATATGGGGAAAGGATATATTAAAGATTATTTGTAAGTTATAGTGTGCCAAAATTAGTTTTTTTTGGTAAACTTATTGTTTTTTTTTATAATATATTTTCTTGATTTATATTCTATGATCTGATTAAGTTGTATGCTAATGCATCTAAGTATAGTCAAGTAGAATGAGTAAATAGTGTAGAAAAATAAAATTTAGTGGAATAGACAGTAGCAGTTTCAGAAAATTACAAATAAAAGAAGCAAAACTCAAAAATATTTTCTATAATATTTTGTGATTTTTTCAAAACATTTATATAAGATTACTATTATATTAGGAAGTAGGAATCATACTTCCGAATTTTTATTTATTTTAATAAAATAACTATCAAAAAAAATTTGGAATAAAAATAATATTCCCAACAAAATACAAAAAACAAGGTGAAAAAACATGTCCCAACGTGATGATAAAATAGATTATATAATAAAAGAAATAGAGGAATTTGGCTCAAAATTTTTAAGACTACAATTTTCAGATATACATGGAACACCAAAAAGCATGGCAGTATCCCTAAAAAAATCAGAAGATGCAGAAGACGTAATAAACGATGGATTATTATTTGACGGTTCATCAGTACCTGGATTTACAGATATCAACGATAGTGACCTAGCACTAAAACCAGATATCAACACATTTTCCACACTACCATGGAGACCAGAAGACAAAGGAACCTGCAGATTCATATGTGACATTTACAATACAGATGGAACACATTTTGAAGGAGATCCAAGAGGGGTGCTAAAAAAATCACTCAAAAAAGCAGAAAAAAGAGGATACCAATTTAATATGGGTCCAGAACCAGAATTTTTCATTATTGATAAAGATGAAAATGGTAATTACAAACCAGCAGATCAAGCAGCTTACTTTGACGTAGAACCACTGGATAAAGGAACAGACATAAGAAGAGAAATAGTATTGGGATTAGAAAAATTAGACTTTAACATAGAAGTAAGCCACCACGAAGTTGCACCAGGACAGCATGAAATAGATTTCAGATTTGCAGATGCATTAAAAACAGCAGATGCAGTAATTACATTTAAACAAGCTATTAAAGCATTTGTAGATAATTTAGGGTATAATGTGACATTCATGCCAAAACCATTTTTAGGAATAAATGGTAGTGGAATGCACTGTAACCAAAGTTTATTTAAAGATGGTAAAAACATATTTTATGATCCAGATACTGAAACACAATTATCTCAGGAAGCATTATATTTTATAGGTGGATTATTGGAACATGCTCAGGCATTATCAGCAATATTATCACCTACAGTAAATTCATATAAACGTTTAGTACCCGGATATGAAGCACCATGTTATATTGCATACGGACTAAAAAATAGGTCAACATTAATTAGAATTCCTGCATCACGGGGTATTGGAACAAGAATTGAATGTAGATCTCCAGATCCTTCATGTAATCCTTACCTTGCATTTGCAGTATTGCTTGAATCAGGTTTAAATGGAATGGATAATAAAATGGATCCTGGAGAACCAACTGAATTTAATGCTTTTGAATATACACCAGAAGAATTAGAAAATAAAGGAATTAAAACACTACCAACTAGTTTATGGGAAGCTTATCATGCATTGGAAAAAGATGATGTCGTTAAAAATGCATTAGGTGATTTTGTATACAATCAATTCTACAACATAAAACGTGCAGAATGGGATGATTACAGGATACAAGTATTTGACTATGAACGTGAAAGATACCTGAATATCTAGAAAAAGGTTGAAACTATACAAAAAAAGGTAATTATATTTCATAATATCAAGTAGAATGGGGGGGGGTGTGTTATGTACATTTAAATAACATTATTTAATATAATATGACATTAAAATCTCCTTTCACCCCCACTCCCCCCCTAAACTTTTACTTATAATCATTTTAACAATTTATTTTAAATTTAAAAAAAATAATGGAGGATAAACTCCAGCATAACTTTTAATGTGAGGTATTAGAATGTGTGGAATTGCAGGAATAATATATAAAGATAAAAAAACACACAATGTAGGAAAATCATTAACAGCAATGCTTAATTCTTTACAACATAGAGGGCCTGATTCGGCAGGATTTGCTATATATGGAGGATTAAATCTTCCAAAAAATAATTATCAATTAAACATTGAAATAAAAAATAATAAAGAATTATTAAAACAACTAAAAACGAAACTAACACAAACAAGTAAAATATTCAATGAAGAATTGATAAAAACAGATGAAAAATATGATGTTTACCGTTGTGAAATAAAATTAGATAATTATTGCATGTTAAAACCATTAATACATGATTTGGATGAACTTGATGATATACAAGTAATAAACGGTTCACATTCATTTGAAATGATAAAAGACATAGGAAAAGTAAAAGACATAGCAGAAAGATACAATCTAGAAAAAAAAATAGGAACACATGGAATAGGTCATACTAGATTTGCAACAGAAAGTGGAATAGACAGATATCATGCACATCCATATCAAAGTTACATAACACCAGATATTACAGTAGTACATAATGGACAAATAACTAATTACTGGAAGATAAGAGATCCATTGGAAAGAAAAGGACACCAGTTCAAAACATTAAATGACACAGAATGCATAGTGCATTATATAGCAGATAAATTATCCCAAGGATACAAACTTGAAGAAGCATTAGAAGAAGCAGTTATAGATTTAGATGGACCATTCTCAATACTTGTAGGAACACCAAAAGGAATAGGAATAGCAAAAGACAAACTTGGATTACGACCAGGGGTAATGGCAGAAAATGATGATATATTTGCAATAGCATCAGAAGAGATGTCATTACAGAATGTAGTAGATACAGATCATGTAGAACAAATTGCACCTGGTGAAACAAGATCATACACAATATAAGATAAGGGAGAAGTTATATTATGAGAACGTATACTATTGATGCAAAAAACATGGACGAGAAAAAATTAACTCGTTCAATCAAGCAACATGCAATAGACTATGATAAATTAATCATAAAAAATCCTCAATCTAGACATAATATTGCTGCAGGTGTAACAGAAGAAGTAGAAATAGAAATAGATGGTTCTGCAGGATATTTTATAGGAACAATGATTGATGGACCAAAAATACATGTAAAAAGAAATGTTGGATGGTTTGCTGGAGATAACATGACACGTGGTGAATTAATCATAGAAGGTGGAGCAGGTGATGGAGCAGGTCAAGGAATATATGGTGGAACAGTAGTAGTAAGAGGTGATGTAGGTTCACGTACAGGAGAAATCATGAAAGGAGGAACAGTAATCATAGGTGGAAACAGTGGATTCATGACAGGATTACTCATGATGGGAGGACGCCTCATAGTACTGGGTGATGTAACAGATGATGCAGGAGAATCCATCATGAGAGGAACAATATATGTACTTGGTAAAATAAAAAGTCTAGGAAAAAATGCAAAAATGGAACAAACAACCCTAGAAGATCAAAAAGAACTAAAAACATTATTAACACAATACGGATTTGAAATAACAGATATAGATTATACAAAATTCAAGAAAATAACAAAAGAATCCGATAAAGCACTAACGGAGTTATAAATTATGAAAGAAGATAAAATTGCAATGGTAGGAACTCCTTGTGAAATAATGGCAGCATCCAAGATACAACATTACACTCAAACACCAATATATTTTAAAATAGGATTATTCTGTATGGAAAACTTTTCATATAAATACTTCACACAACTATTAAAAGAATATGATATTGAAATGGATGATATCGAAAAATTCAGAATAGAAAAAGGATATGCATTCCTAAATCTGAAAAATGGAAAACAATACAAAATATCATTAACAAAGGCAAAAACAGTTGTGAGGAAAAACTGTCACATTTGTGTAGAATTAACATCAGAAACATCAGACATATCTGTAGGATCAATCGGATCTGAAAATGGATGGTCCACATTAATCATAAGAACAGAAAAAGGAGAAAAAATAATTGAAGATGCAATAAAACAGAAATATATAAAAGCAAAGGAATTAACACCATCACAATTAAAACTACTTGAAAAAATAGCATCAAATAAGACTAAAACAAACCATGAAAATATAGAATCCCGTGAATTAAAGGCAAGACCTGTATTATATCAAAGAGATAAGACAGATGAAAGTATCATGGAGGAAATATCCGAGTCAAACTTTGATGACTTAAGGGCAAATGTGATAAATGTAGGATCATGTGTACTATGTGGGGCATGTGAATATGTATGTCCGGAGGATTTAATATTAATAAAGAACGCAAAGCCACGAAAAAAACGAAAAAAATGTCCTGAAGACTGTCATATGTGTTTTGCAGTATGTCCAAGGACATTTGTACCAAATGAATTAAGAAATGATTTAACCAAAAAAATAGGAGATTACAGAAAAATATTAACAGTAAAATCTTTAAAACACAATAAAGGACAAGATGGTGTGATAGTAACTACCATAATGGATTATCTAATATCAAATAATATAGTAAATAAAACATTGATTGTGGATAAAAAAGATGATTTAGCATGGAAACCATACGCAAAACTAACAAAGGATATTGATGAAATCGTTAAAGCTTCAGGAACAAAATATTCTGTTTGTCCAGTATTCAAACCTTTAAAACAGTATAAAAAGGATGTGATTTAAATGCCTTTTGATGTTAATCGTAAATCAGAAATATGTAAACGAAACAATAACAGGCCAGGATGTTGTTGGTATTTATGTGACAATCCAAAAAAATCATTATGTAAAAATTGTTACAGCTGTTACAGTAATTGTCCACATGGAGTATATGAAATAATCAATGATGAACCACAACCAGTACATCAAGAAAAATGTGTAGGCTGTAAAATATGTGAGGAAATGTGTCCAAACAATGCAATATACGTAACACCACTACCGGATGAAAACAGAGGAATTTGGTCAAATTATACAATGCTTGAAATAAAACGTAAATCAATAGAAGGCACATACAAAGTAAGAGGATGTGGAGCAACACGTCATGTACCATCATTTGATGACTTAACAATATTACCAGCACAAGTATCCCGTCCACCAATAGACAAATATAGGGAGCCATGTAAATCTGAAGTAGTATTAGGTGATAGATTTGCAGAAAATCCAATAAAAATAGATACACCAATAATGATTGGAGCAATGTCCTTTGGAGCAATCAGTAAAGAAGCAAAAATGGCATTAGCAAGAGGTTCAAAACTTGCAGGAACCATAACAAATACTGGTGAAGGAGGAATGCTACCCGAAGAAAGACATTATGCAGATAAATTAATAGCTCAATATGCATCAGGAAGATTCGGAGTATCAGCTAATTACCTTAACAATGCAGAAGCAGTAGAAATAAAAATAGGTCAAGGTTCAAAAGCAGGTATGGGTGGACACCTGTTAGGAAAAAAGGTCACAGCAGAAGTTGCAAAAATCAGAAATATACCTGAAGGATCAAATGCATTAAGTCCAGCAAGACATATGGATATTGTAGGACCAGAAGACTTAAGATTAAAAATTAATCAATTACGTGATATTACTGATTGGAAAATACCTATCATGGTAAAATTCACATCTGGTCGTGTTGAACAGGATGTTAAAATTGCAGCAAAAGCAGGAGCAGATATAATCGTAGTTGATGGTATGCAAGGTGGAACAGGAGCAGGTCCGGAAGTTGTAACTGAACACTCAGGAATTCCTACAATACAAGCAATACTTGAGGCAGACAGTACTCTTAGAGAAATAAACCTAAGAGAAGAGGTCAGCTTAGTGGCAGCTGGAGGTATACGATCAGGAGCAGATGTAGCAAAAGCAATTGCATTAGGTGCAGATGCTGCATATATCGGAACTGCTGCATTGATTTCATTAGGTTGTAAAGTTTGTCAGGGATGTAGTAAAGGAACATGTCCTAAAGGTATTGCAACACAGGATAGATTGTTCAGACGCCGATTAGATCCAGTAAGAGGTGGAGAACATGTTGCAAACTATATTAATGTCATGACTGAAGAAGCAAAGATGTTAACACAACAGGCAGGTAATACTGATATTCAAAAACTGGAGAAAGAGGATTTGGTTGCATTAACTATGGAAGCATCTCATATTACTGGTGTACCATTGGTAAGACAGGGATTTAGGTAATTTTTTATTTTTCTTTTATTTTTTTTTATGTGGATTTGTGGGATTTTGAATTTTTCATATTCCATTATCGGAAATATATTTCCGTTATGTTTTGTTGTTAAATAAGAATGTAGTTCTATAACATCCAATCAAAGAAAAATCTAAGAAAACATTAACGATAATAAAAAATAAACAAAGGGGAATTATATATGGCAGCTTTTGAAAGAACAAAATGTGGAATAGAACAATTAGACCAGACTCTTGATAATATTAGATTAGGTGATAACGTAGTATGGCAGGTATCAAATCTGAAAGAATTTTCATACTTTGCAGATCCATTTATAAAGCAAGCATTAAAGGATAAAAGAAACTTGATATACATAAACTTTGGACAACATGAACCGTTAATACCGATGACTACAGATGATATAAAACAACTTGAAAAAGAAAAACAAAACGAAAACACAGAATTTGCAATGATAGAACGAAATGGGATAAAAATATATAAAGTTGACCCCATGAAACAGTTTGAATCATTTACCCTGGAAGTACATAACATTATTACCCGAGAAGGATGGGATGCTTTTTACGTATTTGATTGTCTATCAGACCTGCAATCAGTATGGTCAACTGATCTGATGATGGGAAACTTTTTCAGGGTAACGTGTCCCTATCTATTTTCACTGGATACAATAGCATATTTTCCGGTGATTAGGGGTAAGCATTCCTTCGAAACATTGGCAAAAATAAGGGAAACAACACAGTTATTCATTGACGTATACTCTTTTAAAGAGGACATCTACATACATCCACTAAAAGTATGGAACAGATATTCAAAGGAAATGTTTCTTGGACATAAATACGATTTAAAAACAGGAAACGTCACGGCACTAACAGATGGAATGGAAGTCAGTAAATTTTACAGGGTAATAAACTCGGATAGTCCTAATGAACAAAACACGGACAGTTGGGAAAGATTCTTCCAACAAACAAAGCTCCTTCATGATGCAGGAGTAGATGTAAGTAATAAATGTGAACAGATGTGTGACATGTTTTTGGCCAAGGACAAAAAGGTATCAGAAAAAATTCATGAATATTTTGAATATGAGGATTACATGGCCATATATAATCGTTTAGTTGGAAGTGGTATGATAGGAGGAAAAGCATGTGGAATGTTGTTGGCACGAAAAATTATCGAAAAAGACAAACCCGAAATATTTGCAAGTTTTGAACCGGAAGATTCATTTTACATAGGCTCAGATTTATTCTACACATACATAGTATCCAATGATTTATGGAGTATAAGAGTTAAACAAAGAACCAAGGAGGGATATTATGAAGCAGGAAAAGAACTGGAAGAAGGCCTTAAAAATGGAAAATTTTCTGATGACATAAAAGAAAAATTCCGAAGAATATTGGATTACTACGGACAAAGTCCCATAATTGTAAGATCAAGCAGTCTGTTGGAAGACGGATTTGGAAACGCATTTGCAGGAAAATATGAATCAGTATTCTGTGTAAATCAGGGAACGATAGAAGAAAGGCTGGAAGCATTTGAAGAAGCAGTAAAAACTGTATATGCAAGTACAATGAATATTTCAGCACTGGAATATCGTGTGCTCAATGACTTGGATGACAAGGATGAACAAATGGGATTACTTGTTCAAAGAGTATCAGGCTCATACTATGGAGACTATTTCTTCCCAACAATAGCAGGGGTAGGGTTTTCCTTCAGTCCATATTCACCAACACCTGGTTCAAGACAAAATGAGGGAATGCTCAGATTAGTTATGGGATTAGGAACCAAAGCTGTGGACAGAACACAAAATGATTATCCCAGAATAATAAATTTAAGTCGTCCACGGGCATTGGAGCGTCCCGATATTGCAGAAAGACACAAATACTCACAACATTCATTGGATGTTCTGGACATTAAAAACATAAGCATACAGGAGATAAGTGTAGATGATGGATTAAAAGTACTGCCTAGATATGGAAAAAGGCAAGTAATAGAGCATGATACGCAAGCAGAACAAAGACTCAGAGAAAGAGGACAAAACAGGGAAGTGGTATTTGTTAATTGTAATGGTATAGTTTACAATGATAGTTTTATCAAATTAATGAAAAATTTACTTAAAACACTTGAAACAGCCTATGATTATCCTGTAGACATAGAATATACAGTAAATATTGGACAGGACAACAGTTTTGTAGTAAATCTTTTACAGTGCAGACCATTACAAATATCAACCACAAAAGAAAATATAACAATACCCTCAGATAAGGGAAAAACATTTTTCCATATAAAAAACGCATCAATGGGAAGATCACGTAAGGAAAAAATAGACACGTTGGTCTATGTAAATCCACATGACTACTATAAATATCCCTATGCAAAAAAAAGTTCAATAGCTAGGATAATAGGCAACATCAACGAATTCTGTAAGGAAAATAACAGAAAGTCTATACTGATAGTACCTGGAAGAATCGGAACATCATCTCCTGAATTGGGAATACCAGTAGTCTTTGCTGAAATAAGTCAATTTTTGGCTATTCTGGAAGAATCATACAGTCAGGTAGGATATGTGCCAGAATTATCATTTGGAAGTCACATGTTCCAGGATCTTGTTGAAGCTGATATTTACTATGGAGCAATATTTGAAAATGAACAAACACTAGAATTCAACACTGAATTATTAAAGGAATATCCTAACAGATTAGAAGAAATAGATTCCAGTCTGGATGAAGAATTATATGATATGATACATGTAGTGGATTTTGATGGGGACGCTCTGGAATTTTATCATGACATGAGAAAGGATGAAAGTAAATGTATACTTATAAAATAACTGATAAAAACAAGGAGAATGAAGATGGTAAAAGTTACTATAATTGGTGCTTCAGGTACCATTGGAAAAAACGTTGCATTTAACTTAGCTAAAGAAGATGTTATAGATGAAATAGTCTTATTCTCTAGAAAAAAAAGTTATCAAAAAGTCTGTGGAGAAATAGCTGATATGTATGATGCTCTAGCTGCAGTAGATATTGACAGCAGATTTACACCCACATATAACATGGAGGATATATCCGGTTCTGATATTGTTCTTATTACAGCCGGTGTTCCCAGAAAGAAAACCATGACACGTCTTGACTTAGCAAAAACAAATTCCCGAATAATAAAATCTTACTCGGAGGATATTGCAAGATATGCTCCAAATTCCATCATTTTGATAGTAACAAATCCTGTGGATGTGATGACAACAATCGCTTTGGAATATTCCGGATTTGACAAAAACAAAGTAATCGGTTTAGGTAATCATCTGGATTCACTCAGACTAAAAACATTATTGTCCAAACATTTCAATATTAACAGTGGCGAAATTCATACCAGGGTTATAGGTGAACACGGTGATCATATGGTTCCACTTTTAAGTTCAACCACTATAGGTGGTATTCCAATTAAATATTTCTTAAATCATCAAGATCTGGAGCTTAATGACCTGGTTGATATGTTAAAGAATTCTGCAGGAAACATTATCTCAAAAAAAGGTGCAACAGAATATGGTCCTTCATATGCTATTGGAAATCTAATTTCCACAATTGTAAATGATAGCCGAAAAATATTAACCGTAAGCACTTTCCTTGAGGGTGAAATTGAGGGAGTAACCGATGTTTCGTTGGGTATTCCAGTAATTCTATGCAAAGAGGGAATAGATCATATTGTTCCCATCAGCATTAAAAATAGTGAAAAAATAGAATTCATGGAAGCAGCCCGAACAGTTAAGAAATGCACAAATAAAACAAGAATGGAGTTAAATGATTTTTAAATCTTAATTTCATTTTTTTATTCTTTTTTTGGGGTTGCAATCAGTTTTTACATAAGGAAAATGATACTTCTTTTAACATGAACCTACTTCTAATAAGTCATTTTTTCATTTTTAAGTAACGTTTAGTCCAGATTTGTTCCAACATACTTCTGGGGATTACCATCCATTGTAGAAGACTTTTTATCTAAAGTAAAAATTAACACAGGTAATGATTCATACATTTATGCAATAGCTAGTTATGGAACAACTACTGGTAATGCATTAGGTAAAATAAAACACTACCTTGATTTACAGGATATAGAGCTAAATGCACAATATGAAGTTAAAATGCCTGATACATGGACAGTAATGTTTGATCTAAGTGATAAAAACGAAATAGATAAGCAAACAGAATATGTTGAAGAACAATTAGATAATATAACTCCTATGATATTAAACAAGCAATCAACACCTACAGGTACCAGTATATTTTATAGAATTTCATCTATCTTTTCTAAGAGGATGTATGAAAATAGCAGGAAGACAAAACATTTACACGTTCAGGACAATTGTACCTGATGTAAATTATGTTCAACAAGTTGCCCAGTAAATGCTATAAGTATGGTGGATGAAAAGCCTGTATGGACTAAAGATAAATGTGTCATGTGCTTGAGATGCCTACACAGATGTCCAACATTTGCCATCCAGTATGATAATAAAACCATTAATCATGGACAATACACAAATAAAAATATCACAGACTTTGATTAAAACGTGGGTACATTTTATTTAAGGGTTTTATCAAGTGATGACATAATGAAATTAATCTCCTTATCCTTTTTAAATATTTTTCTTGAAATCTTTACTAATCAAAGCTAACTAAATCAGTAATGTCTGATTCTGAATGGTTAAAATAATATTTGAATCAGTAAATCTTAATATCCCTGTAGTGAAAAATTTTTTCAATAGAACTACTATACGTATTTTTAAAATTTGTTAATAAATGACAGTACTCCGAAAATAAAATTTATTACTTATCCATGTAGTATGTAATAATATTTATATATTATAAAATATACAGTATTATTATAAGAAAAATAGAAATTCATTAAATAATATGGGTCATGGGTAAAAATTGTTTAAAGGGCTTCAAGCTAGTAAAAGAAGAAGGTGGGTCCTTCCTCTTAATATCTACAGGGGGTCATAATATTAATATTATAGTTAATATTAATAATATAAGTATTATAATCAATGTTACTGTACTATTTGCAGTAGTATTAGTAATTGCGATTATTTTTGCTTTATTATTAATAAGGAAAAAGAATAATTAATTTTTCCTTTCTATTTTATTTTTTTGTGATATCCTGTATTTATAACTTTCTTGAAGGATATTATTTTTTTGAATAATATTTTTCTTATGGGTGTCCGCCAAAATTAGTTTTTGGTAAATTTATTGATTTTTTTTTAGAATATTGTTACATCAAGTTTTAATTGGTGTGTTGTTGATTCTCGTTCGCAGAAATCTTCTAAATCTTCTTTTGAATTTTTTATTTCTTGTTTTATATTGTATAATCTGATTAGATTGTATGCTAATGCATCTAAGTATAATCTTTCTTCTGTTCTTATCATTC
>OCTW011317752.1_pt1 | contig 12501 bp, 8 predicted proteins | sample 1539671 | NCBI WGS metagenome assembly OCTW01 (sample SAMN02144230, study PRJEB22623) | gut metagenome | biome: sheep rumen | host: Ovis aries | place: New Zealand | reverse complement strand
GGCTCTGCTGGTATGGCAGCTGCAATCGAAGCAAAGAAAAACGGAATCGATGATATCCTCATCCTTGAAAAGGATAGTGTTCTTGGTGGTATTCTTAACCAATGTATCCATAATGGTTTTGGCTTAACTGAATTTAAAGAAGAGTTAACAGGACCAGAATATTTATCTCGATTCGCTGATCAAGTCGAAGAAATGGGAATTGAATGTAAACTTGATTCCCTTGTCTTAGATGTCTCTGAAAATAAAATTGTTACTTTTAGTAACACAAAAGATGGCGTTGTCACAGTTGAAGCAAAGGCAATTGTCTTTGCAACTGGATGCTATGAAAGAAGCGCTGGCGCAATTCAAATGGCAGGAGATCGTTGCAGTGGTATCATCACCGCCGGAACTGCTCAAAAGTATTTGAATATTCATGGCTTCCTCGCTGGAAAAAGAATTGTCATTTTAGGTAGTGGTGATATTGGACTTATCATGGCTCGAAGAATGACTCTTGAAGGCGCAAAAGTTTTATGCGTCAGTGAAATTATGCCTTATTCAAATGGCTTAAATAGAAACATCGCTCAATGTTTGAACGACTACGATATTCCTCTATATTTATCACGTAGTGTTCTTCGTGTTGAAGGTAGGAGTGGTAGGGTAGAAAAAGTTGTTCTTGCTGCGGTCGATGACAAGATGAAATTCATCCCAGGAACAGAAATGGAATTTGAATGTGACACTCTCTTACTTTCTGTTGGATTAATTCCATATGTTTCTCTTTTAGATAAGCTCCACACTGAAATGAGTTCTACTAGAGGCGCCAAAGTTAATGATCAACTTATGACTTCAATTCCAGGAGTGTTTGCCTGTGGTAACTGTTTACACGTTCACGACGTTGTTGACTTTGTTACTGATGAAGGCAGAGACGCTGGTAGAGGCGCAGCTAACTATATCAAAGGCTTAGTGGAAAAGAAAAAACATATCACTGTCAAACCAGGAAATGGGGTCGGATATGTTATTCCTCAATATATTGAAACAGATTTAAATAATGACATTACCTTCAAATTTAGAGTTAGAAGACCAATCCAAAATGTCTTTGTGAACTTTAAGAGTGGAGATAAGCTCGTTCATAAAGTTGTGAAGCCAGTACTTATTCCAAGCGAAATGGTAATGATTAAGATTAATAAAGACAAATTAGCTGATTTACCAGTTGAAGAAATCGAAGTGTCTTTGGAGGAAAGATAATATGAAAGAATTTACATGTATTGTTTGCCCTCGTGGTTGTCGCTTAACTATTGATGATGACCTCAATGTTACTGGTAACTCGTGTCCTCGTGGCGCTCAATACGCTAAAGATGAAGTGACCAATCCAAAAAGAATGATTACTTCATTTGTGAGGGTTAAAAATAGAGAGAACTGTGTCGTCTCAGTAAAGACTAGCCAATCAATTCCAAAAGGAATGATTTTCCAAGTCATGGATGAGATTAGCAAGGTTGGAGTTGACGCTCCAACACATATTGGCGATATTGCTATAGCGAATGTTTTAGGAACAGGCGCTGATATCGTTATTACAAAAAACGTTAAATAATTGTTATATTAACATTATTTTATGATAAAATAAGACTGTTCAAATTCAGATAGTCAATGTTTTAAACTTGGAGAAAGGATTTAATGATGTCAGACAAAATTAAAGTGTTTGCTCTTGGCGGCCTCGACGAAGATGGCCGTGATTGCTACGTTATTGAAATTAATGATGATATTTTTGTTGTTGATTGTGGAGCCACTTTACCTGATAAAACTATTCCTGGAGTAGATTGCTTGCTCCCTAACTTTGACTATATTATTAAAAACAAAGATCGCTTAAAAGCCTATATCATGACTCATGGTCATGATGAGAGCATTGGTGCGATTCGTCATTTCTATAAATACGCACCTGCACCTGTTTATTGTACACATACGACAATGACCATCATGGAAGGTCAATTAGCGATTTATGATCAACAAAAACTCAAATATGATTTTAGAATTGTTAATCCAAGCGATGATGTGTTAATTGCTAATAGAAGAGTGAGATTCTTCCAAACTTGTCATAACGCCGCTAATTCCTTTGGAATTGCGATTTCGACATCTCAAGGAAATATCGTCTTCACAGGTGATTTCATTATTAACTTCGCAACCGAAGAGACAAATTTTAAGTTTGACTTATTTGCCGCTAGCGAACTTGCTACCGAACCAACTCTCCTTTTGATGGCGGAAAGTAAATCAGCAGATAAGCATGGTTATTGTTCTCCAAAGCATAGAATGAGCTATCTTGTTGAAAAATATTTCAAGATGAATAAACGTATATTTGTTTCTTGCTACTGGCAAAACATGTATCGTATCCGTGAAATCATTCGTCTTGTTAAGAAATATAACAAGAAGATTTATTGCTATGACGCTTATACTTCGACCATTATGCAACAAGTCGTTGCCGCGACTAGAACTGGTTCTTTAGACGCAACTGATTTCGTTTCTAGAGAAGATTTCTTACGTGTAAGAAAAAGTGATCTTGTTATCTTGATGGTCGGTCAAACTGATGACATTTTTAAAGAAACTATGTCTTTAGTAAATAAGACTAACGCTGATAAAAGAATTTCAATTGAACCGGATGATATCTTTATGGATGTTGCACTTCCTCGTCCAAGTTTTGAGACAATTGCGACACGTGCAATAGATGCCGTTTATAGAACTGGATGTGAAGTAGTGTGGCTTAAAGCAAAAGATATTTCCGCAATGCACGCTCGTGAAGATGATTTAAGATTCGTTTTAAACCTTTTTAAACCTAAGTATTATTTCCCAGTTCGTGGTAATTACACCAAGATCATGGAAAATGCTAAAATAGCTGCATCATTAGGCATTGGTCTAAACCACATGAACATCTTCGTCCTTGATAATGGAATGCAAATTATTTTCGAAGAAAATAAAAGGCCAGTAATTTTACCAAATGAAGTCACTGGAGTAGATATTTCTCCAATCCTTGTTGATGGCAAAGGTGTAATGAAAATCAATGATGAATTAATCGAAACTCGTCAAATGATGGGTGTTGACGGAACAGTTGTTATTGCTTCGACCGTTTCTTTAACCGAAAAGAAAATAATTGCTGGTCCTGATTGTCAAATGAGAGGCTTTGTTTATATGAAAGAAGCTGAACCCCTTCTTAAATCAATTACTCAGATTTATGTTGAAGAAGTTAACGCTACTCTATTAAAGGGACTACCGCTTGAGGCTACAAAGAATACAATTAAAGATCGAATTAGATGGTTCATCAGAAGAGAAAATGGTCGAGAACCATTTGTTGACCCAATCATCTTAGTTGAGGAATAAAGCACGATTATGTGCTTTTTTTCTTCAATTCTCTTTTGCGTGTGCGTATAATTGTAATGTATGACCGAAGAAAGAGAAAATAAACCTGTATCACCTCGCACTGAAAACATCATCAAAGGTGTCTTTTTAGTTCTTTTTTCAATTGTTCTTGCTCTTAACATTGGCAAAGTAGGAAGAACTTTGGTTTTTGTTCCTCTTTATTTATTCGGTATTGCCTATTACGCTTTATGTGCTTTTGGCATTTTTGTTGGCGGATATCGCATCTTTAGACAAAAGAAATTTAAATTTAATCATGTCCGATTTATCGGAGCATCTATTGTTTTATTCTTCTCACTAGTGATTATTGCTTCTTATGCGATGCAAAAAGGAAGTGGAAGAACATTTAATGGCGCAAATGTTGGCGAACTTTTAGCAAACTACAATGGACAATTAGGTAACTTCTATATGAATGGCTTCCTTAATGTCTTCGATCCTAATTCTTATTGGGGTGGTGGATTAATTGGAAATCTTTTATGTGGATTTATCGCTAACGATGTTATCGTTATTTTCTTAGGAATTGTTCTTTTCTTACTTGCAGCGTTCATCTTTGTTTCTCCACTTATCTTTAAGTCAAAAGACAAACGCCAAGAGAAAAAAGCAGAAAAGAAAGCTAAAAAAGTTTCAAGAGCAGAAGCGATTAAAACTTTCCAAAGCGAGCATAAACCAGAAGTCGATGATAACCCAGTTATTTCACGTACCCCAGTAGCTATGGAAGCACCAAAACCAGAAGTTGGATTTGAAAACGACAAGACTCCGTTTATTAATGAAAATAGCGGATTCGCTCAAATGAATACTTCTTTAGAAGAATCATTTAATCATAGCTCAGTTCAAAACGTTAATAATGATTACAACGAATTTACACCTTTGGTGTTCAATTCTGATAATAGTCCATTCCAAAGAATGAACACTCCTCAACAACCTCAACCAATTCAATCTCAACCCGTTTCTCCTTTTACTCAACCAGTTGAGCCTATTCAAGAAGAAAAAGTTGAAGAAGCCCCTTCCTTTAGCGAAGAGGAAGAAATTAATCTTGTGGAATCTCGTCCTGCTATTGAAGAACAACCTCAACCAGAAGTTCATCAAATTGATGAATCTTTAGTAAGAATGAGACCTCAATTTGCAGAAGCCAAAGTGGTTAATGAAGAGCCTATTAGAGCAGAACCAACTCCTGCCCCAACTGAAGAAGTGAAGAAGAAACGCGAAAGAGTGGTGTGGGTTGCTCCAAGTACCGACATCTTAATGGAATATAAGACTGAAGAGCAGTTAGAACTCAACCAAAAGGTTGCTGATGAAAGGACATCCGCTCTTAATGTTATTCTAAACGATTATCGTTTAGGCGCTCATATTTCTGGATATACAATCGGACCATCTGTTACTAGATTCAACGTTTCATATGAACAAAATGTTTCCTCTAAGACTGTTGAAAAATATGTTCAAGATATCTCTCGTCGTTTAGGCGGTATTTCTACAAGATTTGCTCCTGTTGTTTTTGGTGAAGATTATTCTGGCCTTGAAGTTCCTAATGCGGTTGTTAGCACCGTCAGCTTTAAAGAAGTTTTCAATGCTCTTCCAGATGTGAAGAAACATCCATTAGCGGTGGCTTTTGGTAAGAATATTTCTGGAGAAGTCATTACCGCGGATTTCAACGAATTCCCACACATCTTAGTTGCTGGTACCACTGGAAGTGGTAAGTCAATCTTTGTCTTATCAATGATTTCAACTCTTATCATGAGAAATTCTCCTGATGATTTGAAGATTGTATTAGTCGATCCTAAGAGAGTTGAAATGACTAAGTTCCGTGATATGCCTCATCTTCTTTGTCCAATTATCACTGACGCAGATAAGGCAAATGTCTGTCTTAAAAAGCTTTGTGATGAGATGAATAAACGTTACGAAATTTTTGCTGAAAGTGGCGAAGTTAGTAACATTAAAGACTATAACGAATTAGCAAGAGAAGAAGGTAAAGATCCTCTTCCATATATTGTTGTTTTCATCGATGAATACGCTGACTTGGTTGATAACTGTAAAGAGATTTCTCAGCCACTCGTTTCTATTGCTCAAAAAGCAAGAGCGGCCGGTATTCATTTATGTGTTGCTACACAAAGTCCACGTACAAATATTATTACTGGTACCATCAAGAGTAATATTCCAACTCACGTTGCTTTAACTACTGGTAGTTACACCGATAGTATTATCATCATTGGTGAAGCTGGTGCTGAAACCTTACTTGGTAAAGGCGATATGTTAGTACAATCACCTCTTGTTTCTAAACAAGGCGTTACTCGTTTACAAGGATGTTATATCCAAAATAAAGAAATTGTTCACATAGTGAGCTATTTGAAAGAGCATTATGAAACAGTTTATGATGAAGAATTCTTGGACTTAGTGGATCATTCAAAAGAACCTGCCACTAATGTTTTAGCTCCTGGTGAAGTTGAAAAAGAAAGTAATGCCGAAGAAGAGGCGAAATATCAGTCTATTAAGCAATGGGTTATGACTCAAGAATTTGTCTCGATGAGTAAGATTCAAAGAGAGTGCTCTGTTGGATTTAATCGTGCTGGTCGTTTCTTTACTAGACTTCAAAAAGAAGGAGTAGTCTCTACAACTCAAGACGGCTCATCTAAAGGCTGCAAAGTTTTGACACACGACGATTATTATGATGACAGCGATAATTTTGTCAATAGCAGTGAATTAATAGGATAGTTATGGAAAACCAATTAGTAGGTGCTCTTTTACTAGAAAATAATAAAATTGAAATTTCATATATTACTGAAGATATTGATTCAATATCTTTCACTTTAGTGTGCGATGGTAATAGTTATCCGCTGACCAGAGAAAAGAAACAAAATGTTAATCAAGTTTATACTTTGACTATGTCTTGCGACTTAGATATCGAACTCGGACATATTTATAAAGTGAAAACTAGCGAAGACGAAGAAGTTTATTTAAGAACCGATAAATATGTGGCGACTAAAGAATTTGAAAATAGATATAGCTATGATGGCGAATTAGGAATTGATTATTCTAAAGAAGAAACTGAATTTAGATTCTGGTCTCCTTTAAGTGAAAAAGTTTTTCTCAAATTAGAAAAAGGAGTGGCCTCTTTCACGTTAATTCCAATGAAACGTGGAGATAGAGGTGTCTATTTTGTTTCAATTAAAGGCGATATTTTTAACAAGAAATATAAGTTTGTTATTTACCAAAATAACATTCAAAAAGAAATCCTTGATCCTTATGGAAAGGCTGTTGACGCAAATTCTAACTACTCGGTAGTTATTGATATTAACGATATCAAGACATTAGGCAACTATAAACCTAAGAACAATATCCGCTGTCCAAGTGATGCGATTATTTACGAACTTCATATCCGTGATTTCACTGAAGGAGATAAAAGTGTATCTGATCGTGGAACCTATTTAGCTATCCTTGATAAAGTTGAGTATTTGAAAAATCTAGGAATTACTCACGTTCAACTTTTACCAGTCATTGATTTTGGTGGAGTGGACGATATTGATCGAAAAGACTATAACTGGGGATATAATCCAATTTCCTTCTTTGCGTTAGAAGGTAGTTATTCAAAATATCCAGAAGATGGATTAGCTCGACTTGTCGAGTTTAAGACTTTAATTAATGAACTTCATAAAAACGACATCCGTGTTGTAATGGATGTTGTATATAATCATTTATATGATTATATAACCACTGATTTCCAAAAGAATATTCCATATTACTATTTCCGCAGAGCCGGAAAGAAAATGGCGAATGCTTCTGGATGTGGAAACGACGTAGCCTCTGAAAGAAAGATGGTTCGTCGAATCATCTGTGACTCAATTAGATATTTCTTAGAAGTGTTTGATGTTGATGGTTTTAGATTTGACCTTATGGGTTTAATCGATATCGACACAAGTAAAGAAATAGTTAAGATTCGTAACGAAGTTAAACCAGATGCGCTTCTATATGGAGAAGGCTGGAATATGGGTGCAGAGCTTAAAGCCGAACAAAAGACCAGCAGTGATAATTCTCACCTCATTCCTGAAATGGGATTCTTTAACGATAAATTTAGAGACGTGATTAAAGGTTCAACTTTTGATCGTCAATCTCCGGGATATATTTTAGGAAATAAAAACAATTATTTTGAAATCGATGATGTTTTATTTGGCTCAATGCTTTCAAATCGATATGCTTCCTTTAACCAATCTATCAACTATGTTGAATGTCATGATAATCAAACTTTGTTTGACAAACTTTCATATTTTGATGAATCACTTGAGATTAATCTCAAAAGAGTAAAACTAGCAAACGCAATTACTGTTTTCTCTTTTGGCGTTCCATTCATTCATATGGGGCAAGAAATCGGACAATCAAAGCAGCTTTTAGATAACACTTACAACATTCCAAAAATCAATAATATGGATTGGAAACTCGTTGAAGAGAGAATGGGAATGGTCAGTTATCTCAAAGATTTAATTACTGTTAGAAAGAGTATGAACTTTAGTGCGATATCAAGTATCGATGAATTAAATGACTCAATCGATGCAAAGCATCTTGAAAGTGGATTAACAATGATTAATATCACTAACGAGAACTTTCTTTATCCAAACACTAAAAAAGCAATCATTTTCATTAATCCTACCGAAGAAAATATCTCAGTTGAGTTAGATGATTATTATCAGGTTTATCTTTCTAGCTATGGTGTTGTTACTGGGCAACAACTAGTAAAGAACCTTATGGTTTCTAGACTAACTTTAATAATTATGGTGAAATAATATGTGGCACGTTATTAGAACAGCGTTATTAATTGCACCAACTTTAATCTTTGATTATTTTGCGTGGATCTTAAAATATTCAAAACATCCAGAAAAATATCCTTTGGATATTCGTTATCGACGCACCATTAAACTTATTAGAAAAGTAAATCGTCTTTTGAAACTTGATATTAAGGTTGAAGGACTAGAAAACTGTCCAAAAGAAGCAAGTTGTTATTTTGCTAATCATTTAGCGGCGGTGGATCCTCTTCTTTTCCTTGATGTTTTAGACGCACCAACAACATTTGTTGCTAAACAAGAAATTAAAAAGATGCCGTTTGTCGGAAGAATCTTCTCTGGAATTAATGGAGTCTTTCTTAATCGTTCTGATTTAAAACAGCAATTAAAGATGATGATGAAAGTTCAAGAATCTTTAACAAAGAAAGAATTAAACTGGGTAATTTATCCAGAGGGTACTAGAAATAAAGATCCAATGAATACACTTTTACCTTTCCATAAAGGAACATTTAGAGCAGCGATGAAAGCAGGCGTCCCTATCGTTCCGGTTGTAAGCTATGGAACATTTAGAGTGCTCAATATGAAACATAACTATAAAAAGTATCCTACATTAATCAAGTTTTTACCTGCAATATACCCGAATGAATATGAAGGCAAAACCACTGATGAAATGGCCACCATGCTTCAAAGCATAATACAAAAAGAGGTCAGCTTCTATGCCAAACCTCTCGATCATCAAAGAATGACAGAACTCAACGATAATTACTATCGTTTTAACAAAGTTAAGTAGTTAATATTTTCTTCTAAGCCCTTTTGGATAATGGTTTTTAATAACTCTTCCATCGGTCTTAGCAATATCAATAGAATTTGAGTGGTATGTGAGTAAAACATACCCTTTATTTTTATTCTCTTTATTGAGCTGATTTCCTTCTAGATACTGTTTAACCTCATCAATTGTTAATTCAATTGAAGGGAAATCATCGTTTTTGCTAAGCGTTCTAGCGTAGTGAATGTCGTATTTAAAAATCCCTTTTTGCTCTTCTCCAACTTTTACTCCGTGGCGAATAATTCTTAATCCTTTAGTGTCTATCATATTTGAGACTGCAAATAGAGTATCTCCAAATCTTTGAGTATCGTAGTCTTTATATGTAGATGAAAGCTTACTACAAAACTTAGAGTTGTTTTTAAACTTTGTTGGCTCTATTTTTCCTGGCTTACGAATGTGACAAACGTATTGTCCTTCTCCGCAAAAATGAGAAGGCATTAAGCGAATTCCAATTGGACTTAGTGGGTTTATATATCCATCTTTAATGTCTATTTTTTCGATTTGAGCGTCGCTATTATCTAGAAGATAAGAAATAACGTCTTCGTCTTCTTCTTTAGAATAACTGCAAGTGGAGTAAGACAACAATCCACCTGGTTTTAACATCATATAAGCGTAAGAAATTAATTCTTTTTGTATTTCAGCGAATTTTAAGACCTTGTTTATCGACCAATCTTCTTTCATTAATTCATCTTTTCTAAACATTCCGCTTCCAGAACATGGGGCGTCTAAAATAATTTTGTCGAATGTGTTGAGATATCTATGATATATGTCTTTGAAATCGTTGTTGGTGATTAAGATGTTTCTTAATCCAAGTCTTTCGGAGTTATTTGAAATAAGCATTGCTCTTGAAGATGAAAGATCGTTAGAAATAATTAGTCCCTTGTTATTCATTTTCAAAGATGCTTGAACACTTTTTCCTCCAGGAGCAGCACATAAATCCAAAACTAAATCAGTTTCTTTAAAATCTATTAAAGAAGAAACAATCATTGCACTTGGTTCTTGAAGATAATAATAACCAAGCTCATGGTAGAGGTGCTTTCCTAGTGGGTATTCGTTTTTATCGTAAAGATAAGCATGTTCAACATATGGATGTTTTGATACATGAGGGAACTCGGATAAAAACTCTTCATCGCTAATTTTATTGATGTTTAATAACACAGCGTGAGTTGGCTCTTTATCTAAAGATTCGATTAATTTATTAGCTTCCTCTATTGGAAGCGAGTTTTTTAAATGATTATAAAAATCCATGCCCTCATTATATACGGAAATGAAAATTAAATGTATATAATACATAATTTTGTGGTAACATATACTCGAGGTAATTTTTATATGAGAATGGTCGATTTAATAATCAAAAAACGTGACGGTCACGAATTAACTGATGAAGAAATCAAATTTTGGATTGATGGATACGTTAAAGGTGAGGTCACAGATTATCAATCTAGTGCGATGACAATGGCAATCTTCTTTAGAGGTATGACCAAAAGAGAAATCGCAACCTTAACAGATTATATGGAACATAGTGGAGAAGTCATCGACTTATCCGCGATTGAAGGTATCAAAGTTGACAAGCACTCCACAGGTGGAGTTGGTGATAAAACTTCTTTAGTTTTAGGGCCAATGGTCGCAGCGTGTGGCGCAAAAGTTGCAAAGATGAGTGGACGTGGCTTAGGTCATACTGGTGGCACTCTTGATAAACTCGAATCAATTCCTGATTTATCAATCTCTAAATCAAAAGAAGGACTGATTGATCAAGTCAATAGAATTGGCTTAGCAATTATTGGACAAACAAGTTCACTTGTTCCTGCTGATAAAAAGTTATATGCACTTCGTGATGTTACTGGTACTGTTGAATCAATTCCTCTTATCGCCGCAAGTGTTATGTCTAAAAAACTTGCCAGTGGAACTGATGCAATTTTGCTTGACGTCACCGTTGGTGAAGGTGCTTTTATGAAAAATATGGACAGCGCTAGAGAATTAGCGAGAACCATGGTTGACATTGGCAAATCTCTTAATAGAGATACCGTTGCTGTTTTAAGTGATATGAGTGAACCTCTAGGTTTTGCTGTTGGCAATAGTCTTGAGGTTAAAGAAGCTATTGCATCTTTACATGGTCAAGGACCAGAAGACTTAATGGAACTTTGCTACACCTCAGGTAGTATCATGCTCATGCAAGCTAAGATTTGTAATTCTTTAGAGGAAGCAAGAGCAAAACTTCATGAAGTAATTGAAAACGGAAAAGCTTTTGAGAAGCTTTGCTTAATGGTAGAAGCTCAAGGCGGAAACTCCGAATATATTAGACATCCAGAAAGATTTGAAGTTGCAAGTAATATAATTGAAATTAGAAGTGTGGTTGATGGTTACATCAAATCAATCAATGCTTTAGAAATTGGTATTAGCGCAATGAAACTTGGCGCTGGTAGAGAAACTCTTGATGATGTCATCGATATGAGTGCTGGTATCGTTCTCGATAAAAAGATTGGTGCAAAAGTGTCAAAAGGCGACTTACTCTGCACAGTTTATACCAATAAGCCAAAAGAAGAATACGAACCAGTTCTTGACGAAATTAAAGAAGCTTACGAATTCTCTTTGGACAAGGTTGAGATTCTTCCAGTTATTAGAGAAGTTATTAGATAATGAAAGTTGTTTTACAAACAGTTAAAGAAGCTCACGTTGATATATTAGGCAAAACCGTTGGAAAGATTTCTAACGGTTACCTTTTACTTGTCGGCTTTACTGACGGGGATAACGAAGAAACAGTTAACCGAATGGTTGACAAAATTTTAAAACTTCGTGTCTTTGCAGACGAGAATAGAAAGATTAATCTTTCTTTATTTGATGTTAAAGGAAACATCCTCTCAATTTCACAGTTCACTTTATATGCGAACACAAAAGAAGGCCGTAGGCCATCATTCGTTGAAGCGATGAGGCCACACGAAGCTGAACTCTTATATGAGTATTTCAATAAGCAATTAGAGAACCAAAGTGGATTGCCAATCCAAACAGGTGTTTTTGGTGCGGATATGGATGTCCATTCAATTAATGATGGTCCATTCACTTTAGTGCTTGATAGTAAGGAACTATTCTAATGAAAGTATTAGTTGGTCTTTCTGGTGGTGTTGATAGTGCGGTTGCAGCGTATCTGCTTAAACAAAGTGGATATGAAGTAAGCGCTTGTTTTATGCGCAACTGGGATTCCCTTGCTAATAACGACTATTTAGGAAATCCAAACATTAATAATAGTCAATGTCCTCAAGAAGCAGACTGGGATGACGCAGTGAAAGTTGCCGCAAAATTAGATATTCCTCTACTTAGAATTGACTTTGTCAAAGAATATTGGGATGACGTTTTTTCATACTTGATTAAAGAATATGAAGTTGGAAGAACTCCTAACCCAGATATTTTCTGCAATAAATATATTAAGTTTGATGCTTTTTTAAAGTTTGCTAAAGAAAAAGGATTCGACATGATCGCAATGGGTCACTACGCAAAACGAATCGATAAAGATGGAGTAGCGTATCTTTGCAAATCTTT
>OCTW011488967.1_pt1 | contig 12505 bp, 9 predicted proteins | sample 1539671 | NCBI WGS metagenome assembly OCTW01 (sample SAMN02144230, study PRJEB22623) | gut metagenome | biome: sheep rumen | host: Ovis aries | place: New Zealand | reverse complement strand
TCATACGCGCGGGTCGTAGTGGCGTGTTTGCCGACGAATGGCTCGAGAAGTCAATCGTTTCCATCGGCTTTGACTCCGCTGGGCTTGAGCTTGTCGGTAAGACCCGCGAGCAGATCAAGGACGCCTATTCCGAGACCCACAGTGGGCTGACCCCTCAGAAGGTGGCAAGCCATGCTGGTATGCTCGACCACTTCGCGAACGATCTCACGGTCGGGACTACTGTCGTGATGTATGACCCGAGCACGCGCCTCTACCACATCGGAAAGGTTACGGGCGACTGTGTCCCTGCCGACGAGGAGCTGCTAGACAACGGCGAATGCTTCGTACGGCAAGTTGCCTGGGAGAGCGAGGCGCCACGCGACCTGCTGGACAAGGCTACCAAGAACAGCCTTGGAAGCATCTCAACGCTCTTCTCGATCTCCGACAAGGTGCTCTCCGAGCTCGCCAAGGCTTCCAAAGCGCCTACAGGTACGGTCCCGACGCCTTTCGACGATGATACAAGCGACGACGACGGCGACTCCACGGTGATTACCGAGGACGAAGCCATCGAGCGCATCAAAGACCGCGTGCGCGATTTCTCATGGGAGGACATGGAGCTTCTTGTCGCCGGCATGCTTCGCGCCATGGGCTACAAGACGCACATGACGCAGAAGGGCGCCGACGGCGGCCGCGACATCATCGCATCGCCAGACGGCTTCGGTCTTGAGCAGCCGCGAATTGTTGCCGAGGTCAAGCATCGTCAGAAGCAGATGGACGCCGAGAAGGTCCGCGCCTTCGTCGGCACGCTTCGTAATTCTGATTCAGGGTTGTATGTCTCCACCGGCGGCTTCACCAAGGACGCACGGCTAGAGGCGCAGAGAGCGACACGGCCCGTTCACCTTCTCGATCTCGATCAGCTGGTGCGGGCGATCGTAGAGCGCTATGAGCACGCAGATGACGAGACGCGGAGATTGCTGCCATTGGTGCGAATCTATCTGCCTGCCTAAACCGTACGGAGTCGTATATGCCCACATTAAGCATCGATTGTCCAGAGGTTTCTTACCTCGTAGAGCGAGACTGGCGCCTTCGACACCTCATATACGCGGTCGGCGACCTTGAGTACAGCGTAAACGGTACGGCTTTCAGCCATTTAGCTCACTCGGTCATCGAGCAGATGCTCTCAATGAAAGTTGGTCGGGCAATAGAGATACGACTCAAGGATCTTTGTGGTGGAAGCATTCGCCAGGAAACTATCCTTGGGCTTTCTGTTGACGAGATACGGAGCACAGGGGTTTCGGCACGTAAAGCTGAAACGCTGCACGAATTGGCACGCGCATTTCCAGAGCAAGTACTCGCAAAACTTTCTAGTATGAGTGATGACGAGGTGCGAGCGGCACTCACCACAGTTCGAGGCATTGGCAAATGGACAGCCGATATGTACCTCATCTTCTACCTTGAAAGGCCAGACGTTCTTCCGGTAGAAGATGGGGCTATACGACAGGTATTCCAGTGGCTCTACGGAGCGCCGTTAACGGATGCAAACGTGCGAGACGTAATCTGCCAGCTTTGGAGACCGTATTCATCAACTGCTGTTCGATACATGTATCGTGCCTTGAACAGCGGTATTGTTATCGGCAATGACTCTAAGACCGTGCTCGGATATTAGGCATTCCGCGATAGATATTCCTCTACTTTGCTCGCAAATCCTCTGTTGATGTACGTCTTGATAAGCAGCTCGTCAACCTCCGCCATCGACAGGCTCCCCTGAATGCGGTTGCCGTCGTCCGATATCCAGCTAATGTTGCTCGCCGTATGACCCCAGCTTTCGCCGGTGCTTACCGTTTTTAAGGGGTTAAGGTGGCCAACTTGAAACGCAGAGCGACCATGGCTGGGATGTAATACATCATTGACGAACTTATCGTAATCAAGGCGCTCACCTGTGATAGGGCATGTTGCAATCGGAAAACTATCAGGAAGATAGCCCCTGTCCTGCAGCATCTTAACAAGTGCCGGATTCGCACCCTGAAACATTGCCACCTGCAAGAGAAGCTTCGATTCGATCGCCATGCAGTCAAGACGCAGCGCATACTGTACCGACTGGGGATGTGTTTCCCAGCGCTTCTCTCTATTTGTCTGGTATAAGCCGGTTTGGGCCCTGTCGGTGAGATAGGTCTTGATTTGGATCTTGTCCTTGTAAATCTGCTTGAACACCTGAGCGTCGGGGTTTGCTCTCTCGTCCTGCAAGAGCGTTCGCAGCGCGATGGCCCGTTTGGCGACATCATCGAAAAACAGGCTGATGTTTTCAACTGAATGAAGATGAGTGGCAAACCTATCCGTGTAATCAAACGGAAGCTCATATGGAACAGAGTTGTGCTCCGCAAACTCGCCGAGGGCTATTTGGTCGTTACGGGACAGGGAAGCTATCTGGCGAATAAGCTTCTCGGCAATCGCGAGGCATGTCTCGTAATCGGCATACCGTGGATCGTTTTCGCCAAGATCGGGACACCACCTAGTTTGGAACTTTGTTGACGTGATGTCGCGATTGACCAGCTCTATGAGGAAGCTGTTTCTCACTAGCGAATCCTGAACAAGGCTCATCGTCTTGGTGCTTACGTTCCTGCTGATCTGGTCGTAAAACGCTTTCCCGCTAGCGCTCAGAGCGTCGCGTAGATGTCTGCATGATGTGATTCTGAATGTCCTTGCGGCGACAGCGGACTCAAGAATTTGCTGAAAACTCATGTCATGGCTCCTTTCGGCTCGCACGCTGACATTTTCTACCAGCTTCGCCATTTGCGCCAGACTCGAGCGATTCTCTGATATACTCTCGATTTCAGATTATGAAATGGACTGAGAGGAAAACAGATTATGAAACAGCAAGCACGACTCAGCTTCTCCGCCCGCGACGTCTTCAACAACATTCGGAGCTATCTTGCCGGTCGTTTTGTCGGCTCGACGAGGGACGAGTTCTTCCTCAACGAGGTAATCAAGATGCTCTTCTGCAAATACGAATTCCTGCGCAACGATCAAGCTATCGAGCGCGATGACATCTCACGTGCCTACCGTGCCTGCTTCCGTGAGATTGTAACCCGCTATCCCGACATATTCGAGCAGCAGGACGAAATCGAGCTTGACGCCGAAAGCATCTGCTACATTGACGATCAGTTCAACGCCATCGACCTGCGCAATTTGGAGCGCGACGTCATGGGAGACGCATACGAACTCTTCATGGGCAGCGCGGTTAAAGGGCAGTTCGGGCAATTCTTCACCCCGAAGAACGCCGCTGACCTCCTCGTATCTTTCGTTAATCCCAAGCCTGACGAGACCGTTCTCGACTTGACGTGCGGAGCGTGCGGTTTTCTTGCTTCGGCCGCACTGCACGTATCGCGCCACAACCCCAGCGCAAATATGCACGATTACGCACAGAACAAGCTATACGGCATCGACAAAGATGCTTTCCTTTCGAGGTTGGGCAGGATCAGGCTTGCCAGCCTTTACGAGAGCACTGGACACATTTACTGCGCAGACAGCCTTGCCTGGACCGATGAATCCCTCGGCGACGAGGGCGAGCGATTCGACATCATTTTGACGAATCCGCCATTCGGGTCCAATATCTCTGCGGGATCAGAAGAGACGCTGAGCAAATTCGAGCTTGCGCATAAATATCGGTGCAGAGGCGACAAGTATTACGATAGCGGCACGATCAATCCATCCATCCCTCCGCAAATCGTCTTCTTTGAGCAGTGTCTCAGGCTTCTCAAGCCTGGCGGACGACTCGGAATCGTGATACCAGAAAGCATGATATCCAGCAGGAAGTACGGCTACGTATCCAACTACCTGCTCGAGCGCACGACCGTAAAGGCAATCGTCGGCATGCCCGAGAACCTTTTCAAGACATCCGGAAAGGGCGGTACGCACACTAAGACCTGCCTCGTTTACCTTGAGAAGACGTTACCCGAGGACCGTTACCAAAGCTTCTTCGTCGCGGAAGCGAAATGGTGTGGGCACGACAGCCGTGGGCGCGCCATACCCAATGACGACCTACCAACGATACATGACAACTACGCTCTGTATCGAGACGGGAATCTAAAGAAGGAGACAGAGCTTGGGTGCGTTGCCAACCTTTCTGGGTATGACGGATCGATACTCGCACCTCGCAGCTTTACAGGAGTCCTAGGCGTTTCGGTTGAGGACAAGAGCACGGAATACGACTTCTATGCCTTCGGCGAGCTCATCGATAAGGGAATTGTCCAAGTAGCCACTGGCGACGAGGTGGGCAAGCTCGAATATGGTACCGGTGACGTACCGTTCATCCGCACGTCCGATATTGCCAATTGGCGCGTTTCCAGCGACTCGAAGCACAAGATATCGGCAGGGACATATGAGGCCCTGCGCATAAAACAAGACGTGAGAGTTAACGACATCCTCATGGTGAAGGATGGCGGCTACCTCATCGGTACTTGCGCTATGATCACAGAGCTTGATACCCGCATCGTGTATCAGAGTCATATTTACAAGTTCCGCGTGATGCCCAACGAAATAGGATTAACTCCCTATTACCTGCTTGCTGCATTAAGCTGCAACTACACGAGCGCGCAAGTTGAGGCTAAGACATGCACTCTCGACATCATAAACTCTCTCGGCAATCGCTATAGGGACATCCTCATACCAATCCCCAAGGACAAGGCGAAGCTAGATAGCATTTCTTCCGACGTGGCAACGGCCATTGAGAAGGACGTCGAGTCTCGTAAGCTTGCCTCGCGTGCTCTCTCTATGGCTGAACTTCTCCCTGTCACGACTATCGCCTGAAGCCAACACGATGACTCTTTGATAAAAGAGATTTGAGTTTAGATACAGGGGCTAATGTGAGCTTATTCGGTAAATTTAATAACAACGATTTGGGCAACCAAGATGCGTTCGAGGAGATGTGCTGTCAGCTCTTCGAGGTCTGGGGTAAACGGGAGCTAGGATGTGAGCCAGCTTGGACCTATCGCAAGATTCGCGGCGCTGGTGGTGACGGCGGCATCGAGGCTTATTGGCGCAACAATGAGAACGGTACATGGGTAGGTATACAGGCAAAATGGTTCATGCAGACTCTTGATGACGGTGAGTTCAGGCAGATTCGCAGGTCCATCAATACTGCCTTGAAATTGCGTCCATCCCTTACGAAGTACATTGTCTGCATACCACATGATCTGACCTCTATGAAAGGCAGAAAGGACAAGGCGCCTACAAAAGGAGAAGACGAAAAGTGGGAAAACTTCGCTAAGGCAGTCGCCGAGGAGTACCCTGCGCTAGAACTCGATCTCTGGACAGCCTCGACACTGCAGACGATGCTGACGTTGCCTGAGAACGAGGGCTTACAAAGGTTCTGGTTTGAGAAATCCGCCATCAACCCAGAAACCATAGCCACCGAGGTGGGGAAAGCGACGAATGCACTCAGAGGGCGCTACATACCAGCCCTCACAGATGACGGGGGCCTCTCTGCATTTCTCGACCACTTCTACGGAACTGGCGAAAGTCGCCTCAAGATGCTAAAGGACATCGATACTTCGATCGCCATCTGCTGCCGACTGATAACGGCAATACGCTCGCTGCTTGAAATTGAGAAGGACATTCCGAACCAACTGAGGGACTCCGGAAACAACGCAATCGAAAAACTTGGTGAACACATCTCGGCTTATGAGCGGCTTAAGGCAACTGCTGCGGTAGAACCAGTCAATCTTGTTGAGTTTGAAGACTACCGGCAAGATGACGAGATGCTGTACGAATTCGTGAGCGGCGTTCGTGAGCTAAAGGACAGCCACAAGCAACCAAATCACACAAATGAGATACTCAAGCTCGTGGACGAATACGAGTACATGCCTTCATATTGGGGACTCACCCAAACGATGGCAGACGCCTTCGGCTGTCCCCATTGCCTTGTGACAGGTTCACAAGGTACAGGCAAGACATGCGGTCTAGCCAGCAAAGCAAACGACTATCTGATGAGCAGACGCCACCTGCCCATCCTTATCCAGGCGTCTAGGGTCGATAGTAACGCCACCTGGCGAGACATAATCGCGGGTGCGCTCGGTCTTGGTGCCGACTGGGACGAGACAGCCATGTGGCAAGCCCTATCAGCAAGCGCAGCCCTATACGACACTTTCGACGAGCATTTGTACATCCGCGCCAAGGTCGCCATTTTCATCGATGGGCTTGATGAGCGACCGCCCGCCAAAAAGTGGGTCGAAAAGGTACGTGAAGCCGATGCAATAACCAGACAATACCCACGCATCAGATTCACCTTCAGCACGAGGCCATACGGCATCACAACCGACGGTAATCCTGATATCGGAAAGTGCTGGTATCAAATCGAGGACGACGGGGACGTCCCCGCATCAGAGCTATTCGACCGCTATATGGATTACTACCAAATAGACGTCAACGGCAACACGCATTACAAGTGGCTACTCAAGACGCCGATGGAGCTCAGCATGTTTAGCTTTGCCCATCGCGGAAAGAAGCTCGGCGGCGATATATCGACCAACCTCACTGAACTTGTAAACAAAGAGCTGGACAGACTAGATGAAGAGTTTCAAGAGCGGCACGGAAGGACCGCCGCAAACCATGAACAGCCTATCCGTGACGTGCTCTTGAGTCTAGCCAAGGCTTTTATGCAAGGCGACGGCCCCCTCAGCGCTGATGAGACAATGAGAATAGTCAGTGATTCATGCGGTAACGCAAGTGGCGCGACCGAAATGATCCGCTTTTTGACGAGCTACGGGATTCTGGACAGAAGGGACGAGCAGGGTGAGCCGCCATTCGGCACCAACATCGTCACCTTCCTTCCCGGGAGCCGCCACCTTTGGGATTACTTCATGGCACGGCTCCTGATTGACGAGGACAATGCAGCGGCAGCCTCCTACATCAAAGGGCGATCAGACGCTACGATGATGTACTGCATCCTCCTGGTCGAGCAACGTGGCACGTTGCCGGTTGACTGCGAGGAACTAGTTGATGCCTTTGGGGAGAGGCGGACGACGCAGCTTAGCCTTGGCGCACTCGCAAACTGCGAGGTGGAGCATGCTGCCAATTATCGTGGATGGGCCTTGGAGGAGCTCAGACAGGGCGGGCAGCGAATGTCGGATGCCGTCAACCGACTGGTTCTCCAAGTGTCGGATCACGAAGAGCATCCACTAGGCCCAGTGTTGCTTGACGAATACCTCCGCGACTTCGCCAATCCGGCTGCACGAGATGTGGCTTGGTCATTGCCGAAACAGAGGCACCATGACGTCGTCGTCGCAATGTACGAAGAGAGACAGCTCTTGGAACACATGCCGAAGCTACGGCCAGGCAACACCGCGACGCAGATGCCGTTGGTTTTCGCTTGGGCGCTAGCCTCTGTGAGCAATCTCAAGAGGACATACTGCCGTGCTGAGCTTGTAATCTGGGGCATGCGCAACCCGCATGAGTTCGTATTGCTCTTCGAGCGTTTCTGCAATTGCGACGACCCCCAGATTCGCGAGGACATGTTTGCCATCGCTGCGGAAATCGTATGCCAGGGCAAGCCGGACCATGACGCCGAGAAGGCGCTTGGACACATTGCGCTCGATTCCGTATTCAGCGACCCGGACAAGCCAGGCAACCGCGATGCGGCCGTGCGCCACTTCGGGAGGCTGCTTGTCGAGCGATGCCATACAGACGGACTACTTACCGTTGACGAAGCCTGCTCCTGCTTGCCTCCCTATGCGGTTGAGGACACTTCCGTGCCTCTACCCGTGTATCCGGACGCGTGTGGGAACGATCGGCACAATGGCTATTGGCCCATTCATTACGACCTCTCCAGATACGTCCTCGTCTACCATCTTGAAAGTGCCTTCGGGCTCAATCACCATTGGCCTTCAAGTAGCACGGAGAACATCGCTCTCGACAGGCTGCTTGACGCATCCGCTGAAGCCGCAGGCATTCCAAAGCCAGGATTCGACGGTTGGACCATCGGCGCAACCTACCAATACCTGCTGGATCACGGTTACAGCCAATCGGTCTTTGAGACGACTACGCTCCCTGACGGAAGCCGGGCGGATGGCGTAGACAACTTGATCTTGCTTACTTACCACCATGCCGACCACGGCTCGCGCAGCGAGGTCATGACTGTTGCCGAGAAATACGTCTGGTGTGCACGTAACGAGATCTGCGGCTACATGGCAGACAGAATACCAGTTAGTGCTGATAGCCTGGACGTTGGCGAGCGGGCCCATGCCGATGCCCCAGAACTCGCGCGAGATTACTCCCGCCTGCTTGACTTTGACAGCCCCCTCCTTGAGGCGACCTACAGTAGGACAAAGAAGAAGCGTGGCGATTCCGTTCCCCACTTCACGGATGAGTTCGCTTGTGATTGCGAAGCCCTACCATGTGCAAAGGAAGAGCTAGAGTCGTGGATTGACGGAATCTCGCCAGACATCGGCATCTCACTCTTGCAGTACCGGCCCGACACGCCCCTGGCAATCGAATCCGAGACCGTTCCCATCAACCTCTACGCATTGAGCTGGGGACTCTGCGGCAAGGAATGCGTTGTGTGGGCATGCGCAGGAGCGGCAAACGTATCTGAGCTGGATAAGCTGGATACAGCGCAGACATCGTATATCAATGGCTATGACTTGAGCTCTGGATTTGAGGTCGGTTTTGATGGGTCTGGCGGTGCAACTTACCTATCACCCGTCGAAGCCATATCGGGAAGCGTGAATCTTGAGCTTGACGAGACCTTTGAGACCGACATCGTGGCGGATGCCTGCATAAATGCGAAACCCCTAAGCGGCAAAGGTGTGAGCACTCTAACAGATGTCGGTGACTACTGGTATTTATTCCCGTCAGCCCTAGCTAGAAAGCTCTGCGGTGCCAACAATACCGATGGTGCGCTTTACACTGACGACGATGGTGCTGTATTGTTCGAAAATATTGACTTCGGGATTCCATACAGGCGCCACTACAATGCTCTTCTTGCAGATAAAGACAGGCTTTTAGGCGCATTGCGAGAGCACGATCTCTGCCTCATCTGGCACATGACGGTGCGTAAAAATGCCAATGCCCTCGCTCGTGAAAGGCTCGGCGACTCGATAATGAGCGCCGAGAACTCCTGGCTAGTTTGGCTTGATAAAGAAGACGTCATGCATTCGTGTCCAATTTCACATGAAAGGCCTGAAAAGACATCAAGCTACGAGATGCCCGATCTTCTGAAAGAGTTGATAGATGAGCAAGATGAATTGCTCTATGACTACAACGGCAATGACGGCACTGCCAGATCGTAGTTCCCGAGCGCGCCAGCACTCCAGCTTGTGACACGCTGCGACGATGCCCGTACCGGTAAAGGTGCGGGCATTGTTCGTCTCTGCCCGCCTTACGAGACGAAAGGCAGGCGGGAACATGGACGGTGAGACCAATGGCAGCCAGGAAGCCACGCAGGGTGCGCAGGACGCGTCGCAACAGCAGGGCCAAGGGCAGCAGGAAACGCAGCAGGGCCAGCAGGAAGTAACAAGCAGCAACGCCCCCGACTACGAGAAGCAGATTGCCGAGCGCGACGAGAAGATCGCCTCCCTGGAGGCCCAGGTGGCCGAGGCGGCCAAGAACGCCGAGACGGCCGAGCAGCTGCGCGGCGAGATCGCGGAGCTCAAGGCCCAGGGCGAGTCCGACCGGATCGACTTCAAGCTGCAGCTCGCGGGGGTGCGCAACGTGAAGGCCGCACGTGCGCTTCTCGCAGACCACGACAACGACGTGGACAAGCTCAAGGAGGCCGAGCCCTGGCTCTTCGAGGCATCCGGCAAGCACGCCAAGAGCGGTGCTGGTACTGGCTCCGGCACGACCGGGCTTCCCAACGCGGGCGCTGCTTCCGACGAGGGCAAGACGCTCAAGCACTGGCGCGAGATCGCGGGCCTCACCGACGACGACAAGAAGGAGTAAGACATGCCTAGCAACAACATCGCATTCGCACGCAACTACACCTCGGTGATCGACGAGGTGTACCAGAGGGCGTCCGTCTCGGGCGTGCTCAACTCCGGCCGCCGCATGGTGCGTGCGGGCCACAACGCGAAGGAGATCCTCATCCCGAAGATCTCGGTCACCGGTCTGGGAAACTACACCCGAAACGTGGGCTACAAGACCGGTGCCATCACCTACGAGTTCGAGACCAAGACCTTCAACTACGACCGTGGCATCCGACTCTTTGCCGACGTCATGGACGTGGAGGAGGCCGGCGTGAACGACTGCTTCGTGGAAGCCGGCGCGGAGCTCCAGCGCACGCAGGTGGCCCCGGAGGCCGACGCCTTCACCTTCGCGCAGATCGCGGGCCACACGGGCGTGACCACGGTCTCCGAAAGCTATGCGAGCGCGGACGCCGAGGACATCCTGGAGGACCTGCGCACCGTGACCTCCGCCATGGACGAGAACCAGGTGACTCTGGGCAGCCGCATCCTGTTCATCACGCCCACGCTCAAGGGCGTCCTGGACGACTTCTCCTACGCGAACCCGAACCGCTCCAACCGCGTGCTCGAGCGCTTCTCGCGCATCGTGGAGGTGCCGCAGGTGCGCTTCTACACGGCCATCGACCTGCTCTCCGGCGACGACGACCAGTTCGGCTACCAGAAGCGCGCGGCTACCTACGAGCTGACCACGGACACCGAGGTCGACTCCGGCAAGACGTACTACACACGCAGCGGCAGTGGCACCTCCGCGAGCCCCTACGTGTACACCGAGGTCGCGAGCCCGCAGAAGGCGAGCCTGGGCACCTACTACGAGATGACCACCACGCCCGGCCTGGACATCAACTTCATGGTCGTTGAGCGCAGCGCGGTCATCAAGTTCGACAAGCACGTGGCGAGCCGCGTGTTCTCCCCGGACGAGCTCGAGGCGCTGGACAGCTACATGATGAAGTACCGCAAGTACGGCATCGTGGAGCTCTTCGATAACAAGCTCGACGGCGTGTACGTCTCGGCCTCCACGGAGTAGCCGTGGCGTCCACCGTGACATACGAGTTCTACTCGCAGACCTACGGGGGCGGTCTCTCTGAGGCCGCCTTCGCGGCATCGCTGCCCATGGCCGACGCGCACGTGAGGTGGCTCTGCGCCGTGAAGGGCGCCTCGACCACCTGCAACGTTTTCAAGCGCGCCGTGTGCGCGGCCGTCGACGCTTTCGCCGAGTACGGCGCGGGCGAGGTCGGCGGCTTCCAGATCGGCGAGTTCAGCGTGAAGAACTACGCATCACAGCAGACGACCGGCGAGGAGCTGGCGACGGCCGCCGCGCTTCGGGAGCTCGGGCTCTCGGGCATGGCGTTTTCGGGGGTGTGCTGATGAGGAGCATCCGGCCCATCCCCCGGTCGGCGCTGCCCGACGTGATGACCGTGAGGGTGCCGCTCGCAGACGGGACCTTCGAGGAGCCGCAGATCATCGCGAACGTGCGCTTCGAGCGGACGCAGAAGGTCTCCGACGACGACCATCGGAGCGCGGACGCCGGCCAGGGCACGGTGTTCGTCGACGCGGTGAACTCCATCGGCGCGTTCGACGTGCCGGCGGGCTCGCGCGTCGCCGTGAGCGGGCGCTCGATGATGGTGGCCGAGTCGCACGCGTGCTGCGACCTGTTCGGGCGCGTGCACCACTGGGAACTGAAGGTGAGGTGAGCTGGCTTGCAGCTTTCCTTCTTGGTGGCGAAGGCCCTGCTAGAGGGCGACTTCGCAAGCTACTTCGCAAGTCTTCCGTCGGCCGACGTGGAGCCCGAGCCCATCGTGGTCCGCGAGGGCAGGTTCGAGCGCACTGCGCGGTTAGAAGCCGAGGAGCGCGGGACCGTGACGGTCGCCGTGATGGTCGTGCGCGAGGTGGCGGCGACGGCCGAGGCCGACGCGATGGCTTGTGAGAAATGGATCCGCCGCTACGGCTGGGAGCCGGTGGCGGAGAACGGCAGCTGGCGCATCGCAGGCCTGGACACCACGGCGCCGGCGTTCAAGGAAAGAGACGGGTCCGGGCGTTTCGTCTGGGCCTTCGACGTTGTGCTTACGGTGGTGAGGAGCCTATGAGCGACAAGACCAGGCGCGTCAATAGCGCTGGGCGAACGCCCGAGCCCGTCGTGAAGCGGGCAAAGCCCTTCGGCAAGGACGACCGCGCGGCCCGCGAGTCGCAGCGTCGGGCGTCCTCCTACGGGAGAGCGAGGGGCAACGCATGAGGTCGATCGTCTACGCCGGCAACGACTTCTCCGACGTCTGCAGCGCGGAGTTGGTCGCGAGGTCCGCGAACCCCGTCATCGCCGAGTACATGCGCGTCCCCGGCCGTGCCGGGGCGCTGCTCGTCACGGGCTACATCCCGCCGGTCGACGTGACCGTGCGGCTCTTCATGGACATGGGCTACAACCCCGGCTTCACCGGCATGGCGCAGATGCGGGCCAAGGTGCGCCGCTGGCTGTCGTGGCCCGGCGGCGGGAACCTGATACTGCCGGACGACCCGGAGATCGAGTACCGCGACGTGATCCTCGTCGGCGCGGCCGACTGGTCGAACCTCTTCGAGGACGG
>OCTW011613288.1_pt1 | contig 12509 bp, 10 predicted proteins | sample 1539671 | NCBI WGS metagenome assembly OCTW01 (sample SAMN02144230, study PRJEB22623) | gut metagenome | biome: sheep rumen | host: Ovis aries | place: New Zealand | reverse complement strand
CTCGGCAAACACCAGTTGTTTCGCCGTACTCGGTACGGTGTCACTATCCTCAGCCGACTGTGTGTCAAACTGGGTATAGTTTATAAATCTTTCTGTAATGTCCATAATTGCCTGCAAAGATAATGTTTTTCTTTCAAAATCCATCATCTTTGCCCGATTATTGGTATTTATTACATAAAAAATCGGAAATGAACTAATGAACTAATGTACCATTGCTAGAATTATTTTCCAAAAACATATTATTATAAATAATATTTTATATCTTTGCACCCAGTTGTAGCATCAAGAGTGGCGAAATGCCCACCAACCGGCCTTCTGCATCAATCGTTGGCAGCGGTGGTAAAGCGATGCGAGTGAATGTTTAATCCACTAAATATAAACGATTATGGAAATCAAGAAGATTGAAACCTGTGATTATGTAATGTTTCCACGCACTCAGTTAGCGGGACTCACTTGTGATGACATTAGTATGGTACCTTCCCGTCAGGACTTTGAAGTGACGATTCTTCATGATGTCCCTAATTTAGGTAATGTAAAACTGATTGTTCAGCAAGTTTCGCCCTATATGGTCTTCCAGCTCTTTGAGCCAAAGTCCGAGCAGCAGTTCGACGAATATCTGAGCAAGCTACTTGGCAAGCATGAGAGCCCAGCCTATATTTCAGGCTGCTTTACTTTTATGGTACTCTTCCAAGGCTGCCGAGATAGGATAGAAGTTAACCAGAAGAACTATAAGACTGTAGTAGAACAAATCAACACTACTCGTGATGCCGCTGCAAGATGGTGGTTCTATTATGGAGATACGTTCTAAAGTAAGCATAAAACAAATTAAACGTTAAGAAGATAATAGGATCCTTATATGTCAAAATGACAACGAAAAGGAAAAATATTAGTATTATTGTTGTTTTTTTACCGCCATTTTTGTTAATAATGAAAAAATGATGTATATTTGCATGCGTAATTTAAAACTATTCTAACATGAGGAAAAATAAATATTTGCCATTGATAATAGCTGTGTTGGTGTGTGCCGTTTCGTTCCCTTTCTTGTTCGGAGGGGATGATGGGAAATATATAGTTTCTTATGATGCTATTCCGCCTGTTAAGACATACAAACCCTCCAAAGTTAAGCTCTATATTGAGAACTCAGGTAGTATGGACGGATATATGTTTAATGGATCTGAACTAAAAGATGCTGTTTATAGTTATGTAAGTGGATTGTCTACTCACACTGATACAACTGAAGTCTATTTTGTAAATAGTGGCGTGTATCAAGTAAATGCTCCATTGCAGAATGTGATATATACAATGTCACCAGCATTGTTCCATCAGTCTCCTGGTAATAAGGCTAATACGGACATAGCTGAGATTTTTGGAATGATACTCTCTCAATTAGAAGACAATAGTATTAGCGTACTTGTTACTGATGCAATATTGGATTTGCCTAAAGGAAATACTGTCTTCTTTTATACAAAACAGACCCAAATAAAATCTATCTTTGAGAATCTTCTTAAGGAAAAAACTAATCTTGCAGTTGAAATTTTTCGCATGTCGTCACGATTCAAAGGCAAATACTATTATACAGGAGGAAGCGTAGCTTTAAATAATCAAGAACGTCCTTATTATATGTTTGTAATTGGTGATAAGCAGACTTTAAGTGCAGCTAATGATATAGTTTCGAAAGACCAAATACAGCATGGTGTAAAAAATTATTATGCATATTCGTCGTACACGCAAGTTCCTTTTGTGGTTTTGCATAAAACAAAGAAAAAACCAAAAAATGGTCAATTTCAAGTTAGACTGAAACAAAGGGCTGTCCCTGTTATTGCGAAAGTTGATTTGAGCAATACTCTTCATGATGATGAATTCCTTATGAATCCAAATTGTTATTCAGTTGCATTTGGTGATGATAGCATAAAAATTAAAACTATTAAAGAATTGACCAAGGAGACGGAATATACTCATGCAATTACTCTTACTCTACCGGAAAATGCGATTGAAGGTAGTGTAAATCTGTATTTTTGCCCACCAGCTTACCCAGATTGGTTAGATGATGCAAATGACGATTTATCAGACGCTACTGTAGCTCAAACAATGAAGACTACTGGTATTAAATATATAGTAGAAGGTATTTCCGATGCTTTTGCAAGTACTTGTGTTAATAATCCTGCTCCATTTACTGAAAATGGTAAGGTATATACGGCTCAAGTCAATAGGAAACCAATTCCTGTATTGGCTGGTTGGAAATTTCGTTTAGATAAGAAAGAGAATTTTAAGAAGAATAAAAAATAATAATATAAAGGAGAAAAAATTATGGATAAAATCTATGGCATTTTATCGTTCATCTATGGCGATGAACTTTATGATTTCCTAAATGGAAATAATGGTATGAATGAAACAGATCTTTTTTACATTATGTTTGCAGTTCTGTTTGTTATTTCCGCTTTACTGTCTCCTGGCTTTTATTATAAGCTTTGGGACAGAGCAACATGGGCGAATATGTGGAAATGGTTTTTGGTGCTGATTATTAATGCAGTTGTTGTCTTTTTGGAAAATGTAATTTGGGTTAATTCCCTTTCTGACTTGATGGTAGATGAAGATGGTGAAAAACTTAATATTATGCTAACAAATATTATCTGCTTCGGGTTCGCATCTGCTTTAATGGCTACAGTAGTTTTCTTTGTAGCTTCTTTATTTTGGAAACCCTTTAGTATTAACTGCCCTCATGTCCCTTTCTAAATATCAGAAGCTATGTCAAAATTATATGTATTTGCAATAGGTGGTACGGGCTCTAGAGTCCTACGTTCACTAACAATGCTTGCAGCTGCGGGCGTAGATATTCAGGCGAACGAAATAGTACCTATTATTATTGATCCCGATGCTTCTAATGCAGATTTAACTCGTACTGTCACTCTTATGAATTGTTATAATACGATTCGTAAAGGTATAGAGTTTAGTGAAACAAACGAGACATCTTTTCTAAGACCTGAAATAGGGGAGTATGTGCAAAATTATACTTTACACATTAAGGATACCGAGGATAAACGTTTTGATCAGTTTATCGAGTATGCTTCTCTGTCTTTGGAGAATAAGGCTATGATGAGCATGCTTTTCTCAGAGAAAAACCTTAAAGCAGAGATGCAGGTTGGATTTAAGGGTAATCCGAATATAGGTAGCGTAGTATTAAATCAGATTGTATCATCTCCTCAGTTTGATGAATTTGCGACTTCATTTGCAGAAGGTGATAAGATATTTATTATTAGTTCAATATTTGGTGGAACAGGTGCAAGTGGATTCCCTTTGTTGCTTAAAACACTTCGTGACGAAAAGGCTACTTTTCCAAATCATAGTATAATCAATAAGGCTGAGATTGGCGCGATTACTATTCTGCCATATTTTAAATTGCAACCATCTGATCAAAGCGAAATAGATTCTACAACATTCATTTCAAAAGCCCGTTCAGCTTTGGCATATTATGAAACTAATGTAGTCGGTAACGACTCCATCAATGCCCTATATTATTTAGCTGATGATGGTAATACATACGACAATAACGACGGTGGTAGTATGCAGCAGAACCCGGCTCATATAATAGAATTTATAGCGGCAACAGCTGCAATTAATTTTATGAATAAAGATTATTCTGGTAAGCACTTGAATCTTGAATTCGGTATTCAAGATATAAATGATAATGATGGTGTGACTTTTGGGAAATTTTATCCTGATACAGAAGGCATCCTGATGAAACCAATGACTCAGTTGGCTTTAATGGCAAATTGTCTTCAGGAAGGTAGTCCTCAATATGATTTGGTGACTTCTGAATCTTTGGCTGCTAACTTAACAATATGTGCAAAAGAGAATTTATATTCTACACCATATTTTAAAGAGTTAAAGGCTTTTCTGAAGAAATACAAAGAGTGGCTTAAAGAGATGTGTGATAATAAGCGTTCTTTGAATCTGTTTAATCTGGAATGTGCTGATAAGCCTTTTGAATTGCTTACCGATCGCAAGCCACACCAAGGTGGGTTGTTTAGTTTTGAGAAAAAAGATTACGAGGCATTCTACAATGCACTTAATAAAGCAGTAAAGGATGTTCGTGGCGAAAAGGCTTCAAGTTTGTTTGTTGAGACTTTCTCTCGAGCAACAAAGAAATTAGTAGAAGAAAAACTTAAAATGTAAATGTTATGTCAAAGGTATTTAGATTAGGCGAAGGCCCTCTTACATATAAAGATTGGACAGAATCTCCTTCTTTCCCTTATGATAGCAATGCCAGAAAGAAAATTCAAGATCCGGACGGCGCTACAGCAGAAAAGGAAATTACATCAATACCCTCTCCATTTGCTCGTATTGATCTGGTTAAGAATTCTTTCCGCGAGGTATGTGATTGCCAAGACCTTGATGGTCATACAATATTCCATAAGATGGTGTCTGACGCATTCGATATAGGAGAGATTTTCTTCAATATTGATAGATTCAGTGATAAAGTTGAAATAATTACATGGAATCCATCAAGCTGTATTAGAGAGATGATGAGCTCTGGCCTTGATGGCCATCATTATTTAGGTGATGTCCTTAATAAGTATTTAGATTCTGATGCAAAGGCATATAACTTTGGCGCTATGCAAAATATTTATATACTTAATTTCAAGAATGGAAAGAAAGAACTTAATATCATAGGAGCTACATCCCCAGCAACTTTGTTCTTCTCTAATGCAAACGACTTAAGCTACCTTTCGAATGAACTTTCGTTTGAATTAGACAAGCCATTTGATAAGGATTATACTCCCTTATATAAGCGCGATCCTCAGTATGTAAAAGCATTATTCCTTTTTAGAAAGGTGTATCCAGGTTTTGCTACAGCTTTCCGCGAGTTGAATGATTACTTTGACTTAACATTCCAAAAGCTTACACCAGAGCTCCGCCAAAAAATTCGCGATATGGACGTTAATGATGTGGGAAGTTATGGGACAATTTCTGTTACTCGAGGTGATCAAAATGACATTGTTGAGGTCCTAGGACAGAAACTCTTCAAGTTAAAAGGTACCACCTCGATAGAGAATTCGGACTTTTTGATTAATTCAGAAAAGTGCTCCGATCAGATCTTGGTATTACCTATAGATAAGGGTAATACATATAGTGATTTGATATATGTAACGGAGAGATGGGGCGAAGAAAATTGTGCACAGGCATACGATAAGAGAGAAATCTCTGAACGAACGCTACCTTCACGTGGTGATAAAAAGCCATATCTAACTATAAGCGATTTCTTAGAGCCAGAAATTATACGTGTACCATACTTGCTGAATGAAAATGATTTCTATACGGCTCATAATCGCAAGAATGGAGAGGAGGCTACGTTCTTACTGCCGCTCAAACCTCTTTTCTTTAAGTATTTTAGTGTAGAGGATATCATTTCTAAACATTTGGTAGATGTTACAACCTTGTCAAGGTCTTCTGCTGAAGTAAAATTGCGCATTCCTATTCGTAGTAAGCAGCAACGTAAGTATGTAGAGTACTCACGTACGTATTATGATACAAATACTGATCCTGAAGAAAAGAACAATAAGGGTTCTGTAACCGAAATGAAGATTTCAGGATTTGTAATGCCTAATATTCGTTTTATGCGTCCAAACGAAGCTATATACAAAGTTGGACTTGTGATGATGAATCCCAATAAGTATTATCTTAGCTTCTATAATGACGATCAAATTATTCGTGGCATTACTCCTTCTGTAAGACAAGGTGAAAGTGAACTCGCAAAAAATGAGGTATATACAATAGAGAATAGCAATTTTGATTATATTCGTGTTTCAACAACTACGAATGCTCATAACATTATTGTTCCTAAGTTTAAGACTCAGACAATTAACAATGATTTTAAGTTCGCTGTTGATCTTGGTACTTCAAATACTCATATCGAAGTTTCTATGAATGGACGTAAATCAGAGGCATATGGTTACCAGAAGTCACCTGTTAGTATGTTCTTCATGCAAACTTTTGATGATCATGGAGCTCCAAAGAATCTTCAAATAGAGAACAATATTATGGAGAAAGACATGTTGCCGACTCTGGTAGGTAGCGAATCTGATTTCCATTTTCCAACACGAACAATATTATCTTGTGCAAAGAGTATTGATTGGTCTACAAATCTGAGTTGCTTTGAAATGCATAATCTTCCGTTGACATATGGTAAACGTGTAGAATTGTCATACAATGATTATCACTATGATATTAAATGGGGAACAGAGGAGAAAGACAAGGAAATACTGCGTTGCTATGTTGAGGACCTGTTGTTCATGCTTCGTACAAAAGTTGTTACTGAAGGAGGTGACCTTGCAAAGACCAAGCTAACTTGGTTCTACCCAATAAGTATGCCTTTAGGTAGAAAAGAGAAACTCTCGAAAATCTGGAATGAGTTGTATGATAAGAATTTCCCAGGTTCTGTTTCTGGTATTGAGTCAATGTCAGAATCATATGCACCAGTACTTCATTATAGAAACGAGAATACCACTGTATCTAATCTTGTAAATATTGATATAGGTGGAGGTACAACTGACGTAGCATACTTTGTAGATAAAGAATTGTCATTTGTTACATCATTTAAGTTTGCTGCTAATGACATATTCCAAGATGCATTTGCTAAGGATACTGTTCACAATGGAATAGTTGATGCTTATAAAGATAGAATTAAGGCTGTACTGGAATCTAATGCCACCGATGCGGCAGTTCGTGATGTACTTTCAATCTTTGATTCAGACAATAATCGTCATCCTGCAAATATGGCGTCATTCCTATTCTCTTTGTGTGATAACCAGAATTTGAAGAATGTGAATAAGAAAAAGATTGATTTTAATAATCTTCTTCAAGACGACGAGAAGTTTAAGATTGTCTTTGTTTTATTCTATACTGCTATAATTTATCATATCGCTCAAATCGTCAAGTTGCAGCAATTACCACTGCCTCGCCACATTTCTTTGAGTGGTAATGGTAGTAAGGTTATTAAGATTATTTCTACAAATAGCGATATTCTTTCTTCTTATACGAAGAAAATTTTCGAAATTGTAACAGGTAAGAGTTATGGCAGCAATCCTCTTGGCATCATTGGCCTTGATAAAGAAGGTTCAAAAGAGTCTACCTGCAAGGGAGGAATCTTAGGTACTGAACCAGCTGGCAACAAGGAGAAGCAGGTAATACTAAAGTCTAATGGTAATGAACTGATGACGGATGTGGTATTTGGTGCCGTAGATGAAGCTTATAAGCAAATGGTAGAGCAGAGTGCTGGTAGATTCTTTGATTTCTTTTTCTCGCTGTGTTCAGAGTTTGATATGAAAGATAACTTTGGAATTACTAATAATAGTATTAATGCAGCTAGACAGTATTGTAATCAAGACTTGGCTACTTTCATAAATCGTGGTCTTGAACAGCAGCGTAAAGACTATGAGGATACTGATCCGCTTCGTGAAACATTGTTCTTCTATCCATTGAAGGGCTTCTTAAGTAATCTTATTAATAATTTGTAGGTATGATAAAGGATTTACCAACTGCACAATATGTTATTCTAGGATTAGCCATATTGCTAATAACTGCTCTATTTATAATTATAAAGCTGTATAGCAAGAGAAGGCCGTCTAAACAAGACTCGGATTGCCCCTCTGGTTCTATTCCTATAGAAAAACATAGGGAGATACTAAAAGATGCCTTAAGAGATAGGGATAAGTATTATACTTTGTACGAAGGACTTAAAAATAAATATGCTGCACAAGCTAATGATGAGTCCTCTAATGAAACTATACAACTTCAGGCAGAAAACAGTAAACTCAAACAAAGAAACGAGGAACTGACTCGTAAGAATAATGAGTTGAACAGGTTGCTTGAAAGTGATCCAATACCCAGTGATGACTTAAAGCTGGTGGATGATGTGACCTCTAAAATAAATGATAAATTTGTTACCAGGTACGCCTCTTTCCCCCGTTCTGCAGGTAGTAGCATATATTTCTCAGACCTGTCGGATAAGTTGGCTGATGATTCTTATTTCGAATTGAGGATTTCCAATGAAACAGGTATCGCCTCTTTTAGACCGTTAGATTTTATGAAAATTCGAAATTACGATCCTGCTATGGCTGCGATACAAACGGATGGTGTAAAGCCTAATGTGGCGTCATCTGTTGTTGGTATAGAGGCAGGAAAAGCACGATTAGAAGGTAATGATTGGATTATTAATGAACCCGCAAAAGTAAAATTGATATAATATGGAATTGACATTTCCTATGGCTTTTACCATCGGTATTGTTATATTGGTGGTTTTTATTCAGTGTGTAAAATTCTACGGAAATCGTAAAAGAATTAACTTGTTCAGCAGTATTTTTGCAGGACAAGATTACGAGTTGGTTAAAGATAAAAATGATTTGGTGGTTGGAATCAAGGGCTCTGGTAACAAGATTTTTGATGATATCAAAAATTCTATAAATGGCTATCTTGTAGGTACACAGGGTACTGAAGTTGACTTTCAATTGTTAAAAGATTCTGTCGATCGTCATTGCGATATGATTGAGGATGAGATAAATTCACAAATGCCTTTGCCCTTGTACTTCGGACTTGCGGGTACTATGGGTGGCGCTATTGTCGGCCTTTTCGCTTTGGTTTGGGGCGAGGCAATCCTTCAGTTGATGGCCGGAGATTCCGGAGCTGTTGGATCTAGTGTTGCGACAAACATCAATGACCTACTTTGGGGTGTCGCATTGGCAATGATTGCTAGTGCCGTCGGTATTATTCTGACTTCATTGAATACGATATATTTCAAAGATAAAAAACTGCAGGAGGAAACAGAAAAGAATATGTTCCTGGCATGGATGCAGTCTAAAGTGCTGGCTGCTGTTCCATCTACGGTTTCTCAGCAGATGAAAGCCTTGGTTAATCAGTTGGCAACCTTTAATAGGAATTTTAAATCGAACACTGATGCAATCAATACAACTTTGAACAAAGCGAAAGAGGTCTACAATTCACAAGCTAATGTGATTGAAGAGTACAAGGCTATTGATTTGGAAGCGATTGCTACTGGAGTTAGTAGTATTATGCGCCGATTAAGAAGCAGTACTGAGAGCCTTGATAACTTTACCCAGTATCTTAATAAGGTACATGAGTATTATGAAGAGATGCAGGTCTTTGCAGAAAGACTGGATAGAGAGTCTGATAGAATTGAGATACTTCAGGATATTCAGAAATTCTTCCACTCTCACAAGGCAGTTATTGCAGAAGAAACTGCTGATGCTCATAAGAACATTCAGGAGTCAATTAAAGCTGTGCAGGAATCTACAGAACAGCAAGTCAATGAGACTTATACTGCTCTTACTGAGCAATCGCTGAAATTGAAGAGTGCTGTTGACGAAAACAATAAGCAGTTTAGAGAACTCTGTGAGGATATGCGCAAAAAGTTCAAGGAGCAAATGGAAGAAATGCCTGGAGTTGCGCAAAGCTTGAAGAAACTCGAAGATATCCCCAGTAAATTAGATGCTGTAGTATTAAAGATTACACAATCTCAAGAGAAACTTGCATCGGATTTCCTTGCAGCTGCACATGAGATCGTAAATGCTGTCGGTAAAGAAAAGCCAGCGCGAGTTGCAGATGATGGTTTTTATCATAAACAAGAACCTGCTAAGACCGTCATTCCATCAAGTCTCAAGTGGACTGTTGTTGGCGGTATAATTGTAATGTCTATTGCCACAGTTGGTAATACGGCTTATAATATATGGAAGGGAGAAACGGCTCCAGCTTCTGTTCCAATAGTGCAGACAGCGGAGGTCGTAGATAGTGTGGCAACTACAGCCCCTATACAGGGCGTTGACAGTACCCTAGTCCAGAATCCATAAATTGCTTTTGTTTTATGAAAAAATCTAAAGAGTCTTTTTTCTGGACTAGTTATTCTGATTTGATGACAAGCCTGTTTATTATCATGCTTGTCCTATTTGTGCTGGTTATTGTGCTACTTAATAAGCGTATGGAAGCTACCATCATAGAACTTGAGGACATTAAGAAAGTAGAAGCTTCGACTCGTGACCTAGAAGGTAAATACTTTACTTACAACAAGGAATATGAGAAGTTTATTCTTAATATTGATTGTCAATTCCCAGTGAGTAAGTACGATATAGAACTGTTAAGTGATACTACCAGGTCTCAATTGATGGATGCTGGTCAACAAGTGAAGGATTTCTTGGAGAAACATTCTGAGAACCAATATCTGGTGATTGTTGAAGGACAAGCTTCTGCTAATTCAGAAAAAATGACGGAGTTTAATTACAATCTATCATATCAGAGAGCTTTGAGTCTGATTAAGTTTTGGGCAACTAATCCAAAAGTAAAATTCTCAGAAAAGAATTGTGAACTTCAAATAGCGGGAAGTGGTGATGGTAGACTAAGTGCAAAAACGATGCGTGAGTCAGTAAATGAAAAGAATCAGAGATTCCTTATCTATATCATCCCTAAGAATATTATCAAGAAAAAATAGATGCTTAGGAAATACGTTTTAATTGCATTATTATCCTTAATATGTCCTGTATTATCGTCTGCTCATGGTTCTTGGGAGCAGCATGCCGACGATATGTATGAAGTATTGGGATTAGAAAGAAATGAGAAACTTACAAATTGGATGAGATTTGTAAGCTCTGTTCTTATTGATAATAACAATGCTGATTATGCATTTTCAGACAACGACGAACCGTTTGATTTCTATTTGTATTTAAAAGAGAAATATCCGGGATTTCAGTGTAAACATCGATTGTTGTTTCATTGGGGCTACAATTCAAGACCCTGGACTCCCTATCTACAGGATAAAGTTGAGGGTTATGGGTGGTCTGATACAATGATTCAGAGTTTTCAAGCCGATCTTGTTGCTGAGCAAAAGCGCAGAAATGGTTTTGCAAATCATTATACAGAGGATGTTTTTGGCTTTGAGCATGGAGGAAAAGAAGCTCGTGTGGCAAGAGTCCTAATTTCTATTGTTTACGATGTACATTTGTTGGGTGATTATGAGCCTGATAATACTGACTTGGATGGCTTACAGGATATTAGTTCTGTGGTTGGTGATATAATTAACAATATTAATGCATTAGACAAAAAAAATGGCTCAGCTTTGTGTAAACAGCTGAAAAAAATATCTCAAAGCCAAGAAAACGGAGTACAAGATAAAGCAACCGTAATATTAAATCTGTTAAAGGATAGTTTTGGCGATTTTCTAAAAGTTGCTCAAGATGGGGAAGTGGCAGCTCATCTTAATAAACAAGGATTTTTTTTTGTAGGCTATAGTGATAATCAGCCTTGTTTAGAAGATAAATCTACGCAGAAGATGTCTGCTGATAGGAAGGCCCGTAATAAATCCTCATTAAACGGAGGAGGTATTGGAATTGTTGTATTCATTTCAATAATCGTTTTGATTGGGTTATTCGTTTTTCTATTCAAAAAGAAATAAGATTGTTTTAAATATATGATGAGTTTGAGTGATATTTTTATATATGCTTTAAAGAAGTTAGATGGATTTACTGAAGAGAATATTCTTAAAGCCATAGATCTTGCTAATAATGATGTTGTCGAAACGCTTGATGACTTCATAGACTTTATTAATTTCAATATTGAAGATAATAGATTTGCGAATATCACCCATCCTTTTAAAGAGTCATTAATTAAGAAAGCGGTAGAAAAAGCCATTATTAACGAGGATAATATAGTTCATTATGCAAATGCTACAGATGAAAGATTTCCCAAAAAGATTTTTTCAGAACAGGTAGAGGGCATTTCTCTATTAAAATATAAAGGAAACTTGGATAATCTTAATCGAAAGACTATACTAATTACAGGATCTCCAACAGTGTCGGGGGATGCTAGATTGGCATCAGAGTATATTGGTAAAGTCTTGGCAATAAATGGTTATAACATTTTGTCTACTTTATCTAACGAATGCGAACAAAATGCAATAAAGGGTTGTAAAGTGGCTATGGGCATAAGTACATTCTATTTACCTCACAGTGTTGAACATCTGACAAATAAAGAAAAAGATGTTATACAACACGAACTTGATACTAATCGCTCGTTAATAATTTCGGCTGATGATAATACATTGGCAAATATTAAAACAAGAGAAAATGCATATAAATATGCGACGGCATTTGCTGATTGTATGATTCTCCCTCAAATAAGTAGTGATGATTATCTTATGGGTTACGTTGAGACTTATATGGCATTGGACAAACCTGTGTTCCTTGTAAAATATAAATCCAAATCCAATAAAGAATACGATTGCATAAGAAAACTGGAGTCTTTAGGAGTGATGTATTTATCAAGTGATACTATTTATAAACAGATTAAAGATACGATTGGAACTGCAATTGTTGATGATCCTGATGAGTTGACCTTAGTATAATAAAATACCCCCAGGCTTCGATTTGAAACCTGAGGGTGATAGGATTGAGCCTGCTGCAGTATGCGTGGCGGGCCGCGCAAGTGCAGGTCCTTGGCTATCTACATGG
>OCTW011605672.1_pt1 | contig 12509 bp, 11 predicted proteins | sample 1539671 | NCBI WGS metagenome assembly OCTW01 (sample SAMN02144230, study PRJEB22623) | gut metagenome | biome: sheep rumen | host: Ovis aries | place: New Zealand | reverse complement strand
ACCATGAACTTTCCGTCAAGGAGCGGATTGTTGAAAATGCTTGCAAAGCACAGCATCTTAGCTCCGTCGATCGCCGACAGATCTATGTCATCCGGACTGAAGGTCCAGATACTTCCGCTCTTGTTATTGATAAATGTCCTCTCTCCGTCTTCCCAGATCAGGCCGACATTCAGCGATGTGATCTTCTGAGGATCGACCTTGATATGATCTGCGGACACTCCGTTCTGTTCGCACTGTCCCAGAAGGAACTTTCCTGTGCTGTCGTCCCCGATGCAGCTGATCAGGCGGACTTTATGCCCGAGCCTTGTGATGACAAATGACTCGTTGATGGCATCTCCGCCGACCTTCATCTCCATGCTCTTTGCCGAGTAGGACGCAACATTCGTGATCTCTTTTGTGACAGGATATACCTGCAGGTCCGCGATCGCGGCTCCCACAATTGCAATATCACAGCTGTATTCTGTACTCAAAACGCGTCTCCTGTTCGTTTCAGAATCTTATTTGTCAAGCGCTTCCGCCATATCACGCATCATCGCGACATCTTCCGGATCCAGCTCCAGCTGAGCGGACTGAGCATTTTCACGGATCTGGTCTACAGTCGTGGAACCGGACAGCAGAGTGATGAATTCGCCCTGTCCGAGGATCCATGCAAGTGCCAGGTTCGCGATCGTGCAGTCATACTTCTCTGTCAGCGGCTTCCATGCATCCATCATATCCATGGCCTTCTGCATGTTCTCCGGCTGGAACCATTTCTTCGGGATCTGCGCGCCTACCGGCTTGTAGTCTCTGGGCATGGTTCCGCTCAGCAGGCCCATCTCCAGCGGAGAATATGCCTGAAGAGTGATTCCGTTTTCCTTGCAGCACGGTATGATGTCATCTTCGATCGCGCGGTCAAGTACGCTGTACTTCGCCTGTACGATATCCAGATCGCCCCATTTCAGGTACTCTTCGATGTGATGAATGTCGACGTTGGCAGCTCCGATCGCACGGATCTTGCCCTGCGCCTTCAGGTCGTTCAGAACATCCATCGTCTTCTCGATCGGTACATAGTATTCATCGTCCACGCTCTGCCAGTGGGTCATGTAGACGTCTACATAATCCGTTCCGAGGCGCTCCAGGCTGGCATCGATCTCTCTGCGGATCGAGTCACTGTTCAGGTTCTTGTACAGCTGGATCCCGTTAACAACGTTGAACAGGGAGCCTTTCATCTCCTGATCCCAGGTAACTCCGCACTTGGTGATGATCGTCACGTCTTCTCTCTTCATCTTCTTCAGAGCCATTCCGACGATCTTCTCACTGTTGCCGAAGTTGTATCCGGGAGCGGTATCGATCAGGTTGATCCCAACCTTCGGAGCCTCGCAGATCGTGTCAACGACCGTCTGCAGATCATGGTCGCCGCCCCATGCGGAGCCGCCGCCGATCGACCAGGTACCAAGCCCCATCTTGGAGATCTCTTTCCCCGTCTTGCCAAGTTTAATCATTCTCATAATTGATTCTCCTTACTATATCCTTACGGTCCGCTCACACAGGCAATTCTGCAAGCTTCGGAAGGCAATCCTGCATAACTATAGTCGTCTCAATCCGGCGCTAATTATTCGTCAGCTCTTCCCGCATCTCCGAACAGATTGATCTTGTACATCGCACGCTCTTTGACAGCCTTGCGGACTTCACGCTCCACAGCCAGGAACGGCTCGTCCTTATGGGCATTGATCGCTTCCATAGCCGCCTGGCACAGCTCGGTATGGATATTGATCTTCGCGATACCAAGAGAGATCGCCTTCTTGATGTCCTCATCGCCGATTCCGGAAGCTCCGTGAAGGACCAGCGGTACGTTGACTTCCTTGTGGACCTGCTCCAGGATCTCGAAGTTCAGCTTCGGCTCGGAAGAATAAACACCGTGCACGTTTCCGATTGCGACTGCAAGAGAATCGCATCCCGTTCTCTCGACGAATTCCTTCGCCTTGTCCGGCTCGGTGTAGTGATAGTCAGACAGAGCCTCTTCATAGACGGTCTCATTTCCAACATGTCCCAGCTCAGCCTCTACCGGAATGTTCAGCGGATGGAAGTAATCTACGCAGCGCTTGATCTCTGCGACATTCTCCTCAAAGGGAAGCGCGGAAGCGTCGCGCATGACAGAATTCATGCAGTGGTTGACTGCGTTCTGAAGGATCGTCATATTGCGGCCGTGATCCCAGTGCTCGATGACCGGAACGGAAGCCTTCTTAGCCATGGAATCCATCATATAGCAGAAGTCTTCAAATACCGTATTGCCGGTGAATCCTGTTCCGAAAGAGATGATGACCGGTGCACGCAGTTCCTCTGCAGCATCGATAACACCCATGAGCATCTCTGCGTTCCATACGTTGAAATGCGGGATCGCATAATGTCCGTCGCTAGCCTTCTTCTCCCAATATCTGATGTCAGATAACATATTTATTTTCCTCCTGATGGAATTGAATGTCAGTGTTTTTTGCAGTTTGAACAGGTGACAGGCACTTGTTCAGATTATTCTTCCGGCATATGGATGACGGACTTGATGATCTCAGCCTTCTTGTTGACGGAGTCATCAAATGCCTGCTGCACATCCTTGTAGTCATAGGTTGCGGTAACCATGGATTTCACATCAAATCTTCCGCTGCTGATCGCGGCGATGACTGCCGGATAGCAGTTCCTGTAACGGAAGCTGGTCTGGATCGTTACCTCGCGGTTGATCTTGAGGAAGTCCACCGGGACCTCTTTGGACTGTGTGCCGACCTGCATGATCTTGCCGCCTCTTGCGACGATCTGCACCGCCTGCTGCGCCGTGATGACTGCGCCTGCGGTCTCAAACACATAGTCTGCTCCCATATCATCGGTGAGTGCTCTGCAGACCGCCACGGTATCTTCCTTCATGCCGTTCACTGTGTGAGCTGCCCCGAGCTTCTTCGCCATCTCAAGACGGTTGTCCATGACGTCGACTACCGTGATATCGGTAACGCCGCAGGATACCAGGCCCTGAAGGGTCATAAGCCCGATGCATCCTCCGCCGAGGATCACTGCGGACTCGCCCGGGCGGATGCCGGACAGGAGCGCTGCGTGCATGCCGACCGATGCCGGTTCTACAAGAGCGCCTTCCACGAAGTCCATGTTATCCGGCAGATGATAGGTAAACTCTTCCGGATGCACCAGATAGTTGGTCAGAGCGCCGCGGTAATTCGGCTGAGTTGCCATGAAATCAACGTCCGGGCAGAGGTTATAGCGTCCGGTACGGCAGTATTTGCAGTGGCCGCAGGGAACTCCGGGTTCGATGCAGACACGGTCGCCGGGCTTAAAGTTCTTTACCTTGGGGCCGACCTTGACTACCTCGCCTGCGCACTCATGTCCGAGTCCGATCTCCTGATTGGGATCCTTGGGCGGAATGAACGGCCCAAACTGGAATCCGTGCACATCGGATCCGCAGACTCCGACTTCTCTGACCCGGATCATAACATCTGTATCTTTCAGTACCGGCATGTCCGCCTCACGGATCTCCATGAGACCCGGATGGACAAGGATTGCCTTGGAATTCTTCATTGTCGCTTCCTCCGATCAGTCGTCATAGTCATAGGTGAAGATCACCTTGATTGCTTCCTTATTCGCCATCGCCGCAAAGCCCTCTTTCCACTGGGACAGTCCCAGCCTGTGGGTGATCATCGGCTGTACCTGGATCTGTCCTGATGCAAGCAGGCGGATGCAGTTTCTCCAGGACGTGGAGTCATAAGCCATGTGGCCGATGATGCTCTTGTTCCAGGATGTGATATCGTTGATGGAGAACTCAAGCGGCTTGAAGCCCATGCCTACACGGACGACTTCGCCGTTCGGGCGGAGCATCTCGATCGCCTGCTTCAGAGCGATGTTTGCGCCGGAGCACTCTACGACCAGACCCAGGTTGTCTCTGCCGCAGATCTCGGTGCAGCGTGCGACAACATCTTCAACAGAGCCGTTTACGCAGTGGGTAGCGCCAAGCTTCTTCGCGATATCGAAACGGACCTTGGTGTCATCCTGCAGGCCGACCATAACGATATTGACGGCGCCCATCAGTTTCGCGATCTGGAGGGAGAACAGTCCGAGCGGGCCTGTGCCGAATACGACGACATCCTGTCCCGGCATCAGGGAAGACTGCTGCGCAACAGCCTTGTAGGCGTTGCAGATCGGATCAAGGACCGCTGCTTCTTCATACTTCACGTTTTCCGGGATCTCCCAGATCGCGTGTTTGTGGATGCGCAGGATCTCTCCGGGGATCTTGCAGTACTTGGAGAAGCCGCCGCCCCAGGTGTTCCAGTCAAGACCGAGATTGATCTTATTCTCACAGCAGAGGAAATCGCCTCTCTCGCAGGCCGGGCACTTGCCGCATACATATGCGGAATTGTCGGAAACGACTCTCTGTCCTACATGCCAGTCCTTGACAAGCTCGCCGACTTTGACGATCTCGCCTGCAAACTCATGTCCGCGTACAGACTGCTGCTGATCCGGCGGGCAGTTTGTGTCATCGTATCCGGTATCTACTCCCCAGTGCTTCATATCAGCTCCGCAGATAGCCGCAGCCTTGATCTGAACGATGATATCTTCAGGCCCGCACTCCGGTTCCGGATAGTTCTCAATCATCTTGTATCCGCCAAATGCTGTTCCAAATCTTTTCAATGCATGCATAGCAGTGTTTCCTCCTTGTCTGCTCGAGATGCAACTTCAGTTACGTAAAGTCAACTCCCGGATAAAGAACCCTTACTTTGCGTTCCTTCATCCGGAGGATCCATTCATCAGACGGCTTCTGGTCTGTTACCAGCATGTCCACCTTGTCGTATGAAAGGGTCCGGATCAGTGATGTTTTGTTAAACTTGGTGTGGTCTGCAAGGAGAATGACTCTTCTCGAATGTGCAACCATCACATTTTTGAAATAAGCTTCCTCTTCGTCACCCTCATAGATTCCATTTTCAAGATCCAGAGATCTGCAGCTGAGCACACAGAGGTCCAGGAAATAACCTTCCATCGCCTGGCTCGTCAGTTCGCCCTGCAGCGACTGTGTCCTGCTCCGCAGGTTTCCTCCTGTAGAGATGATCCGGATCTTGTCATACATGAAATCATTCGGGATCCTGATGGAATTTGTCAGAAGGGTGATTCCTGCATTGTCTTTAATAAATGGTATGACAGAAAGAACCGTTGTACTTGCATCACACCCAATGGCTCCGGAAGAGGGAAGAATGGATGCTGTAAGTTCACCCATTCTCGTCTTCGCTTCCACATTCTGGATAGCGCGTTCCGTATAGTTCACGTGTCCCGGAGGCTGCTGGATCAGGACCGCGCCGCCGTATGTCCGGGCAACGTATCCCTCCCTTTCCAGCCTTTCCAGATCTCTGCGGATCGTCTCTCCGGTAACCGAGAACTTCTCACTCAGCTCAGAAACGTTCACCTTCTGTTTTACGCGGATCAGGTCGAGGATCTGAAAAACTCTGTCCTTCTGTGCCATGTAGTCCCCCCACCTTTAAAGCTGCCCCTGCGGCCAAGGTGCCGAATGCGCACCGCACCACAGAGGCTTATCTCTGTCAGCCTCCCAGGTAGGCCTTCTTAACATCTTCATTTGTAAGAAGCTCTGCACCGGTTCCGCTGATGACGGTTTCTCCATTCTGGATAACATATGCATAATCACAGAACTTCAGAGTCTCGGATGCATTCTGCTCAACGATCAGAATGGTAATGCCCATCCGGGCGATCTCCTTGACGAACTCAAAGATCTCTCCGACCAGCTTCGGCATCAGACCCAGAGACGGCTCATCGAGGATCAGGACCTTCGGGTTCATCATCATGCCTCTTGCGATCGCAACCATCTGCTGCTCACCGCCGGACAGCGTCCTTGCAGTCTGCTTTGCACGTTCCTTAACTCTCGGGAACAGCTTGTAGACTTCCTCAAGGTTCTTCTGAAGCTGATTCTGATCCTTGATCAGGTATGCGCCCATGAGCAGGTTGTCCTGTACGGAGAGGTTTCCGAACAGATGACGTCCCTCGGGAACCATGGACATGCCCATCTGCGCCAGCTTATAGGGCTTGACTCCTACAATGGATTTGCCTTCATAGAGGATCTCGCCGCCCATCGGCTTGATCTCGCCCGTAAGCGCACGCAGTGTGGAGGTCTTGCCGGCTCCGTTGGAGCCCAGGATCGCGAGGATCTCGCCTTCACCTACCGAGAAGGATACATCATGTACAACTTCTACAAATCCGTATCCGGCACGAAGGTTCTTTACTTCGATAATCTTTTTCTTATCATTCATCTGACTCATCCTTCGAACCTCCTCCCAGATATGCGCTGATAACTTCCGGATTGGAAACAACTTCCTGCGGGCTTCCTACCATCAGCAGTCTGCCGGATACAAGAACGACGACTCTGTTCGAAACACTCATGACGACGTCCATGTTGTGCTCGATCGTCAGGATCGCAACGCCCATGGAATTGATCTTCCGGATCAGGTCGACCGCTTCCTTACGCTCTGTAGCTGTCAGGCCTGCCATGGTCTCATCCAGAAGCAGAAGCTTCGGATCGGTCGCCATCGCACGGGCGATCTCAAGACGCTTCTTCTGAGCGACATTCAGTTTTCCTGCCAGCATATCGCGGAATTTCTCCATTCCGCACAGCTCCAGGACTTCATTGACCTTGTGCATCGCCTCGTTCATGTTGGAGGTATGGCACAGGGCGCCGACGATAACATTTTCCCATACCGTCATCTCATTGAGTGACTGCGGGATCTGGAAGGTTCTTCCGATACCGATCTTCGCGCACTCATGAGCGGGAAGGCTGGTAATGTCCTTTCCATTGAAGGTTATGCTGCCGCTTGTCGGCAGGAATGCTCCGGAGATCGAGTTGAAAAGCGTTGTTTTACCTGCGCCGTTGGGGCCGACAACACCGACGATCTCGCCTTCTTCTACGTCAAAGCTCACATTTTCGTTTGCGACAAGGCCGCCGAACTTTTTTGTAATTGCATTTAATTCGAGGATCTTACTCATTTTGCCACCCCCGTATTCTGTCTGCTGCGCCTTTCGCGGATCTTAGACGGAAGTGTAAGAAGGCCGCCCGGCAGGAACAGGACTATGATGATGACCAGGACGCCGTACAGAACCATGTCGAGACCGCCGAACTTGCCCAGGAAAGATCTGGTGTACTCGGAGAGGCACTCGATGATGACTGCGCCGAGGATCGGGCCGAGAACAGTGCCGATACCACCCATGACCGCGACCAGCACGATCATCATGGATACGTTCAGTGTCATCATGCTTGCAGGATCAAAATAGAGCATGTACTGCGCGTACAGGCTGCCGCCCAGGCTGACCAGAGCAGCGCTCAGCATATACGCACGGATCTTGTACTTGGAAACATCGATTCCAACGCTTGCCGCAGCGTCTTCATTGCCGCGGATCGTTCTCAGATAGTAGAAGAACTTCCTCTTGCTGAGGACCTTGATCAGAGCCAGTACGATCAGCATGATCACCAGGAACAGATAATAGTAGATCCTGGAATCCTTGAACTGCAGGTACAGAACCGAGTTCAGGCTCTTGTTGAACATGGAGACGCCCTTTGCGCCGTTGGTGAACTCAAGGTTTACGCAGATATAGCGCATGCACTCTGCCAGCGCCATGGTGCAGATCGCGAACGCATGGCCCTTCAGTCTCAGGATCGGCTTGCCGATCACCCATGCGAAGCAGGCAGCCAGGCACATTCCGAACGGAATCGCGATCCAGGGGGTCAGCTTGAAATACTGAAGTGTCAGACCTACGGAATAGGCTCCGAGTCCGTAATACATGCTGTGTCCGTTGGAAACCTGTCCGCAGTAGCCGCCCATGACATTCCAGCCCATTCCCAGAATCGACCAGATGACGATGAGGATCAGAAGATTGCGGACGAACAGGCTCGTGAAGATCTGCGGTGCGATCACTGCAAATACAAGGAGGACTGCCAGCAAGATGACCTGTTTTTTATTCATATCACCGAAAATAGCTTTCATCTTATTTTCCTCCAAACAATCCCTTAGGCTTGAACTGCAGTATCAGCATGAAGATCAGGCAGACGCCCAGATACTTGAATGCGGTATTGAAATAAACACCGGTCAGGGAGTCGACAAGTCCCATGATCAGGCCGCCGACGATAGCGCCTTCCACGGAACCGAAACCGCCCATGACAACTGCGATGAAACCAAACAGCTGGAAGTTGCCGCCGACGCTCGGATAGCAGTAATAGTAGTACGAGAGCGCACATCCCGCGGCGCCTGCAACTGCAGCTGACAGTCCGAATGCCAGTGCGTAGGACTTCTCAGTGTTGATTCCCACGTGCTCGGCTGCGGTCTTATCCATGGATGTTGCACGGATCGCTTTGCCCTGCCTGGTCTTATTCAGGAACCAGAGCATGAAAGCGAATACGCAGACAGCTATGATGAACGGGATGATCCTGTTTTTCGCAATGACAAGAGGTCCAAGATTGAGAGAACCTTCCATTCCGGTCTTCTGGATCGTCTTGAATGTTCCGCCAAAGAGCATCAGCATGCCATTGACAAGAACCAGGCTGAGAGCGAATGTGATAAGTCTTTGTGATAGGGTCGGGCCCTGAAGAGCCTTGTAGATGATCGTCTTATAGATTCCCAGGCCGAGCACGAACAGAATTCCCATGCAGAGCGGAAGTGCGAGTACGGGCGGAAGGCCTGTCGCAGTCGAGAAGAAATATGCCACGAACATCGCGATCATGAGGAATTCGCCCTGAGAGAAGCTCAGGATTCCCATGACGCCCCAGACCAGTGCAATGCCCATGGCGATCAGCGCGTAAATGGTGCCATTGATAATGCCCTCATACAGCGCCTGAAGTAAAGTGGCCATATATGTACCTCCTGGTTGCCTGTTTATCGGAAAAGGCTGCCGCGAAACTGCGGCAGCCTCGCCAATCGTTCCTTAACTTGGTAAGAGTCTGTCAGTTATCTCTCAGACCATGTCGGAGCTTCGAAGACAGCGTCTGCAGTCTTAACATCTTCCGGATATACGGTCTTGTACGCGCCGTCCTGAACCTGCATGATGACACCGGTCGCTGCAGTGTTCTGGTTGTACTCGTTCATCTCGATGGAAGTCCACGGCATGAAGATCTGCGAGCAGTCAGCATCCGGAGCCTTCAGAGCTTCTGCAAGCGCTGCGGAATCAGTGGAGCCGGCCTGGTTGATGCAGGATGCGATCAGCAGAACATCTGCGCAGTCCTTGGACATACCTTCGTTAAATGCGATTCCCTTGGAATAATCCGGATAGATCTCTTCGAGGGACTGGATGCAGTCCTTCTGGATGTCTTCTGCCCATCCGCCGGTGGAGAAGATATACTCGGTCTTGTCGCCAAGAGCGGAGAAGAAGTCAGCTGTTACGAATCCGCCTCTCTGTCCGATGAGCATCTTCGGGAACCAGTCCTGATCGCTCATGGTGTTGATCAGAAGGATAACGTCAGTAGCATATCCTGCAACCATCAGGCAGTCCGGATTAGCTTCCTTCAGCTTGATAACCTCAGAAGAAAGGGAGGTGGAGTTTGCTGCGTAGGTCATGTTCTCAACTACTTCGTAGCCATACTCTTCAGCCTTCTTCTCTTCGACGGTAACAATGTTTGCACCGAACTCAGAGTCCTCAGACAGGAATGCGACGGTCTTGATCTCGGATCCTGCTGCATTCGCCTCATCCATGAGCTTGTAGGAGTCATCGATGTAGGTATCGTCAGTCAGGTTGTATCTGAACAGCCAGTCATAATCTTCGCTTCCGTCAGTCAGAGTGACAGCAGAACCTGCGGTTACAAGCGGTACCTCGTACTGCTCTGTGATAACGGAGATCGCCTTGGACATACCGGAAGTAAGCTGACCGGTAAGTGCTACGCATCCTTCTTCGGAGATAAGTCTTCTTGCTTCGGAAGTTGCAACAGTGGTGTCGCCCTTCGTGTCAGCCTCAACCAGCTCGATCTGAGCGCCGTCCAGGTTCGGAAGACCTGCGTCAGCAGCCAGAAGCATGTTGACATCAGCGTGCTCTTCATTGATCAGGTCAACGATCATCTCTGCTGCCCAGGTGACCTGCTGTCCGTTCTCAGCAGCAGTTCCGGTAAGCGGTGCCAGCCAACCGATCTTAATGGTATCAGCGGCGTAGGTAGTTGTGGTGGCCATTCCTGCAGCAAATGTGCCGACCATTGTGCCGATCATAACGACACTGATTGCCTTCTTCAGATTCATGTGTTTTCCTCCTTAAATGTGTGCACATGTGTTGTACCTGATTTGCAGTTACGTAGGTGTTGCATTGAGTTGTTGTTTTTCCATCTTCTGTTTCAGTTGTCAAAGCCACTTTAGCATCATATCTGTTTGAAATCAACACGAAAATGTGGATTTTGAAATTTTTATTGGTTTTTCACAAATTTGTCTCCGGATTATTGAGCAAAATGTCTTTGTACAACGGTATTGCGAAGGAACTTTGAAACTGCTAGTATAAAGAAGGATATGCTTTTCACTCTTTCACATTCGTTGTTTTCCATTTATTTCTGTCTCATTACAACAGTCAGCACGCGGAACATTTACAGCAAATGTTGTTTTTCAACATTATCGGTTCTGAATCCCAACATATGGAGGTGCGGATCATGAAATTAATGAAACAATTGATGGCATTCACCCTGACAGCATCCCTGACAGCCGGATTAACCGCAGGAGTCATGGCTTCAGAAACAGAGGCTGACAGCGCTGCGGCTTCTGATACCGTTAAGCTTGGTCTGATGATTGCCAAAAACGGACAGTCACTGTCCAGCGATGAATGGGAAGTCCTTGCAGATATCTTTGAAGACGTGATCAACAACAAGCATGAGGATCTCAGCCTTCCCTTTGCTGCTGACGAGGGACTTCCGAATCTCGGAGGAGCTAAGGTTGAATTCGTAACAGGCGAACAGATCGATACCCAGACAGCCGTTCCTGTAGCTGAACACCTGATCCAGGAAGAAGGTGTCGTCGGACTGTTCGGTCACTTCACTTCCACCACCACCGCAGCCGCGATGGTCGCGGCCGAGAAGAATTCCGTGCCGCTCCTGTCCGAAGGAACTTCCATGAGCCTCCTGAACGCAGGATATGATTACTGGCTCAGAAGCTTCGGCGGCGATGATTTCTATGTGGAAAGCTCCATGGAATTCATCGATTCTGTTAAGGAAGCTTCCGGCGACATCTCAACCATCGCTCTGTGTTCGGAGAATTCCGATTTCGGTACGGGCATTGCCTCTCTTGAGAAGGCCGCTGCCGAAGAGCACGGATATGAAGTAGTAGAGAATGTGTTCTATGATTCCACAGACCGTGATGTGTCCTCCAAGGTCAGACTTCTGAAGGATGCCGGCGCAGACGTAGTCATGATGAGCTCCTACGCGACTGATGCGGTTGCTTTTATGGAAGAATTCAAAGCGCAGGATTATTTCCCGAAGATGCTCCTCGGACAGCGCGGCGGCTTCATGTCCTCCGGTTTCGCCAAGACCCTCGGAGCAGACGCGGACACCGTCCTGACCACCGCCCGCTGGTGCAGCGCCATGGACAACAAAGCTTCCGAGCAGATCGCCAAACTTTTTGAAGAGAAGACAGGTTCTCCTCTGATCGGCGACGTCCTCGTTGACGTATGGAACGGCGTTCTTCTTGCAGTTGCCATCAACCAGGCCGGTTCCACAGACAGCAGCGCGATCCGTGAAGCCTTCGCCGGCGGACTGGACCTTGATCCGGCACTCGATCCCATGGCACTTGACGGCTATGTGTACGGTGAGACCGGTGAAAATGAGAACCACGCATGCGTCATCGTCCAGTATGCGGACGGCGCCCTGAATACCGTATATCCGGAAGACAAGGCTGTTGCAGAACTGTCCTATCCTTCCGTGACCTGGAGTGAAAGATAAAACAGTTCTTCCTGTTTATCTTGTGCCCCGGAACGGTCCTCCCATTTCTGAGCTGTTCCGGGGCACTATTATGTCGTTATTAATAGATTTCTTCTATATTTCCGATAACATTAATTACTTTTACTTTCGTAGTCTGTTATGCTACTGTGTCATTGACATACAGATCAGGGAAACGGCTGCAGGATCGCAGAACGCGCCGGCCCTTCAGAATACAAAACCCGGAGGAGATTATGGATACCAGAAACGGTGTGTTTTTCACAGACGAATATCAGGAACACCTCAAGGATCAGTTCAGTTTTGCGGATTCGGATCCGGAATACGGACACCGCCTGTTCTTCGAGAACTCCGGCGGCTCTCTCAGACTGAAGCAGGCCGTTGAGATCAAGCGTGAGCTGGAGGAGTTCCCTGACTGCCCGGAGCGTTCCAGAGGCCGCGGCAGGGACCTGGGCGTCTTCGTGACAGAAGGCACACGGGAGATCATGAATATCGTCTTCGGCACATCACAGGGTGCGCTGATCACAGATCTGACTGCCTCTCAGGCCATGTTCCAGGCTGTCTCCACGATCCTCGAAAATGTCAAGTGGGGATCCAA
>OCTW011608799.1_pt1 | contig 12512 bp, 10 predicted proteins | sample 1539671 | NCBI WGS metagenome assembly OCTW01 (sample SAMN02144230, study PRJEB22623) | gut metagenome | biome: sheep rumen | host: Ovis aries | place: New Zealand | reverse complement strand
CTACAACCTGCGCCTGTTTGTGCTTTTCCGCACACTGCAAGTGCTTGGAGCCTATGGCTTCCGCGGTTACTTTGAGAAGAAGCCCGACTTCATGAAAAACAGTATTGTGCCCGCAATCGCCAACCTGCGCCGGCTGATGACCAGCACCAAGTTTGATCGCTATCCCTATCTGAGCGAGATAATTCATGAGCTCGTTAACATGAAAGACTTCACCAGTGAGGAAAAGTCCCTCACCGTGAGAGTAATGAGCTTTGCCTATAAAAAAGGTATACCACACGACTCATCGGGCAATGGCGGAGGCTTCGTCTTTGACTGCCGCGCCTTGAACAATCCCGGCAAATATGACAAGTACAAAGCCTTTACCGGTCTTGATGATAACGTGATTAAGTTCCTCCACGAGGAAAGTACCATCGACAAGTGGCTTGAGCACGTTTATGCACTGGTCGATGAGTCGGTAGAACGTTACAAGAAACGCAACTTCACCGACCTGATGGTGTGCTTCGGTTGCACCGGTGGCCAGCACCGCTCGGTATATGCCGCGCAGCATCTTGCCGAGCACATCTACAAGAAATTCAATGTGCGTGTTGAACTCACGCATCGTGAACAGAGCGGTCACGACCGCAACTTCAATCCCGTAGAAGAATGAAAGCGATGATATTTGCAGCCGGACTAGGAACCCGGCTGCGTCCTTTAACTAACGACCGGCCCAAAGCGCTGGTGGAGATTGGTGGCAAGCCCATGCTGGAGAGAGTGATTACCAAGCTCGCCGGGGCAGGCTTCGATGACATCACTATCAACATCCACCACTTTGGAGAGAAAATCATTGAGTTTCTTGAGAAGAACAACAATTTTGGGCTGAACATCCACATCAGCGATGAGCGTGACATGCTGCTCGACACCGGTGGTGGTATTCTCAAGGCACGGCAGTTCCTTGATGGCGACGAACCGTTCCTAGTGCACAATGCCGACATCTTGACCGACATCGACCTCAACGCCATGTACCAGAGCCACCTTAACAGTGGCGCCATGGCAACCTTGCTGGTAAAAGACCGCCTTACTAGCCGATACTTTGTCTTCGACGACGATTATCGTCTTCAAGGATGGATTAACAAGTCGACCGGCGAAACACGTCCCACCGCTTTCAAGCATCGCGAGGGCATGCGTGAACTTGCCTTTGGCGGCATTCATGTGATTTCTCCAAGCATCTTCGAGCCACTCGAGCGGCACTCACAAGGTGAGGCCAAGTTTTCTATCACCCCATTCTACGTTGACGAGTGCCACACCCACATCATCAACGGTTACGTGCAACAAAGTCCCTACACATGGCTCGACGTGGGCAAGCCTGAAACCCTGGCCCAAGCCGAAGAAATGTTTAGATAATATAGAAACTGTTGAAAATGGAACAATGAAAAAGGGGCAAATCTGCCCCTTTTTTGCTTGTGCACCCTGAGTTGGCACAATGCACTAAATATCAAGCTTTTTTTTAGAACCCGTAGTCATAGTCGTCGGTGCTGCCTTGGTCGGCGCTGGCCGGGTCGCTCCAGCACAGGCACTTAAGCAACGACACCACCACGTTTTGCTTCTCATCGCTAGTGTAATACAGTCCCTCACCGCCGGCTTTGTTGAGCAGCCACCAGTTGAAGAAGCCTTCTACGTTGTCGGCCACCTTGAGCTGGTGGAAGAACACAACCGATGCCTTATTGAAGTTTTGAGAAATAACAGGTAAGCCTGCAGCACTAAATCTAGTCTCAAAGTCGACACACCTCAAGTAAAACACTCCAGGTGTCTGCCCCATGGCAATTCCCTGACTTCCGTTGTCGTAGATATACTCGTTGTCATATTTCAGTGGACTCTGGCCACGCTGGCTGCCAACCTGCACCACCTGATTGATTATCACACTGGGGTCTTGAGTTTGTGCGGCAATAGTGAAATTATAATCGCTCACCTGACTCTTGCCAAGGCCAAAGACCAGCGCACCTTTTACCGATGATAGCATTTCCTTGAAGTTCAAGCCACTGGTAAAAGGTGTGTTCTCAAGCATTTCAAACATGCCCACCATTTGCGGCTGAGAGGCAAATCTAGCACCATCCACCTTAATGCCCACATAGGTATCGAGCTCGCCCGGCACAGCGTCAAGCACTGCAGTGGCATTGGGAACTTGAGCAGCAATCAAGCCATCATACAGCTTACTGTATTGTCCATTCTTGTCGAAGATAAAATCGGTCTTGAGACTTGCGCTCTCGCCATCCTTCTTCGACATGTTGAAGGTGAGCGAGGCAATCATCGCCTTGATATCGCTGTCGGTAATTATCTCAATAGCAGGAATGTTGCCAAAAATTGTGCTGAAACGTGAGTTGGACTTCAAGATAGTGCTCAGCGCTTTAACGTTGATATAGGCTTTGATGTCGCCTTTAGTCTCATCGATTTTCTTTGCCAAGTCGTTGTTGGCAAGCAGGCTGGGTTTCGACTTGTCGAGGATGGCACTGGCAGCTACTGCCGCGCTCTCGGGCGCGATAGGATTGCGAAAACGCCCCACCAGCAGCACGTCGCCGTCGATAGCGTAGCCATAGTCGAGATGAGAGGCATAGTCAATACCCGCCAAGTGCTGCACCTTGCTAGATGTAATCTTCTCCACCAGTTGCACAGCCTTGTCCTCATCGCTAAGCGGAATCAACGCCACAGCCTTGTAGACGCCAGGCGAGAAGAACACATAGCATGGAGTGGTCAGGTCGAAACCGGAATTGGGAAGGAACTTGATAAAGTCGCCCTGCACAGTAACGCTTGCGTCATCAATAACCTTGAGTAGAGCATCGGGCACTTTTACAGTATCACCACTCAACATTCCAGCCTTCTTTAAAACGCCGGGCACATCAATAGCCACCATGCCGGCAGCATCGTCGGGAATCATGGCCCGCAAGTTGTCATCGGTCGAAGTGCACGATGAAACCATCATCAAAATGGCCAATATTACCAGAAAACCAACCTTTTTCATTGTCGTTTTTTAAATTTCGTGCAAAATTAGCACTTTATTCATTATTAATAACAATAATAATCGGTGATTTTTAGCAATTGTTGATAATTTTTCAATGAAATCTATTGCTAGGTTAGTGAAAATTACTATTTTTGAACACTCAAACTTATTTGCCATTTACAAATTACAACTAAAACTTCAATCATGAACGACATTTCTGAAATACTGAGAACTTTACTTGACCAGTATAGCCGAGTGAGTGAGATGGAACGTGAATTTGTGGACATGATGAATAACGACCCACAATTGAGAGAGGACTATAACATGTGGTGCGAAGAATATGGTTACGACCCCAAATCGGGCTACATCGACTTTCTCGACGAACAACTGCGCGACCGTGACGAATTTTGGGAAACATTAGAAGAATAATTTAACAATATTTTTTTAACTAAAGCAAAAAACAATAAATATAAATGACATTAAGCCAAGCTCCCTCCACAACAGTCATGCCTGCCGAGTGGCAACCTCAAGATGCTATTATGCTGGCATGGCCTCACCGCGGCACCGACTGGCACTACATGCTGGCCGATGCGCAACAGTGCTTCAAGAATGTGGCTCGTGCCATAGTGCGGGAAATGCCACTCATTATCATCACCCCCAATGTTGACGAGGTGAGCCGGCAACTAGCCGACATCGACCATAGCGACCGCATTATCTATCAAGAAATTGAAACCAACGACACATGGGCCCGCGACTTTGGTCCAATCTCGGTGTATACCAATGAAACTCCTCACTTGCTCGACTTCAAGTTCAATGCATGGGGCATGAAATTTGCCGCGTGCCACGATAATCTAATTAATTGCAAGTTGGAACAAAACAACATCTTTAAGGCACAAATGATAAACTGTCAGGACTTTGTGCTTGAAGGTGGCTCTATAGAAAGCGATGGCAACGGGACAATTCTCACAACAAGCAATTGCCTGCTGTCGCCCAATCGCAATGGATTCTTAAACAAGCAAGGAATTGAGCAAGAACTCATGCGACGACTGGGTGCGAAAAAGGTGCTTTGGCTCAACAGCGGAGAACTGGTGGGCGATGACACCGATGCCCACATCGACACCCTGGCACGGCTGGCTCCGGGCAACACTATCCTCTATGTGAAATGCGACGATACCGGCGATGAGCAATTTGAATCGCTGCAACGCATGGAAAATGAATTAATGCGAATGACCAATGCACAAGGCGAGCCATTTCGCCTGGTGCCACTCCCCTGCCCCTCTCCCATTCACGACGAGGACGGGTTGCGCTTGCCCGCAACCTATGCTAATTTCCTAATCACCAACAAGCAAGTGCTTGTACCCATCTACGGCCAACCCGCCACCGACGCTCGTGCCCTCGAGGTGGTGCAGAGCGTATTCACCAATCGCGACGTAGTGGGTATCGACTGTAACGCCCTCATCAAGCAGCACGGCTCGTTGCACTGCATCACAATGCAAATTCCACAAAACTTCTTAAAAAAATAAACAAGCTATGAAAATAGGTATCATCCAGCAACACAACACAAGCGACACGACAAGCAACCGCAACCGCCTGATTGAGAAAATCGCAAAACTAGCCCATCAAGGAGCCGAGCTCATTGTCATGCAAGAGCTGCACGACTCGCTCTACTTTTGTCAGGAGGAGAATGTTGACAACTTCGACCTTGCAACAGCTATTCCAGGCGAGATAACCGAGACCTACGCTCAGGCAGCAAGATATAATAATGTTGTTATTGTCACTTCACTCTTTGAGCGTCGTGCCGCAGGACTATATCACAACACAGCTGTGGTGATTGAGAAAGACGGTAGCATTGCCGGCAAATATCGCAAGATGCACATCCCCGACGACCCTGCCTACTACGAGAAGTTCTACTTCACCCCAGGCGACCTGGGTTTTGAGCCCATCGTCACTAGCGTGGGCAAGCTGGGAGTGCTCGTGTGCTGGGACCAGTGGTACCCCGAGGCAGCAAGGCTCATGGCTATGCGAGGTGCCCAACTGCTCATCTATCCCACTGCCATCGGCTTTGAGAGCAGCGACAACGACAAGGAAAAAATGCGTCAACTCAATGCCTGGAAAACCGTGCAACTAGGCCATGCCGTGGCCAACGGGCTGCCAGTTGTCACCGTTAACCGCGTTGGTCATGAGGAAGACCCAAGCGGCCAAACCCGCGGTATCGACTTCTGGGGCAACAGTTTCGTTGCCGGTCAGCAAGGCGAGGTACTCTACTGCGCCTCGGGCACCGAAGAAGAGGAAACAATAATCGACGTCGACCTTGACCGCACCGAGCGCGTGCGCCGCTGGTGGCCATTCCTGCGCGACCGCCGCATCGACCACTACAAGGGCCTCGATAAGAGATATTTAGATTAATCTTTGATAATGGCGAGTTAGCGTTAACCCACTAATTTTCCCACTTTCAATCCAGAGTCATCCACATTGCCAACGCCAGTGATATTCAGGATGTGCTTCTCGGCACTTCCGGCTATTGTAATATTGCCAGCTCCGGTAATGTTACTGCCTATTGTGCCTGCACTCACATTGGTGTAACTGACATTTCCCACTCCGGTGATATCAGTTTCGATTTTGCCTGCCTTCACATTGGCAAAGTCGATATTTCCCGAGCCCGTCAAATCCACATCAAGAAAACTGCACGTCAAAGCTCCCGCAAAATTCAGGTGGCCAGCTCCTGTAAGTTCCACATCAAGCCTGCCAACCGAGACAGCATTATTCACGGTGAGGTCTCCAGAGCCGGTCAGGTCAATCTGCTTGATAACCGGCGAGGTGACATAAATTTTTATATCACTGATTGCGTTATTGAAGCCAAGGAACTCATCCTTGCTGCCAATGTTCAACTCCTTAGACTTAACATATATAACCAGCTTTTCCATTGCTTGTTGCGGCGCATCGACACGCACCGTGTACTTGTCGCCCTGTGAGTAAATAACTTGCATTGATCCCGCCAGATTAATGCGCGAGAACTGATTCATAACTTTGAGTTCGCCGGCCTCTTCCACTTGTGTGGGCTGATTGTTGTCAACTGAACTAGAATAGACGCACGCACTCAATATTGTCATGATGAGCACTATAGAAACCAGATTTAAGAACTTTTTCATATTAATTAAAATGTGTTTTACTCATTAGACGATATTTGTATTAAAAAAGTTGCAAAAACAAGCCAGTTTTTCCAAAAAATCAATCGGTTGTGAGCTTGCGGTAGCGCACGCGGGTGGGTTCTTCTTTGCCCAGGCGCTTGAGTTTGTTTTCCTCATATTCTGAGTAAGACCCCTCGAAGAAGAACACGTTGCTGTCGCCCTCAAATGCAAGGATGTGGGTGCAGATACGGTCGAGGAACCAGCGGTCGTGACTGATAACCACAGCGCATCCGGCAAAGTCGTCGAGACCTTCCTCAAGCGCCCGCAGGGTGTTCACGTCAATATCGTTGGTGGGCTCATCAAGCAGTAGCACATTGCCTTCCTCCTTGAGCGCCAGAGCCAGTTGCAAGCGATTGCGCTCACCACCACTCAGCACACCGCACTTCTTTTGCTGGTCAACACCCGAGAAATTAAATCGCGACAGGTAGGCACGCGCGTTCACATCTCGACCTCCCATGCGCAACAACTCCACTCCGCCCGAAATAACCTCATAGACAGTCTTGTCGGGGTCGATACTAGTGTGCTGCTGGTCGACGTAAACAGCCTTCACCGTCTCACCCACCTCAAAGGTGCCGCTGTCGGGCTTCTCCAATCCCATTATAAGGCGGAAAAGCGTGGTTTTTCCGGCGCCGTTAGGACCTATCACTCCCACGATACCGTTGGGTGGCAGCATGAAGTTGAGGTCGTCGAAGAGCAACTTGTCGCCAAAGGCCTTAGCCACATGTTGTGCCTCAATAACCTTGTTTCCCAAGCGCGGGCCATTGGGAATGAAGATTTCGAGTTTCTCTTCCTTTTCCTTCACGGTCTCATTGAGTAACTTGTCATAGCTGTTGAGACGCGCCTTGCCCTTGGCTTGGCGGGCTTTGGGCGCCATGCGCACCCATTCCAACTCGCGTTGCAGAGTTTTGCGACGCTTGCTCTCGGTCTTCTCCTCTTGAGCCATTCGCATGGTTTTTTGCTCCAGCCAGCTACTGTAGTTGCCTCGCCAGGGAATGCCCTCACCACGGTCAAGTTCAAGAATCCAGCCAGCCACATGGTCGAGGAAGTAGCGGTCGTGAGTCACAGCAATCACTGTGCCTTCATATTGCTGCAAGTGCTGTTCCAGCCAGTCAATTGACTCGGCATCCAGGTGGTTGGTAGGCTCATCAAGCAGCAACACGTCGGGCTTCTGCAATAGCAGTCGGCACAATGCCACTCGACGTCGCTCACCACCACTCAGGTGCTCGGTGAGCTGGTCGCCCTCGGGGCAACGCAGCGCGTCCATGGCACGCTCCAGCCGGCTATCAAGGTTCCAGGCATCGGTTGCGTCGATAACATCCTGCAACTCAGCCTGCCTTGCAAACAACTCATTCATCTTGTTCTCATCCTCGTAATACTCGGGCAAGCCAAACTTTTGATTGATAGCCTCATACTCTGCAAGGGCGTCAACGATGTGTTGCACACCTTCCTGCACCACCTCTTTAACAGTCTTGGTAGGGTCGAGTTGAGGGTCTTGGGGCAGATAGCCCACACTGTAGCCGGGAGCGAACACCACCTCACCTTGATATTGCGTCTCAATGCCGGCTATGATTTTCATCAACGTTGACTTACCGGCACCATTAAGACCAATGATACCAATCTTGGCGCCATAGAAGAATGAAAGGTAGATGTTCTTGAGAATCTGCTTCTGGTTTTGCTGAATTGTTTTACTCACCCCCACCATTGAGAAGATGATTTTTTTGTCGTCGACTGTTGCCATAGTTGTAAGTTGTCAGTTATCAGTTATCAGTTGTCGGTTGTCAGTATTTATACATTAATCTCCAGTCCGTCGTAGGCTAACACCACACCATCGGGGAGAATATTCTCCACTTGTGCATGGCAACCTATCTGGTGGCTCATGTGAATGAGCACGGCACGGCCTGGATTTATTTGCTCTATCAATCTCAAGGCTTGCGTTAGTGACAGATGAGAGAGATGCTCTTCAATGCGCAAGGCATTTATCACCAGCAATGGCACGCCATGTAGGCGCTCCACCTGTGCCGGGTCGATAGTCTTGCAATCGGTGATATAGGCAAGCGGCCCCATTCTGAAACCCAAGATTGGCAATTTATAATGCATTACCGGGATGGGTTCTACTGTCACACCGGCGCAGTTGAATGTATCACGGTCATTAATCTCAACCAGGCTGAAATGCGGAACTCCAGGATAAGGATGCTCGGCAAAGCAGTAAGCCAACCTGCGTTGCAAGGCATCAATAACATCACCACGAGCAAAGATGGGCACATCCTGAAATCCTCGCAGTTCCTCAAGGCCACCAATGTGATCGTAATGAATGTGAGTAATGAGAATAGCATCAAGCTTGGGGCATCCCACGCTCAGGTACTGCTGGCGAAAGTCGGGGCCACAGTCAATCAGGATGTTCTTGCCACAGTAATGCACCAGCGCCGATTGGCGCAAACGCTTATCACGCGGGTCGGTTGACCGGCACACAGGGCAATTACAACCCAGCTGTGGCACTCCTGTGCTGGTGCCACTACCCAATATTGTTATTGAAAGGTTCACGTTGTCCATGTCGATGTTATCGATATTCTTTCAGCACTCCGTCAACAAAAAAGAGATAGCGCCCGCCATCGTAGTACCAATACTCACGCAATCCGCCCTGGTCGGGCAGTTGCGTCACATTCTTGGGCGAACCCATGGCCAGGCGGCATTCCTCCTTGGTCATACCCTCGGCCACATTGCCATCAACGATGCGCTGCCACGTCTCGTCGGTAATGCGAGGATACTGCTTGCGCACATCGGTCATGGAGAACAATGCGTCGAAATCGCGACCCGAGATTGAACCTCCCTCGGTAGTCATCCACAATGTGGCCTCGTTGTCGCCATCGCGAAACTCCACCATGAGCGGATAAATGTCGTTGCCGGGCTTTACCGCAGTTATAACGACAGGCACAAACTTGCGACCGCCAGCCTTATAGTTACCTGCACCGTCGAACCACACCGAGGTTTTAACCCACACCGTCTTGCCCACAAGCTGGCGGGCATAGTGCTCAACCATGTCATCATCAACAAGGAACGGGATGGCAAACGATGGGCGGCTGGCATCGGCAAGCGACTTGCCTGTTGAGCACACCAAGCGAAGGCTGTCGCACATGAAAACCACATCAACCACCTCGCTGTTGTCAACACGGCGGCGTGTTCCATGACTCACATAGCTGAGACGCTTGCCTCGCAGTTGCAGGCTGTCGAGATTATAGCTGGGCGACGGCTGGAAGATAAATGCAGCACGGTCATCAACCACCCAGAACCCTTTGCCCTCACGCCAAGCCGGCAACGAGTCGTGATAGGGAGTGAGCGCCGTCTCATGCCTGCCACGTTCCATCTCTTGGATGGCACGCTCCACGTCGCGGTCGGTAATCTTCTTGGTGTTCTCCACTCCGGTGAAGCAGCCGCTCATGAGCAGAGTCAACACCAGTATAACACCAATATATAATATTTGCTTCATGCGGCTTTTCACAATTTTATTCCACAAAGTTAATCCATTCTCATGCTAATTACAACAGCCATAGCATGATTTTTGGCTTTTTTATAACAAAAACTGATTTTTTGAAAAGTTTTTTCAAAAAAAGACTTATGTGAGGCCCACACTTTTAAATAAAATGCTTAACTTTGCTTTTTGATACTTTTAACAACAGCAGTATAAACTCAAAAAACGCTATAAATTATGTCGCAAAAATTCATTCCCGATTCCGAGATGATCATCAATGACGATGGTTCAATCTTCCACATCCACCTCAAGCCCGAGCAGTTGGCCGACAACATCATCATTTGCGGCGACCCTGGGCGAGTAAACATGATTGCATCCTACTTCGACACCAAGGACTTTGAAGTTTCAAGCCGTGAGTTCCACACCATTGGCGGAACCTACAATGGCAAGCCCATCATGGCATTGTCGCATGGCATTGGCGGCGACAACATCGACATCGTTGTTACAGAGCTCGATGCTCTGGCCAACGTTGACTTCTCCACTCGCACCGTCAAGCCAGAGCACCGCACGCTCAACATCGTGCGCATAGGCACTAGCGGCGGTCTTCAGCCTTATGTGCCCGTTGGCACCCCTGTAATTGCAAGCAAGGCACTGGGATTTGATGGCGTGATGAACTACTATGCCGGCCGCAATGAAGCTTGCGACCTGGAGTTTGAACGCCAGTTCTGCGAGTTTGTAAAATGGAATCCTCTTTTCTGCAAACCCTATGTTGTTGAAGCCGACCCCACGCTGGTTGAGAAGATTGGCCGCGACGACATGGTGCGTGGTTACACCATCTCGGCCGTTGGATTCTATGGCCCACAAGGCCGCGAGGTGCGCTTGCCACTTGCCGAGCCTGAGCTCAACAAGCGCATCGAGGAATTTGAATATGAGGGTGGACACATCACCAACTATGAGATGGAGGGTGCTGCCTTGCAAGGTCTTGCCAAGCTCATGGGTCACCGTGCCATCACCATCTGCTCCATCATAGCCAACCGCGTGGCAACTGTTGCCAACCCTAACTATAAGACTGCTGTCAACGACCTGGTAAAAATCGTTCTTGAGCGACTCATGGCAGATTAACCCTCACATTATTTAAAACAATATAAAAAGCGGCTTCACTCTTTAACCGGTGCAGCCGCTTTTTTCACACAACATTAACCACTCAAGTGTAACAACATCGTAACCCATAAAATTTCTTTTTTTGTCACACTCAGAATACCTTTGCAACAAGAAAATAACAACCATTTTTTTCTTAAACATTTTGAATGATTAATACATCCAACTATTTTTTGCTGGCATTTGAGTTGCTGGGTTCACTAGGACTACTGATCTTTGGCATGAAGATGATGAGCGACTCGTTACAGAAACTTGCCGGCCCCCAGTTACGCCACATTCTGGCGCGCATCACCTCCAACCGTTTTTCAGGAATTTTAGCAGGCACATTCATCACCTGCGCCGTGCAGTCTTCATCGGCAACGACGGTGATGACTGTATCGTTTGTCAGCGCAGGGTTGCTCACTCTTTCACAAGCCATTTCGGTCATCATGGGTGCCAACATTGGCACCACTCTCACGGCATGGATCATGTCGCTGGGCTATAATGTCGACCTCACGGTGGTGGTGTTCCCGGCCTTCTTCTTTGGACTGCTACTCATTTATAACAAGCGCTTCAGGTTTGCCGGCGACTTGCTCTATGGCACTGCCTTTGTATTTTTCTCACTTGTGCTGCTTAGCGCCACCGGCAAGGCAATGGATCTTGAACACAACGAGACTGTGATTAATTTCTTCTCCTCGTTCGACACCAGCAGCTATTCCACTATTCTCATTTTCCTGGCACTGGGCACGATAATCACCTGCGTGGTGCAATCATCGGCAGCTGTGATGGCAATCACCATCCTGCTGTGCTCAACCGGAGTTCTACCCATCCACATGGGTATTGCACTGGTAATGGGCGAGAACATCGGTACTACTGCCACTGCCAACATTGCCGCCCTAGGTGCCGGCACTCAAGCTAGGCGTGCAGCTCTTGCACACTTGCTGTTTAACTTGATAGGCGTCACATGGGTATTGTGCCTTTTCTACCCCTTTGTTGACCTAGTGTGCCACTTAGCGGGCTACGACAGCAGCAATCCAGCTCAGCAGACCAGCATTCCCATTGTTCTTGCCACTTTCCACACTTGCTTCAACGTGACCAACACCGCCCTTCTCATTGGCTTTGTGCCACAAATCGAGCGACTGGTGTGCTGGCTGTTGCCTGAGCACAAAGAGGAGGAAGCTGAAGACGGATTCAAGCTCAAGTATCTGCACTCCAACCTCATGAAGACGCCCGAAATCATGGTGCTCCAGGCTCAAAAGGAGACTACCCTTTTCGCGCAAAAGACTCAGGACATGTTTGGACTCGTGCGCCAGCTGCTCAACGAGAAAAAGACAGGCAAGCGCGAGCAGCTAATCAGCGAGATTGAGAAACAGGAGGACATAGCCGACAAGACCGAGATTGGCATCGCACGCTACCTTGAGCACATCAGCGACGACCACCTTTCAAGCGAAACCAAGAACCTGGTGCGTGCCTTGTTGCGTGAAATCAGCGAGCTGGAGAGCATAGCCGACTCATGCTATAACATGTCGCGGCAACTCAAGCGACAGATGGAGAGTGGAAAGGAATTCACCGACGACCAGTACCACCAGCTGCAGGCAATGACCATCTTCACCAACGATGCCCTTACCCAGATGAACGTGGTGATGTCGGGGCACGTGGAGGACCACACAATCGACGAGAGCTACCGCATCGAAAACATGATCAATCTCATGTGCAAGCGACTCAAGGAAGATAACATCAAGGCTGTTGA